>Ga0224495_10001533_pt1 | contig 16116 bp, 13 predicted proteins | sample SF_Jul11_sed_USG_FD_168128 | JGI IMG/M metagenome (GOLD analysis project Ga0224495, IMG submission 168128) | Sediment microbial communities from San Francisco Bay, California, United States - SF_Jul11_sed_USGS_4_1 | ecosystem: Environmental > Aquatic > Marine > Sediment | place: USA: California... | reverse complement strand
TGCCGCCCACCCCGACGATCCCGGCACCTGTCGCTGCCTTGGCACAGCCAACCGAAGGCACCGCCCAGGAGGCCCTGCCACCCCCTGCCAGCGGTGAGTTTGTCCAGGTCTATGTCACTGTACGCCAGCGCACATGGATGCGCGTGCTGGTGGATGGAGAGGTAGAATTTGAAGGGCGTGTTATTCCGGGCAGCGCCTACCAGTATTCTGGCGAAGAAAAGGTTGAGATAGTGACAGGCAATGGTGCTGCGTTGCAGGTGTTTTATAATCAAAATGACCTCGGGATCATTGGCCTGTATGGCGAGGTGGTTCACCAGGTCTACACCCTGCAGGGCATACAATCCCCAACACCTACCATGACGATGACGCCCACCACCACGGCACGTCCCAGCCGCACCCCCAGAGTCACAGCTACTCCATGAGCGTGAGTATGCTTTCAAGATATATAAGGAATCAACTTATTGATGAGCTCTAGTAAGAAATCGAAAACATTTTACCTGGTATCGTTAGGTTGTGCGAAAAATACCGTTGATTCGCAGTCGATGGCGCAATTACTGGTTGGATCAGGTTACCGGCTGCAGGGTGAGGCCGCCAATGCAGAAGTGGTGATTGTAAACACCTGCGGTTTTATCGGCCCGGCGAAAGAGGAATCGCTGCAGGTTTTGAGCGATCTGGCCGCGCACAAGCGCCGCGGCCAGCTGCTTATTGCGGCCGGATGCCTGACACAACGTTACGGCGTCGAGGTTGCCCGGCAAGTGCCCGGCATCGACGGCATCCTGGGGACACGTCGCTGGATGGATATCGTGGATGTGGTGACCCGCTTGCGAGACGGTGCCCACCCCGAGCCCATTTACCATCTGCCGGACGCACCCACGGTGGGAACCGATGAGGGTGGCGCGCTGCGCGCTGCGGTGCAGGGCGCCAGCGCCTATGTCAAGATCGCTGACGGTTGCCGGCGACCTTGCGCCTTCTGCGCCATCCCGCTGATCAAGGGCACCGCGGTCAGCCGCCCGGTGGGTGCCATCCTGAATGAAGCCCGCGCTTTGCAGGAGATGGGTGTTCGCGAGCTGGTCCTTATCGCCCAGGATACAACGGATTACGGGCACGACTTGGGGCTGAAAGATGGCCTGGCGCAATTGCTGGAAGACCTGGTGCGCACCGTTCCGCATGTGGATTGGATTCGCGTCATGTATGCCTACCCTGGTTATGTGACCGACCGCCTGATGGAAGTCATGGCCAGCCAGCCGCAGGTGCTCCCCTACCTGGATATGCCTCTGCAGCACGCTCACCCTGCGATGCTGCGGCGCATGCGCCGCCCCGCAAATATGGACTGGGTGCATCGCACACTGGATAAAATGCGCGCCTCTATGCCCGAGCTCGCCTTGCGTACCACCTTCATTGTGGGCTATCCTGGTGAGACCGAAGAAGAGTTTCAGACGCTGTTGGACTTTGTGAATGAAGTGCGCTTCGACCGCCTGGGCACGTTCCAGTTCTCCTTCGAGCCGGGCACGGCCAGCGAGCTGCTCGGTGACCCTATCCCACCCGAGGTCAAGGAGGAGCGCTATAACCGCCTGATGGAAGCCCAGCAGCGCATCTCATTGGAAAAAAACCAGGCACTGGTGGGCAAGACACTGGACGTACTGGTGGAGGGGCAAGGCCGCCTGGAGGCTGAAGGAGATCAACGTGGCGAGCAGACCCCCATCTCGCTGGGGCGCAGCTACCGCGACGCGCCGGAGATCGATGGCATGGTGCTCATCGAAGGCGAAGCTCCCATCGGCGAGATCGTGCCGGTGCGAATCACCGGGGCCATGGCCTACGACCTGGCTGGGATGGTCGATAGGGAATAGAGAAAGAATTAACAGGATAAACAGGATGAAAATATGATCCTATTTATCCTGTACATCCTGTTCGATTTTGTTGACTGGGAAAATATATGTTCAATATTGAAGACCCTGAGATCCGTTTTGCCTTGGACGCGGTGCGCCAGGCGTCCCGTCTGGTACAAACCGTCCAGTCCGAGCTGGTTTCCCCTGCCCTGGTCAAGGATGATCGCTCGCCGGTAACGGTGGCGGATTACGCCTCCCAGGCTTTGGTAGCGAGCCTGCTCAGCCAGGCCTTCCCAAACGACCCCCTGGTGGGCGAGGAGGACTCCAGCGAGTTGCGCCACAATCAGCCCGTCCTACAGCAGGTGACCGGTTTCGTGCGCCGTTTCATGCCTGAAGCGGGTGAGGAGAGCATATGTGATTGGATCGACATTGGGGCGTCAGCACCGTCTTCACGCTTCTGGACGCTGGACCCCATCGACGGCACTAAGGGTTTCCTACGAAGCGACCAATACGCTATTGCCCTGGCGCTGATCGTGGAAGGTGAGGTGCAATTGGGCGTGTTGGGCTGCCCGAAGTTGAGCCAGGCGTACCTGCCAGACTATCACGGGCCGGGCTCGCTGGTGCTCGCTCTGCGGGACCAGGGCACCTGGACATCCCCGCTGGAGAGTCAGATGCAATTTAAGCGTCTGCGCGCCTCCAGCCAGGCGGACCCTATCCAGGCACGCTTGCTGCGCTCGTTTGAGTCTGGTCATACCAACCCCGGCCAGATCGATGAATTTGTCCAATTGCTGGGTGTGGGGGCCGAGCCAGTGCGCATGGATAGCCAGGCCAAGTATGCTGTCCTGGCCGCCGGTCAGGGTGAGCTGCTGGTGCGCTTGCTCTCGTCATCCAAACCCAACTACCGAGAGAAGATATGGGACCAGGCTGCCGGTTCGCTGATCATCCAGGAAGCTGGCGGGACCATCACCGACCTGGACGGGAAACCCCTGGACTTTACTGCTGGGCGCAGCCTGGCGAACAACCGCGGCGTGCTGGCCTCTAATGGGAATCTACACGCGGCGGCGCTGGGGGCGTTGCGGCAGGTTGGGGCTTGACGCGTGTGAAGGATTTGCTCTCTAGCTCAATCTCGTTTGATTATTTTCGCTAAACTCTGCCGTTCCATGTTCGCTATTACAGCTTTGGCAGGAATCGTGATAGCCCCTTTGAGGATTTAAATGGGGCTGTATCATGAAAGACCATGGCAATTGCATATGCCCTGAGGGACATGCGCAATCCCGCAAAAAGAGTGTTTGGGGTGTTTTGGTGGGGGATGCCCCCACCAAAACACCCCATTTTCTCTCCTCAGTGGTGGGCAATCGCATTTGGGCGATTGCCCTGCACGAAAGACTAATTTATGCCAAGATGTAGTAGTATAATAAATATTATCCAAATTATGAGGATGAACTGCAAAACGACGTGGGAATTGGCGCTTTTCGTAAAAACCTCATCGAGAATTTATTCCAACATGACGAAAGGCGCTATGCTTAGCATTGCTAACATGGAATTGGGAAATTCCGGCAAAATAGAGTCGCTGGCAGTGCTAGTTACCTAGCGAACAACCGATATTTCCTGCCCGTCCTCAAATACGTCCAAACCCCCGGCTTATTTGCGATACCTTCTTCGCAATCAGCCTGCCATTAAAAACATACGCCAAAAGAGGAGAACCAGTGGAAGTAACTTACTTCAACCGCGAGATTGAAACCGCCAGCCGGGAAGAGATGGTAGGACACCAAACCGGGCGAATGCAAGTGCTCCTGGGCGAGATGCTTGCCTCAAACGCGTTTTATGGTCGGAAACTGCGCGAAGCAGGATTCACGCAGGCGCGCGATTTCAAATCCCTGGCCGACATCACGCACCTGCCTTTCACGCGTAAACAGGAATTAGTGGACGACCAGGAAACGCGTCCGCCGTTCGGGACGAACCTCACCTACCCGCTTGAAAGGTACACGCACATCCATCAAACTTCGGGCACAACGGGAAAGCCGATGCGTTGGCTGGATACGCCGGATAGCTGGGATTGGTGGGCGCGTTGCTGGAGCGCAGTCTATCGCGCCGCAGGGATCAGTGAAAGCGACCGCATCTTTTTCGCGTTTTCATTTGGACCCTTCATTGGGTTTTGGGCGGCGTGGGCCGGCTCCGATAAAATTGGGGCGCTGGCCATCTCGGGCGGAGCGCAGGATTCGGTCCAGCGTTTGCGCAACCTGATGGACCTGGGTGCAACCGCGCTGTGTTGCACGCCCAGCTACGCTCTGCACCTGGTTGAAATCGCGCAAAAGGAAAAAGTCGATTTGCGGGCATCAGGCGTCCGGCGCATCATTGTGGCGGGCGAACCAGGTGGCAGTATCCCTGGCACCAAAGCGCGCATTGAAGAGGCATGGGGTGCCAAACTCTTTGACCATACCGGCGCGACAGAAGTGGGAGCGCATGGCTTTTCTTGCCTTGCCGAAAGCGGCGTGCATCTGAACGAGGGCGAGTTTTTAATTGAAGCGATCGACCCGCAAACGGGCATGCCTGCCGACGAGGGCGAACTGATTATCACAAACCTGGGTCGTCTCGGTTCGCCGATCATCCGGTATCGCACCGGCGACCAGGTGCGGCTGAATAGGGCTACCTGTGAATGCGGACGGACTTTTGTGCGAATGGATGGCGGGATCATTGGGCGCATCGACCAGATGCTCATCGTGCGCGGCGTGAACATTTTCCCCAGCGCCATCGAAGCGATTATGCGCTCGTACCCCGAGGTGATTGAATTTGCGGTTGAAGTCTATTCCATTGAAGCGATGGATGAACTAGCGATCAAAGCGGAAATCGCGGGGGAGAACCCACAGGCAATTGCCAATAGCATTGCCCGTGATGCAGCGCATCGTTTGGGCTTGCGCGTCCCTATTTCGCTTGCCCCGCCTGAATCATTGCCGCGCTTCGAGCTCAAGGCGCGTCGCCTCGTCGACCGGCGGAGCAAGTAAAAATGGCTGAGCGTTTTGTTGTGGGCATATCCGGTGCGAGCGGCGCGATCTATGGAATCCGCCTGCTACAGGCTTTGCGGACTATCCCGGACGTTGAATCGCACCTTGTGTTATCTTCGGCTGCACAGAAGACCATTGCGCAGGAGACTGATTGGGATGTCAAGGATGTATTGGCACTGGCTAGCAAGGTATATGGAAACAACGAAATTGGCGCCGCAATCGCCAGTGGAAGTTTCGCCGCGCGCGGTATGGTGATCATTCCATGCAGCATTAAAACGCTCTCGGCGGTGTCGAATTCATACGGGACAGACTTGATTTCGCGCGCGGCTGACGTGACGCTGAAAGAAGGACGGACGCTTATTCTCGTTGTGCGCGAGACGCCTTTCCATCTGGGGCATTTACGCCTGATGACGAATGCCGCTGAGATGGGCGCGGTGATTTTCCCGCCGTTGCCCGCCCTTTACGCGCGTCCGCGCACGCTGGATGATATGATTAATTTCACCGTCGGGCGCATTCTGGCACGGCTGGGAGTCGACAACGATCTGTTTTCCCAATGGACGGGGTTGGATCAAAAACCGACCAACTCTGACAACACATGACGGCTGATTTCGAGACCGATCCACAATCAAGCGACTTGCACCGTCGCCTGCAATCCTTTCTTGCCGACCAAACAACAATGACACTGAGCAGTGTGACTGATGAGGGCAATCCACACTCATGCGACCTGTTCTACGCGCATACAAGCAAGTACACGTTTTATTTTCTATCTGACCCTAAGACTCTACACTCGCAAAACATCGCCCGCATGCCGCGCGTCTCGGTAACGATTCATGGGCTTTCACGCGGCTGGGAGGATATTCGCGGAGTTCAAATGGAAGGCGTTGCAATGCGCGTCTCGGAACCAGTGGAGCGCTTGCGCGCATTTGCATTGTACGCAGGCAAGTATGGGTTCATCAAGCGATGGTTGACCAGCGTGGATACACTTGGGGTCATGATCGAGGGTCTGGGGGTTATCGAACTTTACCGGTTTTCCCCGCAATGGCTTCGGTTCATCGATAATTCGCTCGGATTTGGGCACAAAGACGAAATAACTATCTCTACCGGTTCCTGAAATCTTCAAACAGCTCTTCAATGGATTGAAAAAACATGCGCTCGACGATTGTGCCGTTTGTGGGCGCGGGTTGGCGCGGCAACTCGTCACGCCCGAAGAAGCGCACTTCCATCACCTCTTCTTCATCGGCAGCCATATCGCCACCGATGATTTGGCCATCGTACACAACCAGGACCACGCCGGTGTTTGCCTGGCTGTAGACGTTGAGCAACCTGCCGATGGATACATCGAATCCAGTTTCCTCTTTTGCCTCCCGAGCGGTTCCTTCCTGGATGGATTCGTCAAATTCTATGTGACCTGCGGGCGGCGCCCAGTAACCGGCGAGCGGCGGGTGGCGCCGGTGAACCAACAGTAATTTGTCGCCGCGCGTCGCAACGACAATCCCGACCGCAGTGGGGTTGCTATAGACGATATAACCGCACTCAGGGCAAGCCGGGCGATCACGTCCTGATTCAAATCTTGTCGTCAACTCTGCGCTGCACCGGGCGCAAAAATTTACGTGCATAGCAAAATCTTGCAATTCTTCATGGTGGCTGGGAGATTGAGAAATGGGCGCGCTGCCTGCGAAAGAGCGTCTCGTTGGCATTTACTTGAAATGCCTCGCAAAACTCGGGCTCGCCGGGATCGGCACCAAGCGCCTCACGAAGAAAAGCGCGCATGGGACCGGAATGAGTAACCAGCAGAAAAATCCCCGGGAAGGGGAATTGGAGAAGTGAGCCAAAAAAGGTGCGCATTCGCGCAGCAACGGCGACTGGCTGTTCCGCGCTTTGGCTCGGATGAGTCAGCCAGTAGTCAATCGGGTCGTCTTGGTCCTGCCAGAAGGCCTGAAAAAACGGATCGTGTTCGGCTGAAGGTGGGAGCGATGCGTGCATTCCATCCGTCGGCATCATCTCTCTGCCATCAACGATAAACTGAAAATTGCGAATCGCATCTTCTGGCTGCGGCTGCAGCACGCGTGCCCCTAGCTTGTTTACGCTTGCTAAACCCCCAGCCAAACCACGGGCGAGCTCTTCTGCGGTCTCACGCGTGCGGGCGGAGGGACTGAAAAGAATCGTCATAGCGACGTTATCGGGGACCTGATCAGCCAGGGAAGCCCCGGCATTAAAGGCCACTTGGCGGCCTTCTGGCAACAGAGAAACATCTCCCTGATGGTTTGCCACGTGCCCATGCCGAAACACAAAGATCCTTGAAGCGATAGGCAGTCTCCAGATTTAGGACTTACGCAGTTGAAGAGGAAAGGACGTATTCAACTGCGTAACTTCCAAGATTAATACAGTAGACCCTCAAGGCCTCAAGGAGAACCTCGAGGGCCTACTGTAACGAGCTACTTGCGCACTTTAATGGTTGTTAGGGCTTTATCCATCAACAACTCGAAACCCGTTTTTCCGCCCAGGAGAGGTTTGTTGGGACGCTGACTCCACACTGTCTCAGGGCGGCTTTGCAAGATGAAGATATTTTCCGGGGGAGAGAAATCTATGTCGATCGCCCATTCAATATCTTGAGGCCTGCCATAATGGTTTTCGATTTGCTTGGCTAAATTGACCAATTCCTTGATCTCTTCGTCGCTCAGGCTGGGAGTGGTCTGGCGCTCAGGCGGCACGTCACGATGTATCACGCCCACCGCGCCGTCTCGCACACATTCAACGGTCTTGGCTGAGATCGTCCTCTGGTTGATCTCAGAGACGATCTTGTCCACAAGAAATGAATCCGGCGTTACTATGCCGGATACAACCGCCTCTCCAAAGCCCCAACTGGCCTCGACCATCACCTTCGAAGGATCGCCATTCGTTGGATTGAGCGTAAACATTACGCCTGATGTCCTCGAGTTCACCATCTTTTGCACGCCAACGCTCATCAGTGTGGTAATGTGAGAGCAATCTATCTTGATTCTGTAGCTGATAGCCCTTGGAGTAAATAGACTAGCCCAGCACTTTTGAACCATCTTGATTACCTGATCACCGCCTGTAACCCACAGATAGGTGTCTTGTTGCCCGGCAAAACTCGCGTCGGGCAAATCCTCGGCGGTGGCGCTTGAACGCACTGCAACGGGGAGGTCTTGTGATTGACACCCCTCGCACAGTCCGGCATAGCTTTCTCGTATCGCGTCAGCAATTGCAGAGGGCATGGGAGCGCCGTTAATCAAGGCTTGTACCTGGGCGCTGGCATTGTCAAGCGAAGCCATGTCTTCAGGATCTACGGCATCCAAGATGCCGCAAATCACATCATCCAGTCCTGCACCCGTGAGAAACTCCTGGTAGCCCTCAGTAGTAACGGCAAAGCCCGGCGGCACCCTGATGCCAGCTTTTAGCATCTCGCCCAGACTGGCATTTTTGCCGCCTACCATGGCAAGCAGATTCTTGTCTATTTGGCTAAAATCCAACACATAATCCATACGCTACCTCCATGGTAGGTTTATATGCCATTGAGAAAAAGCGTGGTTCAAGAACTCGCCCGTTTCACAATAGTCACCATACCACTATCGCCATCAACCCGGATAATGTCGCCCGTCTTGATCGTTGATGTTGCTGTGCCGGTACCGGTTACGGACGGTATGCCGTATTCGCGGCAGACGATGGCGGCATGTGACGTGATTCCGCCAATGTCGGTAACCGCGCCCTTAATCTTGGAGAATATGGGAGCCCAAGCTGGATTGGTATTGCCAACGACCAGAATCTCTCCCTGTTTGATGTTCACAATCTCTTCAAGCAGTTTTAAGACGCGCGCCTTGCCTTCGGCCACGCCAGCCGAGGAAGCAAAGCCCTTTAATTCATTCACATCGCCCGGCTTGGCACTCGTGCCCTTTAACCAGTCTTGTACCCGCTCGGTCGTAATACCCCAAAGCATGACTGTAAACGGCTCAGCGACTACATCTGGCGGTATGCCCAATGCCGGCGGGGGGTTCCATTTGGCGGCTGCATCTAGAATTTTCTTTCGCTTTTGGGCTTTGTCCGCCCAATTAAGAGTGGGAATACCTTCGCCCAGCGCCCAGGAAGTGGAAAAATCCTCGATCAGGTAAGGTACTTCCAGGCGATTGAACATGAAAAAGTCTTCCTCGTCGCGCAGCACTCCCTGCTTGACGAAAAGTCTGGCGAATTCGCGCATCTTTTCGAACCACAGGGTATGGAACCAGTGCTCAACCCAGAAGAGGTGATCTTCAGCATATCGATAGATAGTGCGCGTGTTCTTATATGCGCCCTCGAACGACTGCTGGTCTTCAGGCGTCTTGATGAGTTTACGATAGGCTTCCACAACACGGTCGCGTGCTTCGGCAATGGCGACAAACGATCTTTCAATCTTCTCGCCCTTATCCAACCGCTCAATGTAGCCTTTGAGGTAGCTAAACGGCACATCCAACTTGGTGATCCAACTGCCCTCATAGTGATACCAGCCAGCACCGCACGAGACGTACATCCAGGGATCTTTGATTCTTTCGAGTTCATCCAGCCAATGCCGGCCTGCTTCGCTTTCCCTAAGGCTTTGAATCTTGGACGCTGCGGGGCGGTCAGACCGAAGAATGTCAGCCACTTTCGATTCGGCATGAGCCAGACGCGCTAGGCGACACAGTTCCTCTTCCGGACGGAACATGGAAACTTCCGCTCCGGCTACCATCTTACCGATGGTGCTTTCGCTGATGCCTGGGAAGAGTTGACGCGCCACATCTGCAAACATCAGGTACGACAGGTAGGTCACGTTCAAGTAGTTGAAATGATACTGCCAGCCGCGGTAGATAATGTTGACGGCAGTGTTAAATGCCTCCAGCAATTCTTGCGCCGGCGTGACGGCGGGTAGAGTGGTCGCCGAGTTAAAATCGGGCATGTATTTCGGGAATTCTGTGGGGACTTTGATGGAGCGCAGTTCCTTACCCAGAGTCTGAAAGCGAGTAAGCCAATCTTCCCACAGGGTGCCGTAGCTTTCAAATAGCGGAAAAGTTCGTTTGGGAAACAGCTCGGCCTTTTCCTGGATCACCTCTGGAGGCGGCGGCGTGATGGCGCAGATGTACATATAGCAGCCGACCATCCGTTGGGCGATGCCTTGGGCAGGCGGGATGCAGAATATGCGGGTGGTATGTTGAGAAAGGGCGATTTGCCAGGCTTGTTGAAAAACCTCATCCAGGGGAACCATCGGGTCTGGCGCGTGGATCTTGTCGGCATACCAGAATTGCGTTTCTTCCCATTCTCGTCTTTCTGGACTGAACATGCGGTGAGCAGGATACATCTCCTCCCAGCCTTGCATCTCAGAGGGGATTTCAATTTCCCGCGCGAAAGGGAATCTGTTTGGGTTAGACATGCTTTACCTCCTTGGCTTTGTTGATTGTTTTGATTGCCTAATGTTTGTTATTCACATGCTTAGGCAATTGAGCAAAGGTTGATTGCTGATACAACTCTCACCGCTCCAGCAGGAAACCGCGTAGAAAGGCGCAACACGCGCGGGTTTCCCGTATAACCTGCTCTCAAATCATAGGATATCCGTCATCCTCACCTCCTCGTTATCACCTCATTTGACCGAATCCCGTAACCGCACGCTCGTCTCCAGGGCCTCGGCAACAGCTTGGGCGAATGCCATTTCGTTGATATGTGCATCCACCTCGATCACTTGGATCTCGGGAGCCAAGCGCTTTCGCAGCTCCTGAGCGAATGCCCGGTCAACCTCCGGATCGTATAATTGTCCGCCTTCGACGCTCAAAGAGGAAAATCCTTTGGTGGGTATCAAAAACTTGACCAAGCGTTTGTCTTTGTGCCGGTTCAACTTCTCTGCAACCGCCTCAGCTATTTCAGCCATTTCATCCACCGAGGTGCGCGCCTGGACCCGCATCGCATCCTGGATCAAAAGTTTCCTGTCCGCCAGTTTGCGCGAAACCCAAACGGGATCACCTTTATCCCGCCGCTCGATGGGCCCACAACTAATCATGTCGAATCCGCAGGGGGCCAGGATATATGGTGTCCCCTGACGACAAGCGCCCTCTAGCCGGTCAGGGCCGGCTGCGCGGTTGCCTCCCAAAAGTCTTTCGCTCACGCCGGCTGGCACCAAGTCAACAAAAGCGTCAAACAACCCCTGTCCGACTAAATCTTCGGCGGCGCGATCTCCCAATCCTGTGGCATGAAACGAGACGATGTTATAGCTATCTTGTATCAGGTCCCGTACGTAATGCGCCCCTTTATCGCAAAAGCCAAGCTCGGTCATGGCGACCGAGGGCTTGCCCTCTTTCAATCGCGGCTCCACATCTTCTACCATGCCGCAGATCGCCCCGGCGCCATTGATCATCAAACTTCTTACCAATGGGTTCCAGCCAACGGTGTCCACAACACTATGAATGATCGTAATGTCGCGAATGCTGAAGTATTCGGCAAACCGGCTGGCATAAGCGGGCATGGCAGCTACGCTTGAAATGAGAACCTTGGGAACGCCAAACGGCAAAGATTTCATGGCCGTCAAGGTCATGAATGTGCCAGTCATGCCTGCTACACCGAGCATACCGTTCAGCCGTCCGGCTTGGTACAACTCCAAGGTTTTCTTTGCCAGACCCTCCGCCATAAGGGATGTGGCGGTGTCTCTTTCTTTAGCCAGCATTTTTCTGATTTCTTCGATGGAACTTCCACTGGCTTGTGCCACCTCTTCACACGTTATATCCGGCTTGAGATCGGGCATAATCCCGCCAGTGCCAATGCTTACATCAATGAGCGTAACCTTGTGTCCGCGCCGCTCAATACGTTCCTTGAGCAGGCGCAAGGCTGGTTCCCTTTCATCCAACATGCCCACAACAGCAATTTCCACGTTGATCCTCGTATTATTAATAGTTCCTTCAGTATTCCGGGTTCGTTCGTTGATATTTCTATTAAACGAAGGAGCCGCGGAAACTGAAGGAACCTGGGATTTAGAGACCTAACTCACTCCATCTGGACTCGACGCGCTTCATCATGTCGGGATCCATATCGATGGGGATGGGTTTTTCCTTCCACTCATATGGGATTGTGGCGTCTATGATGAGTCGCGATGTAATTTCCCGGGCATCAAGCGGCAAGGATGGATCGAGGGGGGTGGAACGGCCTCGCTTGATGAACTCGGCACGCGAGGGCTGGAAGCGGAAGCTTATCGCCCACAAAACGCGCGGCAGATCCCACGGGTCAATGTCATCATCCACGACAATGACGGTTTTGAGTCCATAGGCACCCATTTCGGTCGAGATGGCGGCGGTGCCCACTTGGGCAGCATGGCCGGGATACATCTGTTTCACCGATATGATGGCGATGAACCGGCCTGAGCCCTCCGGTGGGCAATAAACTGCTTTTACGCCAGGAATGCGCATTCTCACCAATTCCTGCCACAGGGTAGCACCGTAGGTGAGGGCCATGGTCATGTGGGTGTCGGTAACTGCCCGGCCTACTGTCGTAGACCATAAAATCGGGTTATTGCGGTAGGTGACACAGTTGACCTTGATAAATGGTCTGGGCGTGGTACCAATACCGGAATAGTACCCAGTATATTCGCCAAACGGTCCCTCAGGGAGCATAGCCACAGGATCCACTTCGCCTTCCACCACGATCTCGGCTGTAGCTGGAACAGGCAGATCAACCGTTTCGCCTTTGATCACATCGATCGGCGTTCCGCGAATGGCGCCGGCAAAATCGTACTCAGATTCATAAGCAGGCAAACGGGCTGCCCCCATCAAGAACATCAATGGATCGCCGCCAATGATTGCCGCAACAGGCATGGGCTTTTTGAGTTCCCCATATTCCTTCAACATTATGTCTGCATGCTTGCCTTTGATAAACTGGGTACCCAGCGTTTTCTTGTCCAACATCTGGAGGCGGTACGTGCCGAGATTAATCCAGCCGGTCTTGGGAGATTTGGACACGACATACACTGCCGTACCAAAGTATCGCCCACCATCTTTAGGATAGACCCACGGAACCGGAAACTTTTCCAGGTCAACACTGTCGCCTTTGTCGATGTTCTCCTTACAAGGGGCAGAATCAACCCATTTGGAAGGAACCTTGTCCGCTGATCGCTTAACCCACTCCCGCATCATCTCAACCAAACTGGAAGTCTTGGGCATGCCCATAATCAAGGCCAGCCTGGCTGTGGTCGTGCAGGCGCTGGTCAACACCGGGCTGGAATAGCCCTTTACGTTCTCAAACAAAAGAGCCGGCCCACTGCGCTCTTCGTTGAGTTTTGCGATATGGCTCAACTCCAGATTCCAATCCACCTCTGCTTTGACCCGCTTGAGTTCGCCTTCCGCTTCGCACGTCTCGATATAGTCTCGCAAATCCTTCATTTTTTTCTCCTTTTCTACCGTTAGTATTTGAGTTGCATAACGTTTTGTGCTATTAACGGGAAGAATCACCAGCCAGTGATCTCCGTTGCTGCTATGGCGATGTTAAGTCTCGGCGAGCTTATCTGAGAGTCTCCGCAAGCGAGACTTGCGGAAACGTGTTTGATTGGTCAAATGCTATTCGATCAAATGGGCTGCTTGCTGCTTAGACGACACTTGTAAAGGAACTGCCACGCGGAGTGAATTCTCCTAAATTATTAACCGATAACGTAAGCAATACATTGATTTGATATTTAATAAAGAGAACAGACTATAGCTGGGACAGCAAGCCAGTCCCAGCCTATACAAAGTGTTTATAACAATATGATGCGTCTGATCCAAGTGATAAATATCCTATAAAAATTGATAAAAGTAACATCTTGCACAAAATAGATTGTGAAATATTTCTCAAACTAGCTTAGATGAAGTCAAATTATCCCGTCCAGTGTGCACATTCCTGACCAACGCCCCGGTCATAATATTGCATTTTCAGTCCTTGTTTTAGATGGAGTGCCATCTAAATCCATGTTTTTGTCAGCTTGGGTGAAAAGTGTGTGTTGGTGATATATTAGCCATCATCAAAAGCGCTTATCCCATCAGACCGGCCTGCTTGGCCTGAATCAAGTAAATCGAATCCCCGCAATTTAAAGACGCCTTATATTATCCAGTATAGTATAATGTCCCCGAAATTATGAACTGTATGAATTAAATGGGGCAAGCGGGTGTGAGCGATTTGCTTTCAGCCATATTTTGGGCGATTGGACCTTACTAATTAGAGTAAATTGCCCTGTTTATTGAATATTGCACAAGACAATCGGGAGAAATATCAATGGAGATAATAATTTCTAAGGCACAGGGGCGAGTTCCAGTAACCATTATTCAACTAAAGGGTGAATTCGACTATCTCAGCGTTGATGATTTCGATGCTGAAGCCAAGAAAGTGGTGGAGAGCGGAGCGCGAGATATCCTGATCGATTTATCTGGCGTGACGTTTATGAGTAGTGTCGGGATGCGGGCTATTCATCTCTTGTATGACCAGGTACATGATGTCGAACCCGGAGAGAAAAAGGCGGTCTATAAGGGGGTAATGGCTGGAACATACAAAGCCCCCCATCTCAAATTGCTCAGTCCAACCAATAGAGTACTTGAATCGCTAAAGCTAATTGGCTTAGACCTGTATATCGATATTTTTGATAACAAACAGGAAGCTTTAGCGGCTTTTTAACTTCCCAAAATACTTTCACTGGGCCCCGCCCTCAACTTTCCGAACTTTCACCCCAACCACCTCCCGCTCCGAGGTGGTAGGTCTCGCGACCTTCGATCTCATTATTCGCCCGAATTAATGGTACGATAGATTGAACGGTTTTCTCCTTCATGTCTCGCGCCAATCGCCTCCCCCTTCTACTTAGTCTGCTGGCAATCCTGGCTGCTTACTTAGTCGCCGAGCGCGTCTTTGAACGAATGCCCCATATTGAAGATGAGATCGCCTATCTCTGGCAAGCGCAGGCGATCGCAGGCGGGCACCTGACCGTGCCTACGCCTGCCCACCCGAAGAGCTTCCTGGTGCCTTTCGTCGTGGATTACAATGGGCAACGCTTTGGTAAGTACCCGTTGGGTTGGCCAGCCGCCCTGGCGGTGGGTGTGTTCTTTGGCGCCAGGCAATGGGTTAACCCCTTTCTGGCTGGACTGGGTGTATGGCTGACATATCTCCTGGCTAAGCGCCTGTTTGGCCAGACTGTGGGCTTGTTAGCGGCGTTGCTGACCCTGACTTCCCCATTCTTCCTGATGAACTCCGGCTCGTTGCTCTCTCATCCCTTTGGATTGGTTTTGAGCACAACCTTCGCTTTGGCTTGGCTGGACTCTTGGGATCACGAATCAATGCGTCCCTGGCTGGCAACAATCGCCGCGGCTCTGGCCTTAGGCTTGCTAGCTTTTACCCGCCCATTGACTGCGCTGGGGGTATCGGTGCCTTTCTTGCCTCATGCCGCGATCCTGTGGTTTCGCGAGGGGTGGTCGACACGTCGCCGCCTGTTAGTCTTCGCTTTGATCGTCTTGGGTGTGTCGTCCCTGATTTTTGTCTGGCAATGGGCTGTGACCGGTGATCCGTTGTTTAATCCTTATACCCTGTGGTGGGATTATGATAAGGTCGGTTTTGGACCGGGGGTGGGGCGCCTTGAAGTAGGGCACTCTTTGCACCAGGCGCGCATCAACACCGAGCACAGCCTGTGGGTGGGTTGGCACGATTACTTTGGCTGGGGGCGTTTTTCTTGGATTTTTCTGCCCTTTGGCGCGCTGGCACTCCTGCGCGCCCGCTTGGCGAAAGCCTTGCCGGTGTTCGTGGTCTTTCCCAGCCTGGTGGTCATTTACCTGGCGTATTGGATCGGCTCTTCCCTGTTTGGTCCCCGTTATTTCTATGAAGGCCTGTATAGCCTAACCATAGCCTCTGCGGCTGGGATCGCCTTTCTGGCTGGCTGGCCCATTCACCCTGGTGAGCCCTGGATGGATCGGCTAGGTTGGGCGCGCGCTCGCCCGCTGCTCATCACTGCCCTGGTTGCTCTGTTGCTGAGTGCCAACCTGCTCTTCTACACCCCCATCCGCCTGGGGGGTATGCACGGATTATATGGTATCTCGCGTGACCGCTTAGCGCCCTTTCAATCTGCCCAGGCGCAGGGGATGATCCCTGCGCTTGTCATTGTCCACCCTGATCGCTGGACGGAATACGGTAGCCTGCTGGAATTGACGGATCCCTTCCTGGATACCCCCTTTCTGGTGGTCATCAGTGTAGGCGATAACGCTGATGCCGCCCTGGCGGCGGATTATCCAGACCGGGCGGTGTATCACTATTATCCCGATAGGCCGTGGGTGTTT
>Ga0224495_10001532_pt1 | contig 16120 bp, 14 predicted proteins | sample SF_Jul11_sed_USG_FD_168128 | JGI IMG/M metagenome (GOLD analysis project Ga0224495, IMG submission 168128) | Sediment microbial communities from San Francisco Bay, California, United States - SF_Jul11_sed_USGS_4_1 | ecosystem: Environmental > Aquatic > Marine > Sediment | place: USA: California... | reverse complement strand
TTTGGATTAAGACAATACTGCTTATAGCACGGGATGAACCCCTGCGGCAGTCCATGTTGCGTAATGCACAGGCAAAGGCAGCTGAGTTGGCGAGTTTGGCGCAGCGTGATTATCATGCCCTGATGCAAATTCAGGCGGACAAACAGCTTTAAATGATTTCAGTGCATACTACACACTATAATAATTTGTGTTTATTGGGAGTACAGGGTGGAGCAGAAGAAATCAAGCAATGTCGTCTGGCATCATGCCACAGTGACGCGCGAACGCCGCGAGGCCTTGAATGGCCATCGGAGCGTGATGTTGTGGTTCACCGGGCTTTCCGGTGCCGGCAAATCATCACTGGCGCATGCCGTGGAGGAGCAGCTCTATCAAAAGGGATGCCGCACTTTTGTATTCGATGGCGACAATGTGCGCCACGGCCTTTGTTCGGATCTGGGGTTTTCCGCAGAAGATCGTGTTGAGAACATTCGCCGCGTCGGTGAGATGGGTAAGCTTTTTCTGGAAGCGGGAACCATTGCACTGACTGCATTTATCTCCCCTTTTCGCAGTGACCGGGAAAAGGTACGCTCGCTTGTGCCTCACGGTGAGTTTCTGGAAATATATTGCCACTGCCCTCTGGAAATATGCGAAGAGCGGGACGTCAAAGGCCTTTATAAGCGCGCCCGTGCAGGTGAAATAAAAAACTTTACCGGGATTTCTTCCCCCTATGAAGAGCCTGAAAACCCAGAGCTTGTGGTGGATACCGGCCGTTTGACCCTGGAGGAGTCAGCTGAAAAAGTGATTGGTCTGCTGCAGGAGCGAGGCATTATTGAACTTTGACCAAAGCAATAATTGAAAAATATTTCAGCATACATTCCGCAAAATAGCGAAACCTTTGTGCGGGTGGACCGGGCATTGATAATGCCCGTCGCTTCAATTTTTGGATGGTGAATCTTGCAGGGAACATCTACTATTGAGGAACCGGGGAATGCTTCACTGATCGCCACTTCGCGCGCAGTAGCCACCCTTCCGGGTTTGGACATCCTGCTCGGGGCATCTGTGGTGCATCGCTGGTTTGCTCGGGATATTTCCTTGCATGGCGGCGTGATCGCATGGGGTCGCAAGCCCAGTGCCAAGGCTGCCCAGGCTTTCGCGGAACGGCACAGATTAAACTTGCTGCGTCTGGAAGATGGATTTATCCGGTCGGTGGGGCTCGGCAACCAGGAGCCACCGCTTTCCATCGTCGTGGACGATTCGGGCATCTATTACGATGCAACGGCGCCTTCCCGCCTTGAGGTGTTGATTGCTTCAGCTCATATGAAGCCTGACCAGTCACGGGCACAATCGCTGATCGAGGCTTGGCGGACAGCACGCGTATCGAAATACAACCACGCACGGGACTATGAAGGCAAGTTGCCAGAGCGGTACGTGCTGGTAGCGGACCAGACGCGGGGGGATGCATCGATACGTTTCGGGCTGGCAGGGGAATCGAGCTTTCAGCGCATGCTGGACGCAGCCCTCTTGGAGAACCCCGGCAGCACTGTCTTGCTCAAGGTGCATCCTGAAGTGCTGGCAGGCCGCAAGCAAGGGCATTTTGATCTTGGTGAATTGACAAGAAACCCTCGTGTGAAGGTATTGGGCGAGGATGTGCATCCGGTCTCCCTGATTGAGAAGGCTGAAGCCATTTATGTGGTGACTTCCCAAATGGGGTTTGAGGGGCTGTTGTGGGGCAAACCGGTGCGCACTTTTGGCATGCCATTCTATGCCGGGTGGGGCCTGACCCAGGATGATCTGCCTGCGCCAGAAAGGAGGAAGCAGGCCTCACTGGAAGGACTGGTATATGCAGCCCTGGTTGCATATCCGCGTTACATCGATCCAGAGTCCGGGAAGCGTTGCGAAGTAGAGCAACTCATTGCATGGATGGGGTTGCAAAGGCGGATGCGTTGCCGATTCCCCCCGGTTGTTTATGCGCCCGGTTTTTCAATCTATAAAAGGCCGATAGTCCGCAGTTTTTTTCAGGGAAGCACAGTCAAATTCGTCCGGCGGCTGGAACAGGTTCCCGAAAAAGCGATGTTAGCAATATGGGGGAGAGGTGAATCCGTTTGCCTGCGGCCCGGCAATATCGAGGATAAGCACGGTGATATCGTAAGGATGGAGGATGGATTTATCCGGTCGGTTGGCCTTGGTGCAGATCTGATCCGCCCTTTGTCGTGGGTCATGGATAGCAAAGGGATTTATTATGACGCTACCCGGCCTTCCGCAGTAGAAATCTTGCTGCAGACGGCAAGTTTTGACGAAGCACTTGTATTACGGGCGCAAAGATTGCGTGAGCGTTTGGTCGCAGAGGACCTTACCAAGTACAATCTGCAGGGCTTGGGCTGGCAGCGCCCGGACAAGGAAGTGGGCAGTAAACGGCTGGTGTTGGTGGTTGGACAGGTAGAAACCGATGCATCATTGGCTTATGGTGCTCTGGGGATAAAACGCAATTTTGATCTGTTGTGTGCTGCGAGTGAAGCCAACCCGGAAGCGTATGTCATCTATAAGCCTCACCCTGATGTCGTGGCGGGCTTGAGACGCGAGGGGCAGGGTGAGGAGGATGTCGCACAATGGTGCGATGAGGTGGTGACGGATGTTGCGATGGGGGATCTGTTGAGCAAGGTTGATGAAGTTCACACGCTGACGTCTCTGGCGGGGTTTGAAGCATTGCTGCGCGGCAAGAAAGTGGTTTGTTACGGGCAGCCATTCTATGCAGGCTGGGGATTGACGTTGGATATGCTTCCCGCAGAACGTCGCATCCGACGCTTATCCCTGGATGAACTGGTGGCAGGAGCGTTGATCCTGTACCCGACCTATATCAGTCGGACAACGGGTCGGTTCACGACACCGGAGCATACCCTTGATGAACTTCTTGCCTGGCGTCGATCAAGCAGTGCCAGGATGCCTTTCTGGAGGCAGATATACAGATTCTTTGTTAGAAACGTATTGCTCCGGTTGTAGTTCCGGTTTGCGGCTTCATTGAACGAAATAATTTGAGTAAAGAATAAAAAATGGCAAATATCAAAGGGGTTGTAGCTGTATTGCTGGCATTGTCATCATTATTGAATATAGCGTCAGTACATGCTGAAACTGCATCACCTGACAGGATGTTTGATTCTGTATCTGTCTATGGAGGGCAGGGCGCAAATCATAATTTGCTGCAATTGCCGGGGCGCATCATTAAAGCCGATTTGGATTGGGAAAAATCCTATTTGTTTGCACTTGGCCTTGGGAAGGAACGCGGTACGCTGGGTAAAAGCTTCGATATCTTTGAGGATACGATGTTTGAATCTATTCGCCATGGGTATGAATTTGTTCTGGTCAAGCATCATGGTTTGCAAAGCAATGGTGAGATAGGTTTGGCGAACATGTGGAGAACCACCGATTTACAATTGGGGGAACTTGGGGTAAATTTCGGAGCTGGTGCAGGCTTGTCGTATGCATTGGGCACGCCGACGTACGAGGATGGTCCAGATAATAATCCGGCGCGGCGCTACCGTTTGCAGCTTTTGGCTTTGTTTGAGTTTGAGTGGAGCCTGCAAGGGAAGGAAGACCTGACATTGATCACACGGGTTCACCATAGATCTGGGGTGTACGGCCTGATCGCGCCGCGGCACGTGGGGTCGAATTTTCTGGCAGTCGGTCTGCGCTTCAAGTATTAAGCCTACTGTATATACGGGATATTCAGCATAATGATAAAAGATGGATTTTCGGTATTTCGGGGCAAACGGGTGCTACTGCTGCAGGGGCCGATCGGCCCTTTTTTTCGCCGCTTTGCACGCGATCTGACTTTGGCCGGCGCGCAGGTTTTTAAAGTCAATTTCAATGGTGGCGACTGGCTGTTTTACCCCAGCGGGGCATTCCATTTTCGCGGCCGAATGGATGCCTGGCCGGACTATTTTGAAGAGTTGCTTGACCAGCTGCATGTCGATATCGTGATGCTGTTCGGAGACTGCCGCTCGATTCACCGTGTTGCGCATGAGATTGCACATAAACGCGGACTGGATATCGGTGTGTTCGAGGAGGGTTATGTCAGGCCTGACTACATTACTTTTGAGTGGTTCGGGGTCAATGGGCATTCTTTGATACCGCGTTCGCCAATCTTTTTCCTGAACAAGCAGCCAATCAATATCCAGCCGCCGTTGCCAGTAGGCAATACGTTCTGGTTTGCCTCGCTCTGGGCCGCCATGTATTACCTGGCGGCAGATTTGTTCAGACTGTTCTTTCCATATTACCGGCACCATCGTCCCCTGACGTGCCTTGAGCTTTTGCCATGGCTGCGATCCATGTGGCGAAAGGGGTATTACATGCTCAAGGAGAGGGGGGTTTTCTCTCGCTTGAAAAAGGAATTGAAAGGGCGTTTCTTCCTGGTACCCCTACAGGTTTACAACGACGCACAGATTCACACGCATTCCGATTTCTATGCAGTGACTGATTTTATTGACGGGGTCATGACCTCGTTCGCAAACTACGCATTGCAGCATCATGCTTTAGTGATCAAGCATCACCCTCTGGATCGCGGTTATAGTGATTATGCACGGTTCATTTCCAGGCGTGCGAAGGAACTCGGGTTGCAGGGGAGATGCTACTATATCCACGACCAGCATCTGCCAACCTTGTTGAAGTGCGCGCGGGGCGTGATCGTGATCAATAGTACGGTTGGCCTTTCTGCTTTGTTTCATGGCACGCCTACCAAGGTCTGTGGAAATGCACTCTACAATATAAAAGGCCTCACTTTTCAGGGAAAGCTGGATGATTTTTGGCAAAGAATCCGGATGGCCAAACCGGACCGCCACTTGTTCAAGAGCTTTTACAATTATCTGGTGCAGCGCACCCAATTGAATGGAAGTTTCTACAGGCGGCTGCCGATTGTGGCTTCAGATACTGGATTGCGTGTGTCGTTTGTGGAAAAAATGGGCGAATCCGCAATCAAACAAACAAACGAACGCTTCCCACAACGAATGAATCACCCGTAATAGCTTTGACCAGTTGCACCCAGGATCGCAAGGCGCCTTCCAATGCCTGCGGGATGAATTTTTAACCTGATTCCATTTGACAGTAAATTTTGATACAATGTTAATGTTTTGAGATGGGCTTCGGGCCCGTTTTTTATTTGTGGGCTTGTTAATATGGATGTGGTTACCCTCGTCGAAAAAACGGTTAATGGTTTGGGCTATGAGTTGGTCGATTTCGAACGTTCAGGCCGGGGCATGCTACGCGTGTTTATCGACAAGCAGGAAGGCATTACCGTGGATGATTGCCAGGCGGTAAGCCAACAGTTGACACGCCTGTTTCTGGTTGAGAGTATCGATTATGAACGCCTTGAAGTTTCTTCTCCGGGGCTGGACAGGGTGTTGAAGAAGGAAACAGATTTCGTACGATTTTTTGGCCAGAAAGCGCAACTCAGATTGCGTATGCCGATGGACGGTCGAAAAAATTTTGTAGGTATTATTGGCAAGTTAAGTGATGGAGTTCTGGAGCTGGATATGGATGGCAGTAAGGTGGCAATCGAGCTGTCAAATTTGGACAAGGCGCGTTTAGTGCCGGTTTACTAGAGGTAGAGCGCGCACCATTACGGGTGCGTTCCCTGCGCATGCAAGTAATTTTGCTGGAGAAAAGAGAATGAGTCGTGAGATTTTGTTGCTTGTGGATGCGTTATCGCGTGAGAAGAGTGTTGACAAGGAGGTCGTATTCGAATCTTTGGAATCGGCTCTTGCTTCTGCAACCAAAAAGCGCTTTGCCGGCGAAGCAGATGTTCGTGTGAAAATCGATCGTGATACCGGCGAATTCGAATCCTTTCGCCGTTGGGAGGTGATGGATGATGAAACTTTCGAGACCCCGGACCTGCATATCAAGCTGGAAGAAGCCCAAAAGCGCAATGCCGATATCCAGATTGGGGATTTCATCGAAGAACCCCTGGAATCCATCGATTTCGGACGCATCGGAGCGCAAGCGGCAAAACAGGTGATTTTCCAGAAGATTCGCGATGCCGAGCGCGAACAGGTGCTGAACGATTTTATGGAGCGTAAGGAGCATCTGATTTCTGGCACGGTGAAGCGCCTTGAACGAGGGAACGCGATTATCGAGTTCGGCAAGATCGAAGCGTTACTGCCCCGCGACCAGATGATTCCGAAGGAAAATATGCGTGTCGGTGATCGTATCAAGGCACATTTGCTGCGAGTTGACAGGAGTGCTCGCGGCCCACAGGTCATCCTTTCACGAACATCCAATGAGCTATTGGCGAAATTATTCGAACTGGAAGTCCCTGAGATCGAAGAAAAGCTGCTGGAAATCGTCAGTGCGGCGCGCGATCCGGGTTCGCGAGCCAAGATCGCGGTTTTGTCGCATGATCAACGCATCGACCCGATCGGTACCTGTGTCGGGATGAGGGGGTCGCGCGTACAAAGCGTCACCAATGAACTGGCAGGCGAGCGTGTCGATATTATCCTGTGGTCGGATGACCCTGCTACTTATGTCATTAATGCACTGGCTCCCGCGGAGGTAAGCAGTATTGTCGTGGATGAGGAGCGGCACAGCATGGATGTGGTTGTGGAGGAGGAGAATCTGGCTCAGGCAATCGGACGCGGCGGGCAAAATGTGCGGTTGGCAAGCGAGTTGACCGGTTGGGAACTTAACATCATGAATGTGGAGCAGTCAGACGAGAAGCATAACGAAGAGTTTTCAAAAACTCGCACCATGTTCATGGAGAAACTTGATGTCGACGAGGAGGTCGCCGAAATTCTCGTACAGGAAGGGTTTAACACGCTTGAAGAGGTGGCATATGTGCCTCTGGAGGAAATGCAGGAAATTGAATCGTTTGACGAAGCGACTGTCAATGAGTTGCGCAGCCGCGCTCGCAATGCGCTGTTAAATGCCGCTATTGCCAACGAAGAAAAAGTCGAACATGGCATTGAAGATTTACTGAAGCTGGAAGGCATGGATGAAAAAACAGCTCGCACCCTGGCTGCCAAGGGCGTGACAACACAGGAGCAACTGGCAGATCTGGATGCGGATGAGCTTGTGGAACTGTCTGGAATGGATAACGAACGTGCCAATGAATTGATCATGGCGGCACGTGCGCCTTGGTTTGCTTAAGTCGTAAAATGTTGTCTAAAGGATAGCAATGGGAAAATTGAACGTAGCGCAGTTTGCGACCGAGCTTGGATTGCCTGTGGCCTTGCTGCTTGAGCAGTTAAAAGCGGCCGGGCTTGCCAAGGAAAATGAATCTGATCCGATGTCGGAGAAGGATAAGGCAAAATTGCTGGAGCATTTGCGCCAGGCGCACGGCGCTGAAAAACCGGCAAAGAAAATCACGCTGATACGTCGTGAAACCACGGAAATAAAGAAGGCGGACAGCACAGGCCGCGCGCGTACCATTCAGGTAGAAGTGCGAAAACGCCGTGTAGTCGCTCCTGTCGTCGCAGCTGAAGCACCTGCCCCTGTTGAAGCGGCAGCAGCTCCAAAGAAGGGAAAAGCAGCCAAGATCGTAGACGAGCAGGAATTGGCTGCGCGTGAAGAAGAGGCCAGATTACAGGCAGAATTGGCCGCGCGTCAGGCGGCTGAATTGCAAGTCAAGCAGGAGCGCAGCAGCAAACGGAAAACCACCAAGAAGGCGGTTGAGGCAGAACCCTTGCCTGCTGCAACCGCAAAGGCGGAAAAAGCTCCCGGGGAAACACCTGCTGCTGAGCCGGCGGCCAGTCTGGCGGAGGGTACGCTGCACAAACCGGTCCAGAAACCGGGCGATAAAATTGCAAAACCGGCCAAAAAAACCAAGATTGAAAACAAGGCGAGCCCGTGGGACGAGAAAGGGCACAAGAAGCGCACCCCTGTAAAAACCGGCGAGAAGAAAGCTGTTTGGTCATCGCCAGTGAGAGCGCCGCGCCACGATAAACATACCAAACATACGGCTGCTGAAACTGCGCATGCTTTTTCCCTGCCAACAGAGCCCATTGTTCATGAAGTTGCTGTACCTGAAACCATCACTGTCGCCGAGCTGGCACAGAAGATGTCGATCAAGGCATCAGAGATTATCAAGGTGTTAATGAATATGGGTTCCATGGTCACCATCAATCAGGTGCTCGACCAGGAAACAGCGATGATCGTCGTGGAGGAGATGGGACATATCGCCAAAGCGGCGAAACTGGATGATCCAGACGCCTATCTGATGGATAATGAAGTGCATCCAGATGCAGTTCTGGAGCCACGAGCACCTGTAGTCACCGTGATGGGGCACGTTGATCACGGCAAGACATCTTTGCTGGATTACATACGCCGTACCCGTGTGGCTTCCGGCGAGGCTGGGGGGATTACTCAGCATATCGGCGCATACCATGTAGATACGCCACGCGGCATGATCACCTTTCTTGATACTCCCGGCCACGAAGCATTCACAGCAATGCGTGCACGGGGCGCAAAGGCGACCGATATCGTGATCCTTGTGGTTGCAGCGGACGATGGTGTTATGCCGCAAACCAAAGAAGCCATTCACCATGCTCGAGCCGGAAATGTACCGCTGGTGGTGGCAGTCACGAAGGTCGATAAACCGGAAGCAAATGTTGAACGCGTCAAGCAAGAGCTGGTAGCGGAGGGCGTAGTGCCTGAAGATTGGGGCGGAGATGTGATGTTCATCGAGGTTTCCTCGAAATCCGGCCAGGGAATCGACAAATTGCTTGAAGGCGTACTGTTGCAAGCCGAAGTACTGGAGCTTAAAGCGCCACGCACTACACATGCCAAAGGCCTGGTTATCGAAGCAAGACTTGATAAAGGTAAAGGGCCGGTCGCTACCGTTTTGGTTCAGTCCGGGACGATGAAACGCGGCGATTCGGTACTGGTTGGCTCGGTATTCGGTCGTGTGCGCGCGATGCTGGATGAGAATGGCAAGGTGGTGAATGAAGCTGGTCCATCCATCCCCGTGGAGATCCAGGGCTTGTCCGAGGTGCCGACTGCCGGTGAAGAACTGATGGTTATGTCGGATGAAAAACGCGCGCGCGAGATCGCCCTGTTTCGCCAGGGAAAATATCGTGGAGTCAAACTTGCCAAACAGCAGGCGGCAAAACTTGAAAACATGTTCGAGCAAATGGCAGAAGGCGAAGTGCGTACCTTGTCGCTGATCGTGAAATCCGATGTGCAGGGCTCAGCTGAAGCAATCGCACAGTCCCTGCAAAAGCTTTCCACCAATGAAGTCAAAGTCAACCTGATACATGGTGGGGTGGGTGCGATTTCAGAATCTGACATCAATCTGGCGCTTGCTTCCAAGGCGATTGTGATTGGCTTTAATACAAGGGCGGATGCAGCTGCACGCAAACTGGCGGAGTCAACCGGCGTGGATATCCGCTATTACAACATCATCTACGCGATGGTAGATGAGATCAAGGCTGCATTGTCCGGGATGCTGGCGCCTGAAAAACGAGAAAGCATCATAGGCATGGTCGAAGTACGACAGGTGTTTACCGTTTCAAAAGTTGGTACGATTGCCGGTTGCTATGTGCTTGAAGGTATGGTTAAACGTGGTGCAAGAGTGCGTGTGTTGCGCGACAACATAGTGATTCATGACGGCGAACTTGATTCACTAAAGCGCTTCAAGGATGATGTCAAGGAAGTTAAAGCCAATTTTGAGTGCGGGCTGTCAGTGAAAAATTTCAACGATCTGGTGGTAGGCGACAAGCTTGAAGTATATGAGATTGTTGAGGTGGCGCGTGCGCTGTAATGGCCAACTTTGCCAGAACTGAACGTATTGCCCAGCAGATTCAGCGCGAAATAGCCGACCTGTTACGTCTGGAAATTAACGACCCCCGGGTGCGGCTCATAACCATCACTGGTGTGGAAGTTGCCGGAGACTATTCCCATGCAAAGGTTTTTTTCACCCGGCTAGACGGACTGCACGAGGAAGCGTTGCAGGGCCTGGAGCATGCTAGCGGTTTTTTGCGCAGCCGCCTGGCACGCAGCCTGAAATTACGTATCATGCCGCAATTGCACTTTGTCCATGATTCTTCCGTGGAGCGCGGCAGTCGCTTGTCGCAACTGATCGATCAGGCGGTCGCCAGCGATCAGCATCACGAAGAAAAGAAGCAACCGCAATAAATGTTACGGACATACCGCCCGCTGGATGGCGTGCTGTTGTTCGACAAGCCGCTGGAATTAAGCTCCAACACCGCGCTGCAAAAAATCCGGCGGCTTTTTCAGGCGGAAAAGGCCGGGCATACTGGCACTCTCGATCCGCTTGCCACCGGGCTGCTGCCGATCTGTTTCGGCGAGGCCACCAAGTTTTCCAATGCTTTGCTGGATGCCGACAAGACCTATCGCGCCTTGTTGCGTTTGGGCCAAACCACCACTACCGGCGACGCCGAAGGCGAGATCACTGCCGAACATCCGGTCGAGGTTCAGCAGCCAGAAGTTGATACAGTGCTGGCAAAATTTCGTGGCGAGATACAGCAACTCCCGCCGATGCACAGCGCGCTCAAGCATCAGGGCAAGCCTCTCTACGAATACATCCGCAAAGGTGAAACCATCGAGCGCGAACTGCGTAACGTGACGATATTCGAGCTGGTTTTGAATTCTTTCAGCGGTAACGAAATGGACATCACTGTGCGCTGCAGCAAGGGAACCTACATCCGCACGCTCGCCGAGGATATCGGCGCGGCACTCGGCTGCGGCGCACATCTGACCGGTTTGCGCCGCACCGCGATTGCACATTTTGACTTGCAGAACGCTTACAACTGGCAGCAACTGGAAGCGATGAGCGAGTCCGAGCGCGCTGCCTGCGTATTGCTTCTGGAAGCCTTGATGCCGGACTTGCCCTTGCTGCAACTGGACGCAGTGCAGATCAGGCGCCTTGCGCAGGGCCAGCGGCTGGGGCTGGATACCGGGTTGCCAGATGGCAAGGTCAGGCTCCATGGCCCGGCGGGTTTCATCGGGACAGGGCTGCTGCAAGGCCGCCGCCTTGCACCGGAGCGACTGCTGTCAGGCGTTGCAAAACGGGCTGCCATGGCCTGAATGGCGGAAAATATTGGGGTTGAGCTATGGGGGTATTCAAGAGTAGAATACGCCACTTTTTTTTGGAGAACAAAGCAAATGGCAATTACCGCCGCGCAAAAAGCGCAAATCGTGACCGACTTTCAACGCGCAAAGAGCGATACCGGCTCCCCTGAGGTCCAAGTGGCCTTGATTACTGCACGAATAAATTACCTGACTGAGCATTTCAAGGACAATGTCAAGGATCACCACTCGCGCCGGGGCCTGTTGCGCCTGGTGAGTCGCCGTCGGAAGCTGCTGGATTACCTCAAAAGCAAGAATGACGCGGGCTACCGGGCGCTGATTCAGCGATTGGAAATCCGCAAATAAGGTTTGTAACTGGCGGGTCGCATATGCGGCCCGCATTGTTTTGTCATTTCAATTTGCAAGGCGCGGTTGCGCGCCATGCCACCCACGGAGAGGTCTACTTTGAGCCATTATAAAAAAACGTTAGCATTCGGCAACCATCAACTTACGCTGGAAACCGGTGAAATCGCGCGCCAGGCCAGCGGGGCAGTGATGGTCAGCCTGGACGATACCATGGTGCTGGTTACGGTCGTCGGCCGGAAAGATGCCAAACCTGAACAGGATTTTTTCCCGTTGACTGTGGACTATCAGGAGAAAACCTATGCTGCCGGCAAGATTCCCGGCAGTTTCTTCAAGCGCGAAGGGCGCCCGAGTGAAAAGGAAATCCTGACTTCCCGGCTGATCGACCGCCCGTTACGCCCGCTGTTTCCGGAAAGTTTCTACAACGAAGTGCAGATCGTTGCTACGGTGATGTCCTCGGATAGCGAGATCGATTCAGATATCCCTTCGATGATCGGCGCGTCAGCTGCGCTGGCGATATCCGGTATCCCGTTTGACGGCCCGATCGGTGCGGCACGTGTGGGTTATGCCAACGGACAATATCTGCTCAACCCGACTGCCACGGAACTGCTGACCTCACAAATGGATCTGGTGGTCGCCGGCACCGAGCGTGCTGTGCTGATGGTGGAATCGGAAGCGCAACAGTTACCTGAAGATGTGATGCTCGGTGCCGTGATGTTCGGCCACGAGCAGATGCAGGTTGTGATCCAGGCAATCAACGAAATGGCCGATGCGGTCGGTGCACCAGCTTGGGAGTGGATCCCTCCAGCCAAGGATGAGGCGTTGATTGCACAAATCGCCTCTCTAGCCGAGGCTGAACTGGGTAAAGCCTATGCGATCCGTTCCAAACAGGCGCGCACAGATGCGGTCAACGCGATTCGCGACAAGGTGTTGTCGGCTGTCATTACGCCGGATGCTCCTCCCGGTCAGAAGAATCACGTCAATGACCTTTTTAGTGCACTGGAAGCCAAGATCGTGCGTGGGCAAATCCTGAGCGGCGAGCCACGCATTGATGGCCGCGACACCCGCACCGTTCGCCCGATCACGATCCGTAACGGCGTATTGCCACGCACCCATGGCTCTTCGCTGTTCACCCGCGGCGAGACGCAGGCCATCGTGGTGGCGACCTTGGGTAGCATGCGCGATGCGCAGAAAGTGGATGCACTGCAAGGCGAATTCAACGATCGTTTCATGCTGCACTACAATTTTCCGCCGTACTCAACTGGTGAAACCGGTCGCGTCGGTACGCCCAAGCGCCGCGAAATCGGCCATGGCCGCCTTGCCAAGCGCGCCCTGGTTGCCGTGCTGCCCAGCGAAGAGGATTTCGGCTATGCAATCCGCGTGGTATCGGAGATCACCGAATCGAACGGCTCAAGCTCGATGGCTTCGGTATGCGGTGGCTGCCTGTCGTTGCTGGATGCCGGCGTACCGCTCAAGGCGCATGTGGCCGGTATCGCCATGGGGTTGATCAAGGAAGGCAACCGCTTCGCGGTGTTGACCGATATTCTCGGCGATGAAGATCACCTGGGCGACATGGACTTCAAGGTGGCCGGTAGCGAAACCGGTATCACCGCGCTGCAAATGGATATCAAGATCAACGGCATCACCCGCGAAATCATGCAGGCTGCCCTGACCCAGGCACGCGAAGGCCGCATGCACATTTTGGGCATCATGAAGCAAGCCGTGCCGCAGGCGCGTACCGAAGTGTCGGATTTTGCGCCACGCATGATTAAGATGAAGATCAACCCGGAAAAGATCCGCGATGTAATCGGCAAGGGTGGGGCGGTGATTCGCGCCCTGACCGAAGAAACCGGCACAACCATTGATATCGATGACAGCGGCAACATCACCATTGCTTGCGTCAATGGCGAAGCGGGCGAGCTGGCAAGGAAGCGCATCGAAGACATCGTGGCAGACGTCGAAGTCGGCAAGATATACGAAGGCCCGGTGGTCAAACTGCTTGACTTTGGCGCGTTGGTAAACGTGTTGCCGGGTAAGGATGGTCTGCTGCACATTTCCCAGATTGCTCATGAACGTGTCAACAGCGTATCGGATCATCTCAAGGAAGGTCAGGTTGTACGGGTGAAGGTCCTGGAAGTCGATGACAAAGGGCGCATGAAGCTGAGTATGAAGGTCCTGTTGCCCGCACCTGAGGCGGCAGCTACTTCAGAGTAGTTTCCTAGGTAGCATCTGAAAAAGCCCCGCAGTTTTTGCGGGGCTTTTTATTGTTGCTGCAGCGTAACCTACGCCTACACCGACAGCAGGCAGCAAAAAGCTCTAGATTGTGTTTTTGGCTACGACATAACCTGAAGGTTAGTCTACGCCGAAAACAGGTTGCGAAATTACTCGGTTATCTGCTTTTGGTTCCGGCATAACATGCGCTTTGCGCATGTGAGCCTGCACCGAAAGCAGATAGCAAAATGTTATTTTGCTACCTGCTTTTCACGGATTTCGTCTAATGTTTTGCAGTCGATGCAAAGCGTGGCGGTCGGTCTTGCTTCAAGGCGGCTTAATCCGATTTCGACACCGCAATTGTCGCAATAGCCGTATTCTCCCGCGTCGATCTTGGCAAGCATCTCGTTGATTTTCTTGATAAGTTTACGCTCCCGGTCGCGGTTGCGCAGTTCCAGGCCCATATCCGACTCTTGGGTGGCCCGGTCATTCGGGTCGGCAAACACGGTTGCCTCATCCTGCATGGTATGAACTGTGCGGTCAATATCCTTCCCTAAACTATCCTTTATGTCGTTCATTATCTTACGAAAATGATCAAGCTGTTTGGGGTTCATGTACGCTTCGCCCTTTTTGGCTTTGTAAGGAACGACGGGGGTTTGTGGTTTTACCGGCATTGCACTTCTCCAACGGGAAAAATAAAGTCCGCTTTAATACCAGAAAGCAGCTCTTTGAGCAACTATATCAGCTCGAGGTCCCGAGCAGCAGAAACATGCTCGGGCGTTTGTTCAGTTCTGGAGCCCTGCGTAATTTCCATTGAGCGATCGAATTTGTCTGTATCTGTTCTTCGGTCAGGGTGATGTCTGTTGCAACGCAGAGTTGTGTTCTAGGGCGGCAGCAGGCGAGCAGAGCGGCAAACATCTTATCATTGCGGTAGGGCGTTTCGATGAATATCTGGGTTTGCTTGTGCTGTACGGACTCGGCTTCCAGAGACATTATTGTCCTTTTCCTTTCCGCGTCATCGATGGGCAGGTAGCCGTGAAAGGCAAATTGCTGGCCATTCAGCCCGGATGCCATTAGCGACAGCAGGATGGCTGAGGGGCCGACCAGGGGCACAACACGGATGCTATGCTGGTGCGCCAGGTTAACCAGCTCAGCGCCGGGATCGGCGATTCCGGGGCACCCTGCTTCGGAAATAATGCCTACATCCTGCCCTGCCAGCAGCGGGGTGAGTAACCCGGCCAATCCCTTTGGATCGGAGTGTTCATTGAGGCTTGAAAAATGCAGCGACTGGATCGGTGCTTCCGGTTTGAGTCCAGAAAGGAATTGCCGTGCAGATTTTGGCTTTTCTACCACGAAATGTTGCAGCTTGCGGGCGATGTCGATGACATGCTGGGGCAATACCTGTTCGGCTGCCGTACCACCCAGTGTGCAGGGAATCAGGTAAAGCGTCCCTGATGCATTATTAGCCATAAATTCATTCGTCACGTTCAGAATAACCGGAGATTTTCATGGCGCAGCATCTCAATCAGCATAATCAACGGCAGGCCGATCAGCGCGTTCGGGTCGTCCCCGGTTATTCTGCTTATCAATGCGATGCCCAAGCCCTCCGATTTTGCGCTGCCGGCGCAGTGGTAAGGCTGCTCCTTGAGCAGGTAACCCTCGATCTCGGCATCGCTAAGATCGCGCAGCGTGACAAAATTCTCCGCGACACCGGTTTGCATGTTTCCGGTTTTGCTGTTCAACAGGGCCAGCGCAGTGTAGAAGCCGGTGGTCTTGCCGCGCATCGCGCGCAATTGGCTGACTGCGTTGTCGTGGGTGAGCGGCTTGCCAAGCTGTTGCCCTTCAAGCAGTGCGACCTGGTCGGAGCCGATGATCAGAGCATCGGGATAGCGGTCGGCCACGGCGCGCGCCTTTTCCTGGGCGAGGCGTAGCGATGTTGCACGCGCAGATTCGTGCGGCATTGGCGTTTCGTCCACGTCAGGCGAAGTAGTCTCAAAAGGGAGTTGCAGCCGTTTGAGCAGTTCACTGCGGTAAATGGAAGTGGAGGCCAGGACAAGCAATTGAGAATTCAACAATATTCCTTAGTATTTTTGACAGAAAGCGGCGAAAAATATATCATGCGCGCCTCATGCATGCACGGCCTTTCATCGATAGCCTGGATTTTGCCAGAAACTGCCAGGAAATCAGCGGTAAAGTGCAGATTGCGGAATTGCCGCGTTTGCTGGATATGCTGGAGAACCCGCAGGGGATATTGGACTACACAGTGCAGGGGATTGTGGATAGGCAAGGCAGCCCGGCTCTGGACATAAGCATTGCCGGGGGATGTCAGTTGCTGTGCCAGCGTTGTCTCAGCAGTCTGGATTATTCGATAAAGATTGAAACGCGCCTTCTGCTACGCAACCAGGCAAGCATGGAAGTACTGGATGATGCAGTAGCAGGCAAAGAAGAGGAAGAGTTCGACAGTATTCTGGCAGATGTGCACCTGGATGTACTGGATCTGCTTGAAGAAGAGATTTTGTTAAGCCTGCCAATTGCACCAAAACATGAGTTTGGCGAT
>Ga0224495_10001531_pt1 | contig 16120 bp, 15 predicted proteins | sample SF_Jul11_sed_USG_FD_168128 | JGI IMG/M metagenome (GOLD analysis project Ga0224495, IMG submission 168128) | Sediment microbial communities from San Francisco Bay, California, United States - SF_Jul11_sed_USGS_4_1 | ecosystem: Environmental > Aquatic > Marine > Sediment | place: USA: California... | reverse complement strand
CCTGCTGGCCTCTGACATTTTCTGCTTTCCAGGTTGCCTCGCGATTCAGCGGATCGGACTTCAGATCCGCATTAAAGACTCCGGACGAGTTATTTTCATTTTCGATCGATTGACGCGAATCGGTTTTCGGAAGATACGTGTGAATATTGATGTTTTCACCATGGCCGTCTACCTGCATGCTGAGCGCAACATCATAACTTGGCGACGGTATCAATCCCGCCAGCGGATAGTCAAGGACGTTGAGTTTATAAGCAGTCACGCTCATGGGCAGCAGCACCATGATGGCAAGCACCATGATATAGACGCCGCGCCTAGCGTTATCAGAACTTTGTTTTGCCATCAGATTGACAGATCAAGTGGATTATCAACAAATGAACGCGACCGTTGACTGCGAGGAGGGAGTTTTGCTCGCTTACTGTTTGGAGTTATATATGACAGAACTTGCATTGAATATATCCTGAGCCCCTGGGATAGAAATATCTCCAATCCAACCGGAACGACAAATTTATAAATGCTGGCAAATTAGAGCTTCGACAGCAGTAAGTTTCGATTTTTGATAATTGAAGGTTTCCAATTCACATGAAATTCCGCGAATCAGTGTCGCGGAAACATCCTGCATTCAGAAACGGCAACTTATCAACGTTCGATTTGATGCCGGATACTCCGCTAAGTTCATTTGAAATGGATAAACGTATCACCTTGGCACTAACTTGTTAAACTTTCCCTGACGCCAACATCCGCAACCCCCAACCCTCTCCGAACCCTGCCAACTGCAACGCTGTTGAGTGAACCGCTGAGTGCAGGCTTAGGCTAGTCGCAATTGCGCCAAAGAAGCAGTCGCATTGCCGCCGCTGATGTCCGGAACGATGCTCAACTCGAGCACAGTGACTGCCGGGAGCTCGACGTGATGGTCTTCCGTTTCGCAAGTTGTGCCTTGGGGACTGAAATTCCACTGCTGCCGCACTATATCCCGGAACGACTTCCCACCATCCGCCGACCAACGCAAGGTATACTCTTGCGTGCGTTCAGCGCGGTTCTCCTGGAAGTTCAGCCAGATCCGACGCAGCTGTAGCGGATGCGCGAAGCGCAAACGGATCGTCTGCTTTCCGGGCTCTGCGGCTCGCCACCCAGAAGATCTACCTGGCAGCAACGCTGACTCGATAGGATGAACTTCTTCCTCCGAGCTGATTTCAACCTCCGCGAGTTCCTCCACATTAAGCCAGTCCTGGTCGGGAACTGCGGTTTCTTGCTGAACTTTGGCAATGATTTGCTTGCGCATCGGTGTATTTCCTTATTTTAAGCAGGAGAAACTTTCATCTGCCAAATGGATATCAGACAATCAAGCCAAAATATCTGTCAGTATCTGCATAGTAATACAGGCGCATGTAATTAGTACCTTCCTTCAGCATCAAGAGACAATCTTGTGCAGTGAATAGCTACTAGCAGCCTTTTGCAAACCAATCATCAAGGTTTACCTGACTGCAACATCCGCAACGCCCAACCCACGCCGAATCCCGTGACGTCTCCGGCCACGCTGCCCAGTCCGCCTTCGCAGCGGCTGGCACACAGATCAACATGCAGCCACGGCACCTCATGATCCAGGAATCGTTTCAGGAATCGCGCCGCCAGGATGTGGTCAGCTTCGCCACCCAGCGTGCATTGCTTGATATCGGCGACCTTGGAATCCAGGGCGGACTCGTAATCATCGTCAAGCGGGAAGGCACACAGGCGTTCGCCGCTTTGCAGCCCGGCCTTGACCGCCTGTTGTAGTAACGCTTCACTGTTGCCCAGCACGCCGCTGTAACGGCTGCCCAGCGCCACAGCCATGCTGCCGGTGAGCGTGGCAAAGTCGATAAGCATGTCAGGATCTTTGCGCGAAGCGAGCGTGAGGGTGTCGGCCAGCACCATGCGCCCTTCGGCATCGGTATGAATAATTTCGATGGTTGTGCCGTTCAGTGCCTTGACGATGTCGTTCTGTTTGTAGGCTTTCGGGCTGATGTGATTCTGTGCGATGGCCAGCCAGCAGTCGATGTTAACTGGCAGCTTTTGTTGCGTAGCAGCGAGCAGGATCCCGAGCGCAACCGCCGAGCCGTTCATATCCTCGTGCATACCGTGCATGTGTCGCGCCGGTTTGAGATTGTGTCCGCCAGTGTCAAAGCAGATGCCTTTTCCGACCAGCGCCACGGTCTGCTTCGCTTTTTTATGTTTGTAACTTAGATGCACAATCGCGGCATCTTCGTCATGGCTGCCTTGAGCAACAGCGACGAACGCGCCCGCACCGATCTTGCGCAGCACTTTCAGGTCAAACTCCTTTATCCGCCAGTTATTTTGCTTGGCGAGTTCCCTGACGCGCTTGCGGTACAGCGCGGGAGTGAGCTCGTTAGGCGGCATCACGGTCAAGGTACGGCACAACAGATTACCCTCGGCTTGCGCCTTTAGCGTGGCAAAACTTGCTCTGTCGTCAAAACCGAACAAAACGATCTTTTGCAGCAGTTTGCGCTGGTCGGCCTTCTTCTTGTGAAGCGGGAGCGGCGCTCCGTTCACCCACGCCACATACACTGCGGTTTCGGCAGCCTGCCTGCGCTGCTCAGCATCGCCCTGTACCACGATGGCGATGCCCGCCGGGTGCTCGCCCAGCAAAAGTTGCACCGCCTTGCGCACCTGTGTCTGCAGCGTAAAACTGGTTTTGGCAAAATCCAGCATCGCCCATGCAATCAGACATCCGTCTGCAGCATTGGCTGCAATTGGCGCATCGGCCATTTCCTCAACTTTCATACTGCGCCGCTTGAGAACTGCGGCCAGCAATTCGCGGTGTGGCACATCGCGAGGCAGGGTCTTGCCCTTGGGCAGCAGCACCAGCAGATGAGCTGCATTCAGCGAAGTGGGTAGCGAAGAAGATGCGGTCAGTTGTGCTAGCATTACGCCCTCATGTCTTGTATGTATTGCGCATTATATAAACAGATCAGCCTGTTCGCTTCGCGAAGATAGCCAATCCGGAGCTTATGAATAAGGAATGCAATGATTCAATATTTTGGCCGCTACAAAATAATCAAGGAAATAGGTCATGGCTCAATGGGTATCGTCTATGAGGCGAAGGATCCTCTGATCGATCGCATTGTCGCGATCAAAACCATCAATCTCCAGGACCTGACTCCCGAAGAAAAGAAGGAATACGAGGCCAGGTTCTACCTTGAAGCCCGTTCCGGTGGGCGACTAAGCCACCCCAACATCGTTACCATCCATGATCTTGGGGAAAGCGAAGGCGTGCCTTATATAGCAATGGAACTGATGGAGGGGCGCGAGCTGCAAAATCTGCTCAAGAGCGACCAATTGCTTCCGATCAAGGATACACTGAACATAGTAATCCAGGTGGCAACCGGTTTGGCTTACGCGCATGAGCATGGCATCGTCCATCGAGATATCAAACCTTCGAACATCATGGTGCTTAAAGGCGGCAGGGTCAAGATTGCCGACTTTGGCATCGCACACATGGATTCATGGCGTTTGAATACCACACACGGCAAATTACTTGGATCGCCTCACTACATGTCACCCGAGCAAGTATCGAGCAGTCCTGTTGATCAACGTTCCGATATTTTCTCCGTTGGAACCATGCTGTATCGAATGCTGTCAGGACAAGTACCATTCACTGGCAATAACACGCATGCGATCACCTACAAAATACTAAACGACGCACCACCCAAACCCAGCACCTTGAACCCGGAGATTCCCGACATGCTGGACTCCATAGTACTTAAATGCCTATCAAAGAATCCGGATCATCGTTACCAGAATGCCTTCGAGCTTGCGGATGACTTGCGGATCTGCCAGGAAAAATTGCTGCGAGGCAATACTGATCATGACCAACCCAAGAACGGGATAATTTCACCCGGCAAAATGCGCATACTGAAGTTTGCGGGAATTCTGGTTCTTGCGATCATATTATTTGAACTGATCGAAGAGTTTCTCCTGGATTAAATCGATGCAAGCCTACCTGGAGCTGATGCAGCATGTGCTCGACCACGGCACAAAAAAATCCGACCGCACCGGAACCGGCACTGTGAGCGTGTTCGGGTACCAGATGCGTTTCAATCTTGCGGAAGGTTTTCCGCTGGTGACAACCAAGAAATGCCATGTGAAATCCATCGTTCACGAGCTGCTATGGTTCCTGCAGGGTGACACCAACATCAAATATCTCAAGGACAATGGCGTCAAAATCTGGGACGAGTGGGCCGATGAACAAGGCAACCTCGGCCCGGTATATGGCAAGCAGTGGCGCTCCTGGCTCGCGCCCGATGGACGCGTGATCGACCAGATCAGCGAACTCATCGCGCAGATCAGGAAATATCCCGACTCCCGCCGCCTGATTGTGTCTGCATGGAATGTCGGGGAACTCGACAAGATGGCCCTTGCTCCCTGTCATGCGTTCTTCCAGTTTTATGTTGCAGACGGAAAACTTTCCTGCCAGCTTTACCAGCGCAGCGCGGACATCTTTCTCGGCGTGCCGTTCAACATCGCATCCTACGCGCTCTTGACGCTGATGATCGCACAGGTGTGCGGTCTGCAGCCCGGAGATTTCGTGCACACGTTTGGCGATGCCCACCTTTACTCGAACCACTTGGAGCAGGCGAAGCTGCAACTATCGCGCGAGCCGCGCCCTCTTCCAACCATGAGCATCAATCCCGCGGTCAAGGATATCTTCGCTTTCAAATTTGAAGATTTCACACTGGAAGGATACGACCCTCACCCGGCGATCAAGGCGCCTGTCGCGGTATGAATCTCGCCATCATCGTCGCAATGTCGAAGAACCGAACAATCGGTATGGGCAACGCACTGCCTTGGCACTGCCCGGAGGATTTGCAGCATTTCAAAAAGCTGACCATGGGACATCACTTGATCATGGGACGCAAGACTTTCCTGTCAATAGGGAAGCCGTTACCGGGACGCACGACAGTGGTGGTATCGCACGATCGCGATCTGAAACTGGCAGGATGCATTGTTGCAAACTCTATCCCCGAAGCGATCGCATCATGCGTCCGCGATCCTCAGATTTTTGTCGTTGGCGGAGCGGATATCTATGCCCAGACGATAGACCTTGCAGAAACACTGTATATCACCGAGATACAAAAGGAAGTTATGGGGGATGCGGCGTTCCCCGAGTTCGACAAAACCGAATGGCGCGAGACAGCACGCGAAATACGCCGTCAGGAAGTTCCTGAACCTATGGAATATCATTTCGTTACTTATCAGCACGTCTAGCATCAAGCATCTTCTCGTCCCTGCAACTCCTCTGGCATATGTCTCCGCAACCAGGTTTTTTGGCTTAGCCAACCAATTTTGTCGACATAATTGGTAAATACTTGCAATTTTTCTCAATTATCTGTTATGGTTTCATTGGATTGTCGACAAATTGGAATACTCATGTTGATCAATGCTCCACAACAAAGCACCTTGGCCGATGTAGCAGCACACCGGCTGGCGCAAAGCATCGTGACCGGCGAGTTCGCGCAAGGGCAAAAACTGAACGAGGCTGAACTGGCCCAACGCTTCGGCATGGGCAGGGGTCCGTTGCGCGAAGCTTTGCGGCAGCTGGAAGGAATGCGCCTGGTCAAGCGCACCCCCAATGCCGGCGCACGCGTAGTGGTGCTGGATCGCAAAACCTTGTCCGATCTCTATGAGGTGCGCGAAGCGCTGGAGGGCATGGCCTGCCGTATCGCCGCAACGCAGATGAGCGATGAAGAAATCACACAATTGAGCAAACTGCTCGATCGTCACGAAGCTCAGATCAGGGAACAAGGCGGCAAGGAGTATGCGCAAAGCGAAGGAGACCTCGATTTTCATTTTCAGATCGTGCGCGGGAGCCGCAACCAGATGATGATGGATTTGCTCGGCAGCGAACAATACCAATTGCTGCGCATGTGCCGCTATCGCACCAGCCGCAACGCGCTGCGCACCGGCCCTGCATTGCAACAGCACCGCCAGATAGTGGCAGCACTGGCACTACGCGACGGAGAGCTGGCCGAAATATTGATGCGCCGCCACATCCAGGGCGCATGGCAAAGCATCAGCGTAATGATCGACAACGAAGAGAATGCAGCATGAGCACGCTCAGGACAGAGCAGGGACCCCACGATGCGGGGATATGAGCGAGCGCGAGTGATGCCCAGCTTCCGGCACGCTGAACACAAAAATCACTGTCACGACAATGAGGAGGCCGCATGAACAATACCCCCGGCAACAAACTGCGCCGTGCCGTCGAAGAAAATCATCCCTTGCAGGTCGTCGGTGCGGTCACCGCCTATTGCGCCATCCTCGCGCAAAAGATCGGGCACAAGGCGCTATATCTTTCCGGCGGAGGCGTGGCAGCCTCCTCTCTCGGCATCCCCGATCTCGGCATCACGACCCTGCATGACGTTTGCGAGGACACACGACGCATTGCTGCCGCCAGTGACCTGCCGTTGCTGGTGGACATCGATACCGGTTGGGGCGGCGCTTTCAACATCGCACGCGCCACACGCGAAATCGCGCAGGCCGGTGCCGCCGGCTTTCACATTGAAGACCAGGTGATGCAAAAGCGTTGCGGGCATCGACCCAACAAGGCCATCGTCGGCCAGGGAGAGATGTCAGATCGCATCAAGGCAGCGGTGGATGCACGCTGTGACGAAAGCTTCGTCATCATGGCGCGCACCGATGCGCTTGCCGTGGAAGGCATGCAGTCAGCTATAGACCGCGCGCAAGCTTGTGTCGAAGCAGGTGCCGACATGATCTTTCCCGAGGCGATGACCACGCTCGAGCAATACACCGAATTCACCCGCACGGTGAAGGTGCCGGTACTAGCAAACATCACCGAGTTTGGTGCGACGCCGTTGTTCACTACCGAACAGTTGTCAGGTGTCGGCATCAAGCTTGTGCTGTATCCACTGTCCGCATTCCGTGCGATGAGCAAGGCAGCTCTGAACGTTTACCAACACATCCTCGCCGACGGTACGCAGCAGAAAGTCGCGGCTGAGATGCAGACCCGTATGGAGCTTTACGATTATCTCGGCTATCACGTCTACGAACAAAAGCTGGACCGCTTGTTCGCAGAACAGGGCGCCGATTAAGACCATCATAAGGGAGTACAAAAATGGCAGATGAAACCAGCAAACCAAAACCAAAAAAATCCGTCGCATTGTCCGGCACTGTTGCAGGCAACACCTCGATCTGCACCGTCGGGCGCATCGGCAACGATCTGCACTATCGCGGCTATGACATCCTGGATTTTGCCGACCAGGCCGAATTCGAGGAGATCGCGCACCTGTTGATCCACGGCACATTGCCGAACGCCGCCGAACTGAAGACCTACAAGATCAAGCTGAAATCCCTGCGCGGCTTGCCGCAGCCGGTAAAGCAGGCGCTGGAAGCGATACCCGCGAATGCGCACCCGATGGACGTGATGCGCACCGGTTGCTCGATGCTCGGCACCTGCGAACAGGAACCGGATGCGCACAGCGAATCCGTGGCAAAAGACCTGATCGACCGCATGCTGGCCTGCTTCGGCTCGATGTTGATGTACTGGCACCATTACAGCAACTCCGGCCTCCGCATCGATGTGGAAACGAATGATGATTCCATCGGCGGTCATTTGCTGCATCTGCTGCATGGCACACCACCAAAGGAAACCTGGGTACGCGCGATGCACACTTCGCTGATCTTGTATGCAGAGCATGAGTTCAACGCCTCGACCTTCGCTGCGCGCGTCATCGCCGGCACCAACTCCGATCTGTATTCCTGCATCACCGGTGCGATCGGCGCGTTGCGCGGCCCAAAGCATGGCGGCGCCAACGAGGAAGCCTTCCGCATCCAGAGCCGTTACAAGAATGCCGACGAGGCCGAGGCCGATATCCGCGAGCGTGTGGCACGCAAGGAAATCGTGATCGGCTTTGGCCACCCTGTCTATACCATCTCGGATCCGCGAAACGAAGTGATCAAACGCCTGGCAAATAAACTGGCAGAGGAAAAAGGCGAGATCGGTCTGTTCGATATCGCCGCACGTCTGGAAACCGTTATGTGGGATTTGAAAAAGATGTTTCCCAACCTCGACTGGTTCTCGGCGGTGTCGTATCACATGATGGGTGTGCCAACCAATATGTTCACGCCTTTGTTCGTGATCTCGCGCGTTACCGGCTGGGGTGCCCACGTGATCGAACAGCGTGCCGACGGAAAGATCATCCGCCCAAGCGCGAACTACATCGGTCCGGAGAATCTGGCTTGGGTGCCGATCGAAAAACGATAAGGAAATGCTATGAGTGCCAATGTGGAAATAAACACGCGCCCGGCGCCCGACCAGGTGCTGGTGGATATCGCGCAATATGTCTGTCGCATGGAGATCAAATCGGAGGAAGCATACGATACAGCACGCAACTGCCTGATCGACACGCTGGGTTGCGGCCTGTTGGCATTGCGATTCCCGGAATGCACAAAGCACCTTGGTTCTTTGGTACCCGGCACCACGGTACGCAACGGCGCGCGCGTACCGGGTACCTCGCACGAACTAGATCCGGTGAAGGCCGCATGGGATATCGGCGCAATGATCCGCTGGCTGGATTACAACGATACCTGGTTGGCAGCGGAATGGGGACATCCATCCGACAACCTCGGAGGCATCCTCGCCGTGGCCGATTACCTGAGCCGCTGCCGCGTGTCCGAAGGCAAGGTACCGCTTACGATACGAGATGTACTGACCGTGATGATCAAAGCGCACGAGATCCAGGGCGTGCTGGCTCTGGAGAACAGTTTCAACCGTGTCGGTCTCGATCACGTAGTACTGGTGAAGGTCGCCTCCGCTGCGGTGGTGACACGATTGCTGGGCGGCACCGAAGAACAAGTTATCGATGCTTTATCGCAGGCGTTCGTCGACGGGCAATCGTTGCGCACTTATCGCCATTCGCCGAACGCCGGCTCGCGTAAATCATGGGCGGCAGGCGATGCCACGTCGCGTGCTGTGCGCCTGGCGATGATCACGATGGCAGGCGAGATGGGCATCCCCGGTGTGCTGACCGCGCCTCAATGGGGTTTCTATGATGTTCTGTTCAGCAAGACCAACAAGGATCATCAGATCAAGCCGCCTGAACAGCGCCGCTTCAGCCTGAACCAGCCTTATGAAAGTTACGTGATGGAAAACATTCTTTTTAAAATTTCCTTCCCCGCAGAATTCCATTCGCAGACAGCGTGTGAAGCGGCGGTGCGCCTGCATCCGAAGGTGAAGAATCGCTTGCTGGATATCAGCAGGATCGTGATCCACACACACGAGTCCGCGATTCGCATCATCTCCAAGGTCGGCCCTCTGGCCAATCCGGCAGACCGCGACCATTGCATCCAATATATCGTGGCGGTGCCGCTGGCATTCGGCGATCTGGTTGCCGAACATTACGAAGACAGTTTCCACACCGAGCATCCGATCATCGACCAGTTGCGCGACAAGATGGAAATCGTTGAAGAGCCGCGTTACAGCCGCGAATATCTGGAAGCGGACAAACGCTCTATCGCCAATGCGATCCAGGTTTTTTTCAATGATGGCAGCAGCACCGAAAAGATCGAGGTGGAATACCCCATAGGACACCGCCGCCGCCGCGCCGAGGGCATCCCCGTTCTGGAACAGAAGTTCCTGGGCAATCTGCGCACGCGCTTTCCGGAGCCGCGCTGCCAGCAGATCATGGGGCTGTGCCTGGACAAGAAGAAACTGGAAGCGTTGCCGGTCAATGAATTCATGGAGATGTTCGTGATCAACTGAACGCCCAACAAACGGCACATCAAGAGGAGGTAGAGGCAATGAGCTATCGTAAAGAATATGACCAATCGATGAATGATCCGGAGGGTTTCTGGCGCAAACAGGCCGAGGCGCTGGAATGGTACAAATTCCCCAAACAAATCCTGTCGCTTGATGGCGACGGGCTCGGCTACTGGTTCGCCGACGGCGAGATGAACACCGCCTACATGGCGCTGGACCATCACGTAAAAAACGGGCGCGGCAGCCAGGTTGCGCTGATCTACGATTCTCCTGTCACCAACACCAAATCACGCTATACCTATGCCGAATTGACCGATGCGGTGGCACGCACTGCCGGTATGCTTGCAGACATGGGCGTGGCAAAAGGCGACCGCGTCATCATCTACATGCCGATGATCCCGGAATCGGTAACTGCGATGCTTGCGGTGGCCAGGCTGGGGGCGATCCACTCGGTAGTATTCGGCGGTTTCGCTCCTCCGGAACTTGCTGTTCGTATCGATGACGCCAAACCCAAGCTGATCCTTACCGCTTCCTGCGGCATCGAGATCAAGCGTGTGGTGGAATACAAACCATTGATCGACCGTGCCATCGAGCTCGCCAAACACAAACCGCAAAGTTGCATCGTCTTCCAGCGTCCGCAAGCAGTCGCAACCATGGTTCCGGGACGCGACCACGACTGGAAATCCTTGCTGGCCAAAGCCAAGCCGGTGGGCTGCACGCCGGTCAAAGGCAGCGACCCGCTATACATTCTCTACACCTCCGGCACTACCGGCAAGCCAAAAGGTGTGTTGCGCGAGAACGGCGGTCACGCGGTCGCGCTCAAATACAGCATGAAGGCAATCTACAACGTCGAACCCGGCGATGTGTACTGGGCCTGCTCCGACGTGGGCTGGGTGGTCGGCCATTCTTATATCGTTTATGGCCCATTGCTGCACGGCTGCACCACTATCGTGTATGAGGGCAAGCCGATCATGACGCCGGACGCCGGCGCGTTGTGGCGCGTCTGCGGCGAATATGGCGTGAAGGCGCTGTTCACAGCTCCTACCGCGTTCCGCGCCGTGAAGAAAGAAGACCCGCATGCGGAACTGATGAAGAAGCATGACCTGAGCAAGCTAAAGGTCATCTACTCTGCAGGCGAACGGCTCGACCCGCCTACCGAAGCCTGGCTCACCGAACAAAGTAGCAAGCCGGTGGTGGACCACTGGTGGCAGACCGAGACCGGCTGGGCGATTACCGCCAATATGCAAGGCATAGAGCCGATGCCGATCAAGCCTGGCTCATCCACGGTTCCGGTGCCCGGCTACAACGTACAGATACTGGACGAGAACGGGCAGCAAGTCCCGCGCGGCACACAGGGTTACATCGCACTCAAGCTGCCGCTGCCTCCTTCATGTTTGAACCATGTGTGGGGCGATGAGAATAAATTCCGCGAAAGCTATCTGACCTTTTTGCCCGGTTATTACACCAGCGGTGATGGCGGTTATATCGACGAGGACGGCTATGTGTTCGTGATGGGCCGCGTGGACGACGTGATCAATGTCGCAGGACATCGGCTGTCCACCGGCGAGATCGAGGAGGTGATCGCCACCCATCCCGCGGTGGCCGAATGCGCGGTCATCGCTCGCGACGACAATCTCAAAGGCCAGGTTCCTATGGGATTGGTGGTGCTCAAGTCCGGTTCGACCATCGACGAGGCTGACCTGCAAAAGCAACTGATCGCCCGCATCCGCGAGACTATCGGTGCGATAACCTGCTACAAGGACACGGTAATCCTGACCAGGCTGCCCAAAACCCGCTCCGGCAAGACACTGCGCAAGACACTGGCCAACATCATCAATGGCAAGGAATACATGGTGCCGTCGACCATCGATGATCCTGGTGTGATCCCGGAGATCATCGAAGTGCTGCGCAGCAAGAAGATGATTGCCTGAACCGGCCGAAAATTACAATAAAGATTAACTCCAATAATTCGACTTAATCCTGCCAAATTCTATGGCTACACGAATTTTCACATTTCAATTTTTCTGAAACTAAAGAACACGGGCACAACGATGCACTCTCGAGCAAGGTCAGGCAGACATGCAAAGTTTATATTTTTTACGTAAAGCACTATGCAGCGGAGATTTTAGACCACCGCGTAAATGTATATGGCGCTGCCCCTGCCCACAGGCGTAATCGCTGATCGCCGGAGAAGCACCCATTGGAATACTTAGGCATAACCCTTTAGGGTCATAAGCACAATTGATTTAAGTCAATTGATGCATATAACCTCCTGCTAGGATGTATCTGTTCAATGATTATTCTGCGCGTTGATACTTGCCTCACTGAAAAACTACCAAGCGAATTGCCGAACACTACGGAAACCGGTCGACATACAACCTCATGAAATACAACCCGGAAAGCAGGATGCTGGTATTCAAATCCGATGCTGAGATTTCAGAATTTCACGATCAATTGACAGGGCTTATGCGAACAGCCATGAGTGGTGTTGGCAATGCGGAAACCAGTGAAGATGAGGCCTCGAAACTTACCATGGAGTTCTTTGAGCGTTATTCCGTTTTGACAGATACGCTCAATCGTTTGCGCGCCCATCTCCCGCGAAATATGGATGGGTAATTATCCTGAAAACCTGTCCCGGACCGGTCGGTTTGCTTGAATCGATCAATAAGTTGCGAGGAAAAAACAAAAAAAGGAGTTGTCATGGGAAATGAGCAGAATTCCAGGCGGTCATTTTTCAAGAAAGCTGCAGCGGCTGTGGGCGTGATTGCCGCGGCCGCAGGCACGAAAAACTTGATATCTGCGTCCTCTGCGTCGGCTGCCGGTGTGCGTGAAAAGTACGAGGCTGATGTTGCCTCACAGGAAAGGGCGGTAAAGGGCAATCAACTGGTCCTTATGACGGACGATGAGAAAAAGCAGCGGCTCGATGATTTGCTGAATTTCCATTACCAGGAGCTCGCTTAAAGTTTTGTCACTTACCATCTGTTGTTGGAGGCAGTTATGTCAGAAGGAAAAACCGAGGGCTTGAAAGAGGCGAACGATGCGCTACAAGGGCGCCGCGAATTTCTGAAGAATGTGTGCGTATCGAGCGCGGCTGCGCTTGTGGCGGCACCTGCATCAACAGGGGCTGCTGCCGAAACCGCCAATCCGGATGCCGATGTAACTGTCTCGGAATTTTTTCAAGGACATTTTCTGCTGATGTCTGATGAGGAAAAGAAGCAGGCCATCGCAAGGCTGGAAAAACGCTACTCCGCGCAGTACCGGAAGAAAACGACTGTCTCCAATGTAGAGGCGCCTGACGGCGTGCTGTTCGGCTATGCGCTCGACATCTCGAAGTGCATCGGTTGCCGCCGTTGTGTCCATGCCTGCGTGAAGGAGAACAATCAGTCGCGCCATGATCCCGAAGTCCAATGGATACAGGTGATGAAGATGCCGAAAGGGAACATCGCCTTCACCGCCGAGAACCTGGACAAGGGCTATCCCGAAAAGAGCGAGTTCGGCGATTACGGCGTGCAGGTTGGCGGAAATGCCTACAAGACTGCCGGCCTCTCAACCGAGGATGCACAAAATTACTATAACGATGAACTGGTTCCCGACAGGGATTTTTTCTATATGCCGGTGCAGTGCCAGCAGTGCGAGAAGCCGCCCTGCGTCAAGGCTTGCCCGGTGCGGGCGACCTTCCGGGATCATGCCGGCGTTGTGCTGATCGATTACAACTGGTGCATCGGCTGCCGCATGTGCCAACTAGCCTGCCCTTACCATGCACGACGTTTCAACTGGGGCGAGCCCAAGCTACCCGCCGAGGAGATGAACCCGAAGACCCATTACTTCGGCAACCGTCCGCGCATGCGCGGCGTGATGGAGAAATGCACGTTCTGCGTGCAGCGCACCCGCGAGGGCAGGAACCCTGCCTGCATGGAGGTTTGCCCGGTGGGCGCAAGAAAATTCGGCAATCTGCTCGATCCCGAGAGCGATGTCAGGCGGGTGCTCGCCACCAAACGGGTGTTCCGGTTCAAGGAGGAGTTTGGCACCTATCCCAAATTTTTCTACTACATCGGCTGAGGTCACGAAATGAATACAGTACTTTGTTTTGCCAGAGACTTCGGTTCATATGCCATCAAGGGTGGGAAGATGTACTACTCCTGGTTGCTGTTCCTGGGGTTTTTCATTCTGGTTGGTTCGTATACGGCTTATATACAGTTTACTGAAGGACTCATCGTGATTGGCGCTACCGACCAGGTCACACTGGAATCGTTTTTTGCCAACTTCGTTTTCACTGCACACGTCGCGGCAGCAGCTGTCCTGGTGGTGGCTCCGGGGTATTTCTACCATCGCAAGGACTTGAAGGAGCTTGCCGTGATGGGCGAGATCATCGCCATGGTCTTTGTGGCAACCGGCATCACCTTCATTCTGTTCCACATGGGCAGGCCGGACCGGACATGGCATATCGTCCCGTTCATAGGCCACATGAACTTTCCCAACTCGATGCTCTCGTTCGACACGATCGTGTTGAACGTCTACCTGTTTCTCAACATGATCGGGGTGAGTTACATCCTGTTCAAGAAGTATGTCGGCACGTTTCATGAGAAGCAGCTGGCGACCTGGTTCAAGCCGATCGTTTTTCTGGCTATTGCATGGGGACCGTTGATCCACATCATCACCGCCTTCGTACTCGCCAGCAATGCCAGAGTAGGTATGTGGGCGACCGCGGTTCTGCCCTTTGCCTTCCTGAGCATGGCAGGAGCGTCGGGGCCGGCACTGGTCGTCCTGATCTTCCTGCTTGCCCGGAAATTTACCGATCTCGAGATCGGCAATCCCGCAATCGACCTGATGACCGACATCATCGCATGGAGCCTAGGCATCCTGATGCTGGTATTCGCCTCCGAGTTCTTTACGCTGCTTTATCCGAGTGCCGAACACGCCAACTCGCTGGTATACAACATGTTTGGTCACAAGGGGCTCAATCATTATGTGCCATGGTTCTGGGGCACGATCATTGCATTAGCGTCCTGCTTTATTGCACTGCTGTTCCGCAGGGTCCGGCACAGCTATCACCGCTGGCTGCCGCTGGTTTGTTTCGTAGTGTTCTTTGCGGTCCTGATCGAGAAGCCGATGATCCTCATCTTCCCGTCTTTCAGTCCTTCTCCGCTGGGTGAATATACGGAATACCACGTCACCCTGGTCGAGCTTTTCAATGTGCTGTTTGTATGGGCTCTCGGGTTCTTCTGGTTGACGGTTATTTTGAAAGGCGCGATCGGCATACTGACTGGCGAAGTTAGGCATCACAGCGCACCGGCTGTTTCTCCGGACGGGATGCGGGGAGGTATGTGATATGAATTTCTTTTTTCGACATTCAAGAATCCCGGTTCATGCCCTGCTCAGTATCCTGATGGGCGGATTGATCGCATATGGCATCGCATACGCTGCGGAAGAAAAACCTGTCGAAACCAAAATTGCACAACCGGTAACAGACTGCTTTGAAAGCAGGATAGGCTACTCTTCCGTTACCAGGATCGAAAATGTCGACCCAAATTACGGCTATCCAAATGTCAAGTGCTCGCAAACAACCGGCGCTGTGTTGTGGTGGAGCGACCCCTTTTCCGGGACGATTCCGATGGGGGAAATGCCAAAGATAGGCGATATTACGCACGGTGATTTTGCCAATGCTGTTGTGAGACCGAGAGAACCCCAGTTAACGTATTTCAATTTGGGGCCTAACGGATGCAAGACTTGCCATGACGGTAAGATCGTGCCCTTCCCGAGGAATACCAAGCCAAGGTTGATCGGAATGCATCAGGACATCGTCGATGACTCACTCAAGTTGATGCATGGGCGCGGGGCATTGTGGTGTCTCGATTGTCACAGCGCAACAAACCGCAACCACCTGATTGATCGCCAAGGAAACGAGTTCAGCTTCAACCAACCGCAAAAATTATGCGGCAGTTGCCACGGCGAGAATTACATCGACTGGAGGGCAGGAGTCCACGGAAAAAGAATCGGTTCCTGGGCTACGGGCGGCAAGAAGAGATGGTGGGTATGCACCGAATGTCATAACCCGCATACTGTCCAGAAAGCAAGATTTAACCAGCTCAAACCGGAACCACCGCCTGCTCTGCCAAGGGGAATGACGAATGCCAGCTATGAAAGGGACAGGGATGGTCATCGCTAGAACGGTACAGGACTCGTCTTGTTGGTTGCAACCAACGCAGTTAACTTCAGGAGGCGCAACATGAAAAACAGAATCCTGCCGGGCAGCATCAATGCCATGGCTTTGTCTTTTCTCCTTGCTGCGTTGCCTGCGCTGGCATTGGACGATGTCAGCTACAAGAAGGACGTCCGCCCGATCCTCAACGA
>Ga0224495_10001530_pt1 | contig 16122 bp, 10 predicted proteins | sample SF_Jul11_sed_USG_FD_168128 | JGI IMG/M metagenome (GOLD analysis project Ga0224495, IMG submission 168128) | Sediment microbial communities from San Francisco Bay, California, United States - SF_Jul11_sed_USGS_4_1 | ecosystem: Environmental > Aquatic > Marine > Sediment | place: USA: California... | reverse complement strand
CGGAGTTTCCACATGGTGGGCGCGGGCATACGCGGGGGTGGAAAAATGTTGTGGCGCATGGAGGTCTCCACCACCAACCGCAAAGATTTCCTGGGCACCAACGGACTCTCCATCAAACCCGGGTATATGCTCAACCAGGGTTCCCTGGAGTTGGGAGCCGCCAATATGTTTATTGGCTACACCACCTACAACGCCAAGGAAAAATCGAATGGGCCCACGCTCAAGGGGGGTATCGCCGATTTTTCCATCTCCTTCATGCGAGGTATAGGCATCACGGGGCGATACGAAAAAAACCAGGTGAATACCGCCGCCATGGAAAATGCGAAGTGGGAACGGGTCAAATCCATCACCGCTTCCATGATGTATTGATCACCGGATAGCGGTGTTCAGCCCCCCATTCCAAATCCCCTCTCAATCCGCCGGCCCCTCTGCACGCCCTGAACTTTTCAGGGGTACCCTCACGCGCGGGGCATCACACCCGATCCGTTTCCACCCGCCCTTCATCTTTCCGGATGAGGCGTTCTAGGATACAACGAGGCGTGGAGTCAACCGAAACCGCCAGCCTGGAGCGCTTGTGACCACGATGATGACCGTCCGCGAAGTCGCGGCGTACCTCAACATCAAGGAACGCAAGGTGTACGACTTGGTTCGGCAGGGCCAAATACCCTGCTCACGCGTGGCCGGGAAATGGCTGTTCCCCCAGCCAATGATCGACCTCTGGGTCACCCAGGGGGTCGGGATCAAACCCTTGGCCGCCCCGAACCCACCCGCCCCCCCTGTGGTCGCCGGCAGTCATGATCCCCTGTTGGAATGGGCGCTCAGGGAATCCGGGTGTGGCTTGGCTCTCATGGCCGGGGGCAGTCTGGATGGCGTTCAGCGTCTGGTCAAGGGCGAAGCGCAGGTGTGCGGCCTGCATGTTCTGGATGCGGAAAGCGGGGAGTACAATCTGCCCGTGGTCCGCAAATCGCTGGAGGGGCTGGAGGTGGTCTTGCTGGAGTGGGCATGGCGAAACCAGGGCCTTTTAACCGCCAAAGGAAACCCCTTGCATCTCCGGTCAATGACCGACCTGCGCGACCAACACCCGCGGATGGTGCGCCGGGAACCCGCGGCCGGAACGCATCTGCTGCTGGAACGGCTCCTGGCCCAGGCGGGACTTTCCGATTCCGATTTAAACGGAATGCCCCTGGCGGCCCGGTCACAGACTGAAGTTGGCTTGGCCATATTGGAGGGCAGGGCGGATGTGGGACTCGGGGTGGAGGCCGTGGCGCGTCAGCTCCAGCTGGACTTCATTCCCCTGCACCGGGAGCGCTATGACCTGGTGATGCGGCGGCGTGATTTTTTTACACCCCCCGTGCAATCGCTGATGGCCTTTGCGCGGAGCCAGGGCTTTTTAAAACGGGGCGAGGAATTGGGGTACGATACGCGGGAACTGGGTAAAGTGCATTACAACGCCCCGTAACCCGAGAGCGCGGCCTTCCCCCAAGTCACGGCTCCCGCTCCAGACACGCCGCATACAGGCCCATCTGCCGCACCTCTGGCAGCACAAACAGGTCTCCCGCTCGGGTCAACAGCTCACCCACCGGGACCCCCAGGCCCCTGGGCTGCGCGATGTGGTGAAAGGAAACCCTCCGCCAACCGGGGTTGTCCATGAGAAACCCCTCAACCACCGCCTCATTTTCCTCGCCTTCCAGGCTGCAGGTGGAGTAAATCACCAGGCCCCCGGGGCGGACCACCCGCGTGGCTTCGGCGAGCAGCTTGCGCTGAACCTGGGCCAGGCGCGGAATATCCTCAGGATGCTTCCGCCATTTCAATTCCGGGTATTTGCGGATCATGCCCGTGGCGGAGCAGGGAACATCCAGCAGCACCGCATCCCACCCGGTTTGACTGCCTTTGTGGGTTTTTGCGGTGGGAAAGGGAAGGCCATGGCCATCGGCCAGCAGCAGGGGCACGGAAGGCAGCCTCAACCGGTTCAGGTTTTCACGCACCCGCCGCAAACGGCCTTGAGAAATATCCGCTCCCACCAGGAATCTCGATTCCTTGACCATCCCCGCCAACTGGGTCAGTTTGCCCCCCGGGGCCGCACAGGCATCCAATACCCAGCCCTCCAGACGGGGCCCCACCCAGGAAAGCAGCAATTGGGAGGCGACATCCTGCACATAACACAACCCCTGCCGGAACACCTGGGATTGCAACACCGTCCCCAGATGTTCGGTCCATACCGCGCCGGGAAGCAGGGGGTGAGGCTCGGCGGAGCCCCCTTCCGCCGCCAGACGCTCCAGGAATTCCGCAACGGAAATCCGCCGGGTTTCCACCCTCAGGGCTGCGCCTTCAAATTGGTTATTGGCCTCACACAGGGCTTCCGTCCGCTCCGCCCCGAAGCGGGAGCTCCAGCGTTCCACCAGCCAGTCCGGGTGCGAGGTGCGTAGGGCCAGGGGCAGCGGCGATGCCTCCAGGGGCATCCGCAGATCTTCCCGCTGGGCGCTGCGCAACACCCCATTCAGCCAGCCCTTTCCATGAGTGCGCCCCAGGGTCGGCGCCAAGGCGACGGTCTCAAAGACGGCCGCATGAGGCGCCTGTTTTAAAAATTTCAACTGATACAGACCCATGGCGGCCAGGGCCCCGAGAACAGGATCCAGGTTCTCCCGGGAGCGATTGGACAGGCGGAGAATGATCGACTCCAGCAACCGCCAGTGACGCACCACCCCGCGCAGCAATTGAACGTAAAGCCGCCGGTCGGATTCTTCCTTTAGCGTCTGAGGCGGGTCGGACCTGAAGCCGCCGCCGGACTGAAAGGCCACCAGGGCTTCCGCCACCGCCCGGCGAACCGGATCCGCCCGTTTCCCTTTTTCCGGGGCCGGGTTCCGCCCGTTCTCGGCGCCGGGACGGTTCTTGGGACGGGAGGATTTTGGGGACGATGGACGGCGGGTGGGGTCAGAACTTGGGCGAGCAGCCATGAGAAACGATAGAAACGGGGTGCGAGTACCGGCGGGGTTATTCCCCAGGACGGGTCCAGAGAATCAGTTTGCCAGAACCCCAGCCAAAGGGATATAAGCGCGCAGAAGTTCATCAGGATTTTACCCGGGCACTCCGCCTGTCGAGCCCATGATTCCAGGAGCTTCCCCTTGTCTGTTTCGTTAGCAGCACCGCGTGCGGAATCAACGCGTATCCGATTTGCCCACTTGGATACGCCCCTGGGCCCCTTGCTCATCGCCGGGACCGATCAGGGATTGCAGGTTATTTCCTTTCTCTCGGGTGCGCGGCCAGTGGAGCCAAATGCGCACTGGATCGCCGACTCCCACCCGTTCCGGGAAGCCACGTCTCAGCTGCGGGCCTACTTCGGGGGGGAACTCCGCGAGTTTTCACTCCCCCTGGATCCCCAGGGAACCCCCTTTCAGCATCGCGTGTGGCGGGCCTTGCGCACCATTCCCTTCGGCCAGACCCGGACCTACGGCGAACTGGCCCGGGGGATCGGTCGGCCCACCGCGGCCCGGGCCGTTGGCGCGGCCAACGGCAGCAATCCCCTGCCGATCCTTGTGCCCTGCCATCGTGTCATCGGTCAATCGGGCCGCCTCACCGGTTACGCCGGGGGATTGAAGATCAAGCAGGCGTTGTTGGAATTGGAAGGCATTTCTGTCGCGCCCTAAGCTATCGGAACGGTCTAAGCCCCCACCCCTCCACCTGGAGATTCCACCCCGCGCCCATGAGAAAAGATTCCGCAGCCACCCGCAGGTCCGATACCCACACGCCGGGTCCCCACACGCTCCGTGCGGTCTCCCGGCCCTTCCTGCTCCCGTGGAAACCTTCAGCGGCGGCGCTTGAGGACTTGTGCCGTCAGGGCTCCTGCAGCCTCTCCTATGGGGGTCCGTTTCATGTGCAAGAATTGCTGAACTATCTTGGGCGCGACCCGGAAAATCAGGCGGAACAGGTGCACGGGAACACCTACCGGAGGTTCCTGCTGGCCGGGGAGCGGCAATTACCCCTCCGGCTTGAGTTTTTGAATCGGTCCTTTCGGGTGGAGGTACCCCCGGGACTGGAAGCGGGCGAAGCCCGGGAGGTATTGATCCGGGTGGCCGCCTTGTGCGGGTTGGGACAACCTCTGGGGGCATTTCAGGCCATGGCGGCCAACCATCCTGTCATGGGACCGCTGGTATCCAGTCTGCCGGGTTTGAGAATGCCCCAGGTTCCCAGCGTCTGGGAGGCGTTGTGCTGGGCGGTGATCGGCCAGCAAATCAATCTCACTTTTGCGTATCGCCTGCGAAATGCCTTTATCCTGCTGGGCAACGGGATTCGGGCTCCACAGCAGGAACTTCTGCCCTTTCCCTCTCCAGAACAGGTGCTTCACATTCCCCCGGGAGCCTGGCGTAAAGCCTTGTTTTCCCGCCAGAAACGGGAGTACCTGCTGGGCTTGGCGCAGGCGTTCCTGGAGGGCACCCTGGGCGAAACCACCCTGGCGGACTTGGAGGATGACGCCGCATATGCGGCACTCCTTTCACTGCGGGGATTGGGTCCGTGGAGCGTGGGATATGCCATGCTCAGAGGCATGGGGCGGCTGGACGCCCTGCCCGTGGGAGACGCCGGACTCCGGAGCGCGTTGCAGCGTTTTTTCAACCTGCCGGAGCCGCCCAAGCCGGCGGATCAAATCCGGCTCATGGAACCCTTCCGGCCCCTGCGGGGATTGGCCACCTACTACCTCTGGAAGGCCCTGAGCCGTGCGCGCCAGGAAGGAGTGAACCCCTGAACTACTTGCCGTGCTTGATCTTGGGCCAGTACACGGAGAAATCAAAAACCGGAGAATGGCTGCCCTTATGGCACTGGCGGCAGGTGCCTTCGGTGGGGGGCGTCGGCGCCGCCAAGGATGCCCCGGGGGGCTGACCCGTGCGCACGGTGGGCAGCGCGGCATGCCCCCGCGAAGGGCCATGACAATTCTCGCACTGCACATTGGCCAGGGTGGGGGTCAATCCCTGACTCAAATACCCCCCCTGCTCGTAGCCCACCACGTGGCACGCCAGACACTCCGGATCATGATTCTTCCCCACACGCTCCAAGGTCGCCAGGGCATGGGCATGGCGGGTAGGGTTCCACACGGCCGCCGCTGCAGGGTGACATTGACGGCAGGTGGCCTCCCCCGCAAAGAGACTCTCCCGTTCCGCCTTTTGCACGGTGGAGAGCCGGGAGAAAAACATCTGCTTCACTTTTTCATCATAGGCCTGCATGGCCTTCACCGCCTCGGGATGATCCGCATAGGCTTCCGTCAGCCAATCCACCGCCACGGGTGGTCTGGGGACTGACTTGGAAGGCAGGTTCATCCGCAACACACCCTGACTCTTGGTGGGCACCTGAGGGACCAGGCCCGCCGGAATACGCCGCTCCGTAATCTGGGTTAATTCATCGGGTGAAGGATTGCCTGCAACAATCAACTCAAATCGGCCCGATGCGGCAAACAATTCCAATTCCGCATCGCTTCCCCGGAACAGAAGCACACGGAGCACATGATGCTCGCGTGCCATGTGGTGCACCATGCGTTCCAGCACCACGGCGCTGGCGGCTTCCAGCATCACGGGGGCGCCCCGTCCCTGGAATACCTCCTCCGGCGACAGGTACCCATACAGGCCCAGGCGGCGGCCTCCGCGCTCCACGGTGCGGTACTCCGGCCAGGGACTCTCGGAACGGGCGTTGCTTAAGACATAGGGCAAGTCCGGATCCATCAAGCGGAATCCCATGGCCCACTCATTAGGGCCGGGAAGGTAGGCGTGAGGGGGAAACCGTTTCAACAGAGGTTGAATCAGTTCCACCTTGATCCGGCCTTGATCCGATGGGGGAGGAAAATTATTTCCCAGATCCACCAGCACGGGCGTATTCTCCCCCCCGCTCATCAAGGACTCCAGGTAGGTTAACCGCCGGAGCAACCCTCCCATTTGGCCTTTCTCACTGCATCCACAGGGCTTGATTTCCCCGCGCATATCCCCAACCGCCAGCAGCACCCCAAAAGATTCCTGTCCGGGGGCTGCCGCCGACCCTGCCATGACCAGGACCACTAGCGTGAACGAAAACAGTCCCCGTTTCAGTGAAGGTGCCATGTATATGTCTCTCCGCTTGGGCTTTCGCATGGGCAGGGAATGAACCTTGTCAATGACCTTGCACTCCCGCGCTTTAACCTCATGAACAGTGTCGCATGAATCCCGATCCCGAAAAAATATGGAGGGGGTGCGATTTTTTTTGACCATCCACTTTTTCATATTCCTTGGTCATCACTGATCGCACGAGGGGAAACTTGATCGTTCAGGTCTGATGAAACGATTCAGGTTGTTCCCTTTAGACTCATTAACATTCCATATTTCCTTCATTTTCCCTGTCACATTTACTTTTAACATGTTCTGTAAGTCTTCCAATCATATTTGCGGTAATAACGAACCTATTTTTTCAAATATGGCCCTTTAGAACCTTGTTTACACCGCATAAATTTTGGTACAGTAAAGCAATTCCGTGAAAACATATTAGAGGGGTGATTTCAGGTTTTTATTTTCCAAAACTTTGTTCCTGAATCGTTTTGGAATTAAACCGGATTCAAAAGCATGGCCTCCTGCTTTGTCAAAAGATTATTTTCTTTGTCAAAAGCAGGTTAAAAACCCTTGAGTCACCGGTTGACCCCTGGAGTTTTAATAGAATTGGACCAGGTGAGTTCGGTGCCGTTTTGGCAACGGAGGATTTGGAAGTATCGGGGTGGGGCAAACAGGCTTTCTCCCCTTCTGGAGAAACGGTGTTCATCATCCGCTTGGATGGGATGGCATGCTGAATCTTAACTTGCTTCACAAGTATGTGCTGGGGATTTTTTTAGCCCTGCTGATCGTATTTTCAGGGCTCATCGTTTGGCAGTTCCGGGAATACAACCACCTTATTTCCCAGGATTCGATTTCTGCAAAATTGGTGAATTTGGCGGGACGTCAAAGAATGTTGTCCCAAAAGCTCTCGCTGAGCGCGCTGTCACTGCTGCATGAGGAGCGGATCCGTCAAGGCCGGGTGGATTCCATATATCAGCAAAAAATAATGGGGGATAACCTCGCCGAGCTGAATCGGGTTCAGCGATGGCTAATCTCGGGGGCAAAAGAAGAAGGCAACTCAGCCGCCTGGAATGACCCCATCAACGCGGAAAATTTCACCTCCCTCGAACCCGCGTGGAAAACTCTCAATACGTCAGTTTCCACGATCAACCAACTCCTCGGAAAAAGCCCCGTAGACCAGGAAGCCCTTACTCGGACGGTACAAGAACTGATCACCGCCTCCGATTTTTATCTGGACGGGATGGAGAAAATCGTCTCTCGGTATGCCGCGAATATTGAGACGGAAATACGCATCAAGTTTTTCATGGTTCAGCCCCTGGTTCTCCTGGGGGTATTGCTGGCCCTGTTATCGTGTTGGCCCATTTTGAACCAGTCTCGCCGTACCTATCGGACCATGGAACAGACCAACGCCCGCCTGCGGGAAGAAATCCTGGAGCGACAACGCACCGAGCTGGAACGGCAGCGGCTGGAACTCGCGGTGAATCAGGCGGATGAGGGCATTCTGATTTGTGACCCCTTGGGGACCATAATTTATGAAAACAAGATGATTACCCAGTTCCGGGAGGAACATCAGGGAGAGCGCCCTGCCAATATGGGAACTGTTCATTCCCTGCTTCCCGAGGAGGAGGCGCAACTCCAGGCCGAACTCGCTTCCGCCATGCGCCGGGGTACGCGCTGGGAGGGCGCGGTGACCTACCCCCTATCGCACCAGGGCCCCCGGCGGATTAAGTTTCTGCTCACCCAGGTGAAAAATGACGCGGGGCAAATATCCTGCTTTATCGGTTTGCTTCGGGATGTCACCCAGGAGGAGCAGCTCTCCGAGCAATTGCGGGCCTCGCAAAAGATGGAAGCCATCGGCCTCCTGGCGGGAGGCGTAGCCCACGATTTCAACAATATGCTTCAGATCATCCGGGGCTATTCGGAACTGGCGCTCAATAATGCCAAGGACAACCCCAAACTCCTTGACCCCCTTCAAAAGGTCATTGCCGCCACCAACACCGCAACGAATCTTCCCCGTCAGCTCATGTCTTTTGCCCGGCGGGGCGTGGTCCAGAAAATCCAGTTTGATCTGAACACCTTGATCCATTCCCTGGGGGATATGCTGAAGCGTCTCATCCGGGAAAATATTGCCCTGGATATCCGGCACTATTCCGACAGGGCTATGGTGGAAGGCGATTCGGGGTTAATGGAACAGGTGCTGCTGAACCTCAGCATCAATGCCAGAGATGCGATGCCTAATGGAGGAACCATAACGCTGGAAGTGACCAGGCAGCCGGTGAATCCGCAATTTCAAAAAGACAATGTCTGGGCCGATAAGGCTGAGTACTTTGTAGTATCGGTTACGGACACCGGAACCGGGATTCCCGAAAACATTCGCCACCGTATTTTCGAGCCCTTCTTCACCACCAAGGAGGCGGGCAGGGGGACCGGATTGGGTCTATCCATGGCTTACGGCATTGTCACTCAACACGGAGGCATGATCACCGTTTCCAGCGTCTTGAATGCGGGCACCACTTTCAAGGTGTACCTCCCCTCACAAATACCGGTAAACACGGTGGAAGTTCCGATAGAAACGAGGGCCCGCGTTAAGGCCACCGAGACCATTCTGATCGCTGAAGATCAGGAGGACATCCGGGTTTTAATTGAAGAAATACTTTTAGCGGAAGGGTATCAGGTGAAAACCGCCGAAAACGGGGTGGATGCGCTTAAATTGTTTTCTGAAGGTTCCGCCGATTTTCAAATGGCGCTGTTGGATTTGGTCATGCCCAAACTTGGGGGCGTTGACGTTTATAAGCAGCTCCAAATCCGGAACCCCAGCTTGCCCGTGCTCTTTATCACCGGTCATGACCTTGAGCGTGAGAAGGAGAAACCTCTGGATGGCCATTACAGAATCATCCGAAAACCCTTTACCCGTGAAGAGTTGCTGACGGCCATTCGCTCGGAACTCTCCCCACACATTTGAGTACCTGGCAGGAAATCGGTCATCCCCCCTGAATTCGCGGTCCTCGCACTGTTACCGGCGCCATGGCCGAGGATAGTTGGCCCACGCCGCTCACCATTCCTGTATCCGGTAGCGCCCGGGGGCTTCAAGTGGGTGCCAAAGGCAGCCACTGCGCCAGTTTCACCTGCAAATCCCCTTGATGAATAGGCTTGGGCAGATGGTCATCCATGCCTGCCGCAAGGCAATCCTCGCGATCGCCCTCATAGGCATTGGCGGTCATGGCGAGAATGGGTACGCGGGGACGGTTCTGCGCACGCTCCAGACGCCGGATTTCCCGTGTGGCTGCCAGGCCGTCCATTTCCGGCATTTGCACATCCATTAGCACCAGGTCGTAATGGCCCTTCTGGCATTTTTCCACGGCTTCACGGCCATTGACGGCCAGGTCCGGTTTCAGGTGCATGCGCCCCAGCAAGCCAATGGCCACCTGTTGATTGATAAAGGCATCCTCCACCAGCAGAACTTTTCCGGTGAACCCCGTATTCGGCTTGGTGGAAAAATACTTGTCTTTTTTAGGTTTTATTTTTTCTCCCAGCAGCACTTCCATCAGAGTTTCAATCAGTTCGGACTGTCGGACGGGTTTAACGATTTGTCCATCCACCCCGGCGGGCTCCGAGGTCTCACTTGGCAGCAAGGTCTCAGAGGTGATCAGAACCCGCCTGACATTTTGGCACGCGGAATCCCCACGCACCGTCTTGAATAAATCCAAGGCCTTCATATCGGGGAGACTGTGTGCAGACAGGAGCACGTCAAAGGGGGACTTCTCCCGGGCTGAATGCTGCAAGAGATGAAGGGCCGCCTGTCCCGTATCGGCGGAAACCACCTCCACCCCCCGGCTCTTTAAGTAGCGCTCCACCACCTCCCGGTTGGGAAGGGAGGGTTCCACCAGCAACGCACGTTTCCCCTCCAACCCGGTTTCAAGAAAGGTGCTGGATATCACCTGCTCCAGGGGCAGGAGAATCCAAAATCTGGAACCCTCGCCAAATTTGCTTTCCAGATGAATTTTTCCACCCATCAGGCGCGTCAATTCCTTGCAGATGGCCAAGCCAAGACCGGTGCCGCCAAACCGTCGGGTGGTGGAGGAGTCCACTTGTGAAAATACTTGAAAGAGCTTCTCCTGCTTCTCTTTCGGAATGCCTATTCCCGTATCTCGAACCTCAAGACGGATGACCTCCTGCCCTCCTGCAATCGTGTCTTTCGCGACGCCGATGTACACCGACCCCTTCTCCGTAAATTTGATGGCATTGGTGGCCAGATTCAACAGGATCTGACGCACCCGGACGGGATCCCCTCGAACCATGGCGGGGAGTTCCGGAGCAATGAAGGTGATCAGTTCCAGCCCTTTATTTTTTGCCTGCTGGGCGAGCATGCTGGTCAGATCCTCCACCTGCTGTCCGATACTGAACGGGATGGTCTCCAATTCCAGCTTTCCCGCCTCGATCTTGGAGAAATCCAAAATATCGTTGATGAGTTGCGCTTGAGTCTTGGCCGCGTCAAGCGCCATTCGAAGGTAATTGCGCTGGGTTCCCTCCAAAGGAGTTCCGCTCAGCAATTGCAGCATTCCGAAAATGCCATTCATCGGCGTGCGGATTTCGTGACTCATATTGGCCAGAAACTCGCTTTTCGCCCGGTTGGCCGATTCCGCGTTTTCCTTGGCGGAAACCAGATCCGCCTCCGCTATTTTACGCCTCGTCACATCCACGATCTGAGAAATGAAATACAGGGGGGTATCCGCCGCATCGAAAAGCAAGGAGGTGGTGATATCCACCCACACCACCTCGCCATTCTTATGCAAATACCGTTTTTCATAATGCGAGGTAAACGACCGCTCTAATTTGGACCTTGCGATGATCTCAGGCGAAATATCCAGATCTTCCGGATGGGTAATGTGATTCACATGCTTCCCCAACAACTCCTCACGGGAATACCCCACCATGTCGCAGAACACGGGGTTGCACTCCATCCATTCCCCTTGGGGGGTCACGAAAACAATGCCGATTCCCGCATTCATGAACGCCTTGCGGAACCGGTCTTCACTATCCCGCAGGGCGCGATTGGCCTGGGCGGTGCTGCTGACATCCTGCCCAATGAATATCAAGCCCTGATCCGCGGCGTTGGCCGAATGGATTCGGTATCGGCGCCACACCATGTTCAAGGTCCTGCCCTTAAAAATTTCTATACTCACCTCGCGCTGGGTCGCTTCCTCATTCCCAAAATCGAGGAAGGCATCCTGGGAGGGAATGGCCAACTGTTCATGCAGAGGTGCGCCGGGCCAAAGACCCCGTTGCATCAGATACTGGGTGGCCGCCGGATTCTGCGATTTCACCTGCATCTGCTCATCCGTAACGATCAAGCAATCGGTGATGGAATTTAATATGCTATCCAAAAACTCCCGGGAGGTCGTGGAGTATCTCAAAGCGGTCATCAGGGTGTTGAAACTATCCCCCAATTCCTGGATTTCCTTGGGTCCGGAAAGCTGAATTTGCTCTTCCAGGTTCAAAGAACCCTGCACTTCCAGAATCTTCCCCGTGAGCTTGCGCACGAAACGGGAGGACAATTCCGCAGCGTAAAATATTCCGTATAAACCCGCCCCCAGCATTAAAAATAAAACCAGCCCCAGCGCTAATTCGAAATATAGGAGCCCCGCAAACGCATCCTGCTTGGGTTGCGCCGTCAGGATCTGAACCTCCGGGTGCCCTTCCAACGGGTTGAGGGTGGCATACCAGTCTGTTTTTTCCATGCGCGCCCAATCGGTATTGACACGCACCAGATCCGGATTTGAGGAATAAATCACGATCCCCTGGTTATCCATTAACATGGCCACCAGGTTGAAGGTGGATAGATTGAATATGTTGGGAAAGTTTTTGGCGGCATACTCGATCGACACCATGCCTTCCGATTGGCCGTGATACTTTACGGGCATCAGTATCAACAAACCCCGCTGATCCAGAAGGTTCACGATTTTGCCCATTTTGATCACCTCATCCACCCAGGGCTGTAAATTGAATAAATTCTCCTCGAGAGGGTGATTGGAAAATATGGTCCGGCCCCGGTAATCCAGCAAGGTGATTTTGGCATCTGGGGCATCTGGAAACACCAGCGAGCGGAAAAACGGTTCCAGATATACCGCCCGATATTCCACATCGATCAAGGCATTGACCACCAGGTTGTTCTGCACCAGCTGCTCACCCTGGTTGACCATATGACTCAAGGCCGTTTGCACCTGTTTCGCAATCAAAGTCGATAATTGATTGTGGCGATCCTGAACCTCCTTATTAAGGGTCGATTCAACCCAGGTCAGCAATCCCCCGCCAGTGAGGATCATGCTGATCAACACTAGAGGAAGCACTCGGACCAGTATCTGGTATCGAAAGGACCGGAGGGGTTGCATTACAGCGACTCACTTGGGGAAGGGTTGGATGCTGCCCGTGGAGGTGAAGCGGGCCAGGATGTAATCCTCCATGGATAGGGCATCATGCCGGGTGGGGGTAAACGCCGGGGCATACCGTCTCATCACACCCTCGAACTCGGGCAGGTTTTCCAGTGCGTCTCGCACATGCCGCCGGTCAGTTGTGCCGGCTTTTTTAATGGCAAGAGCCAGCAGATGCACCAAGTCATACGCATGGGCCACCCCATCGGGAGCGGCAATCCTGCTAAAATCCGGGGTATCGGAATATTTCCTCAGGTAACGGTCAAGAAGATGGCTTAACACTTTGTTATTATGCGGGGGATAAAATGTGATCGTTTGTAAAATTCTTAGATCCACCTTACTCAACGTACCCCACCCAATGATATTAAAGAACTCCCCACCCATGATGCCCCAATGCGACAAAATGGGACGACGCTTTTCGGCGGGAACCCTGGCCATTTCCTCCACGGCAACCGCGCCTTCTTGGGAGTTGGCCACCAGCATGATCACGTCCGCACCCTTTTTCAACAACGCGTCCAACTCATTGGATACCGAGGTGGTTCCCCAATGGATCCATTGCACGCCAGTGACCTCCATTCTGTTTTTCTCGGCGGCAGATTTTATGGCGGACTCGTTGGATCGGCCCCACCCAGTCCGCTCCAGCAGCATTCCGATTCTCTTATACCCAGAACCCAGGGCTTCTTTAACCAGAAAGCTTCCCGCATATTCATCGCGAACGGAAACCCGGAATACGTAGTTCGGAGTATTCCCGTTGTCCACGATCGCGGTTCCGGCCGCCCACGCCCCCAGATAGATCACCCCGTGTTTGTGTATCGATTGGATCTCATTCATGGCCACAGGGGTGTGAATTCCCCCTATAATCGCCACGACTTCCTTGCGCGCCCCCAATATCTCAATATTGTCCCTGCCGCGGGCCGGATTGCCCCGGTGGTCAAAGGGCTCCAATTTCAAGGTTTTTCCCAGGACACCGCCCGATTGATTGATCTCCTCAATCGCCAGCATCGCTCCGCGACGGATCGCCTCCCCCGATATGGCCGCTCCTGAAGACATATCCGCATCCAGGCCGATCAGAATCGATTCCTGGGCCCGAACGGACGCCGTCGTACCAAGGGTCAAAATCAGCCCCAACAGGGTGACCCATCGCATGAAAACCCATTTCAATTTTCCGTTGTGCTGCATTTCCTTATCCCTGAGTTTTGATTGTTGCCGGGTAAAAAACCCTTTTCTTCGTTCTGAAAACACTGATATTTTTCACGAACACGTTCATCAAAAGGGTTTGATGGGTTTTTAAACCACACAACGCCGGAATTCATGGAGTGAATCCGGCGCACGGCAAAACAAAATAAATGAAATCCCAAATACTCCGCCGTTCCGCTGCATGCCAGGGTTTCATCCCAGATCACATCACATGCTCACCCTTCCCAGAGCGCGGGGGCAGGAGCAAACTTAAAGTAAAACTGCTAGATTTTTAAACGAGTTGACCCCAGAGTTGGTTCCCTTTTCCAGGGAACCTCCTGGCATCCCCGGAAACGGGGGTTTTCGTTTTTCTGACCGTTCGCCTTGCTCTTTTCCGAGTGTTTTCCCATGAATTCCACCCTGACGCCCTCAGATCCCTGCCCCGTGCCCATGCGGGGCATTGTTCCTAGTTTCAACGTGCCCTTTGACCTCCACGGAGGCCTGGATATCGCGGCCATGCAACGCCAGACCCGGGTCGCCCTGGAGGCTGGGTGCGCGGGTCTGTTGATCAATGCGGTGGCGGGTGAGACCGGTTCCTTAACTCCCCGGGAGAAACAGCAGGTGCTGGAAACCGTTTTGGACACGGTGGCGGGTCGGGTTCCCGTCATCGCCGGGGTTTCCCAGGAGAACCGGTCAGACCGGATCGCGCTGGCCCGGATGGCGCGGCAGGCGGGAGCGCCCTGGATGTTGTGCCAACCCCCGGCGGGTCTTCGGGGCGCTCCCTTGCAGGAATTGATGGAAGAATTGGTGGATGCCGGCCCGCCCAACCTGATGGTGCAGGATCTGGACTGGTCGGGCCCTGGGTTGCCCTTGGAGGAAATCCTGCTCCTGTTCGAACGGATCCCGGCTTTCCGGGCATTGAAGATCGAAACCATACCCTCTGGGCCGAAATACTCCCAGGTGTTAAAGGCCACGGGAGGCCGGCTTCATGTGAGCGGGGGCTGGGCCGTATTGCAAATGATGGAGGCCTTGCGCCGCGGCGTTCACGCCTTTATCCCTTCGACCATGGAAACGCTTTATTGCCGGATTTATCGTGACTTCCAGGCAGGGGAGGAGGAGTTGGCACGGGCGCTTTTTGAGAACATGCTGCCGGTCCTGGCTTTTTCGAATTCACACATCCACGTGGCCTTGCGCTTCTTCAAAAAACTGCGGGTGCGCGAAGGAATATTCGCCAATGATGCGGTTCGACCCCCTGTGCCCCCCTTGGATGCCTGGCAATCCCAGGAGGCGGAGCGGCAGATCGCACGGGTTCTGCGGCTGAAAACGGAAGTGGAGCGATAAATCGTACCCGCCAGTCCCCCCGACTCGACCCTAGATGGAAATCGAGCCCTCCCGAAAGCCGCTTCGCACACAGAGGGCATTCACCAGCACAGGGTGCCCTTGTCTCAGGAGCTCACGGGCGTGTTTCAGACCCGGGGTTACCTCCTCCTCGGCCCGCAACACCAAGCCCTGAGCGCCCAAGGCCCGGGCGACCTCGTGATAGTCCGATTGCCGCAGCACGGTACCCACATCGTCCTTGAGAAGCGTCACCTGATCCCGTGCGATCTGATTCCAGGAGCCATCATTGCCGATCAGCGCCCCCACAGCCACCCCATGGCGGGCGAAAGTATCCCACTCGGAAAGGCTATACCCCACCGACCCATCGCCGAACAATGCCCAAACCTCCGCGTCCGGGCGCGCCAGTTTGGCTCCCAGGGCGAATCCGGCCCCAACGCCCAAGGTGCCGAATACGCCCGGGTCCAACCAGGAAAGCGGCCCCCGGGGGGACACCGTGTAACTCGCAGTACCGACAAAATCCCCCCCATCCCCGATGAGGATACAATTCTCCCCCAACAGGGAATCCAGTTTGCGCAACAATCGCACCGGGTTGATGCCGGAAGGCGCGGGAGCGCTCTCCCCTTCAATGGCCGCCTCCCGTTCCTGTTCCCTTTGAGTCAATTGGGCCAGCCAGTCCTCCCGCCGCCATTGCCCCTGGGAACTCAGGGCTGCCAAATCGCGCAGAAAGGTTCCCGGGTCCGCCAACACCCCCAATTCGGGTTTGCGGTTGAGCCGGAGATCCGCCCGGCTGCGATTTACCCCGATGACCACCGCCTTGCTGGAGATGCTGCGGCCGTAGTTGAGCCGGAAATCCGCGGGAACCCCGGCTAAAATCACCAAATCCGCTTCTCGCAGGGCTTGGCGCCGCTGGTGGCGGTAAAACAAGGGATGCCGTTTCCCCATCAGACCCCTTGCCATTCCCGACAGGTACACCGGCAGTCCCAAATCCTCCAGCGCCTTGCGCAAGGCGTGCAGATCCGCAACGCCCAGGGTGGATTGACTCCCCACCAGCAGCACGGGCCGACGGGCCTGATTCAACAATTCAACGGCCCGGCGCAAGGACCCGGGGGGGGAGACCTGCT
>Ga0224495_10001529_pt1 | contig 16128 bp, 12 predicted proteins | sample SF_Jul11_sed_USG_FD_168128 | JGI IMG/M metagenome (GOLD analysis project Ga0224495, IMG submission 168128) | Sediment microbial communities from San Francisco Bay, California, United States - SF_Jul11_sed_USGS_4_1 | ecosystem: Environmental > Aquatic > Marine > Sediment | place: USA: California... | reverse complement strand
GCAGGATCAACGCAAACTGGCCGAGGTCAGCGCCTTTTTGCTGGGGTCGCACACCCTGGTGGGCGCTACCAATTATGTGTTGGACCGGGAGGGAGCCAACCCCCTGTTGCGAAGGGCTGCGCTGGATGGCGGGCGGGCGCTGGGCATGGTGGTGCTGTCCTCCCGCGATCAGATTCGAAATTCCGATGTCCTGGCCCGGTTGCGTCAGGGCGAGGATGTGCAGGCCGAGGGCTATGTGATCTTGATGCATCGCGCCACGGACCACTGGTTTCCCTTGCTAGCGGATGCCGATCATATTTTGCGCACCTACCGCTACCTGATACGGCAACGGGTGGCCAACCTGGTCCATCGGTTCATCGCCAACCGGCTCAACCACCTGATGACGACCTATGGCGCCGGGGTGTTTGACCTGATGTATGACCATCTGTGCTGGCGGCACCGGCTGGGGCTTTCCAAGGCGCAACTGGCAGCCCTGTTGATTCAGGACAAGGTCTTCGATGCGGGACGGCTGAAAGAACTCGGGTTTGATCCCCGGGCAGAAAAAACCTCGGAGGGACACAATCCCTGGCTGATTCTGGATGAGGGAAAGGATGAAAAGTCCCACCAGGAATTTGAGGCGGCCTGGAAAAAAGTCAGTGAAGCCCTGGCCCCTCTGTTGGTACGGGGAGCAAAAGAACCGGCGGAAGGGGCTCAAAAGCCCCGTGCGCTGCGTACCGTTCTGGCGGCGCTGGCCGCGGAGGAGGTGTTTGATCCCACCGATCCGCGGGCACAGGAGGCCCTGAAATCCACGCAGGAAGCCGAATACCTGAGCGCCGTCTTGCAGTCGCTGTTGGAAACCGTCCCCGAATTGTTCGAGGGCGCTGCCGTAGAGTCCGACGAGAGTTCCGGGGGGGACTATTATCTTACAGGACCCCTGGCCTATCTGGCTTTGCTGAAGGAAGGCCATGGGTTAACGGGCGCTCAGGGCAAAGTATCCATTCGGCTTCTGTCCGCCCGCGACCGGCAGGGGGAACACCTGGATGAAGGGTCCAGAGCCCTGGCGATGCAGTTGACCGCGGCGCTGCAGAGCCACTCCGCCGGGGCCGCGCTGCGCGGAGCGATAGATACCTTGCGGGGATGGGAGGTCCGGTGGCGTCACGCCAGTCAAGTGGGCGCGCTGTTCATGATTGAGCAAGCTCTGCGGGAGACCGTGCTGAGTCTGGCCAAGCCGCATCCCCCATTGATTCAGGATCTGGCGGGCGTGCCCGATGAGGAACTGCTGTGCCTGGGCAGTTCCCTGGGTGATCTCAACAAATTCAAGCGGGTCATCACCCGTTCGGATCGCAAGGATGCCTTCGCCACGTTATCGGAGTTCGCCTCCTGGTTGATCCGGTTTGAGCGTCTGCGGGAGGAGTTGGAGCGTTATCGCGACCTGACGGAAGAGATCACCCGGATCATTACCGGGTTTCAGTTGTCGGCCTTTGATGCGCCGCACTTGCACCGCTACACCATGGATATGAAGGCCCTGGGCGCCCTGCTGGATATCCGCCCGGAGGAAATGACGGCCGCGCATTTGGCCGCGCTGGAGGAGAAAGCCATGGCGACCGTGCAGGTGATCCACGAAATCCATGAAATGGAACGTCCGTTGATGCTTCGGGACCGGTGGCTGTCCCGCACCGGGATGAAGTTGCGCCAGTTGTATCCCCATGTGGAACTGACCTTCATCCATACCTTGTTTGAGCGCCGCCGGGGCGGGGCCACCGAGGAGGGCGCGCCCGTCCGCAAACCCGGCGAGGGAGGGAGCAGCGAGTTTCAAACGTTCAGCCAGCGCGTCCGGGATGTGATCGCCGTTCGCGACCGGCTGGAAAACAAGCGCGTGTTTGTGCTTTCCCCCAACAATACGCAGGAAAAGCTCACCCTGAGCCTGCTGGAGCAGTTGCAGCGGCTGAAGGGGGTCACCACCCCGATCTTTGTGGATATTTCAGGGTGTGAGAGTTTCGCCGATGCCCTGCGCACCCGTGTTCCCCCCTACCGTCTGGTGGACCTGAACACCCTGTAAAGGGACCCGTTTCCGGAGAAGATGCCTGCCGGCCTTATGCCTCCTGGTCGTAGTTCACAGGAGATCGTGGCCAAGTGCGCTTTGCGCTGGGCCGAACCTCGGTTCCGGGCACTCCCTGGCCAGGTTTTCCTTCGGCCGGGTCTGATGGGCCTGCCGTCCTGAGCGGCCGTCTTTCGGAGGCTTCCTCCGGGGTGGGGCGGGGACTGGCATGCGGCCAGTGAGGGGGGGGGCCGAGCTGTTCGATCACCTGCCGCAACTGGCGCCAGGCCTCGTCCACCAATTCGGGGGAAAACCGGGCCAGGGTCGCGCGTTCCGTGAACAGCCGCAGCGCAGGGCTCTTGCGGTAGGGGCGGAAATTCCAGAGCAGGGGTTGGATTTCCCGCAAGCGGGTTTCAAGTTCCTGTTGGGCTTCCAGGGGCAGAAAAAAAGCGTTGTTGAGGGGGTAATCCGCGTAGAGTCCGTACAAATGGTAATAGGCCGGATGATTGATCAGCGCGGCGTAATAGCCGTAAACGGAGGGATTCAGAGAGTCGGCCATCGCTTCACCCTCCCTGCAGGGGGTGGCCTGTCGGATTCGGGAATTACCGTGGGGCCACGGGGTCCATTACTCCGTCCCCAGTGTGATCTGGACGCGTCCGGGCGGCGGCAGCAACAGGCCCCGCACTGTGGAATTTTCCCACGAGAGTGGGAGAAAGGGAACTTGTCAGTTCAGCGGGGGTGAAACCCTAAGGATGATCCAGGTAGGCCCGCATATAGTTGGGCAGAGCGAAGGCGGCCCGGAACACTTCCGGATTGAAATATTTGAGATCCTTTAAAAAGTCCGGGCGGCGCAAAACCTCGGCCCGGGCGGGGTCCATCCGGTCCGAGGCCATGGTGAAAGACCAGACGCCCGAGGGATAGGTGGGGATATAAGCCAGATAGGGGGCGGCGTGCTTGAACATCTCACCCAACGCCTCGCCAACCCGGCCCACCACCTCGCCGCTGTAGAAGAAGGATTCGCTCTGAAATACCGCAGTTCCCCCGGGGCGCAGACCGGTGCGAACCTTTTCGAAGAAGGAGGCGGAAAACAGCTTGGCGGCCTCGCCAACCGGGTCCACCGAATCGGTCAGAATCACATCATAGGTGGCTTTGTGGTCATTCAGGTACTCAAACCCATCCATGCAGGTCACGGTCACCCGGGGGTCATCCAGTTTGGAAACCAGGGCCGGAAAAAACTTTCGGGAGACATCGATCACCATGGGATCGATTTCCACCAGGTCCACCCGTTCCACCTCGGGGTGGCGGCACACCTCGCGGACGCTCCCGCCGTCCCCGCCGCCGATAATCAGCACCGAGCGCGGCGAGGGATGGGAGAGCAAGGCGGGATGGGCGATCATCTCGTGGTACACGAACTCATCACGGTCGGTCACCATAACGCAGCCGTCCAGCGTCAAAACGCGTCCATATTCGGGAGTCTGAAAGACCTCCACGCGCTGGAACGCACTCTGCTGGTCGAACAGACGCTCGGCCACGGCCATGGTCAGGCCGCAGTAGGGCGTCTGTTTTTCGGTGAACCAAGGATCCGACATTCGTCTATCCACCAGGGTCAAAGAAAGGTACGGCGCGTTGGATTAATACTCCAACTGTGCCAAGTGGATATGGCGCGGGCTAAAAATTTTCATAAACACCCGCTCCAGATTTTCCTTGGTCAACGCCTTCACACAGGTTACGGCATCCAGGTGCGCGTATCCCAGTTCCGGCCATGTATGGGCGGAAAGGTGGGATTCCGAGAGGATGATCACGGAACTGACACCCGGGCCAAAATAATGGCTATGGTCGCTCACCCGTGTAAGGTGCAAAGCGTCCACCGCCTGGTTCAGCAATGTCACCAGACGTTCGGGATCGTCTAATTTTTCGGGGGATACGCCATGCAGCTGGATGACCCAGTGCTCGATGTATGGCGCGGTTAGTGTTTCGTTAGCGGATTGGAGTTGATATTTGCTCAACTCCTTGCCCTGCGGGCTAACGGCCTGTTGCAGGATGCTGGCTTGATTTTCCAATTAAGCCTCTTTCACCTCCCCAGTTCTGCCGGATTAAGCCGGCATTGTTCAAGGATAATGACACGAGTCCGGTACACTTGTTGTGACGGTACCCGGGAGGCAAAATTTTTTTAATCCCGGTTCAGCCGTCGCTCCCGTAACACATAAACCACGCCTCATTGGTTCTTGCCGCGGCCCTCAATATCGGCCCGAGAAACCTTAATTTCATTTAATAGGACCTTATCCACCGTTTGTCAATATCCTCATCACCCCCACTCAAGAATTTTCCTCCTCTGCCGATAACGCCCTTGGTGTGGCCTGCCTGGGATTTTGGAATCCGGGACAGTCCCCCCGGGAGAACGGGCAATCGGACATCCCCTGTCCGTTTGGAGCGCACCGGGCAGCATAACCTTCTTGAGGTGGCGCAAATGATGGTCCGGCCAAAATGGAAACGGAATCATGAGCAAAATACGCAGCCTCGGGGCTCACGCCTGGTGGTGTGGCTGGTCATCCTGGTCCTGCCGGCCTGCTCCGGAGGGGACCGGCCCCAGCTTCCCCTGGGGAGTTCGTGGGATATCTTCCAGAGCGATGAGGCGTTGAAAGCCCGCCATGAATATATGCTGGACACCGTGCTGGAACTGCCGGGCCGGAGCAATGCCCGGCTCTTGGCCCGCCGCCGGAGCGAGGAACAGTTTCGGCAGAAATACTTCTGGGAATTCAATGCGCGCCGTCAAGCCCTGGTGGAAGCCTGGAACGAACGCAATCAGCGCGATCTGTCCTATTATGACGCGCTGCAGACCCGGCAACGCGAATTTGATGCGCGGCGGCGGCAGGAGCAAGAAGGCAACCTGGAAGCGTTCCAGAGCATGATGGAGCGCCAGAATGCCTATTTCCTGGCCCGCTATGGCCGGGATGAGGAAGGAGATCTGAATGTCTTCAACCGCCTTCAGGAACGCCAGGAAATTCATAAGCAGCGGCAGGATGAGGCGACCGCGGAGGCCCGGCGGGTATACGAGAGTATCTTAGGGCGGCAACAGGAACTGGCGGAACGTGACACCGTGCAGCGAACGGGGGATCTGGCCTCCTTTGCCGAAATGTTGCGCCGTCAACACGCGTATGAGCAGCAGTTGGCTCAGAAAACCCAGGGAAGTGCCGATGCTTTTTCCGCCCTGACAGATCGGCAACGGGCGCAGAACGAAGCCTTGGCCCGCAAGGCCCAGGGGGACGAGGCGGCATTTTTCGCGCTTCTGAACCGACAGGGCATTCCGCCAGAAAAATGGGACCGGTATCGCGCCCAATATCTTCAGGCGTTCATGGACCTGCTGGCCCGGCAAAAGATGCAATCCGAGCAGTATTTACAGGATATGAGGACGGGCCGGCGCGGGCCCAAGAATACCTCATGGATGCGCGTCACCCCCACCCCTTGAGCGCCCACCTTTCGCTTGCTAGGCTGACCCGGTGGCATGGTTGATCCCGCGGGATTGGCAGTGTCCTGCATCACGTCCCCATGCGGAGCTCTTGCGACGGCCATGACAGCCAAAACCAAAAGTGAAAATACGGTTGCCCGGCCTTCCCGCGTGGGGTTGATCGGCGGACTGGGGCAGATGGGATCCCTGTTCGCCTCCTTGCTGCGCGAGGACGGCATTGCGGTTCAAGCGGCCGGCCCGTCCGAGGATTCCACCTACGGCGGATTGGTGACCGGGTGCGATGTGGTCATCGTGACCGTGCCCATCCAGCATACCCCCGCGGTGATTGCGCGCATTGGACCCCATTTGCGCCCGGAGCAGCTGCTCAGCGATTTTACCTCCGTCAAGGCCGCACCGGTCACGGCCATGCTCGCGACCACCGCCTGTGTTATCGGATGCCATCCCCTTTTTGGCCCCATGCCCAACCCGGCAGGACAGAATGTGGTGTTGTGTCCCGTCCGGCCCGGCCCCTGGCTGCCCTGGTACCGGGAGTTTTTTACGCGGCATGGCATGACCGTTTCTGAAATGAGTCCCGAGGCCCATGATGAAGCCATGGCGTTCATCCAGGGGCTCACGCACTTCATCAACATCGTTTTCGCACGGACCCTGCAAACCCGGCAGGCGGAACTGAAAGAAATTCTGACCGTGTGCAGTCCGGTCTACCGGGTGCTCTTTTCCATTTTGTGCCGGATTCTATCCGGGGATGCCGAGTTGTATGGTCAGATTCAAATATCCAATCCCAGCAATCCCCCGGTATTGCGGGAATTCCTGGACAATGGAGAAGCGTTGTTTTCGGCGGTGAGCGCGCAGGATACGGAAACGGTGTATCGGCTGTTCAACGAGGCGGCAGCCTATCTGGGACCCTTCCGGCATCAGGCGCGCGAGGACAGCGATTTTCTGATTCAGCGGATGACCCAGCGGCAGGATTCGGAGCAGTCCGGGGAAAAGTGATTCCGCGCCTTCCGCGGCAAGACGGAGGGCGACGAGCGGCGCAGCCCTCCGCGCCAGGGGTGGGGGCTTATTTCTTGGAGGTTTGGGGAAGCCGCATGCGTTGTTTCAACTCCAGCAACTCCCCTTCCACATCCGGGTTACCCCCCAGGGCCGCAAAGCGGCGTTCCAGGTCCTCTCCGGACGTTTCCCGCTTGAGCTCCTGACGGGAATCGGCCAAGGCGGCCATGTGCTCGATTTTTTCCTCCATGCGCGCCACGGTTTCCAGGGCGCCCGTGCCTTGAATATTCTCGATGGCCTGAGTGATTTTTTCCTGGGCCTCGGCGCGGCGCTGCTTGGAAATCAGCAGGCTCTTTTTTCGGCGGAGTTCCCCGATTTTTTCTTCGAGTTCTTTCAGGCTGGTTTTAAGCCGGGATACATTGCCCCGGTGAGTTTCCAGTTCCTGCTGAAACTGACCGGCCAGCCGCAGGTAGTCATTTTTTTTGATCAGGGCTTCACGGGCCAGCCCGTCGTCCCCTTTCTGCACGGCCAGAATGGCACGCTCTTCCCAGCGGTGGATTTCGGACTGCTGGTCCGCGGTGGATTTCTCCAGGCGTTTCTGGTCGGCCATGGCGCGGGCCACCTGTTCCTTGGCCTGGCGGTAGGAATGATCCAGGTCGAGCAGCGTTTGCTCCAGCATTTTCCCAGGATCTTCTGCCCGGCTGAGGAGGGCATTGAGATTGGAACGGATGACCGTAATCAGGCGTGAAAGGATGGACATGCCACCTCCAGTAAAAACACGGTGAAACGCCTCGGGACCCCTTGACTGCCGCCACGCCGGGGAGAGTGATCACGAGAGATGGCCCGAAAGGGGCTCTCCCGCATCCCCCCCGTCTCGCCCCTGTCAGCGCTCGTTCTGTTTTACCATCTCCAAAACCTGCTGAGGCGTTTGAGCCTCCAACAGCAATTTCCGGGAACCCGCATCTTTCATCAGGCGCGCTATCTTGGCCAGCACATTCAGGTATTGCGTCGTGCCATTTTCAGGCGCCACCAGTAAAAAAAACAGGCGCGTGGGTTGGCCATCAATGGCATCAAAGTTCACATCCGCATGGGATCGCCCCAGGGCCATGACCGTATTTTTCAGTTCCGCGCTGCGCCCATGGGGAATGGCAACGCCGTGTCCAATGCCTGTGGAACCCAGGGCTTCGCGCTCCAAAAGGGAGGCCACCAGGGTGTCTTTGGAATTTACCATCCCCCGGGCCACCAGGATATCCACGAGTTCGGAAAGGATGGTCTCCTTGTCCTTGCCGGTTAAATTCAGGTTGATCGCGCCCGGGTCCAAAAAATCCAACAGATTCATAGTCTCACTCACAAGGCCGGACCGCAGGGCCGGGCTGATGTGTTTTCTCTCGGGAAGGTTGGGGCGGGGTAATGTGTGTGCACCGAGCCCATGGGTTCTTTGTACCCCACCTGAGCCTTCGGAACTAGAACATTTTTTTACGGCGGTTGGAGGGCAGCAGACTCAGGGCCTCGCGGTATTTGGCCACCGTGCGCCGGGCCACCTTGATCTTACTTTCCTTGGAAAGCATTTCCGCGATTTGGATATCGGTCAGCGGCTCCCTGGGGTTTTCCCCGTTGATGATCCGGAGAATCATATCCTTGATTTTTTTCGAACTGATGACCTCACCCTGCCCCTGGTCAATGCCACTGGTGAAGAAATATTTCAGCTCAAAAATGCCCTGGGGGGTATGCACATATTTATTCGTGGTGATGCGGCTGACGGTGGATTCATGGACATCAATGTCCTCCGCCACGTCTTTGAGCACCAGGGGTTTAAGATGGCTGATCCCTTTTTCAAAGAATTCATACTGGTGCTTCAGGATGCTTTTGGTGACGCGCAGAATGGTCTTCTGCCGTTGCTCAATGCTTTTCATGAGCCAATTGCCGGCTTTGATCTTCTCCTGAATGTATTCCTGAGTCAGGGCGGAGGCGTTGGAAGCTCCGGCTTCACCCAGCGTCCGGTAATAATCGTTGATCCGCAGACGGGGCAACCCGGACTCATTGAGCACAACGCGGTACTGTCCCACCCGGTTTTCGCCTTCGATGGAGTCGCCGAAAGCCTTGTATATGTAAACATCCGGAATAATGGTCTGCGCGTCATCCATGACAAAGGGCCGGCCAGGTTTGGGCTCCAGCGCCATGATGAGCTTATAGGCATCCAGCACCGCTTCCAGCTCCACCTTGCGCCGCCGGGCGACTTTGCGCAGGTCTTTGTTCTCCAGCAGCTTGAGGTCTTGAGTGACGATCTGCCAGACCAATTCACCTTCCAGACCCATCATCCGCAATTGAATTTGCAGGCACTCCTTCAGGGTGCGCGCCCCTACGCCCATGGGGTCGAATTGCTGAAGAAACCGCAACACGGCCTCACCACGGGCGGCTATCTCTGACCGCACCTCAATGACGGGTGACGAGACCGCCGCGTCCGCATCCAGGCCGGCAGACTCCTCGAACCGGGGAGGGGCCTTGCTTTTTTTCTTGGAGGCGACGGAGAGCGGCTGCGACGGGGTGTGTTTCCAATCAAGGATTTCGGGATCATCCAAGTTCAGTGGGGGTAGGACGAGGTCCTTTCCGGGGGCCGCTTTTTCGAGCCGGCGATAAAATTCAGGATAGCCCGTCAGAAGTTCGTTGATGCTGAGGGTCAGATAGCCGTCATCATCCAGATTGCCGATCAGGAGTTCGCCGAACTGCATTTCCAGGGAGGACAAGGGTGACATTTCCAACTGCCACAGCAGATGCTCCTGCAAAGATTCAACGCGGGAGAGCGTGGCTTCCAGATTGGCCTCTTCCCCATCGTTGCCTCGTCCGTGCCGCTCAGGAATGATGCCGCTGCCGGATTCAATGTATTGTTGCCACTCCATGTCATTCTCAGGATGCACCTGATCTTCAATCACATCACCCCCGGTGAGGGCTTCCGGCTCGGCGGCCGATTCGGAGCCTTGCACGGTGGACTCCAGGGTCTCCGGCTGCTCCTGGGATTCCTCCAAGACGGGATTTTCAATGAGGGCCTGATCAATCAGATCCTCCAACTCCTGCCGGGATAATTGCAGTAGTTTAATGGCTTGTTGCAATTGCGGGGTCATGATGAGCTGTTGGCTCAACCGCATTTGCAATTTTAGATTCAACGCCATATCCCTACATCCATGTAAGTCTTTGGGGGATATCCATCCGGGCTTCCAGCCTTGGGTGGATGCACATTGTGGCTTCAATCTAGCTGGATTGAAGCGCTCACGCAACCCCTTGGCATTGATTTTGCCGTAGGGAGTTTTATTATCGATTTTGGGACGGGTGCCGCGTGGGCGCGAAGAACTTTTCCCTGGGAAAATGGCGAATCCCAGGGGGAAAAAGATCAAAATAAGACCCTGAATACGCTCTGTCAAAAACTCTGCACGACACCAACAATTGAATAATTATGGGTGGAAACGGGAGCGGAATCCGGCACTCGGAGAATGTTCGGGGGTCTGGATTGCGAAGCGGTCCGTGAGGGCTTTGGCGAGAACCGTCAAAGGGTAAACTGGTCCCCCAGATATATTCTTCGGGCCATCTCATTGTCCACCAGTTCCGAGGGGGAGCCATGCACCAGCACCTGACCCTGGTTGACGATATAGGCCCGGTCGGTGATACCCAGGGTCTCCCTCACGTTGTGGTCGGTGATAAGAACACCGATATTCCGGGTGCGGATTTGGCCGATGACCTCCTGAATATCCAACACGGCGATGGGATCCACCCCGGCGAAGGGTTCATCCAGGAGAATGAAGGCGGGGCGCAACACCAGGGCGCGGGCGATTTCCACCCGGCGGCTTTCCCCACCACTGAGTTGAAACCCCAGCGAATGGCGGATTTCGGTAAGTCCCAACTCCTCCAGCCCCTGCTCCATGCGTTCCAGCCGCTCGTTCTTGGGCAGACCGTGGCTTTCCAATACGCCCAACAGGTTCTCCTCCACCGTTAAGCGGCGAAACACGGAACGTTCCTGGGGCAGGTACCCCAGTCCCTTCCGGGCCCGGTAATGGATGGGCAGGCGCGTGATGTCCTGATGCCTCAGGGTAATGGTTCCGGCATTGGGGCGCACGACCCCGGCGATCATGTAAAACACCGTGGTCTTCCCTGCGCCATTGGGGCCGAGCAACCCCACCACCTCCCCCGGGGCCACGGCCAGGGAAATGCCTTTGACAACCATCCGGCGCTGGTACTGCTTGACCAGTCCGGTGGCATACAGCGTGGTTTCCGTGAGGGGAATTCCATGTTCGACCATGGGTGTGGGAGCCTCCTGGGAGCCGCCGGTGCCCTGGTCGGTGTCGTGAATCTCGGGGGTGCTCTGTTCGTCCATGGTGTCCGTTTCAGCGGGAAGCATTGAGAATAGCTTCCAAATGGCGATTGGCCTCGTCCGGGCTAAGCAAGGCCCGGATCCTTATTGAGAATTCCTCCCTGGAGGCGAAGCGGTGGCCGAGCAAGGGGGTCAGGCGCGCAGTTAAATAGGGTGGCATTCCCTGACTCCGAAGCTGTTGCAGAGACTCGGACTTCAGCTCATAGGAGCGCTTTTCTTCCCCGAGCTTCAGGGAAAGGGAGACGGGCCGGTCCGGTGTTTCGCTTCGTACCGAGGCCTTTACTCCCGGCTCGCCCCTCACCTCCAGTCGCTCCCCGGTAAGGTCAAACGCCCCGGGTTGTTGAACCCGGGCGTTTCCCACCAACACGATGGTTTGCAGATCATCCCGGGAAAATGCAAGGTCCGAGGACAACACCCGCCCGGGTTGGGTAATCTGTACATTGCCCTGGGCGCGGAATCCTTCCAGCCGATTGTCTGGCCCCAGGTTAAAGGTTCCCTCGTTGCACACCATCAGAAAGGTGCCATCCAGTTGCTCGATTCGCACCCCGCCGGACAGCTGGACGAGGCGTTCCGTGTCGTCCAAGACTACGCGGTTGGCCAAAATTCTGCTTTCCGTGGGAGGGGGAGGGGAGTCCTCTGTTGCCGCTCCCGCCTCGCTCTCACTCCGCGCCGTGTGTGCTTCGCTCTCGGGGCGACCGATAATGGCGCGGTTGGATTTCGTCTGCGGAATGATTTCCTGCTCAACCAGGATCAGGACGGGCTCAGTGGGGGTGCCTTCCATTTCGAGATGTTTCAGGGCGATGTCGGCCCGCACCTTGTCGCTTTGCATATGCATAATGCCCTGCTCCAGCAGGGCATTGCCCTCCAGCATCAGCAGGTTCCATTCTCCCGCCGCGTTGCGGGTGGCGCTCAGGGTATCGCCTTGAAAAATCAATTGGGGACTGACCAGGGAGCCGGTGACCGTGCCTGAGAAGTGAAGCGACCCCGTGTTCAGGTTGATGACGCCGGGACCTTTGGCTTGCACACACAAATGCTCGTGTTCTGGACACTCGGGGGGGGAAATGGACCCGGGCCGCTGGGGAGGGTCGGCGGCAAGACTCATGGTCGTCGATACGATCAGAGCCATGGGCATGATAATCATTAGGCGACGCGCAGTCATGATGGCACGAACGCCCGGGGATTCAGGCGGTCTCCCGCTTAAATAGGGTTTCCTGCTTAATGCTTTTTGCGTTTTCCAAGGCCGCGGCGATAAAGGATTTGAATAAGGGATGGGGGGCGAAGGGTTTGGATTTAAACTCGGGGTGGTATTGGCAGGCCACAAAGTAGGGATGATTCTTGAGTTCGATGGTTTCCACCAGGTCCCCACTCGGGCTGGTCCCGGAGATCACGAGACCCACTTCCCGCAATTGGGCCAGGTAATCGTTGTTGACCTCAAAGCGGTGCCGGTGGCGCTCGGAAATATTTCGCGCGCCGTAGATCTGGTGGAGCAGGCTCCCTTCGAGCAGCAGGGTGGGGTAGGCGCCCAGGCGCATGGTGCCCCCCTTGGATACGACTCCTTTCTGGGTATGCATCAGGTCGATGACATTGACCGGATTGTCCGGGGCGAACTCGACGGAGTTTGCCGTCGTTAGACCGGCCACATTGCGGGCAAATTCGATCACGGCCACCTGCAATCCCAGACAAATCCCAAAGAACGGCACCCGATTCTCCCGGGCGTATCGAATCGCGCTGATTTTACCTTCGACCCCCCGGTTTCCGAAGCCCCCGGGAACGAGAACGGCGTGCTGACCTCGCAGCAGGGCCTCCGCGCCCTTTTGGTCCAGCTCCTCCGCATTCAAATAGGACACATTCAGCTTGACCCGGTTTGCCAAGGCCCCATGGATCAGGGCTTCGTGCAGGCTTTCATAGGACTCCTTGTTTTCCACATACTTGCCCACCACAGCGATGGAAATGAGTTCCTTGGGGTTGTGGTAGCGGTCCACGATATCCTCCCAGGAGCTTAAATTGGGGCGACCAGTCCACATCTCGAGCCGTTCCACGATGCGGTCATCCAGGCCATCCTGGTGAAAGTGCAAGGGGGCTTCGTAAACACTGGACAAATCTTCTCCGGGAATCACGCAGTCCTCCGCCACGTTGGTAAACATGGCGATTTTCCGCCGCAGTTCCTTGGACAGGGGGTGGCTGGTGCGGCAAATGAGGATATCGGGCTGAATTCCGATTTCACGCAGTTTGTTCACGCTGTGCTGGGCGGGCTTGGTCTTGAGTTCCCCCGCGGCTTCAATATAAGGCACCAGCACCAGGTGGACATAAAGGATGTCCCGCCGGGGCATATCGAAGGGAAATTGCCGGATGGCTTCCAGAAACGGCAGGGATTCGATGTCGCCCACCGTGCCCCCAATTTCCACCAGGGCCACATCCACACCTTCGGCGGCCTTGAGCACCTTGGATTTGATCTCATCGGTGATATGGGGAATCACCTGCACCGTCGTCCCCAAAAAATCCCCCCGGCGTTCTTTCTGGATGACGGTATCGTAGATTTGTCCGGTGGTGAAGTTATTGCGGCGGGAGAATTGGGCGTTGGTGAACCGTTCATAATGGCCCAGATCCAGGTCCGTCTCGGCCCCATCATCGGTCACGTAGACCTCTCCGTGTTGAAAGGGGCTCATGGTGCCTGGGTCCACATTGATGTAGGGGTCCAGCTTGGTGATGCTGATCGTGAGCCCGCGGCTTTCCAGCAGGGCGGCGATGGAGGCGCAGGCGATGCCCTTACCCAGTCCGGAGACCACGCCCCCGGTGACAAAGATGAATTTGGTTTTCCGTTGCGGGCTAGGCATGACTGTTATCCATCAAGTCGTTGGGTCCCCAGCCCTATAGCGGGGCCGCAGGTTGAGCGGCTCAGGGACCAGAGGCATGGAATTCACGGCAGGGTAGGCGTTGAACCCGGAAAACCGCCAATATCAGAAAAACCTTACCGGCCCCCCGCGCGCAATGTCAAACACGGGCCGGTTCAAATTTCAGGGGAGGGCTCTCATAGGTATTTCCCTGGTTTCCTCGAAGCGCTCTCGTTGCAGGAGACGCGAAACGGGGGTGCTTATTTAAGATCGTCAAGGCGGTCAATCCGGTGTTATTCGCCCAGGGAAAACAGTTCCCGTTCCAGCAGGGAGGGATCCCCCAGGTTTAGTTCCATCAGCCGCCTAAGGTGGGTTATACTGTCAAGATCAATGGCCAGGAAACGCAGCCCCAATTGGCTGGGATTGACATGCGCCACCTCGGACTCCATGGTGAGCACCACATTGGACTGGGCAAGATTGATCTCCAAATGGCAATGGTGGCCGGGCTCCGGATTCCAGAATTTGGGGCGTTCCACCAGGGCGCCCTTGAGGGAGAGATCCAGCAGGCGGGCGGGGTGTCGGGTTTTGGTGGTGGGATCCACCAAATTCGATTCCGTCGTAAAGAGCAACCGGGAAAATTTTCGGGTTTCCGTTATAAAGGCCATGAAAAACCCATTTTGGGAGCACTTCCAAGTATCGGCGGTATGGTTTGCCCGTGGTGCCCGCCAAGGCGCATGACTCAATCCATGCCGTGTTACGCGGCTGGCAAATCGCGTGAGGAATGAGCGGGGTGGGATCCCTGCCTCACCGCAAAACCGCAGGAAGGGTGCCGGAGGCTTCTTTTGGCGTTGGCGCCCTATCTGAGGCAACGTCCAGCGACAATCGGTGCTTTGCCTTGCACCTGATCCTTTGTATCATGAAAGAGTGTGGGCTGTCGCCCCCATTGAAGCCTCGTTTGGCGGAAGTAAATCAACCCCGCGACCCCATTGAGGATCCTGGCGGGATAGGACATGGAACCGCGAATCAGGCGAATGACCATGTGGGAACATTTTCAAATCCACTCTTTCAAACAGCTTCTCCTGTGGGGGTTTGGCGGGTTGGTGGTATTGATGCTGGGGGTCGTGGCGGGGTTCTTCCTCTGGGCGCCCGAGGTGGTGCGCCAATTTGATGAGGTGCTGGCCCATACGAGCAACAGCACCATCATCCTGGACATCAATGACGAGGTGGTTACCGGTGTGGAGGGGGTGGAAGAACGCCACCTGGTGCCCATTTCCCGGATCAGTCCGTATATGCAAAAGGCCATCGTGGCCGCGGAAGACCGCCGGTTTTTCGCGCATCGGGGAATGGACCCGGTGCGGTTGCTGGGCGCCCTGTGGGCCGATATCCAGGCCATGACCATGCAGCAGGGGGGCAGCACCATCACCCAGCAACTGGTCAAGCTGACCTTGTTGTCCTCGGAAAAAACCCTGACCCGCAAGCTCAAGGAATTGTTCATGGCTCTGGCGGTGGAGCGGGCGTATCCCAAGCTGAGGGTGTTGGAGTTCTATCTGAACCGCGTGTATTTGGGCAACGGGCTTTATGGCGTGGAGAAGGCCGCCCAGGGCTATTTTCATAAAAGCGCCGCGGAACTCAATTTGAACGAGGCGGCCTTTTTGGCGGCGTTGGTGAAAAAGCCCGAAGGGTATTTTTCCGTTCCGGAGGTGGAGGCCCGTGCCGATGAGCCTACCATTCCCCTGGAGCATTTGACCCAATTGGCGACGCGGCAGCGCTATATCGTGGTGACGCTGCTGGAACTGGGCTGGATCACCCCCGCGGATTATAAGGCGGCGGTGTCCCGGCGCATGGTGGTGTATCGTCCCCGGGCCACCGCGAGCAGCGCCTCGTATTTTGTGCAGGAGGTGTTGAAGCGCCTGCGCGATGAACTGGGAGTCCAACGGATTTCCGGGCAGGGCTATCGTGTTTACACCACCTTGGATTCCCGGCAGCAGGCGGCCGCTGAGCGCCTGATTTCACGGGTGCGCAGCGAAACCAAAGAAGCCCGGCAGGCGGCTCTGGTGGCCATACAGCCCAATACCGGTTATGTGACGGCCCTGGTGGGCGGGGTGGATTATGTGGAGTCGCAATTCAACCGGGCCACCCAGGCCCAGCGCCAGCCCGGTTCCGCGATTAAACCTATTCTCTACGCCACCGCGTTGGAAAATGGCTTTGCCACCAACAGCGTGATGATTGATGAGCCGGTTCGCTATATCTCCGACGGCGAAACGGGAAAAATGATTCGTGTATTTGAAAATGACATGGAGCAAGAACTGCAACTGGCGGCGGAAATCGGATTGGATCTGAACCAGGTTCACCCCCCCCAGTCCGAACCCCCCGTGGAGGGTGATAAGCCCCCAGAAGAGTCGCGGCCCCGGTTCTCTGAATACACGCCCCGGAATTATGACAATCACTACGGACTCAAGGCGCCGGG
>Ga0224495_10001528_pt1 | contig 16138 bp, 15 predicted proteins | sample SF_Jul11_sed_USG_FD_168128 | JGI IMG/M metagenome (GOLD analysis project Ga0224495, IMG submission 168128) | Sediment microbial communities from San Francisco Bay, California, United States - SF_Jul11_sed_USGS_4_1 | ecosystem: Environmental > Aquatic > Marine > Sediment | place: USA: California... | reverse complement strand
ATTTTTTTATTAAAATAGATAGTCAGGTAAAAATATTTTTATTCGGTATAAATCCATTAAAATAGGGGACTTATCGATTCTTAATCCAGAAAATCCTTGACAGACTGGGATTCATAGATTATAATGGGTGCGAGGGGTTGATTATACTACATTTACAGGGAAGAAGTGAGAATAAATCAGAAATGGTTTATTTTTTTTCCTTGACAAAATGGAGTAGATTGATTTACTAAGTTAAAATAATTAATAATTCTATTTTTATCAGGGCGAAGCCTGAATGGTAAAAAAAGAAACAAAGCCATCTAATATCTTCTAAGGAGGGTTAAAAATGGGAGGAAAATACCTGTGGTGGTGCAGTGTTTTGTTTTTATGGTTGGTAATCATTTTCCCCTGCAAAGCTCCCTGCATAATCGTGCAGGATTTTCTGGTAAACACAGACAGTGCAGTAGGGATATCCCAAAAGAGCACGGACATAGCTTTTGATTCTGCGGGCAATTTCATCGTAGCCTATTCGGACAGGGGAAAAGACCACGCTTTCAGACAGATTTACTTTCAGAGATTCGATTCGCAAGCCAGCCGGCTGGGAGGTCTGGTCCTTGCATCCGATACCATTATACACTCCAATAACTCCCCCAAGATAGCAATGCGACCATCCGGCAGCTTCATCCTCTGCTGGAGCAGTTATTATTTGGATCAATGGGACATACAAATGCGCCGGTATGACCGTCTGGGAAACCCTTTAGGACCACCCCAGCAGGTGGATGTTGACCGTCCTCTGTGGAATGGAGACCCCTATGATGTAACAGGAGATGATGATAACTATATAACCATGGATAAAGATGGAAACTTCATAGTATTATGGGCAGGTGTAGATTCTACTGGTAATGACATCTGGGCACAGCGATTCGATTCTGAGGGAAACAGAATAGGAAACAACTTTTTAGTGAGCGATTTCGATAACAGCGATTACCCCTTCTGCAACTGGGAGGTTTATGATCCGAGAGCAGCTTACAATTCTCAAGGTTATTTGTTAATCGTATGGTATGGCTGTATGAAGGGCTGTGGCTGGTCTCCCGGTGTTACGGGCGCACGTATCTACAACCCGGCAGGAGAGCCTGTTACCAAAGTCTTCCCCCTTATCAACTCCTGCGCTTCCAAATGGGCATATACCAGCGAGCCGGAAATTGTATCAAACTCCCAAAATAATTTTATATTAGCCTGTAATACCTTCGATACTTTCTATACCTATCCTCATGGTGCTATACTGGTCCAGACCTTCGATACTCTGGGTAATCCTGTGGACACAGGGAAAATAGTCAATGACGTAATAGACCTGGGTACCTTTTCGCATGTCCCCAGAATAGCAAGAGATGATAAGGACGGGTATGTGGTAATCTGGCCTGATGCCAGGTATAACCCTCCCCTGCAGTACAACTTATGGGCACAGAGGTTTGACTCCTCGGGTGAGAAACAGGGTCAGAATTACCGTATCAATCTTCCACCGGAAACAGTTGACCCCAACTGGGATGATTTTGATTTGTCCATTCAAGGAAACACCGTGGGATTCACCTGGCATGATTATCGTAACTACTCTGTTTATAATGTAGATGTATTTGCCAAGCTTCTGGAGCTGGATAAGCTCGGTTATTACTATCGCGGTGATGTAGTTCTGGACGGGGAGGTGGATACAGGCGACGTGATTTACCTGATAAACTATCTTTTCAGGGACGGCTGGCGTATCCAGCCGGAGGAGCTGGGTGATATTAACGGAAGCGGTGACATAACCATCAGCGATGTGATTTACCTGATAAATCATCTTTTCAAAGGCGGTCCACCACCACAGGAGTGGTGAAAATAAAGTAGGGACAGGATAATGTCGTGTGCCTGCACCACTAAAAAAGTTTGCTTGGTCGAGCCAATAATTATAAATAAACTCAGTCCATACCTTTAACCAGCTCTTCCAGCTCTTTTTCCTTCCTCTGCAGAAGGTTGGCTTTTTCCTCTAATTTCGAATGTAAGGATTTCAGATGCGAGACTGTTTTTACATCCGTGCTCCGGGAATTGAAAGGCTCGAAATCGGAAATGCTGTGAGTAATCTTCTGGATCAAGTGCAGGCTTCTGGACCTCTCCTCCAGAAGAGAGTTTATAAAAACCTCCGACTGGTCGAACTTTAAAGAGTAAAGCAGTTTGTCCGTAAGGCTCAGGATCCTGTCATATTCCTGTAAAAGCTGGTTATAACAAGAGAGAAGATCTGAATTCATCGGAGGGTATTTAAAATAGAATTAAAAATTTTAGAGGGAGCTTAAAGTTTTTCTAAAAGTTTCCCTTTTTTTAACTCGAACTCCCTGTCCGAGATCAATCCTTTTTCTTTTAACTCGCCCGATTTTTTAATCTGCTCGATTATAACCGAATCCAGAGACTTTTCTTCCTTTACCTGCAAAACACCTCCGGCAATCGGGGTAATTCCCTGTCCGGGATTGAATTTTAAGATTTCACGGGTTTTTATCCGGTTTCAGATACTTATTCAGCTCACCTTCAAAGTACTTGATTTTTTCCTTCAGCTCATCGATCTCGTATTTTAATTTATGCTCCTTCAGAGCACGGTCAATGGAAGAGCGAAGCTCGTTTAGCTTGAACGGCTTGACCACGTAATCGCAGGCACCGCTTCTCAAGGCATCGACCGCGCTTTCCATAGTTGGATATCCGGTCATAATTATGGGCAAGATATTGGGGATTATTTTCTTCAGCTCCTTTAAGGTCTGGATGCCGTTCATACCCGGCATTTTAAGATCGATCAGGGCAATCTGAACCGGATTGGACCTGGCAACTTCCACGGCTTTTTCTCCAGACTCAGCCAGCAATACCTCGAATCCCTGCTTACCCAGAAACTCGAGCAGAAGCTCTCTGACGAACAGCTCATCATCTATTACTAAGATCTTCTCACCGGGCATTTTTTTTCTCCATATGATTTAAATTTACCTTTTCCCTTTTCAAAAGCAAGGTTTTTCTGCCAGCTCAAATACCTTAATTTTATCGGCAATTTGTTTTTAAGCATTATTTTACAGGATAATCTTAATCCCGATAAAAAAATCCCCGAAGAGCTTTAGTATATCTCCGGGAATTCTTTTATATGTCAAAGCTAAAAACCCGTCCTAAGACAGGCTGTGCCAATGCTATTTTTTAACCCTTCAGAAGTTTGCGGTAGGCAGTCCTGTCAGACAGAATCTCTATTGCCTTCTTAACCATGGGATCGGTCTTAAGGACTATCTCCTCGTAATATCCCTTCTGCCCGTAGAGACTATATAGAATGTCTCTTTTAATGGACTTCTTTATATATTCCAGACTATTTTCGAAATCGTTTTCTTTGGATTTATCAATAGCAGCTTTTAACTCTTTTAAACTATAAGCAAAGTTTTCTTTATTTTTCTGCGTTTCTATATTCTTCTCCAGCTCACGTAAAGACAGCTCCAGAGGCGTAAGGTAAGTGAAATTTTTTTCTTTTATAAAATCCCTGAACTCGGCGATAACCTTTTCATCCGCCACGAAGTCGCTGCTTAAACCCTCATGTTTGGAAATGTATCTGACCGCAAAGTCAAAGAAAACCTGATTTCTTTCCAGGTTGATCTCGATCGGTTTAAGATAATCTTCTTCTATGATTATATCCGGAACGATTCCTCCACCGCCATATACTACCCTGCCTCCATTCGTATGATAAACCTCGTTTGCCTGAGGCTTGCCCTTGGAGCTGTCTTCTTCGTCCGAAGACAGCAAATCCGGATTTTTCCTGGATTTTTCCGGCTTCTGGATACACCTGCCGCTGGGTATGTAATATTTGGCAATGGTTAACTTGAGAAAAACATCATCCGGCATATTCAGAACAGTCTGCACTAACCCCTTTCCAAAAGTGGTGTCCCCGATAATCACTCCCCTGTCCCAGTCCTGAATAGCACCAGCCACGATTTCGGAGGCAGAGGCGGTTTGTTCATCTACCAGAACCACCAGCGGCTTATCCGGGAAAAAGGGTTCGTTTTTGGCTAAATATTTGTTCAGCTCTTCCTCTTTTTTCCCTTGCGTATAAACTATCAGCTTACCGCGGTCTAAAAATAGATTGGATGTCTCCACTCCTTCACTCAAAAGCCCTCCACCATTATATCTTAAGTCAAATATCAACCCTTTGATATCCTTTTTCCTCAATTCGGTTATAGCATCATTCAGCTCTCTGCCGGTCTCCTCGGAAAACCGCGATAGCCTGATATAACCAATTCCATCTCCTACCGTTCCGTAATAGGGAACGTTTTTTAACTCGATAACTGCTCTCTCGATCAAATAATCCAGTGGTTCAGCCATGCCTTCCCTTTTTATCTTCAAGTTTACCTTTGTCCCGGCAGGACCCCTCATAAGTTTCGATGCCTCCTCGGTGCTCATCTCGAAAGTGGCTTTTCCCTCTATTTCGATAATCCTGTCACCGGCTCTCAATCCCATGCGATAAGCAGGAGTACCTTCAATCGGAGAGACCACGATTATCTCCTTCTCTCTTTTCTCTATGGTCATTCCCAGACCTTCATATCTTCCATGCGTGATCTCCATCAGAAGGTCGTATCCTTTTTTCTCCAAAAGAGAGGAAAAAGGATCCAGTAGCTCCAGCATCCCTTTTATTCCCGCATAACCCAGATCCTTCGGATCGATTTCCTCGACGTAACGATCGTTTATGCTGTAAGCAGCCTGAGCTAAGAGCTTGCTATATCGCATTATCGTATCTTTTGTCTGTTCCTGGGGTTGAGCCTGCAGGGTTTGCTCCCCTGTCTGACCCATACCAACGATCCATATTATGGCTACTGCCGATAGGGCTAAAAGTAAAGCGATTAAACCGTATTTTTTCTCACTTAACATTGTTCCTCCGCAGGTCAAAGATTTAAAAAATATATGTTGTCATATCCCGTTTTAAATTTAATTAATTCTTTTACTTTGTCAATATCAATGTTTGAACAGTTCCAAACTTTCAGGTTATAAGCTCCAGCAATTGATTGGCTTACAGTTGTGCAAAAATACTACAATACTTTATTTCTCAATCTTGCCATAAAGAAACAGATGAAGCCTAAAAATATTAAATTTAAAAGAAGAAGAAGCAGAATTGTTTGAGGGATGCCCAATAGCGGTAGCAGGAAAGCAGAAGTTAATATGGCGCTGATAGCTGATCCAAAAAGGTCTATGGCATAACAGCTCCCTGCTTTTTTTTGCCCTTTGCTTTCCAGATAAATCTGATTCCCGCTGGTAAATAATGCCCCGCCTGTAAATCCGGATAAAAAGATCATACTACCCAGTATTATTTGCAAAATCCCGGGACCGAAGTACACTTTTAGAAGAAATATAATTATTATCAGGGTTAAGAATACAAGTATAACCTGAAGTAACTGTAATTGCCTTAAAGTCCGGAAATCTGCTTTTGTGCTTTTTGAAGATATGAATAAAGCCCCTGAAAAAATCCCCAGCATAAACAGGGTCAGAAATATACCCACCTGAGAATATATGTATCCATAGATTACCTGATAGATAATAAGCAGAGAAATCTCAAAGCCAATACTGGTAAATCCCGCCAGGAATATGGCATACATCGATAGCCCTGGTAAGATACTGCCTTTTTTTAAAATTAAAAATATGCATGAGAAAGAGAGCAAAAGCGCAAAAACAAAATACCAGACAGAATCGAGCCTGGACAGATATTCGAATAGTCTTTTACCCGGGGACTTAACCTGAGCACTCCATAGAATCGTATTATAGTAATAGGAAATTGGTCTGAGATCGTAGTTTATCTCGCCCTTGAAGGAGTTTATAGTGTTGTGGAGATATTCCTTCCTTTCTGCTGAAAGTCTGTTACTTAAAAAATGTTCGTTTAAAAAGGTTGTAGGAATATTCTTGTTTTTCAGATTTTCTGTAATTTGTTCCCAATCGTCAGTCAGGTTGGCAGACTGGCTTGCCAGGAAAATATTGTTTGCACCGGGAATAATTATTATTTTTTCAAAGCAGGATTGTAAGGTTCTTTGTAAACTGGAGATGTATAAAGCCTGTTCCGGATTTAAGTAATTTTCAGCCGAGCTGGCTCTAAAAGAGAAAATACCATTCAGAGATAATAAGCCCTTGACCATTTCAAAAAATTCTACTGTATAAAAACGGTTTAGCTGAGCATTATATGGATCAGGCAGATTAAGCACTATAATATCATAATCTTTTTTACTTTTTTCGTATATCTCTCTAACCAGAAGCCTTCCATCTTTATATTCTATTCTTACTCTGTTATCATTTAAAGAGTTAACCTCAATTTGTGGAAGGAATACTTTACCCAACTCTACGATTTTGGGATCAAGCTCCACATAATCTATTTGCAGATTATTGCATTTAAGTGCCTGAGTAAGTGTTCCCCCTAACCCACCTCCGATTAAGAGCATTTTTTCAGGGTCCGGGTGGTTTGCTATGGTGAAAAGCACAGCCTCTTCTGAAGAAAACTCATCCGGGTAAGAAAACAGGATTAATCCGTTTTCATAAAAGCTTATCTGCTCCGCTGTTCTCAAAACAGCGATATTACCGTATTTAGAATCGACTGATTTGACAAGGTTTTGCCCTCTCCAGAGTTTATTTGAGGTTAGTTTCTCCAGATGGTTGTCAACTCTGCCAAGTTTAAAAAATAACATGCCCGAAAAGATTAAAAAAATAACGATGGCTCTTCGATACCAAACTTTTATAAGTAAAGATGAGAAAAAAAACAGCAGGATAAACAGCCAGCTCTGTATCGAAAAATTGGATAAAAAAGGAATGAATAACAGACTGCATAAAAATCCGCCTGCACCTGCACCTAAAGATTCCCAGATATAAACTCTTGTTACCAGAAGCTCCTGTTTTGAGCTGAACTGCCAGCCAGTTGAATTCAGGACAAAAAGTATCCCTAAAATTAAACATAAAGGTGCAAGTATAAACAGGGTAAAACCAAACATCGGTATAAAACCGATAAGCTCTCCCGGAAGTACATTAAGGATTATTCTTGAATATCTTATTCCCGCGATGGTAAGAACTGAAAAAAGTGCCAGCAGAAAATACCAGAGAGAAAGATCGGTCAAAAAGCGGAGCTTTGAATTAGATATAAAGTTACCTGAGTAGCTTCCCAAACCGACCCACAAAAGCCAGACACAAAGTAGAATTCCCAGACAAAGCTCATTCCCATAAAAAACGGAGAGCAGCTCCCTGAAAAGAATAACCTGCGAGATAATCGAGGCAAAGCCCAAAAGGAAACTGGCAGAGATGAAGAGATTTTTATTACGATACATTGAAAAATTCCTTGTAAGTCTATTTTAGCTAACAGAAAATCTATACCATTTATAATAGAAATCAAGAAAAAGATATAGATAAATCATCACCCTTGTATATCATTTGCTTTTGAAGAATTGGAGATAATAGACGCTATGTCAAGACGTAGTGCAAGACTTCAGGGTTACATTGGATAGTCTTTCGAAAAGATAATGTAGTGTGAGGCTTTAGCCTCGCTTAATGCGACCCTGAAGGGTCGCACTACGAAAAAAATGTAGCGGAAGGCTAAAGCTTTCCGCTACAAAAAAGCTATGCCCAGACCCCGGGTATTTTCTCCCCGCAGAACTTACATTTTCCCTTTTGAAGATTCATCCGGGTGATGGTAAATCCATATCTGCCGATTAACATCTGCTGACATTTAGGACAGAAAGTATTTTCTGCCTTATGACCCGGAACATTCCCGACATAGACGAATTTCAACCCGGTCTCCAGTGCAATCTCTCTGGCTTTCTCCAGAGAGGAAACAGGTGTCAGGGGTAAATTCTTTAACAGATACATTGGGGTAAAGCGGGTGAAATGAATCGGCACGTCCGGACTTAAATTGGCTAAAATCCACTGGCACATTTTACGGATACTACTCATATCATCATTCAGGGTAGGTACCATCAAATAAACGATCTCATACCAGATACCCATCCGGTTTAGCTCCTTAAGACACTCCAGGACCGGCTGAAGTCTTCCCCGGCATATATCCTTATAAAACTCATCCGTAAAAGCTTTAAGGTCAATTTTTACAGCATCCAGATTCTTACACAGCTCAACTAAAGGCTCGGGCTCTACATACCCTCCTGAGACCATCACGCTTTTTATACCCTTTTCGCGCCCTAACTTGGCGCAGTCAAGCATATATTCATAAAAGATAACCGGCTCCGTATAGGTATAGGAGATTGATTTTGCATTTTCCTTTAATGCATACTCAACTACAGACTGGGGTGGAAGCTCAATATTATAGGTTTGCTCAGGGCGTGCCTGAGATATCTCCCAGTTCTGGCAGAACTTGCAGTTTAGATTACATCCTGCAGTGGCAATGGAAAAAGCACTGCTTCCGGGATAAAAATGGAAAAAGGGCTTTTTCTCAATCGGGTCAGTATGGAAACTGCAGGCTAAGCCATAAACCAGAGTATAATAAATCCCCTTCTGGTTTTCCCTTACCCCACAGTAACCTCTCTCCCTATCCCCTACTTTACATTTTCTGGGGCAAAGCTGGCATTCGATCTCTTTATGTTCTAGCTTTTTATAATATTTTGCCTCAACGTGCGATAACCTGCCGGTAGAGCTTAAAGCATAAGCTGTTTCCGGAACACTCAAAACTGGTATTCTGGATATTAGATTTGAGCTTAAGATACCTCCCACACCACTTAATGAGCATTTGAAAAAATCTCTTCTTTTGAGTTTTTTCATTTCAAGTCCTTTAAATTATAGGCTAACCTTTATTATTTCAATCTCATCCGAAGAGGCTTTGCCTAAATTATGATTCCTGTCCGCAGCCGTTAAAATATATTTGGGAAATATCCCTGATTTCTCCAGGGTAGGTGACCCATTTTTCCTTCTTAGCTGGTTTATCACCTGGTAGCCTGTAAAATCCAGAGCTGCCGGATCAGTGCTTATTATAATCCCGCCATATCCGTCATTCCAGTATGGAAGATAAGAGGGACCTCCTCTATATTGAACTGTCAGAGCATCGCAGATAATAAGTCGGTTTTGATCTTTTATCTGCGGCAGTGCATTCAGATCCGCTACAAAAGGATTGCAGCCATCCTCATGATATTTATTGGGGTTGTTGACAGCACCGTAGAAATTTTTCAGTGAACAGGTTATTCCTGCCAGACTATGGTCTTTTAACATCGGAAGGTTAACCTGAACACTGGTGTAGTATAAGGGTATCCGGCTCAAAAGGCTCCCGATGTTCAAATATTGATATAAATCCCTGGAATAGCCAACTGTATCAGTATCGGTTCCGAAACACCGTATCCCGTTTCTGGAATAATTCAGGGGGAACCCCATCTCCTCCAGTTCGGCATTGGCTCTGTCCCAGATAATTATGTTTTTTTCTTTGATACCGGCTTCTTTCAGCAGGCTGGCAAAACTTATAGCTAATTCCGGATGAGTAGAAGCACCCTTCCCCGCCAGGCAGTTCACCTTCATCCCTATTACGTCTTGAGGTGTATAGAACCTGCTAACAACATCCCTGAAATCCGGGTCACCCGTAAGGGATACAAGCCCTTTTTTAAGCATCAGGACAAGCTCGGATGAATTGACCTTATTATTGCTACCCAGTACTTTCTTAGAACGGATAATTACAACTTTGGATTTATTCAAAGAGTCCTCTTTTTCCATTACAGCCTATATAAAATACGACTTTCCTTAGAAGGTCATTAGCAGATTATTTTAAAAAGGATTTTTATCTATTTAAAAATCACAAATCCCCCTTCATTTCTGTTTGACAGTATGGGTTTAGTTTTATATTTTTATTTTTGATCTCAAGGAGAGGAGCTTAGTATGGCTATAAAAGCTTTTATCTTAATCGAGATGGAGCCAAGAAGTATAAACGGTGCCCTCGAAGTACTCAACGAACTGCCGCAGATTAAATCTGCTACTGCTGTAGCCGGACCTTATGACATAGTAGCTATTCTGGAATCCAAAAGCTACGAGGATATCCCCAGGATAATTACCAAGCAGATCCAGGCAGTGGAGGGGGTATTGAAAACTACTACTCTTCTGGCATTTGAGTAATAGAGAAACCCCATCTTTTTCAAGCTGGGGTTTCTCTATTAATTTCACTAATCTTTTATCTTCTTCTTCCTTTTCCCCCTGAGGATATAGTTTTCTTTTCACTTTTTTGCTCTGTGCTTTTCTCTTCCTTTTTCTTCTCCAGCCGGTCATCAATACCATTTCCGTTTTTATCTATAAAATAGTCGTATTTTTTCTCTTTCATTTCCTTTTTCAAATCCGGTTTCTGCTTCTTGAATATTTTAAAGATTCCTTTCTCTTTCTCCGGTTTCCGGGTTTCGGTTTCCTTATTAACAGCTTTCTCGGATTGAATTCCCTCCTTTTCAGCCTTAGCCGGAGGAGTAGATTTCAATATCTCTTTTTTCTCACTGCTGGTCGAGCTATCTTTTCTGGGAGTCCTTTCGATGGCTGAAGCTGAAGAGAAAATAAAAACCAATAGCAGTATCGCAATTATGATGATAGATATCCTTCTCATTTTAGGCACCTCATTTACCCTTTGAGTTTTTAGTTCTTTTTACTTCCGTGTTTCTTTTGGTAACCTGACTGCTTTTCTCCCTGTATGACTTTTCGGACCTGTCTTGGGTTTTTGAAGATTTCAGACTTTTCTCCCTGGAAACCTGTTCAGTCTTATATTCTTTCACAGGTAGTTTTATCTCTTTCTCCCTGAATTCCCTATCTCTTACCATCTCATTCTTCGCAGTCTTTGCTCTATCCCTGGCCATCGTTTCTTCTCTGGCTGTATATTCAGTTCTGTCCCTCTTCTGGTTTTGAATGAGTTTTTCCTCGACCCTGGAGGATTTGCTCTTGGTATATTCAGGGCGTGAACCAATGTTTTTCTCTATCCGGGCTGATCTCATCTCTTTGACTTGCTGGTATTCTTTTTCCTTCCAGTTACGGTAATCTTTTTTAACTGGATCTTTGGAAACATATTTTACCCTATCGCTGATATTTGTCCGGACTCTGATGGTTTTGCTTCTCTCCACATAGACATAATCGTCCCAGACCCTGCAGCCATCGTAATAAATCGTTACATAGTGCCTGCCGATTACCATCGAGGGAATGGTTATCGGTGCAAATCCCCAGAATATGCCATCGATATAGACCTCTACGGCAAAGGGTGCCCAGATATAGACACTGCCTAAATGATACGGGAAATAATGGGGATAATCCCAGTAGAGATCCGGATGGTAATACCACCGGGGATGCGGATATCTCACATATAACTGGCAGATATCCGTAGCATAATCGTATGTCGGTCTTATGCGGTGGTTAACCCATTCCATGAAAATGTAAGGGTCTTCGTCCTCTTCCATCCTTAAGGTAACGATTCCCTCAGGTTCGGCACGAACTCCTCTGGAATAACTGGGCCAGTTCGGTGGAGATAGCAGCTCATAGGATGCTACAGCCTGTATATATTCAACTCCAGAGGGGCCGTCAACGGTTAAGGAATAATCCTCAAATCCGCCGGGTATACGATATACTCTGCCGCCTTCCACCCAGGGGTCATCATAATTGCCGTAAGGATAAAGGATGTTCACATATCCTCTGGTATCCAGATTATAAATCACCACATAACAGTCTCTGGAAGCGCGGAAATATACATATATCTCCTCACCCGGATAATAGGTTGCCCCTTCTCCTTTATCGATCCAGACCTCGATATCCAGGTCCGGATGGGGTGTTCGAATAATCCTTCCTTCATACTCCCGGTTATAATCCTCTGGCAATTCTGCCAGTGCCGGTTTAAAACTAACCATCAAAATCGCTACTGCCAGAGTTAGTTTTAATATTTTCAACATTTCAATCACTCCCTTCACTCCCGAAAACAGCGGGAGTATTAAAAATTATCTTTTCCCCTTTTCGGGAACTCTGGATTTTTCCCGATAATCCTTCTCTATTTTCTTTACTTCCTTTTTGCTCAATTTTCTATTATCTCTCTCCAGCTTCGCCTTTTCCTTGTCGCTGATTCTATATTTCTCATAATGCTTGATAAAGTCCTTATCCTTGCTGTAACTGTACTTTTTGAAAACGTAACCCCGATGCCCTCCGTGTCTGGGCAGGTAATAATAACCCCGATCCACGAAATAGAAATCATAGAACTCACAGCTTACATATACCCTGGTCCAGTGAGGGCTGTGATGGCAGTCGAAACAATAGCGCGGATGTTGGTATCGATTTTTCGGACCGCCAAATACACCACCTGCATAGAGAACACATCCACTCACCAGAACGCCTAAAACTATCAGAAGAATACCCAGAATTAACTTTCTGCTTTTCATTTTTACCTCCTCTTAGTTTCTATTTACAACCTTTTTGGGTACGGGTTTAAGCTCCGGATTTCCCGCGTCTATCTGGTATGCCCATTCGAATTTAATGTAGTCATTCTCGATCGCTGTTACTCTTAGCTTGGCATAATGATTATCCCAGGTCCAGATGACATAGGTATGATTCAATATCACCTCTACGTAACCTAACTCGGACCAGCCTATATCGGTAGTTGGTGCAACGTTTATTTCGTCCAGATTATCCGTATACCCGAAATCCTGAATGTCATTGGGGATATTATCCTTCACTGTGGTATTGAGATAAAATATTCCGGAAACCTTATCCAGAAATATGTCACAAAGCGAGTGATTCCAGGCAATTACAACCGGACCGAGTTCTTCGTGCAAATACAGGCCAGCATGGTTTGGATTAACTGATAAATTAAAAAGCGTATCATTATACCCTTCAGGTCTGGGTGTATCATAAAGAATCTCGGATGGCTCGCTTTCATTACCAGAATAATCCACTGCAGTAATCACATAGTAATAAGTGTTTCCGTTTGTTACATCAGTATCAATGTACGAGGTGGAATTTACCCAGGTCATGAATGTAAAATCACCATCAGGCTCCGGAATAATACCATCCGTTTCAGGAGCCCAATATATTCCATATTTAGATAAATCAGGCTCGTCACTTCCCTCCCAGTAAAGATAAACAGCACCATCCCCGGTAACACTATAAACACCTTTAGGTGAACAGGGCGGTGTTTTATCTTTCTCAACCACATATACCTTTTTCTCACAACCAATGAAAATAAATGTTAGCCCTGCGATTATTGCCAGAATCAAAATTAACCTTTTCATATTAACTCCTTTTTATAAGTTCAACTCTTAATTATGCAAACCTTATGCCTGATTTAGAGCAGATAATAGGAATTAGGTAATAGGTTATAGTGCATTATAATATATTAAGTTATCGTATTTATATAAAGTATATTATTAAGGACTTATTTTGCATATATTTCTGAACTGCACAAAAATTGTGCATAATTAATTTTTTTTGTGCATTTTAAATTACTTGCAATTTTTAAAGGATGTGATAATTTCTTGAAGTTGACTAAACTTAAAGACACCTAAAAAAGGATAAGATATGAAAGAAAAGAATCCTTCAGAAAAAGAGGTTTTAGAAGCTTTATCCGGGGTTCTGGATCCGGATTTAAAAAAAGACCTGGTCTCCCTGGGGATGATAAAAGATGTAAAAATTAAAGATGGAGAGGTCAGCTTTACCATTGTCTTAACCACGCCAGCCTGCCCTCTGAAGGGTAAAATCGAAAAAGACTCAAAAGATGCTGTGATGAAATTACCCGGAGTAAAAGATGTCAAAGTTAAGCTTGACTCTTCAGTTAAAGCCTTCAAGAAAATCTCAGCAGAGGATTTGATCCCCAATGTGAAAAATACTATTGCAATTGCCTCAGGTAAGGGTGGGGTAGGAAAATCAACGGTTAGTGTGAATTTAGCCTTAGCCCTTTCAGGCTGTTTAGCCAGGGTTGGGCTTTTTGATGCTGATTTATATGGTCCCACCATACCCCAGATGTTAGGGGTTAAGTCCGGAACTGGATCCGCAGGAAAGGGAGTCCATATTGAATCCGGCAAGATAATCCCGGCAGAAGATTATAATCTGAAGATTATTTCCATCGATTTTTTTCTGGAGGAAAGCACCCCTTTAATCTGGAGAGGTCCTCTGGTAGCAGGGGCAATACAGCAGTTCTTAAGGGACGTGGATTGGGGAGAGCTGGATTATATGATAATAGATTTACCTCCGGGAACAGGTGATGCTCAGTTAACTTTAGCCCAGACCATTCCCTTAACCGGAGCAGTAATAGTAACCACACCCCAGGATGTGGCAAAAAAGATCGCCATCAAAGCCCTGAAACTTTTTCAGCAGTTGAATGTGCCCATTTTGGGGATAATCGAGAATATGAGCTATTTCCTCTGCCCGCACTGCGGAAAAAGAAGCGAGATCTTCAGCTATGGAGGAGGAAGAAAGGCAGGAGAGGATTTAGGTGTTCCTTTTTTGGGAGAGATACCCATCGATTTGAATTTGAGGATTTCAGGAGACGAGGGAAAACCTTTTATTCTGGAAAATCCTGATTCTGAGGTCTCAAAGATTTTCGCCCAGATTGCAGGAAACTTAGCCCGGCAGATAAGTATACTAAGCCATAAATGACTTGTGGGGCATAACAACAGAAACGGTATCGTTACCTGTCAAGAAATGTCTCATTTTATTGATGTTTAAAAAATGTAATAACAAGTCCAGAAATCAACATCATATAGTTACTTTTTTGCATCATTATTATACTTTTATACCATATTCCTTTATTTTTAATCTTAGAGTGTTCCGGTGAATACCTAAGAGTTCTGCAGCCTGGCTTAAGTTCCCTCCTGTTTTATCCAGGACTTTGAGAATATGACTCTTTTCCAGATCTTTCAAGTTGAGAGATGAAGACAACCCTTCGGCTTTCTGAAAACTAAGATATGCTAAATCCGTTTTGTCAATTGCCTCTCCCCTGTTTAAAACGACTCCCCTTTCGATCACGTTTTCCAGTTCGCGAATATTCCCGGGCCAGGAATGAGATAATAAAATATCCTTAGCTTCCTGGGTGATTCCTTTGATGTTTTTCCCGCACTTTTGATTATACTTTTGAATAAAATAGTCGACCAGAGAAAGAATATCCTCTTTCCTTTCCCTGAGAGGAGGTATGAATATAGTTATAACATTAAGCCTGTAATAAAGGTCTTCTCTGAAGGCTCTTTCCTTTATCTTTTTTTCCAAATCCTGATGGGTAGCAGAGAGTATCCTTGCATTTACCTTGATGGTCTCCTTTCCTCCCAGTCTCTCAAATTCCTGTGTCTCAATTACCCTGAGGAGCTTAACCTGTGTCTCTAAAGACAGATCGCCTATCTCATCCAGAAAAAGCGTGCCCGAATCAGCCAATTCGAACCTTCCGATTTTCCTTCGGGTAGCGCCGGTAAAGGCGCCTTTCTCGTACCCGAAAAGCTCAGATTCAAGCAGAGTCTCCGGTATTGCAGCACAGGATAGGGAAATAAACTTTTGCCCTGACCTGTCACTCAGGGCATGAATCGACCTGGCAACTAATTCCTTTCCGGTTCCGCTTTCTCCCCTTATTAAAGCAGTTGAATCAGATTTTGCCACCCGGGTAACTGTGCTCAATACCTCTTTTATGGCTTTGCTTTCTCCGATTATCTTTAATTCCTTATATTTCTCCTCTAACTGTTCCTTCAGATATCTATTCTCTGCTAAAATACTCTGATTCTCCAGAGCTTTCTTAATGGTGATTCTCAACTCCTCAAGATCGATAGGTTTATTAAGGTAATGAATGGCCCCCTTTCTCAAAGCCTCAATCGCAGTTTCCATTGTTCCGTATGCGGTCATCACTATAGTCTGAATCTCCGGATTAATCTTTTTTAATTCAGTCAGAAGCTCGATTCCGTTCATACCCGGCATTTTCAAGTCTATGAGTGCCAGTTCGAAATATTTATCCCGGGAGAGCTTTAAAGCCTCCTCTCCTGAATCAGCCACAGAGACAGAATACCCTTCCCTCTTCAAAAAGCCATCTAACATTTCCCTCTGCGTTTCCTCGTCATCCACCACTAAAATCCTGTATAAAGGCATAAGCTCTCCTTACTTTTCATAACACAGACCCAGTTTGAGGACAACATGGATCTGCCTGTTTAAACCGGCAATTTAATTGTGAAGGTAGTTCCTTCTC
>Ga0224495_10001527_pt1 | contig 16154 bp, 19 predicted proteins | sample SF_Jul11_sed_USG_FD_168128 | JGI IMG/M metagenome (GOLD analysis project Ga0224495, IMG submission 168128) | Sediment microbial communities from San Francisco Bay, California, United States - SF_Jul11_sed_USGS_4_1 | ecosystem: Environmental > Aquatic > Marine > Sediment | place: USA: California... | reverse complement strand
TTCAGAAATCGGAACAGAAAGATATTTTCAAAAAAAACTTCCAAATCCCATATCTTGTGTATTCCCCATCTTTTCCAGATTTACATTTCACGTGGTAAGATTGTAATGTTTAGGTGCTCCGGGAAACGCGTTTATAGCCCTATAAACTGTTTTTTCGGCCCAAAAACGCCTAAGTTCTTATTTTTGTTTCAGTTATAAGAAATCCAAAAAAGATTGAAGAAATGCCAACACCCCTGTCGATACCAGTAGTGTAAAGGGCGATACAGCCCGAAGGCCAAAAAAGGCACACACTATATGTTGTGCCTGAGATGCAAAAATGGCTTTGAAACATAATTAATTCCTCAAAATGGATTCGAGGAAAAATCAATAAGAGGTAGTCGAGGCGAAGACGCCTCGGTTGCTGGGCGGCAGGTTGCGGCAGGACGCGGCAGCCCGACTGGCCATGCTCTCACAGGTGAGTATAATGAAAACATACGGCAAAACAGAAAACATTAACAGGTACGAAGAATTATTGAATCCCGAAGATGGCATTGATTTGTCTTTTCTTGAAGAAGACAATGACATGTTGTTTGACAAACTCTTTGACAGCATCCGCTCCAGCCCCCTTGGAAAACTGTTGTCCGTCATGTCTACCCTTCCTGAGGTCCGCACTGAAAAAGTGGAACATGCCCGCCGGCAGATCAACCAGCCGGAGGAATGCTGGGACATGAGAATGGATATGGCTCTGGACAGGGTCCTCGAAGAACTGATTATCGAAGAATAATCCGCATGATAACGCCGGTTCACTCAATCCGGATTCGGCGTTCCGTAAATCACGACGACAACACTGCCGCAACAACCTCCGGCGTCTGCCTTAGTCTTCGTGTCCGGAATAATCGTCGTCGGTGTCAAGATCGACCGGCTTATACCCCGGTTGCTTGGATCGCTCCAATTCCTCATTGAACGCCTTGATGATCGTTTCCTGAATCTTCCTGCGGCACGACGCGTTGATCGGGTGAGCAATATCCGCATGAAGCTTCATTCGCCCGTGTGCGTCGGGCTTGATACGGTTTTCCTGTAACTTTGCCCCGCAGTTGGTGCAGAATTTTGCCCGCAGGTGATTTTTGCCGCCGCACTTGCCGCAATGGTCGCTCATTTTGCGAGACGGCATGGCCACAAACAATCCGCTGGTGCCATCGATGATTTTGATGTCCCGGATGACAAACTCATTGTCCAGGGTCATCGAGCAGAATGCTTTGAGCCGATCGTCCTGATTGGCCACCATCTTGACTCTGACTTCGCTGATCTCCATTTGACTGCCTCATGAAAAAATTACCATCTATTGTTGTAGACAAACCTGCTCTCGCAGTTGTATTTTTTCGTCACGTAATCCCGCACTTGCAGGAACTTTTCAAACGATCCCGGCACCAGCACATACATCGCTGACCCGCTGCCGCTGAGGCAAACATCCATACCACAAAGTCGCTGGCAATCCTGCTTGAGCCGCTCCAGTTCGGGATACAGCTCAAAACAGCTTTCCGCCAGCATATTTGCGCACATTTTGGCTACAGAATCAACATTCTTTTTGCTCAAAAGCGGATTTATCTCTCCGGAAAGCTGCTTGTACTGGCCCTGATCATGCCTGTAATTCGCGTAAACTCTTTTAGTTGATGTATTTACGCCAGACAGGACCAGCAGGGCACAAAAATCAATTTTTTCTTCAATTCTTTCGATTTTTTCGCCGCGGCCGGTGCAATAGGCCAGCGGCCCGCCGAGAAAAAAGTTAATATCGCTGCCCAGTGAGGCACAGATTTCGTGCAATACCGTGTCGGGCTGGTTCAATTTTGCAAATCGATTCAGGCCTAACACCGCCGCGGCCGCATCGGAGCTGGCGCTGCCCAGACCCGTTCCCGCAGGGATGTTCTTAGTCAGCGTAACACGGATTTTCGGAGCCACTCCCGCCCTTTCGTACAGCATTTGACAGGCACGATACACTAGGTTTTCATCGCCGTCCGGCGCCCAGTGCGGCCCGGTACAAACCAGTTCAATCCCCTCTTTTTCCATCGGCTCAAACAACAACTCGTCGTACCAGTTGATCTTGGCCATGAGCGTTTCAATGCCGTGAAAACCGTCGGGACGTTTGCCGGTAATCAGCAGAGACAGGTTAATTTTGGCCGGAGCCCTGACAATCAAGCCTGAATCGGTGTTTTCGAATTGATCCAGTGTTGTTTTTTGCATCATTGAAGCGATCTTTGGAATTCTTGACTTTAACAGCAAACCACTATATCATGCGTCTGTACACGGAATCAACCATTTTTTGCAAAGGAGATGCATGGCATCACAAACACAAGAGCAGGTCACCTGGTGGCACTGGCACCGGCGGCTGTATAACTGGGTCGTTCATTTTGCCGATACCCCGCACGGGGAGCGGGCGTTGTTTTTATTGAGCTTTGCCGAATCGAGTTTTTTTCCCGTCCCGCCGGATGTGCTGCTGGCCCCGCTGACGCTGGGGGTACCGAAAAAGTGGTTCCGCTTCGCCCTGTCCTGCTCCATCGCTTCAGTACTGGGAGGCATACTCGGCTACTTTATCGGTATGTTTTTGTGGGACCAGATTGGCGTATGGGTGTTTGCTCATCTTGGCGGAATCGGTTTTACCGAAGAAAACTTTACTGCGTTTCAGGACGGGTATAACAAATATGGATTCTGGATCGTGTTTACCTGCGGCTTTACGCCGCTGCCGTATAAGGTGTGTACCATTACAGCGGGTATCGCGGGAATTTTCTTTCCCGGTTTTCTGATCGCCTCGGCCCTGAGTCGCTCGGCACGGTTCTTTTTGGTGGCAGGACTCTTCGGCTGGAAAGGCGAAGCGATCCGGCCCTTTATCGAGAAATACTTTAACTGGCTGTCGCTGGCATTTGTAATCCTGCTCATCGGCGGCTTCGCAGTCCTGAAACTGCTGCACCATTGATTTTAATTAGCCACGAATTAACACTAATTTTCACGAAAATATTTTAGACAGGATTAACAAGATTATGAATGATGAACAGAAGAAAATCTTGTTGAAGATTGCCAAAGATACGGTGTCGGCGGCGGTGGCTGGTAAGCCGGTGTATGAGCCGGAAACGGACGACCCGGAGTTGCTGGCCGAGGTGGGGTGTTTTGTGACGCTGAAGAATGGGCCGGAGTTGCGTGGGTGCATCGGGCAGTTTACCGCAGACAAACCGCTGATTCAGATGATTTGTCAAATGGCCGTTTCTTCGAGTATGCACGACCCGCGATTCGGCGGCAATCGAATTACGAAAACCGAACTGCCTGAACTGGACATCGAGATTTCCGTGTTATCGCCGATGGTCAAGACGGATGACCCGCTGAGCTTACGGCTGGGTACCGACGGCATTTATATCACCAACGGCCGAACGTCGGGCTGTTTTCTGCCGCAGGTGGCCACCGAAACCGGCTGGGATGAAGTGGACTTCCTGAGCTATTGCTGTGCTCACAAGGCAGGGCTGCCCGCTGATGCATGGAAAAACAATCCGGATGTGGAGGTGTACCTGTTTACCGCCGAGGTCTTTGACGCTCACTGGCAGGACATTGAATAATTAGAGAGGGCAATGAAATTGAAATATCTAAGAATCTCAATCCTGCTCATCGCAACTGTTTGTCTATGGGGCTGTCAGGATTCTTTAACGTCAAACTCTCAACCGCAAACAGCCATGGCGCTGAACGGTTCACATCGTATGGCCGAGTACATCCGCAACGAACCGGCCGTCAGGAACGTGCGGCGATGGGAAGACTCCCACGTTGACGGCCTTATCATACAAACCGAGCATTACACGCTTTACACAACGCTGTTAGAGCCGCTCATGCTGCGCCAGATGCCGGCTTTTTTAGAGTCGGCTTACAAGGCCTATCAAAGCCAATTGCCGCAGCCGATTCCGCCCGGCCAACCGCTGGAGGTATACCTGTTCGACACCCGCAGCCAGTGGGAGGATTTCACCCGCGACATGGCCGGAAACGATGCCAGCGTTTACCTGCAAATCCAGCGGGGGGCCTATACACTCAATGGCATCGTGGTCGCTTACAACATCGGCCGCAAACAGACCTTTTCAGTGGTTGGACATGAAGGATGGCACCAATTTAATCAGCGGCTGTTTGCCTATCGCCTGCCAAGCTGGCTGGATGAGGGCATCGCTACGCTGTTTGAGACGTGCCGCTATTCACAGGGCCGTTTTGTCTTTGAGCCGTCGCGGAACCTGATGCGGCTGGGGGCGCTGAAAGAGACCCTCCTTGAAAGACAGTTGCTTCCGCTGCGGGAACTCATCATACTGAATCCCGGACAGGTTCTTAATGGGCACGGTGATGACGCTGCCGTCATTGGTTTCTATGCTCAAAATTATGCACTCGTGCGATTCCTTCGTGAATATAATTACGGCCTTCGGCTTCGCAAGTACCATGCGATGCTGCTGGGCGGCGCCAACGGAACATGGCCCCTGCGGAATGACTTTGCCGCCGTTGCCGCGGATCGAACCCGGCCCCTGACGGTCGGCTGGAACATGCAGGTTTCACCGGCATTGTTCGATTATTATCTCAATGAGGACATGAACCTACTCGAAACGCAATACAGGGATTATTGCGGCAAGATAACATACCGAATACGGATCCAATAACGAACTATAGTATTTCAAAGGATGTGACTCATGAAAAATTCAATTTCTCTTCTTTGTCTTCTTGTGCTTGCTTCTGGGTTTACATCTGCACTCGGCAACCCATATTTCCCCGATACGAAAGAATACAAGACACTGATCTGTGACCTGCATACGCATACCGTTTTCTCCGACGGGCTTGTCTGGCCGACCGTTCGCATCGACGAAGCCGACCGGGAAGGTCTGGACGCGATTGCAATCAGCGACCACATCGAGTATCAGCCGCATAAAAACGATATTCCGACAAACCACAATCGCCCCTTTGCAATCGCCAAAGAAATCGCGAAAGAAAAAAACATCCTGCTGATCAAGGCCGCTGAAATAACGCGCGATACGCCGCCGGGACATTACAATGCATTGTATCTTCACGACATTGACCCGTTGGAAATTCCGGAATTTCTGAAGGTGATTGAAACAGCAAATGAGCAAAATGCGTTTGTCTTTTGGAACCATCATTCGTGGAAAGGCGAGGATCGCGGCCACTGGGGAGAAGTGCAGACGATTCTGTACGATAACCAATGGCTACACGGGATGGAAGTCGCCAACGGCGGCAGTTATTATCCCAACGCACATGCATGGTGTCTTGAAAAGAACCTGACCATGCTCGGCAACTCGGATATTCACGCCCCATCAATTGACTATCAATACACCGCAGATGAACACCGAACGCTGACGCTGGTGTTTGCCGCCGAACGGACGGTTGAGTCGATAAAACAAGCCCTGCTCGCTCGGCGCACAGCGGTGTGGCACAACAACCGGTTGATCGGCCGGGCCGACCACCTCAAGCCGCTGTTCGACCGTTGTGTCACGGTCTCGAAACCGCATCATGTCAACGGCAGCAACGTGGCTTTTTTCGAAATCGCCAACAGTACGCTGATCGACCTGAATCTGAAGCGGAACGGCCAAACCGGACCGGCAGCGATAACCCTTCCGGCACGGTCAACGATCATTGCCAGGATCAAATTGTCCCAGGATCGTAAGCCGGTGCCCTTGTCTTATACGGTCAGCAATTTGCTGGTCGCGCCCGACAAGGGACTGCCGATCGAGTTTACGGTCTCTGTCGAAAAATAAAAGAAATCTTTATAATATATGGAAGAGATTCGTAAAAGTCAGTTTATTTTAGCATCGGCGTCACCGCGACGGCGGGACTTGCTGCAAAAAGCCGGATACTGCTTCGAGATTGTCCCGTCGAATGTGGACGAAGCCGCTTTCGATACGAACCGGATCGGTTCCGAAGAACATACCCGGATATTGGCGTTGGCCAAAGCCAAAGACGTTGCGGCGAAGTTCCCGAACGCTCTGGTCATCGGCTCCGATACTGTGGTCGACCTGGACGGCGAGATCATCGGCAAACCCGACGATGCCGATCATGCCGAAGCAATCACCCGCAAGCTGTTCAGCCAGCCGCACAAGGCGATTACCGGCCTTGCGCTGGTGTGCATCGAAAAAAACATCGAAATCGTCGAAGCCGATACAACAGTAGTCTATCCTCGCCAGCTAACTGAGGCGCAAATCACTGACCATATTACAAATGGACAATGGCAAGGCAAGGCCGGCGCCTACGGCATCCAGGAAACCCGCGACGCATTCGTCGACCGCATCGACGGCTCCTTCACCAACGTCATGGGCCTGCCCATGGAACGAACCCAACGACTGCTGGGGGAGTTGGATATCCACCCAACAGAGCCGCGACAGTAATGGAGCGGGCATTTCACCACGAAGGTCACTAAGAACACGAAGATTTCCAGACAGGATTAACAGGATAAACAAGATTTTAAAAATAAAAAAGCCGGCCTGTGAAGACCGGCTTTGGGAGTTGACAAATAATATTCAGCTAAATCCCACCGTCTACGACCCAGCGTTTGGCAGGATTATCATTTCTTAGGGCCAGATTATGCTTTCTAATGTGGCCGTCTTTCTGCTTTATTTCGTAAGGGACAAACCAGCCACCATAGCCCTCGGATTGAAACGGTTCACCAATTGAAATTATCTCAATTCCACCGATGACTCGTTTCCATCCTTCATTGACTCGGGATTCGGTGTTAAACTTCAGATACTCTTCCCAATCCTCTTGGGCACAGGCGGTAAAGAATGCTGTTGCTGCTTCTTTGGGTGTCATGTTCGCATATTTTTCGTTATCCGGAAGAATTTCCGGCTCTTTGTGATATGTAGCGTTACTTGGAATATCCAGTGTAAAATGCGAATCGGCAATTTCAGGATTGTATTCAATGTCCGTAATTTCGAAAACCAAAACATCTTCGCCGCCAGTGTGCACTATCATCTGCATACCTATCAGAACTTTGGTTTCTGGATCGAAGTAATAGTAGAAAGTTCGTTCAGCACTCTGAATGAACTTATTGCGCAAATAATCATCTTTTGACACATTCGCTTGACTGTAGCGTTGCAGAACAAGTAAATTCTGACCATCGATTTCTTCATGATAAACTGAAATTTCATGATGGGGATCATCTTTGGCCATTTTTAATTCATTTTCGAGAAGCTCATTAACTGCAATTAAACGAGTTAGCCAGTCACAGTTAAAACAGCCATAGGCCGAGGTTTCTATCTGAGTGATATAGTTGTGATTGATTATCATTGTTGCGGCCTGACCATCCATTGTAAGTTGACGCCGGGGTTTATCAATCCGCATTCGTACACGACCATCTCCACTTTGCTTTGCCCACATTTCAATGGGAACGAAATCAAGTTCCGGATTAATATAGGAAAAATTGTCCTGCGGCAGAGTTCGCAATTTTGCTTTGATATGTATGGAGTAAGTGTTTTGCACTGCTTGAATTGCAGAAGTCAATACCTCTGAAGCCATAACATTGGGGACAGCGGTGTCCCAGATGGTTAATGACAGAACAGCCGCAATGACAATGACCGCCGCGGCGGTGAATTTAACTGTTTTTTTCATAAGAATTCTCCTAAGTACAATGTTTGGTTTTCCTGTTTTCTTGCCAGGTTGTACAGGGGAATTCTTAATACGGCTCATGACGTCATCTACAAAGGAATCCCGGGTGCCGATCTTGTCGGCTAACTGCTCAAGATTTTGCTCGATATGTTCCGGTTTCATTGTTCTGACTCCTGCGGACGGTTTTTCAGACGTTTGTGGGCCCGCGAAAGCTGCTTGGTCACGGTTCCGACGCTGCGGCCGACAATGTTCGCCACATCCCGCACCGAATGCGGCCCGAAGTAACGAAGCATGATAACCTGCCGTTCGGCTTTGGGCAGCCGGTCGATTGTCTCCAGCAGATGTTGCTGTTTCTCGTCAAGTTGGCCGTTTCGTTCGTGTGCGGCCATCTGATCGAGTCCGTCTGAATATGTTAAGGACTGCTGTCTTCTGAGACTGTCAATCGCACTTCGCCGGGTGATCTTCATCAGCCACGGCCCAAAGACCTTCGGATTCCGCAATGTCGGCAACTGCTCCCACGCCCGCACAAAGGCATCCTGCGCGATGTCGTCAGCGGTATGCGATGATTTTACAATGCTCATCGCCACCGCACGCACAGACCGCTCGTACCGCCGAACCAACAGGGCAAACGCCTGCCTGTCGCCGTCTAAGGTTTCCTGTACTAACTGGGCATCCGATTGTGTCACCAAAGGCCTTTCAGTATGAACACCTTTAACTTTTCAATTCACTATTATAGACAGGACAAGAGCCCAAAATGCGACAAAAATTCATAAAAAAGTAAGATTTCACACTTTAGCATCCCGCCGTAGTTTTATGCGAAATGGGAAGTGCGTGTCAAACAAGCTTCTCCCGACGCCAAAAAGCTGTGGCCAGACAAGAAAGCTCAATCTAATAATAACGCCATTCAAGCCCGCAATCGCATAAAGCGCCTGTTCGAGACAATCTGACATTCCTATCAATCCAACATACAAACGTCTGTTTTTATAAAATATCCAAATAGTCTTTTTCGGGGGCGGTATCTATTAGAATTGCGTTAGGCAAAATTTTTTTCTTTGATTTATTCAAGCTTTCGAGTATAAATACCGTTCTAACCAATAGAGGGGATTTGCTGATCAACATCTGTCGAGCAGTGCTGCATTGATTTTCGTATGATCGTTCGTGTCAAGAGTAGTGGCTTATGAGAAGAAAGTTGTTTCCGCGCAGGGTATCTGTCGCATATTTCCAAGCCATTGGCGGGATGCTTCTCTCGCCGCATGATGCCGCGGGTTCACCTGCAACTTAACCGCATCATATTCTTGCCGGATTCGGTACGGTCAGGTTCTAAAACTAAAGTTTAATAAGGAAAACGGTGTATGATTCGATTGAATAAAAAAGCGACCTGGATGGTAGTTGCATTACTGGCATTCTTATCGGGCTGTGGAAGCTCCGGCTATATTTCCAGAAAGGCCCATTTTTCTCTGCCTCAAAGCGGCCAGGTCAAAGTCATGACCTTTAACATCCGAACCCGAACGATCATCGACGGTTTCAATGGTTGGAACCATCGCAAGCAGATGGTTTTTGATATGCTGGCTGACAATGCCGCAGATGTGGTCGGCCTGCAGGAAGCCAGAGCCAGCCAACTTCGCCAGATCCGCCAGGCCCTGCCCGAATACGGGGTGTACTCGGCGGGCCGAAGCGACGGCCTCGCCGGCGGAGAAAGTTGCCCCATTCTGTATCGAAAAAGCCGCCTTTCTTTGAAAGAGGCCGGCACATTCTGGTTCTCAGACACCCCCTCCGTCCCCGGCACAAAGGATTGGGGAAACATGCCGCCGCGGATTTGCAGTTGGGCTCATCTGGTTGAAAACAGCTCTGGCAACGGTTTTTATGTCTACAATCTTCATCTGGACAATCTTTCCCAGAATTCACGTGAAAAAAGTGTTCGTTTGCTCACTCGAAAAATTGCCCGTCGCAAAGCAGCCGATCCGTTTTTGATTATGGGCGATTTCAACATGGAACCGAGCAATCCCGCAATGGCTTTCCTGCAAACGGCTCATGCAGGACTGGCGCAAGGTATCAGAGATGTCTGGCAATCGATTCATCCCAACAAGAGCATCGGGACGCGGCATGGATTTGACGGGGGCTATTCCGGACCCCAGATTGATCATATCCTGATTTGTGACAGCATACAGGCACTGGACGCCAGAATCGATAACCGCCAGGTCAACGGACGTTACCCTTCCGACCACTTTCCCGTGATTGCCAAGGTCCTGATCACCCGTCCTGCCACTCTAAAATATAGAAGCACAACATTGCAGACGACCGGAACAAGAATCCTCCGGCAGGGTCTCCCCGGCGTTTAGAGGCCTGATTCGTTAGGGCCTTTATCAAATCCGGAAAACGTATTCTACAGATTGGACACCAGGTCGCTTTCCAATTTTTCCAGGATGTCACGCAGGCACCAGCTTTGGGCGGCCATATAATCCTGCACCGACCCGCTCTCCATCGCATGCGACACCGAATACGTCTGCTGAAATCGAATGGTCCTGTCATGCTTAAGCTGCTCGAGCAGGAAAAAAGTGATCTCCAATTCAGCCCGCGGTTTAGCCGAATCCCTGACATCCAGAACCATCGTACGAACATGCCCTTCGAGAATATGAGTGGGTTGGACCGAACTGACCGGTGAAAGAACCTGTGCAAAGCATCCGGATTCCGACAGCCAGTTTCGCGTTCGCTCCGTAATCATCTGAGCCGGCGAGACAAAGTATTCGTTGTAAAAATCGGATTCATATCGATTCTCACTGACACGTGAAACCACTCCCTTGCCTTCAAACGCCGGAGCAATCGAAAACGGCAATACGACGAGTATCGCATCTGATTTATTTTGACTCGTCGCAATTTCACGTGAGGCGCTCAACAAAAACGTGTCTTTAATGATCGCCTTTCGATTCAGGCATCCGGTACTGATCAAAAGAGCCGGCAAAATAATAAATAACACTTTTCGATTTATTTTCATTAGGGCATCTCCTTTTTCTCTGGCGGTTCACTGAATATCACGGACGGGCTTTTCTCCAGGTCTTCGGTCAGGCCTTTGAGGTTATCAGAAATTTGCTTAAAGTTTTCAAGCATCTCAACGATCTGCGGAGTGTTCATTCGGACCAACGAATCAAACCTTGCAATCATTTGATCCATCCGGTCCACCAGATCAGCAATATTTGATAATTCCTCTTCAGGGGCAGGGTTCTTCAGAAGCTCAATCAAATGTTGGTTTGTCTGACGAATCTCCTCAACCAGTTTCCCTGCTTCGGCTCTCATTGTCTTGATCTGGGCATCATTGACGGCCTTGTTGACGGACACCAGAACCTCGTTTATGTTTTCGGCAATTTTTTCCGTCTCGATCTTTTCAAGGCGATGCAGAATTTTATCCACGGAATCCTTTAATGTGGTAAATGTACTTGGTGCTGAAGGAATATAGGGATATTCGGTTTCCCAGGGAAAGGACTCCACAGGAAATCGGACGGGGTCCTCGACATACTGGGCTTCGATGAATCCCTGGCCGGTCAGAATATTGGTTGACAACCTTAAACGCAGGCCGTTTTTCACCAGAATGTCCAGTTCCTTCTGACGCTGTTCGTGTGTCATTTCAGGGAGATTTTCACTGCGAACCGAACAAACAACACGCACATACGGCCGGTATTTGGAATATCCATCGCTGTCTTTTGGGATATCTTTGCTGTAGTCGTTACGGACAAAGCTGATCTTCTCAACCGTACCAATTTCAACGCCATTGTCCTGAACCGAAGCGCCGGGAGTCAGACCGGACACCGACTCCTTGAAATAGGTCTCAAAATAAATCTTTTCCTGCCCCATCACACCCGATCCGAACAGGACAATTCCGGCGACTAACAGCACCAGGGCAACCAGGATAAAAACCCCAAGTTTGAAATAATTCGGTCTCGTGCTCATCGGACACTCCCGTATTGATGAAATTGTATTTTCATGATTAATCTCGTTTTATGCCTCTCGGTTAAAGAACTGCCTCACCCAGGAATTGTCGCTGTTGGCCTGCAGTTCGTGCGGCTTACCAGTGGCGACAATCGTTTTGACGTTTCGATCCAACATAATACAGCGGTCAGCGACAGTGAAAATACTCGGCAGTTCATGCGTTACAACAACAAACGTGATCTTTAATGTTCGTGACAACTGCAAGATCAGTTCGTCCATCTGAGCCGAGGTAATCGGATCCAGTCCGGCGGAGGGTTCATCCAGAAAAAGGATTTTCGGGTCCAGTGCCATCGACCGCGCAATAGCAGCCCGTTTACGCATCCCCCCGGACAAATCCGACGGCATTTTATCCGCCGCATTGCCCAGACCGACCTGATTCAGCCGCATCTGTGCAATCGACTCCATCGCATCGCGAGGCAGGTTGGTAAACTCCTCCAGTACCAAACAGATATTTTCCATCAGGTTCATCGAGCCGAACAGGGCACCGTTTTGATACATCACGCCGAATGACCGCAGGGCTTTTTTATAGTCTGCTTCGCTTGCATTGACGATTTCGATACCATCAATGGAAACCTGCCCGCTGAACGGCTTTTCCAGCCCAATCATAAACTTCAGCATCGTACTCTTGCCGCAACCGGACCCGCCAAGAATGATAAACACCTCGCCCTGATAGACGTCAAACGTGATATCTTTGAGGATCACAGTGTCGCCGTATCCGCCGGTCAGATCCTTAACCTGAATAATTTTTTCCGATTGCTCGGTCATATCTGTTTAGATCCCCAAATAATAATAGACCACTGCAAAGATACCATCGACCACAACGATCATTACAATGCAGGTTACCACCGCCCGCGTGGCCGAATCGCCCACGGCACTGGCGCCTTTACCGGTATAAAGCCCCCGCAGACAACCAATCGCCGCGATGAAATAACCGAACACAAGCGTTTTTGCCAGGCCTCCGAACAAATCAACCAAATCCGCCGTCGCACGGCATCGATCCCAGAAGACCACCGGCGAAATTCCCAGCAAACTCATCACCGCCTGCGCCCCGAAAAGAGCGGCTAAAATATTAAACAATGTCAACAAGGGCAATGTCGCCGTCAGTGCCAGCACACGAGGCACCACCAGAAAACGAACCGGGTCCATCCCGAATGTGTGCAGGGCATCCAGTTCCTCGTTCACCTTCATCGTCCCGATCTCCGCCGCATAGGCCGAACCGCTTCTGCTGGCTAAAATAAATGCCGTAATCAACGGCCCCATCTCCTTGAACATCGACAGCACGATCAGGTCGGCAACATACACCTCAGCCCCAAACTGGCCCATCGCCACCGCGGATTGAAACGCCAGGATCAACCCAATCAGAAAACCCAGCAATGCTGTAATGTTAATCGCATCGGCCCCGGCTTTTTCCGCCAGCAGGAAAAAATCCTTCCAGCGGATTCGCTGCGGAAGCATCATTGAAGAGATGAGCTTGTACCCCAATTCACCAAGAAAACTGATCTGGATTTTGATGTCGTGGACAATGGAATACCCGGCCCGTCCGGTATCTTCAGCCACCCGTCGAAACGATGTTTTCCGGGGGGGCCGAACAACAAGCCCCTCCAATGTATTGGTTTGCAGGAGTTGCCGGAGTGCGGGATCTAAGTGCACGATTTCAAAGCGGCCCCGGGCATCGGTCTGCCAACGCTGAATGCTTAACAGAAACGCAATGCCCGCCCCGTCGACGGTCTCCAGCCCCGACGCATCAAGGGTAAGTAGGGACGGCTTTGATTGCCGAAGCCGTCGGAATGTCGAGGACCAATACGGAGCGACACACGCCGCATCCAGCCGACCGGGCAACGTAATGGACAGCGCCCCTTCTTTCGTTGTTTGGATATCCATATCGGTCATACGGGAATTTTACCATAATCTCATCGGAAATCAAGACAAAAGTGGCACGGCGTGGAAGGCCGTGTCGCTCAGCGGTTTTGCGTATCCGGCATTTTCAACATCGACCGGGCGTGTTCGATCCGTTCACTGCACGTTGGATGCGTCGAAAAATACTGCCCCAGCGTGCTGTTTTTCTGCAGCGGCTCCAAACGCAGGAACAGATCGATCGCCCCGCCGGGATCGAAGCCGGCCGCCGATACCAGGCGAACACCGAATTGGTCGGCTCGGAACTCATTTTCCCGCGAGTAAGCACGCTCTAAAAACTGTACCCCGATTTTAGCCAGCGGCCCTGTCGCCGCCCGCAGATGCCCGGCCTTCTTCATCGCCTGGACCAGCGAAGAACTCAGCATCCTTTCCATCACGTGCCCTTCGATGACATGAGCCATTTCATGGGCAAGGATAAACGCGATCGGGTTGGGGTCCCGCCCGCACAGTTCGATGATGGAGTCGCTGACAAAAATAAATCCGCCCGGCAGACAAAACGCCTGCGGCTCAACGCTCTGGATGCACTCGAATGTGAATTTACGATTCTTCTTTTTCAGGCAGCCGGTCAACGTACGGCCCGTTTCGTCCAGCAGCCGGATGTATTCGGCGTTCGAGCTGATTTGCAATTTTGTCCGCATCGCCGCCGCGATATCGGCGCCCGCGGCGTACTCGGCCTTGATCACATCACCTTCCGGCGCCGTCGCCGCAAGGTAGGCCCACTTGGCCTTGCGGATTTTGGGCCCCGCCTTCCTGCCTAAGTTGTAAAAAAAACCACCCATATCATTAAAATCCTAAGCACGCCGCATCTGTCATGCCGGGCTTGCCTGTCTTGCCAAAGCTTCAGCGACGGCAGAATCCGGCATCCGGACGCCCGCGCCCTGGACCCCGGATCAAGTCCGGGGCGACACTGCGTCTTTGATATTTCCAATCCATGGGACGCCGTTTGTATCAATATTCGATTCCTCTTCGGGCCCCCGCTCCATTGTCATAGGGATGCTTAATCAGACGCATTTCGGTGACAAGATCGGCCAGTTCTATGAGTTCGGCGCCGGCCCCCCGCCCGGTCAGAACGAGTTCAACGCGCGGATCCCGATGTTCAACCAATTCCTGAATATCGCCGATATCAGCCAGTCCCTGTTCCAGGCAGAATACGATTTCATCCAGCACAATCAAATCGTAATACTTCTCATGGGCCGCCGTTACCAATTCCTGCATCACGGTGTGGATCGAGTCGCGAATACGCTGCAATTCCTGCGGGTCTTTCATGGAGCGGACCATATCCCACGGCTCTTCCAGCCACCGGATCGTGACCCCCTCACAATGCGAACTCCGTTCACCCAGGGCCAGATTCGCCGGCTTGAGAAACTGGTAAATCAGCACCTTTGCCCCATGACCGGCGGCCCGAAGCGCCAACCCCAAAGCCGCGGTCGTCTTGCCCTTGCCGTCGCCGGTATAAATTTGTACAAGCCCTTTTTCAAGCATCCCTCTATATTAACTCCGGCAACCTCGAAGTCCACTCTAAAATTAAAAAACATCCGCCGACAGGCGGATTCCCCAATTTTGCTTTTTGGATTTTAATTTTTGATATGAAGAAAGGCCCGTTCGCACCATTGCAAACGGGCCTTTTTTATGGAATGTCACAAAAAGAAACAGACGTAACAGCATACTGAGCACGATTGAAATTTCCCGTTTCTACGCGGCTCTGTAGGGTTACAATCGTAAGTTACGAGTTAGCCCGCGGGAAATTACTACCCTGAAAGGGTATGTTTTACACATGAACGAGATGGTTTTCGTTTCGATTGGCCGCCGGTGAAAACGGCAGCGGTTCGGCAAACTGAATCGCGACACGCTTGACATAGGGACCAAGATCATCAATCCGGCAGATGCGGCCGTCACGGATGAAGTTGGTCAGGTCATAGGAATCGGACTCGTCGAATTTCGGCACACTGAACCGGGCGGTGATGTGCTCGCCGGGGGTCGGACAGCGATCCGTATAGCAGGTAAACGCCGCCCCGCCGCTGGAGACATCGACCATCTGGCCCTGAGTGAGAACGTCATCAAAATCCTCCGCAAACCACACCGGCCAACTGTATCGTAATCTCGCCTCGCGCCGTCGTTCCATTCCTGAATCCATCCTGATTCTCCTGTCAAAATCCTGTTCCTGCGCGGCTATATAGAACCGCAACGTATCACTCGAATTTGCTCGCGACATTTACCACCCTAAAGGGTGCAGCAGATCGCCTTGTAGTTAGGATTTCGAACCGAATTCGGAGGGACTTAACGGACCAATAGAGTCGAAATGTTAGTTAAAATGACTGATATCCCCTTTTTTGAATGTTTATCAAAGATTCCTCTTCAAAGCCCACATCAAAGAAAAATGTTAAAATAGAAAAGAAAAAATCCCCTTGTTCCGATAATATTTTGCCTTCGTCAATCGTCCTTCGTCAATCGAAAATCCCTTGACAAACCGGACATTTTGAGTATAGTCATAACGCACCCCATAAAGGGGTGGCTTGACGGTTAGGAGCCGTCTCAGAGACGGCCATTTACGTTTACATTATCCGTTAAAAGCGACCTTGATCTTCCTCGTGTTCCTCATGCTCCTGACGCCGGATATAGTCGCGGATCTTGTCTAACTCGAATCCGACCGTTGTCACTGCATA
>Ga0224495_10001526_pt1 | contig 16158 bp, 15 predicted proteins | sample SF_Jul11_sed_USG_FD_168128 | JGI IMG/M metagenome (GOLD analysis project Ga0224495, IMG submission 168128) | Sediment microbial communities from San Francisco Bay, California, United States - SF_Jul11_sed_USGS_4_1 | ecosystem: Environmental > Aquatic > Marine > Sediment | place: USA: California... | reverse complement strand
CGGGATAATCCACGAATATCAGACTGATTCATCGTCGAAGCCGCCTGCACCTGGAAGTGTTTTCAAGAAAATGTAAAAATAACAAAATGATAACTTGACAAAGGTCGTTCCATATCAGCCGCGGGTGGAGCAAAGCGGAACCCGTGGTTTATGTGTGCAGCATGAAGCGACCCTGACGGGGTCGAATAATGAGATATATGGCGAAAAAACTCCTTGCCGTTTTATCCCGGGCATTATACAATCCGACCATCTTATTATTTCGGGGCCAAAGAAAGGATACTGTAGATGCTGGCAAAATTGTTTTCGGTGACATTAGAGGGAATTGACGGGGCGTTATGCGAGGTGGAGGTGGATGTTTCTCCCACGGCCAATCAAAAGCCGACGATTGTCGGTTTGCCCGATGCGGCGGTCAAGGAAAGCATTGAGCGTGTCCGCAGCGCGATTGTCAACAGCGGCTACCGCTATCCCAATGAACAATATCTCGTCAATCTCGCCCCCGCCGATGTCAAGAAAGAAGGCCCCGCGTTTGACCTGCCGATCGCGCTGGGCGTGCTGGCCTGTACCGGCGGGCTGGCCAGCGAACACCTCAATGATTATGTGATTGTGGGCGAGTTGGCGCTGGATGGGCGGATTCGTCCGGTCAACGGTGTGCTGAGCATGGCGATGACCGCCGCGCAAAAGGGCTACAAGGGCATCGTGGTCCCACTGGAAAACGCCGCCGAGGCCGCGGTCGTGCAGGGTCTTGAAGTGTATGCGGTCGGTTCACTGGCGCAGGCGGTGGGATTTTTGTCGGACCTGCTCCCCGTTGAGGCGACGTGTGTTGATATTGATTCACTGTTCAATCAGGTGTCGAAATATGATGTGGATTTTGCAGACGTCAAGGGACAGGAAAGCGTCAAGCGGGCGCTGACCATCGCCGCGGCGGGGGGGCACAATGTGATGATGATCGGGCCGCCCGGTGCCGGTAAGACCATGCTGGCCCAGCGGATGGCGACGATCCTGCCGGATATGTCATTGCCGGAATCGCTGGAGACCACGCGTGTGTATTCGTCCGTGGGGCTTTTGCCCAAGGACAAGGCGCTGATCGCCACACGGCCCGTGCGGGCGCCGCATCATACCGCATCCGGCCCGGCGCTGGTGGGCGGAGGAACGCATCCGCGACCGGGCGAATTGAGCTTGGCCCATCACGGGATTCTGTTTCTCGATGAATTTGCCGAATTTCCGCGGAATGTGCTGGAGATGATCCGCCAGCCGCTGGAGGATGGGACGGTGACGATCAGCCGGGCCAAGGGGACGCTGCGGTTTCCGGCACAATTCGTGATGTTAGCCGCGATGAATCCGTGTCCATGCGGCTATTTTGGAACGGGTGCAAAAAAGTGCCGCTGCACGTATAACCAGGTCGAGCGGTACCTGTCCAAGGTGTCGGGGCCGCTGGTCGATCGCATGGACATTCATATCGAGGTGCCGCCGGTGGCGTTTCGCAAACTTCGCAGCACAACCAACGGCAGCGGTTCCAAACAACTCCGCCAGCAGGTACAAAACGCCCGCAAGCGGCAACTGGCCCGTTTTAACGACAGCACCCAAACCAATGCCACCATGGCGCATAAACAGGTCGAAAAGCATTGCGCCCTCGATGAAACCGCTGAGATGATGCTCAAACAGGCGATTACGGAGTTCCACCTGTCCGCCCGTGCGCATGATAAAATCTGTAAAGTCGCCCGCACCATCGCCGACCTCGAAGACAGCGACAACATCCAGCCCGAACACATCTCCGAAGCCATCAGCTACCGAAAACTGGATAGAAAATTTTGACTGGGAACGCGGGCGTCCCGCCCGCACGAAAAATTAACCACCGGGGACACCGAGAACGCTGAGGGTTATGAAAAAGAATTCAGGGGGTGGGACGGTCAAACTGTGTTTGGCCGTGGAGGTTCATCGCGTCTGTTCATAACACAAGTTGGCGATGTTGATGTATTCTTTTGGGGTGAGTTCTTCGGGGCGTTTTTGGGCGTCTACAACCGCTTCGTCAAAAATATCGGCCCAATGTCGGACCTTTTCCAGATTGCCCTCAGCAAACTTGACACAGGCCTTGACCATCTTTCGGCGGTGACCCATAAACAAGCTGATAATCTCACGAAAGGTCTGCATGTCGTGAATTTCGTCGGCTTTCCGCCGGTTCCGCTCGAAACTGACCATGGCCGATTCCACCTGCGGCCGCGGCCAGAATACATTAGGCGGCAGCTTTCGCAGAAAGCGGACATTGCCTGTCGCGGCCATCAAAATACTGAGCGTGCCGTAGTCATCACTGCCGGGCGCCGCGGCCATACGGTCGGCCACTTCCTTTTGTATGGTCACATACATCCCATCGGCGGTAATGGGTCCCGTGATCAGGTTTGCCATGACACACGAGCCGACATTATACGGCAGATTCGCCACTAGTAAAAAGCGTCCGGCGAACGTATCTTTCGCTGCTGTAACAGCATCAAGGATTTCCTGATGGATGGTGTTTTTATTTTCAAGGACATCCCTATTGAATTGCGTGATATTTTCGAACCTGGCAAGTTGGTTCTTGGCGATGTTGAACAGGGCGGTATCGTATTCAACCGTGATCAGCCGGCCGCATTGTTCGGCAATGGCCTCCGAAAACGAGCCGGTGCCGGTGCCCACTTCGAGCACGACATCCTGCTCATGGAGATGCGCCGCCTCCACCAGCAGGCGTATCAGGTTCAGGTCGATCAGAAAGTTCTGACCGAGCCGGTGCTTGGGTTGTGTTCCGGCACCCGCCAGCAGTCTTTCAATGTCCTGTTTTGTCTGCATTGCAACAGTTCGTAGTTTTTAGTTCGTAGTTCGCAGTTTCTTTGATTTTTGCTTTGTCTTTGCCATTTGTACCGCCACGCGGATCGCCTCTTTCATGGCGTTGGCGTTGGCGATGCCTTTGCCGGCGATATCAAAGGCGGTCCCATGGCCCGGCGATGTGCGAATGATCGGCAGGCCGATGGTCACATTGACGGCCTTATCGAACGCCACCATCTTGACCGGAATGAGTCCCTGGTCGTGATACATGGCCACCACACCGTCATACTGTCCCTGTACGGCGTGGTAAAAGAGGGTGTCCGCCGGAAACGGCCCGCAGCAGTCAATGCCCGCCTCCTGCGCCAGCAGAATCGCCGGGCCGATGATCCGCTGTTCCTCGTCGCCGAACTGCCCGTCCTCGCCGGCGTGCGGGTTCAATCCGGCCACAGCGATGTGCGGCTTTTCAATTCCGAAATAGTCTTTCAGTGCATCATTAAGCAGGTCAATCGGCTCAAACACACAGCCGATGGTGAATTTGTGGCGAATCTCAAAAAGGGATTCGTGAATGGTGGCCAGCGCCAGTTTCAGCGGTCCGGCGACAAACATCATCACCTTTCGCGGGGATTTGCAGAGGTCCGCCAGCATCTCGGTATGGCCCGTCCACGGGCTTTCCGCCAGGTGCCAGCTTGTTTTGCTGATGGGTGCGGTGACGACCCCGTCGATCAGGCCGTCTTTGGCCGCTTTGACGGCGTCCTGACAGAACCGCATTGATGCCTCACCTGAAATGCGTGTAGATCTATGCACCCAGGCCGGAACGGAATATTCGTCATAATCGGCCACAACCACCTGTCGGGGGTAGTCCCGGCTGAGTTTTTCATGCGGATGGCGGAGCCAGAACGGCTGCATCTCGATCAGATCGGCAGCGTATCGAAGCGGTTCGTCCAGACCGAAGATGATAAATTTGGCTAATCGACGGATCATCGGATCAGCCAGCGCCTTGACGACAATCTCCGGACCGATCCCCCCGGGGTCTCCCATCGTGATCCCGATGACAATCTCATTGCCGACCAGATTGTGCGGGGAACCGTCCATTTTTAAAACCCGTGTTCTTTGAGTTGCTCAAGTGTCAGGCCTTTGGAGGACGGGACGATGGTATCCAGTTGCCGCTGAATGATCTTGACGAGAATGTCTGTCTCGATATTGACGACATCTCCTGTTTTGGCGTTATGCCAGGTGGTTTCTTTCAACGTGGTGGGAATGATAGCGACTTCGAAACCGGTTTTGTCCAGTTTGGAAACCGTCAAGCTGATGCCGTCCAGAGCGACGGACCCTTTGGGGACCATCTGCTTGAGCAGGTCGGACTCCGCTTCAAATCTGAATTCGGCAAAATCCGCCTGTTTGCGGATGGCGGCGATTTTTCCGACACCGTCCACATGGCCCTGCACAATATGGCCGCCAAACCGTCCCTGGGCGCTCATTGCCCGTTCCAGATTCACTTTTGAGCCGGGTTTGAGGGCGGTCAGGTTACTCCGGCGGATCGTTTCCGTGCTGACATCAAATATCGCACACGAGCCCTCCAGACGACACACCGTCAGACACACGCCGTTGACGGCGATGCTGTCGCCCAGCGAGGTTCCTTCGGCGAGCCGACCGATATCGACGGCAACCTGCATCTGGCTGCCTCTGGGCGTTACCTGCCGAACGGTTCCAACGGTTTCGATGATTCCTGTAAACATCATTTCTCACGAAAGTTAAGTTTTTAGCGTTACTTAGAGTTATCCTACGCGGATTGCCGGCAAAAGTCAAATGTGTTTTCAATCGGCTCGGGCTACCCTTAAAAATGGGAAAATGTGCAAGAATTTCTTTTCCTTGCCCCCGGCCGATGGTATGATGATGCTGATCATTGATATTATATCGGAGCGTATTCAAGGGGAAATCGATGAAACGGATTTATTTATTTATGAAATATCGAATTTTGTGTCTCTGGATGGTTTTTTTGGTTTTTTCCATCGGGGCCGGGGCTGCCGAACTCGGCAGACGGGGTCGTGAAAACGGCCGTTCCGAGGTGGACGCACGCAAGCAGCAGATGGAGCAGGAAGCCCAGGCGATGGCGTCAGTGGTTCAAAAGGCCCTGACGGATCTGCTGGAACCGGTTCAAAAGAATCATCGCCCCTCGCAGGATCTCGTTCAAAAGTCCCAATTGGTCCTTGAAAATACCAAACGCTATTTTCCCGGTTTTGAAGACAAACCAAAGGCGCAATTTATGCTGCTTCAGGCGTGGACCGCGTTCTATCAGGACAATTCTGACGTGGCATTGAATTGGTCGCTTCGGGCTTGCAGGACAGACGAAGCCAGCCAGGACACGTGGATCAGTCAGGCGGTGTTCGGCTTGTTGAATGGGCGGCCCCCGGCGCTTCCGCGCATCGAAGAACCCCGGCCGGAACCGCAACCGGAACGGACAAGGGCCCGCAGGCCCCGGCGCATTGATACGGTTTCTGAACCCAAACCTCAACCCTACAGTGAAAAAGGAATCCTCGAATTTGATCTTTTAGGGCTGAACATCAGGATGTTTCGTGAGCAGTTCGAAAGGATGGAATTTCAAACAACCGCTGGGGAAAAAATCGCATACACCCCCGGAACCGATGCACTGTGCATGCTGTTCTGGGAAGATGTTCCGGCAATGCCCGAGGATACTCGAAATCCACAGCCGCAGCCCGCAAATGGGGTGCAGGACGAAGTGCAGAAAGCCATTCAGGAAGCCATGCAACAAGTCGTCCCGGAGATGGCTGAGGGGATGAGTATGGATTCCGGGGATTTTTACAGTGATTCGCAAAAAACAAGGATTCAAAGCCAGCGAAATTATTTCGAAGTGCTGATGAGTGCCTGCAAGGATGCCCCGGAAATCAAGTTTCTCCAGATCAATACGTTCAAGCCGTCCCTGCCGGAAGCCGTCGATGTGTTGCCGGATGACAACCAGGGACCGATCCCGACGGTCATTGCAGCGGCGCCACAATCCAACGCGCAGCAGTTTGCCGGGTTGCCCATGGCCAAGCCGTTCATGGTGATTGTTGACAAAGAAGGCAGTGTTCGTTATGCCGGTACCGCCGCCGATTTTGTGCCGGCGTTTATCCTGACCGAATTGACGGGGGTCGAGATTGACCTGGCAAAGCAATCCCAAACAGAGGTCTATCCGGAGGAGATGATGGACCCGATGATGATGGAAATGCCGGCTGGGCGAGACGCGATTGATCCGAATAGGCCGGCTTCGGATCCAAATGAACCGGTAAAGGTAAAGAAAAAAGGAAAGAAGAAACGATCGGCCGAACCACGGGCGGAGTTTGGGGATTTTCCGACGCAGTCGATTGAAGAGGGTGTTCGGGCGGATAAGTTATTACAGTCCGCGCAGATGCATATTGAAGAAAGCCGCAAAATTCATATGAAAAACCCTAAGCAGGGGATTGAAGATGCGCGCAAAGTGCTGAGTGAGTTTCCCAATACCGAGTATGCGGAGAGGGCCAGAGAACTGTTGCGCAGGGTTCCGGACAGGTGGAAAAAACGACATAATATTACGGATGAAGAATTAGGATATTAATCTATTACGATGGAGATTGCATGAACATGGTGAAATTAACAAAACGCATTCACATTCTTTTTTTGAGTTTCGGTGTTGCTTTCCTGGTCGGATGTTCAGGAGAACAGAAAAAGGCATCTATGGACACCGTTGCGGACGTACCCGCTCAGGAAGCCGCCGTTAAACCGGCGGAACCGGTAAAAGCGGAGCCGATTTCGGAACCAGCGCCTTCGGACATCAATGAAGCGAAACAAAGACTTGTGTTTGCTCAGAATAATATGAAGATGGCCCAGAGGGGCATCCTCAGCTACAGCCAGGCCGTGGCGATCTGTCGCGGCGTTATCAAGGACTATCCGAATACGGAGTATGAGCAGCAGGCGAAGGAACTCTTGCGGGAGGTTCCCGAAGACCTGCGGTCTCAATATAATCTATCGGATGAAGAACTGGGACTCTAAACCTATCATTACGGAGGATGTTGCGATGGCGACGACACTATGTTCTACCGACGTGCCGACGATTCATGTTACGGCTGAATGTTTACCCGAGGCATGGGAAAAGGCGGTGGTGGCCGTGTGGGAGCAGGGGCTGACCATCAAGACGCAGTATGACAAGCCCGACGATCCGCCGAGCAAAGACGCCACGGTGATGATTACCGTGGCCAATCCGTTCAACGAGCCGCGCGTTCACAAAAACTTCCCCGGCGGCCCGGAGGAGCTGGAGTCCTACCGGCAGGAAGTGGTCTCCGGCATTCACGACCACTGGATCGACCCGGTCGCCGGCAAATGGACCTATACCTATCACGAACGCCTGGCGGCGTATAGCCCCGTTGCTGATTTGCGCGACCCGAACAGTCCGAAACCGTTTATCCCGGTCGATCAAATCCAGTATATTATTGATGCGCTGTCAGATTGTTCGCACACGCGCCGCGCACAGGCCATCACCTGGATGCCGACGTGCGATCCCCAAACGGACGACCCGCCGTGCCTGCAGCGTATCTGGTGCCGCCTGGTGGCCGACGACGCCGGCTATGTCCTGAATATGAATACCCACTGGCGCAGCCGGGATCTGTACAAGGCGTGGTTTATGAACGCCTATGCGTTAACGGACCTGCAAAAAACGATCGCCGATGCCATTGTTGACAAAATTAGTTCGCCCGTTCGTGTTGGACGGTATGTCGATATCAGCGACTCGCTGCATATTTACGGTTCCTACTTCACGAATGCCGAAGTCGAGATTAACAAAATGAAATCAACCCCCTATGGCGATCGGGCGTGGGACAGTTCCCATCCGGCATTCGACATGATGACCGCCGAGGCCCGCGAAAAGCTCGCACAGGACCCCGACTGGTATGCGAAAGCGAAGGGGTGAGATCAGATCATTTAAGCGAATCATTCTGGTGCTCATTTTGCTGGCAGGGATGGGGTGCCGTCCTTCCGTGCAGACGTTTTACTATCGGATGGCGGCGCCGAAAGCCGGCGATGAGGGGATCGCGTTTTATAGTCCGCCGGCTTCCGATGCGGCGCTGGTCAATCCTCCGGATGGTGAAGTCCGGAACGTCATTTTGTGTATCGGTGACGGCATGGGCCCCAACCACGTGGCCCTGGCCCGTCACAATGCTGTTGGCGGCGATAAGAAACTGCATATGGAACGGTTGCCCATCCGCGGAGAGGTCACAACGCACTCGGCCAATAAAGCCGCCACCGACTCGGCCGCCGCGGCGACGGCGCTGGCCTGCGGCATCAAGACCAACAACCGCCTGGTCGGCGTCGCTCCCGACAAAACACCTTACAGCAGTATCCTGGAATTGCTGCAAAAAAAAGGATGGCGCACGGGGCTGACCGCGACCTCCGCCATCAGCCATGCCACACCCGCGGGGTTTACCGCCCATGTGGGTTCACGAAATAAACAAAATGAAATCGCCGCCCAACTGCTGGCCAATCGGGTGGATGTTATGCTTGGCGGGGGACAAAAATTCTGGAGTGATGATCTTCTGGCCGAAGCAAGAGCGAATGGCTACCAGATCATCGGAACCCGCGATGAAATGGCAAAACTAAAGCCCGCTCCGGTGATCGGCCTGTTTGCCGATGACGGGCTGACGACATTTGCCCCGGAACCGTCGCTGGCGGAGATGTCCTCTGCCGCGATAACGCTGTTAAGCACGCCGGGTAAGGAGTGGTTTGCTCCGCAGCCGAAATTCTTTCTGATGATCGAAGGCAGCCAGATCGACTGGGCCGCTCACGCCAACGATACCGATCGCGTCGTTCGCCAGACCCTGTTGTTCGATATGGCCGTGCGCGAGGCCATTAAGTTTGCGCAGCAGGACCGGCACACGCTGGTCATCGTGACCGCCGATCATGAAACAGGGGGGCTGCAACTGAAGCGTGACGGGGAATCCGGTACCATCAAAGCCAAATGGACCACCGGAAAACATACGTCTGCAAATGTGCCGATCTATGCGTTTGGTCCGGGTTCGGAACGATTTTCCGGCACACTCGACAATACCGACATCCCCAAACGGATCGCCGAACTCACCGGCGTCGAACCGTTTCCTGTTCAAAAACTGCTGGCTCAAATCCCGGTAAATGCGTCTTCGAAATGATATTACTCCCGGGAAAAAGTATCGTGCGATCCTGTCCTCGCCCTCCCTGTGTCCGATAAAACCGGGGCCGGAGTGCTTATTGTGCGGATATTGTAAAAGATGCCGTCTCTCTTGGTCTTCAGGTCCATTCTCTGCTTGCCGATCGGCCCTGACTGTGGTATCATATACCCTGCAGGGTAGGAAGTTCCCGCGAGCAAAACCCTAACTCACGGTCGCAGGCCTACATAGCCGCGCAGAAACGGGAATTTTCAATCGTGACCAGTATAGTAACAAGTGGGGTGATGAAAAGTCAACGATTACGGATTCAGGAAAAGCCCCATCTTGTAACTCTTGCTTGATCTTGCTTTATGAACAGAACGTGCATTCGTCGGAAGGGAGGCAATGACAGTCTGGTTTGAAACATGTGGGATTCTGCTGATCGCCATCGTCGGCATTCTCTTGGGCCGCTGGGCTTCTGTTCGGTCCACCTCCGCCCGCATCTTCGCGATGAGCGCCTCGTTTGCCGTGGTGGGCCTGGTTCTCGTGGCCCGGCAGGGCAGCTTGTGGCAGACGTTTCCGTTTCTGTGTCCGATTGCCGCCAGCCGGCTTCGATTTGTGCTGTTGGCGTTTGCGGTGACGCTCGGTCTGACGGCGCCGTTGAGCCAGCTTCGCAGTCTGACCTCCCGATTTGTCACCTGCCTGATCATGGGTTTCTTTATCGCCATCCTGGTGAGCTTGCCGTTTTTGGGTCCGGCCCTGATCCAATCCGATTTAGCCGCCTCTCAAACACGCATGGATATCGACGGCGTCTGCCGGCAGAGCCAGCCGTTTACCTGCGGCCCGGCCGCGGCGGTCACGGCGCTGAATCGATTCGGCGTGCAGGCCAGCGAGGGCGAGCTTGCCATGCAGTCGCACACCAGCCCGATCATCGGCACCTCCCCGTGGGACCTCTATCAGACGCTCAAATCCAACTACGCATCCGAAGGCATCCGATACTCCTTCCTGCACATGAATTCCATCGACCAACTCCCCGCCGACGCTATCCTGCTGGCCGTGGTGCGGGATGCCCCGGCCAGCGACCACTGCGTGGCGGTTCTGGGCGTGCACGAAAACACCGTCACCATCGCCGACCCGATGGCCGGCCTGGTCAACATGCCGCGCGACAGTTTCACCAACCTATGGCGAAACTGCGGCATACTCCTCCAGCGACCCATGTAGCTTAAGACAACAGCGCGGGAGCGCAAACTCCCCGATGGGATTACGCAGTGGCTCACAGATGCGTATTTCGATGATATTTCCATAGATGCAATCGGGCGGCTTGACTTCGGCGAGCTCAGCCGAGCCGCGCCGCCGCGCTGTTGTGGGCGTTCCGACCGCGAATAATCAATTGCAAGGGCAGATTTTCGTTGAATTTCCGCCGTCGCTATTCTGCTTCGCATAAAGCTATGCAAAAATCAGCGATGGCGGGATAAATTGTAAATTGTCGATTGGAAATCGGGGGAATAGGGTGTATAATGTCGGGCACAGTAGACACCACAGGGTTACGGCGATTGACACCGATTTAAGGAGATAGTGATTATGAGTATGATTTGTGTGTTTTCGACGATTTCAGATGAATCGATTGAATTGGTACGCAAGCATCCGTTGTTGATCATGAAATGGTTTTGTTCGGAGGAGGAATTTACGGAGTTTATCGAGCACGAGCAATCGAAACTCGGTTTTTTTGAAAAGCTTTTCACCAAGAAGGCCAAACCGCTGCCGGACTATTCTCCAACCGGAAATGAGAGTATACAATATGATATTGACAAAGCGTGGTTTGGGATATACTTCCTACTAACCGGTACCACAGGGGTGGGTAAACCTCCGTTGAATTTCTTGATTATCGGAGGCCAAGAAGTTAAGGGATGTGATATCGGTTATGAGCCGGGACGGATGTTTACTTCTATGCAGGTTAAGGAAATCGATGAGGCATTGCAAGCCATATCAAGAGAAGAATTTGAAAGCCGGTTTGATCCTGCCAAGATGATGGAAGAAGACATCTATCCGAATATATGGGACCGACCGAAAGAGGAATCTCTTGAGTATATCAGTGAGAATTTTGTCGGATTGAAAAAATATATTCATCGGACAGCTGAGCAGAATATGGGAATGATTGTGGGATTGAGTTAGGAAAAAGAGGGAAATAAAAAAATGGAAGCATCGAAGCATGATTTACTTGAAACGAGAAAAGCGATATTGAAACAAATTGGACAAATAGAAAGCATTATTGAACCAAAAATAATAATCCCCAATGATAATGAAACAGCGGTTATATCTGATAAGCCCAAAACAGCAGCGCTTTATTATGATAGAGTGTGGTGTCCTACAATTGATGTATGGGGCTATGCTGGCAAAATGCCTGATGAAATCCGTTTTTTTGGTGGAGCTGTAGAAGAGTGTCAAAATAGTTTTCAAATCTTTTCTAACAAGGATTTAGGGAAAGGGCATTACCCTACATTAGATAAATTGAAAAAAAGTGGCAAATATGAAGAATTGATAAAAAAATCAATCCTTTCTTTATTAAAAGATCAAATCAACGCTAAAAATGAAGAAGAACTTAAAAAAGTTTTAGCTAGAGCGGCAGATATTCCATTGCACGAAAGAGAGGTTTATCAAAAAAACACTGAACTTATTAGCAGTTGTATATTCAGGGATGTTGCCTTAGCTTTTACAAAAAAATATGGCAAGCAAGTTGTTACACTTTTCTCGACAACTGAATTACAAGATTTAATGTATTATGAGGGAAATGAAAGTACTATAGTTACGACGCTTGACAACTTGAAGATTGTGAATGAAGATGCACTTGAATGGGAGCAGGTGCGAGAGCTAAGAAGTGACGGCGAAACAAGAGATAAATATAGGCGATTTTTTCATTGGCTTGACAAAGAAATGATCGGAAAGTCACAAGCTTTTATAGAAGATGATATCTCAATTAAGTTGTCTGACTATGAAGAGGCTCTTAAAAAACATGGTATAAAAACAATTATTGGAACCGTGAAAGAAATACTCGATGGGAAATTTTTAATTGGGACTGGAGCTGTCGCGGGGGCAACTGCCTTAGCAAGTGAACCTATATTTGGTATTCTTGCAGAAGCAGGTTTAATTATCGCCAATCTCGCCATAAACATAGCTGAAAAGAAACTCGATTATGAAGATATTGAAAAAGGTCCTAACTCTGAGATATCATGGGTTTATCAAGTCAAGAATCTTAGAAATACTAAAGTAGCCCCCCAGAAATACACAACAGACAACCAAAAAGATTTCAGGCAATTGCATATTGAAAGAGCTAGGGCTGCGTTTAGTCTTCTGCAATATTATTTAGAAAATAAGTTATATGAAAAAGCAGAGGAATCATATAAAAACGTTGTGGACGTGGTGGAGAATACAAATGGAGAAATTGTTCAAGTAAATGATATATTAATTTATAGCACGATGCTTTTTAATATATATAAAAAGGATGCTTGGTTAAGCTTTCTAAATAATTCAACATTGCAACGTGCTTATGAGAATGTTTCAAAGGAAATGGGAGATTCTTTACGAGAATTACTCCAAAAACCATCTGACAACAAAAAGTAAGTGTTGCTATGCCGGAATATGAATACACCGCAATCACCATGGAGGGCAAGGATGTAGCTGGCAAGATAGATGCAGCTGATGTTGGCGATGCTATTTCGCAGCTACGACAAAAGAAACTCTGTCCGTTGAAAGTTAAACTTGTTTATGGAATGGAACCTACAAGAGAGCAAAAGGTTGAATATATGAAACGAGCAGGGCGATTTGCGCAACAGGGTCGGAATCCATTTATGGTTTTCATTGATCGAATTCGGGGGAAAATGAGACTACGTGCTTTTGATAAGCAGCAAGAAAAAGAACGGCGAAAACTACTGCCTCGCAAAGACGAGATTATTTCCAATACGTTTGCGATCCTTGACGCAAATCTTCGCAAAGCATCCATCGCACAAATTGGCGGGTTCCGGCCGCCGGATGATTCGCTGTGTTCATGGTTCGGCGATGTATTTGTTTGCAAGGAAGGGGAAGAATGGCCGCAATGGGACCGTGTTGTCGGGAAAAAAGGTGTTTATTTGACGCCGCTGGGACAGTTTAATTTGACCGAGGCGCCCTATGTGCCGGAAAAGCTTAAGCAATTCAAAATGATCACCGTCTTTATCGACGATGACTATCTTCCTTTTGATAAAGCTCATGGGCATGGATGGATTGTAAGAGCATACAAGTCGCTGGAGGATTTGGTGCCTTTGGAAAAGCCGGATGTTGACTTTGAGATAAAGCCGTTCCCGATGAAATGGGAACTTGTGGAAAATGAGGGGCCGAGTTGGGAAGATGCGTGGGGCATTACCGATTTGACGGAATACAATCTTGTTGCCGATTCGGAATTTTATGACCGGTATCAAAATTCCGAGAAAACAAAGCTTGGCGGGTATCCGGCTCTGATTCAGGGAGAATTGCGATTTGGAATCAATGATTTTGTTTTTCAGATCGGAACCGAGGAAAAGGCCGGTTGGTATTGGGGTGATTGCGGTATCGGGTATTTCGGACTGAATGATATAGGTGAATGGTTGTTTGAGTGGACGTGTTATTAATGCTTTTATAGGAGATTTATAGAATGGCAATGATTAAGTATGCTTTAGAGAAGGGGCAGCCAAAGCGGTTGGGGATTTCGTTTAAGAATAACTGGAACGATGCAAGGGTTTTGTTGGATGGTGAGGAGATTGGGGCGTTTACGGATGCTGAGCATGTGCGGAGAGGAGAAGAATTTACCTTGCCGGATGGCAGCCGTTTAAGTGTCCAATTGACCGGCGGCAAGATGTTCCCGATGTTCAAGATTCTCAAGGACGGACAGCCGTTAACGACGATGGGACCGAGTGCGGCGGATCGATTGAAAATGACCTGCAATATTATGTATATTATCGCCGCAGCGAATCTATTCGGAGGGCTCATGGGATTAATGGGGTATACGGCTGCTATCATGCCTGCTTCAGTAGCGTGGTATTCAGTTGCTGTCGGCGCGGTTTTCGGAGTACTTGCCTTTTTTGCGAAACGAAAGTCCATGCTTGCTTTGGGGATTGGTGTTGCGCTGTTAGTATTGGGCAGTATTACAGTTCTTGTCAATTTTCAGAATCTTTCCGTGTGGGCGTGGACCGGTCTGGCGTTACGGGCGTTAGTCTTATTCGTTCTATTGCAGGGTTTTGGGGCGATCCAAGCGCTTAAGCAGGAAGAAGTTGCTGCTGCAACTTAGTTTATTATTTGACCCCTGCGGGGGCTTTGGGGGTAGCTTGTAATATATAAACCTTCGTGCTCTTCGTGTCTTTCGTGGTTTATTTTATGCGGGCGGGACGCCCGCGTTCCCGGTCAATCAATGAACATGGCGTCGCCGTAGGAGTAGAAGCGGTATTTTTGGTTGATGGCGTGCTGGTAGGCGTTCATGATAAAGTCCAGTCCGGCGAAGGCGCCGACCAGGGCCAGCAGGGTGGATTTGGGCAGATGGAAATTGGTGACCATTGCATCGACGATCTTAAACGCATACCCCGGCCGGATGAACAGCTTGGTTTTTCCCTGTTCCGGCTGGATGTGCCGGTCTTTGGCGATGCTTTCCAGCGTCCGGACCGAGGTCGTCCCGACCGCGACAATCCGCCCGCCGGCATCGACGGTGCCGTTGATGATGTCAGCGGCTTGCTGGCCCACCTCGTAGCGTTCCTCATGCATCGGATGGGCGTCCAGTGTTTCGGTCTGCACCGGCCGAAACGTCCCGATGCCCACGTGCAGCGTGATATAGGCAAGTTTAATTCCGTCTTCCTGTAGCTGATCCAGCATCATCTGATTAAAATGCAGTCCGGCGGTGGGGGCCGCAACCGCTCCGGGTTGGCTGGCATACACCGTCTGGTACCGCTGCAGGTCCTCGGCGCTGTCGGAATCGGCCCGGTCCCGTTTAATATAGGGCGGCAGGGGAGCGGCCCCGATCGCGTCCAGCGCCGAAAACGCATCGACGGATTGCATTGGTTTCAGCAGCCATTGGCCCTTGCCCTCGCATGGACGGGCAATCGCTCGCTGCCAGGGGGTGCCGGATCGGTCCAGCAGTTCGATTGTTTCGCCGGACTTGATCTTGCGGGCGTTTTTCAGCAGGACCTGCCACTGCCCGTCCGGCTCTTCGTGAAGAAACAACCCCTCCAGCTGCGCCCCGGTCAGTTTTTGTGCATAGAAACGGGCCGGCAGCACCTTGGTATTGTTCAGCACCAGGCAGTCGCCGGGCCGAAGGCAGCCGGGCAAATCGCTGAAACAGCGGTCCGTCAGTGTGCCGGCGGCCCGGTCCAGCACCAGCAGGCGGGACTGCGGACGTTTCTGTGACGGATGCTGAGCGATCAGTTCCGGCGGCAGCGTATAATTTAAGTCATCGGTGTTCATGGCGAAAGGGTAGCAGACTTTGACAGCGTTTTCAAAAAAAAAGTACCGACCTTAATGAAAGTCGTGAGCGTATACACAATAGAGAAGCCGAACAAAAAAGATTTTTCAATTTTGCAAAGACAAGGTTAAAGCGCGTTCGGTTTTCTCCGATACACCGAGTATATGAGCAACGAATGAGGCCAATAGAGATGTCCGCTGATTTTTCTTTTGAAAACATGTGTTCCAAGATCACCTCGATGAGCAAGCGAGAAGTCATTCGACGACTGCTTCACTTTGACGGCCCGATAAAACTTGATTTTACCCGCGAGTACCTGGAAAAGCTCAGTACCGAGCGGCTCCGCCATATCCTGCTGGCCGCGGTGGTGGTCACCCATCGAAAACATGCTTCCTGAATCGGCTTGGCGCAATAAAAAAGGCCGGCATTTTCATACCGGCCTTGCTGAGACGCACTCGAATTTTGTAATATATCAAACTTATCTACTAATCCGCCTCAGCGTCCGAAGGGTACTACTAATAAGAAGAAAAAGAGCATAATTAGTACGTCTTTATTATACATCGAATATCAAGCAATTCAATAAGAAAAATAAAAAATTTTCACAAAAAGACATAAATCCTTATTTGAAAACGGCTTATATTTCAATTTTTGGGTGTTCGCTTGAAATAGTGTTATATTTCAAGGAACTTTTTGGATTTGTCCGATAACAGTGGCATGGTTTAACTGTTTTTTTAGGAGTACTTACCATGCCAGCAAAACTGATTG
>Ga0224495_10001525_pt1 | contig 16166 bp, 12 predicted proteins | sample SF_Jul11_sed_USG_FD_168128 | JGI IMG/M metagenome (GOLD analysis project Ga0224495, IMG submission 168128) | Sediment microbial communities from San Francisco Bay, California, United States - SF_Jul11_sed_USGS_4_1 | ecosystem: Environmental > Aquatic > Marine > Sediment | place: USA: California... | reverse complement strand
AAATCTGATTCTCGCATTGTCGTATGCGTCATAGAGAATCAGCGGGATACGAGCAATCGTCCATATATTTGTGTCAGCGCCTTGGCCAATCTTAAATAAGTTCATCCAGGTGTAATCGTCATTTGAGATATCAACAAACATCGTGTCGTCAGGACCGAGGTTACCAACGTCCTGTGAAAATCTGTACCAGAAGAAGAGACTTTCCTGTCCCGATGCATCATTCAGGTTTATGTTGAAGGTCTTCAGGGTGGTCCAACCCGTTCTAAGCGTGTCCAGGTATGAAAAAACGCGAACTCGCGCCTGGTATGAATCCGGGCCTGAAGGTCCGGTGTAGTAATACCGGTACCAGTCGCCCATGCTGGTATCTGATCGCAGCGTGTCCCAGCCCGGGGGCGGGAATGCAGTGCCTGTAAAGCTTTCATTGAGAAGAGGTGTTTGGTTGAACAATAGGAGGGAAAGGCTCAGGATTACCGGATTCATTTGTCAGTCATTATATTCCGTGAAACGATAAAGTCAAGCAATACGTTCGATAATTACGTTTGGTGCGTTAATCTCGTTACTTTCGCTATTCCCGTTAGTCTCGTTATTCTCGTTTAGTTCGTTATTCCCGTTATTTTCGTTAATCCCGCTATTATCGATAATTACGTTTGGTGCGTTAATCTCGTTAATATCGCTACATTGGCTAACTACGCTGTTCTAGTTATAATTGCTTTGGTGATTAGGATTTGAGTATTTACGGAATGGTATTTAGTGCTTGGGATTTGAAGAGAATGCTTCTTTGAGTTCGAATGAAGGTATTCGCATACGGTTGACAGACGTCAGCGTGCTGCTATAATCGATCGATGCTGGTGTATGTATTGGTATTTTTAACCGCGACCTCAACAATATCAGGACAGAATGAAGACGTTCATGTAGATTCAGTCAACAACTCAGATAGTCTCACCATTATGCCAGAGATGAAAAAGGTAATATCAGACTCGTGGTTCGGTGAGGACAAAATACTACACTTTTCAGCTGGTTTTGCGATCCCGGGGCTAACTTACCATTTTTACGTCTGCCGGCTCGATGGTGACGAGCAAAGGGGTAAAGTGTACGCCGTCTCCCTGACTGCCCTGCTGGCTTTCGGCAAAGAATTCTACGATAAAAAGAAAAAGGGACATTTTTCATGGAAAGATCTTGCATGGGGTGGTTTGGGACTTGCAGTCGGGTACTTCGTACTTATTAACTAGGAACGTTAGTATCGTTTAGTTCGTTAGTATCGTTAATATCGTTGTTCTCGCTAATTTCGTTATTCCCGCTAATACCGCAAGAACGACATTTCGCATTGCGCATTTCGAATTTCGAAATTACTAACAGACGTTAATACCGTTAGTCTCGCTATTATCGTTAGTAGCGTTATTTCCGTTATTCTCGCTATTATCGTTAATACCGTTAATTTCGTTTAGCCCGTTATTATCGTTTCGTTTCTCAGTTTCTTAACCTCTTATCTTCTCAACTTCTGTTTTTCACCGTCCCACCGGCGCTCCGTTCCTCAGATTCTCAGTGCATACGTGTCTTCAGGGAAGAGTGTCTTCAGCGTGATGCGTGTAGCGTTGAGCGTGCAGCGTTGTCGTGGACCAGTATCAATCGCAATGAACAGAGAGTTTTCTGCCCCGCTTTTCCCACCGGCCGAGGAAAGTGACGGCCAGAGAAAACAGAATCAGCTTTATATCCGTCAGCAAACACCTCTTACTGATGTACATGAGATCATATTCAAACTTCTTCTCCCTCGATACATCGCGCGGCATGCAAAGCTGAGCTATCCCGGTAAGCCCCGGTACTACTGAAATACGCTGGTCGTACCCGGGTATATCCTCTATATCAGAGGGGGACGGATTATGGACCTCGACTTCGCAAGAGAGTAGAGGACGAGGACCTACAAAACTCATATCTCCGCGTAAAATATTTATCAATTGCGGGGATTCATCAATCGCGGTATTGCGAAGGATCTTCCCGATCTTTGTGATTCTTGCATCGTTTTCATATGCCTGTACATTCACGCACTCAGACAATGAAGATGTGTGCATTGAGCGAAACTTAAAAGCACTGAAATGTCTACCATCCTTACCAATGCGTTTCTGCTTAATGAAAACCGGAGATCCATCTTCGCCGATTATAACGATCCACAAAATCATCCACACCGGAGCAAGGATAATCAAACCAATTAAAGCCATGAAAATATCCAGCATCCTCTTCAAAACGTGGTATAGTGGAAAGAAAACTTTCTCTTTGTCATCCATTTACTATTACTTATCGCTCCTCGCGCACGAATATTTGTGCTAGATCAATAATAGATGATATTCTTCCGAAGTCAAGCTTTTTTAATTAGGGGATTGGAATCAATCAGTCAGCTAATGCAGCAAGTCAGTACAAAAAAGGAGAGGGCCCCCGGCCCCTGTAAAGCCTATGAGTATGCACGAGGTTTTAGACCGAGAGCCCTCTTTTATCGAGGAGGTGCATCCGTATGGCAAGATCCAACAAAATTTCAAAGAGCAAAGTGCCAGTCACCTTACCCAGACTATCTGCTTCGTATCCCTCCAGTCATCAGCATTAACCGTGCAGAAATATACACCGCTTGATACCTGTCTGTCAAGGGTGTCTTTGCCATCCCATACGATAGTGTATTGACCAGGGTACTGTGTCGCGCTGACCAGCTCCCTGACAAGGCTTCCCGTAATATCATATATTCCAACCTTCACTTCACTTCTCGAGACGAGGCTATATGCAACCGTCGTGAAATTCATCGCCGGATTTGGAAAAGGCGAAATTAGCCTTCCGGATTTCAGGGATGAATCTTTCTGCTCAGCGATACCCGTCAGTGATATCGTCTGTTTTAACCTGCCGTAGGATCCCTGCGTAGCATTGACGTTGTATTGCTGTGTGATCAGAGCAGACCTGTTGCGACTCCTCGTATCTTCGCTCGTGTAGTATGCACTATAGAGGAATCCTGTGCCTCCGCATTGATATACCCAATTGTCACCATCTTCTTCGAAATTACCATTGAGGATCTCTCCCCCAAACACGGCAATATCATCAAAATAGACTTCGAGTTCCACGAATTGACCCGATTCCTGCTGTTCACTGAGGACTTCTAAGACTACGGTCACCGAATCCTTCCCGCTTATCTCATCGTCGATATTTGCAACTACGTGTATCCATCCGCTGTCTCCTGCAACATCCTGCTCCCATATGACCTCTGAATCAATGAGAACCCGTATGCTGAAGTAGCCGCTTGAGTTATCCCGGTAGCCGTCCTTCACCCAAAGACTTATATAAGAACTGTTATCATCGGGTAGAACCGTTATGGTGACAAATTCCTTGTCTTCGCAGCCCTTATTGTCCCAGACCATCAATTCCGCATTGTATATACCGATGTCTTCATATGTATGATTCATTGTCCCATCCCTTACCGTATTGCCGTCACCATCATTCCACTCAAACCATGCAACTATACCATCATTGTCATAACTACTCGTGCCGTCGAAGGCCACCGTGAGAGGCGCCGTACCAGAATCAACGTCGACATTTATCACAGATGCCGGCAGGATACTTGTCATGGTGGTTGGCGGTGTGCTGCCGTAATGTATATCGCGAATACGCATATTATCATTGTAGAGAACCTGAAAAGCATCGGCACTGTCTTCCTCCCAGAACCAGCAATCATGTATCTTACCCGAATCCTGTGGAATTCCTCTTATGGATACTGCATACACACTGCCGGTCGGCGAATTGTTTTTGTCGGTGCAGTGATGGATCCAGGTCAGTTTGCCCCCATCACTACCACTACCATGCCTGTCCAATCCCTGCAAGTAACTGTTGTAACCATAAATATTGTAGCGTGCTTCGTAACTGTTTGTAATATCATAAGTCGCCGCGACATGGTGGCGGCAGAAGTTAGAATAATTGCCCTCTATCAACGAGTAATTGCTGCCATTACACACTACCCCGTATCCGCTTCCCTGACGCCGGATGTGATGTAGATAGTTATGGTGGATATACGCAGTGTCGAATGTTCCCGTTACCTGGATTCCTGCTCTTGGCCAGTCGTATATCTCGCAATTATCCACTTCGGCACCGCTTCTTGTCAACTCCACCCCTGTGATAGATCTCACGTATTGGGGGCTGTTGCTGCGGTCGCTCACCTCACCATCCGGACCTTTCAAGCGAAGACCGGTCAGGCGAACGTTGTTACCGCCCGTTCTGAACAGGCAATTCATCTCATCATCCCGATCATCGGTGTATAAAAGACCTCCCCAGGAGATAGTGTCGCATAAAACACGGCCGCGCCCGCTGGCCAGGGTGACGCCACCCGGAATGTTTATCTCCTCAGTTTCTCCCATGTCGATCTCTGCAGTATCAGCAACATAGATGACATCACCCGCAGTTGCACTGGCCAGTGCACCTAGGAGCTGTTCCTTGGTGACCACATAGTAGTCAGCATCCTGATGCCGGATGCTATCGCCGTAACACGGGCCTCCTCCGATGGGCTCTCCGGTAGGATTCCATTCTGCTCCAATATATGATAAACAGACTGCGGGGGCAAAGGCCGCAGCCATCACCGCCAATAGAAAAAAAGCCTTAGGTATATACCTGCACATACTACCTCCTAGACTTAAGTCTAATATAAATAAAAAAGCAGTAGGGGTAGAAAGAATAGGCAGCCGTTAATGGGATGATCGGGGAGCAAAGCTCTTCCAGGTGAATTGATATATCGGTTATATTCATGCGTTTAGTTCCTTTAAGACTTAAGTTTAATGATATAACTTACACTTAAGTCTAGTTAATTATAATAAAAAAATGTTTTTTGTCAAGGGGCAACATGCACCTCTTCCCTATCGATCGTTTAGTCCGCTATGACCGTTATTCTCGTTAATTCCGTTGGTAGAGCGATGGCGTTAATTCCGCTATACTCGTTATTTCCGCTCTCAACTTTCGAACTTCTCACCGTCTCGACCTCTGGCGTGCCGAACTGCTTGGGCTCTCATCTTCTTAAGTTATGCTTCCGCCGTTCCCCAACCTCCTAACCTCGCATCCTCCGAACCTCTGTCGTATCACCGTTTCTCCGAGGCTCCGTTTTTTCAATACCAGCCCACTGTTGACATTTTATCTATTATCGTTATTATTTATGCAATCAGGGAGGATAGATGTGGGTCGTTGTTCACTTCAAAGACGGTAGATTGCTCAAAGGATTCACCCGCGATTTCACACCGACCAAGATATCATTCCATCTCACATCCGAACAGGACAAGGATCGCGGCAGTGAATACGAAATAGAACTTGCCGATTTAAAGGCAATATTCTTTGTCAAAACGCTTGAAGGGAACAAAGACTATGCTGAGAAAAAGAGATTCGAAGAAGTGGATACTTCCGGTATCAAGGGTCTCAAAATCAGGGTCGAATTCGATGATGGAGAAGTAATACGTGGGATCAGTCTCGGATACAGCAAATCGACCAAAGGATTTTTTGTCATCCCGGTGGACCCTGAGAGCAATAACGAACGGATTTATGTAAATGCCGAGTCGCTCCGCGATATAAAGGTAGGTGCGGCGGCCGAAAAATAGTGTAATTTTGCCCCGGAGGTGTGAATGTGCACAACTATGTTTTCATTTTTGTTAGTTACTTATCTCGCTAGTACGTCCGGATTCATCAATATTCCAACAGCAGACATGTATGATATGAGTGGCACCTGGGGAATAGGTTTTGCTTATTCCAGTTCAATGTATTCAGATGACCCAGACCCGACCGATGACATCGAACCCGATCCGGCCGATTACGACATTTTTCTTCGTTATGGATTCGCAGGCCGGGGCGAAATCGCCGTTTCCATGTACAAACCAACTGCTTTTGCGCTCAATTTTTCTTACGTAATTGTTAAACCCGGAAAGGGGCCTGCTTTATTCGTCGGGATCGACAACATCACATACGCCAAACACATATCATCTCTGGGAACTGGCGATACGGTTGGCTTCCTTGAGGAAATCGGATACGCCACTAAATCAGGAGGAAGGCCCGCTGAATTACTTTCGGCGTATGTCGGGATGCAGCAGACCTTCGGCAAGATCTTCAATATTGTGATCGGCCTGGGTAGGGGAAGATTTGTCGGCTACGGCGAGCGCAGCCGCTATTTCAATACAGACTATCTCGTTTTAGGCGATGATTACATAACAGAGGAACATTCGGCTTGGGCATTCGGTCTGTTTCTCGGCGCGTCCCTTAGATTTCCATTCGGTCTGGAATTCATGACCGAAATGGATGGCCGCGACGCCAGCATAGGTATCAGGTATCACAACAAATACGTCACACCCACGTTTGCTCTGACCAAAGTCGAACAGCTCGGCGAAGATCGGCGACCATTCTCACCGCGCATTACTCTCGGGATCGAAGCCACCAATCGCTTCATGCTTGAGAAACCCGAATCCGGTACGATCGAATGTGTCATCCAGGATAACGTGAACAAAGAATTTTTGACCAATTCAGTCGTCGAAATAACAGAGTTGAACAAAAGATATACCGCGAGTGGAGGCACGTTCTCGGTCAATCTGCCGGCGGGAAGTTACACGATCATCGTAAAAAGAACAGACTACGTCGATTACAAAGCAAAGATCAATGTAAGATCAAGGGTGCGAAGCAAGCTGGTCTTCAACATGCAGAAGACTGAAGAAGCATTGCGACTGGAACAAGCATCAAGGGATAAAGAAGCCAGCATAAGAAATCACCTCGAACAGGGAAAGATCTACTTCACAGAGGGTAACCTCATACAGGCAAAAGCGGCATTTGAGATGGTTCTCTCTCTTGATCCTGGAAATGTCGAGGCACAGGAATCGCTTGGCGCGCTCGAACTCAGACGCGCGAATCTCATTGCATATTACATTTCAGAGGCAAAGAAGCAGACCCAATCGAAAAAATACACGCAAGCGATACAATCATGGCAACAAGTGCTATCGCTGGCCCCTGACCACACCGAGGCAAAGAATGCGGTTGCCGAACTCCGCAAGCTGACATCGGCGCCTGCAAAACCGCCTGCCAAGCCAACAAAACCATCCGCACCGACAACACCAAGGGTCAGCGAAGCCGAGATCGAAAATCTATATAAAAGAGGGGTATCACTTTTCACAAGCGAAAAATACGACGAGGCACTAAATGTATTCAAACGAGTACTTGCGCTCAATCCAAATCACGTCGGCGCAAAAGAATACAGGAAACGCACCGAAGCAAGATTGAGGGTCCTAAGGAGTAGTGGTTAACATAGGTTAGCTTCTGCTGGATTCACAATTGAAGTAAGAAGCCCCCGTTTACGGGGGTTTCTTCTCAAAATAACGGCTCTTCGATGTTCAGAAATTCTACGACAGGTTACTCACTTCAATATGCTCTTCAACCTGTCCTCGCGCGCATCGTCAGAAAACTAATGACGACCCTGATAAAATAGTAGATATCGGTTGTCAATGGATGCTTTTTTCTCAACCTGCAGTAACGCTTCTCGGATTCGATAATCCCTTCGAAAGTCTTCGGACAATCTGCGTAGTAAGGAGGGACGAAACCGGGTCTCACTTTCATGCGCTCCCTGCGCCACTTCTCAGGATAGAGTTCAAGGAATTCCTTCGATAGATGCCTCACGCCAATGAATGATAATTCTCCTTTTAGGATATTGAGTAACTGGGGGAGTTCATCGATCCACGATTTCCTGATGATCTTTCCCCACAATGGCACCCTGAAATCATCGACAACTTTTCCGTTGTTGTCCAGATCCAGATTGTCGAGGATATAATCGTGAAGATAATTCGCATAAGGGTGCATTGTCCTCAGCTTATAGCAGTACAAATCGTTTCCATGCAGACCCTGCTTTCGTATCCTTATGAATAATCCTTCGCAAGGATCACCGTTCATTGGCGCCTTGCCTGCCCGCGACACAAAACAAAGATGACCGGCGCTTTCCTGCAAATGTAGTATATCGTATCCGCAATAACGAAGCCTGCCCAGTGCCTCGCATTTTGACATGATACGATACCTTTTCAATCCCAATTTTTTGGCTATCTTACCCTGTCCAAACAAGCCCACCAGAAACCGACGAAAGAAGAAATCAAAAACGAAAATGCTTCCGTAAACAAAACGACCTCTTTTTCGAAGAACACGCATCTTCTTCGTCTCCAAGGTCTCGATCCTGCCGACCAGCACCCCGTCCTTCTTCAATAGTCTGTGCGCCTTCAAAAGAGAATCATTGATGTTCACAAAATCATTGAGCAGGGGCACACACAGTATCAGATCATACCTTCTGATTTCAGCTGCCTGTATCAGATCCTCGTGGGTCGTGATTATCAGAAAATCAAAACCCCTCGATTTGAAGCTGGAAAGATATTTCACCAACACGGAAACCGATTCACCGAAACACACACCCTTAAGTAGATCCTTAACTGCATTTCGTGATTTCATTCTACGAGCATGCATTCATATCACCTTTTCTTTGAACCGCAACTGAAAGTCGGGATCTCTTCTCATAAGATCGTGACTCGAAGGATAATTCTCGATGAACCATCTAAGGAAAGCAGTCACATCGATTTTGTGACTCAACATCGTATTCCTCTTTACAGTAAACTCTTTTTTTAAATCCACCTTTTTCAATAGCTCGACCCCTCTTTCTATAGACCGTTCCTGATCAATTGGTGACTCAGTATAATTGTAGACCAGACCATACTGTTTCTCCAGTTCCCTGGTATAATATCTTCCGACGTTGTCAAGAAAGATCGCGGGGGTTCCCAATACCGCACTTTCTGACGCCATCGTGCCGCTCTCCCCGTAAAGCATCGATGCATAGTTGAGCGCATCGTGCATCATTTCCGGCGTTAATGACATCTGATACGGTAATAAATCATCTTCCAGCCGTGCTTCGGACGAAATATATACTCTTGCATGCTTTGAGAACTCGCGCACGGCCTTCAATTTGTTCTGCGCGGATATACCGGCATGTACAAGATCATGGCTCGCACGCCAGGAAACAAAACGCAAAATGACATACCTCTCCCCTGCTCGTATCCCCATAATGTTGAGAACGTCTGGATTGGGGGTATAATAATTCGGGTGCAGATAGGCCAGTTCATGGTAACCATCATACCTTATTTGATTGCTGCCGAGGTCCCTGTCAAAGCATTTTGAAGTCAGAATAGCCTTGGTGAAAGGCTTGTACAGCCAGATCTGTTCCATGTTACCCGTATCCTCAGTTGAAATATGGGGTCGGTTGAGAAACGACGCGGCGTGGGCTGCATACATCGAACCGTGGCTGATGAAAATATCAGCATTGAAACGCCTCGCTACCGATAGCATCTTGGAATCAAACTTGAACAAGCCATAAGCCTTGCCAAAGACACTCATATAGCGGTGTCCGAAAGAAACATGCTCCATATCATACTTGCGCAAGAGGTCAAGCGTGACCTCTTTGTCACGGGTGGTCACGAGGTACCTGTGTCCACTTTTTTCCAACTGCCACAGGACATTCTTGAATAAATGTATATGAGCCGGGTGCCCTGCATCACATATTATTCTCATATATTCAAAACTGCCTTAGTGTAATAATCTCCACAGACGGAACCCGATCTGACTGAAACCATTCAGTATCGGCCTGTGGATTTTCCTGAACCGGTCATAGCTTACCATGTCTCCACCGAATTTTGCCTTGAATTCCCTGACGCCGTAGCTTACGCCTGGCCTTCCCGCACCCATGAAATCAAAATGATCGAACCCGTTCCTGGCACCCCACTCAATTGGCGCCCAGGTCGCAAGGACGCTCGGAAAGAGGTTGTCGTGTTCCCTCGAACCAACGACGTACAATTCGTAAATGACATTGCGGTCGTAGTTTCTTGTTATGGGACACACGATACCGCCAATAGTCTCGCCGTTGCTTTTGACCAAAAATGTCACACCCTTCTCCTGCGGACGCAGTATGCGGTGAAAGTTGAGAAAGAAACTCAGGGGAGGCAATGGTTTCTTGATGACTTCAGAATAATAATCGCGCAAAACACCGTAATAGTCAGTGATCTCGCTCTCATCCTCGGCAATAACTATCTCTGCTTTTTCCAGGCCTCTCCTCACTTGCCTTCTCTTGCTCGAACTCAGTTTCGCGAAGACCTCATCCCTTCCGCGTGACAAGTCTATCAGGAAATTCAGATGCTCATGCCTCACGTATCCGTTCTTCTCGAACGATGTGTGATTATCTGATATATCCCATAGATTTCGAAATTCCGTGTACAATACGCTGGATTTTACGATATCATCGTAACTGCTGAGAAGGGCGTGCATGACCGACATATCATCATCCTTCACAAGCGGCCCGCCCCATATTACCGCCCTTGCTGTCAGATCCTTCAAGACAAAGGATTTCTCGGTCTGTATGACGGAAAGAAGTACACCCAATACCTCATCATCATCGCCAAGGACGGCGATGAAAATCGGTTTATAGCCCTCCGTATCTCTATAGACATCATACATTTCGCAGCTCTGAAAAACATTGCCCCTGGGATGGTGGGATACAAAATCAGACCACTTGTGGCGCTCGAGTTCATGCACGATTCTCATCTCATCGTCTCCTCAATATGAAATAGCGCTTGCCGACGTTCTTCGTGTTCTGCCAGACCAGTTCCTTTAACCATGGTATAACCTTCTGGGTCCAACGGTGAGGATGGATGGTGATCATCGCCTTCTGGGGGAGTTTGCCATTCCCAAACCCCGCGACGATATCAAACGTCGATCTGTAGGTGTGGACAAGAGGTGATACAACCTTATCTCTGACATTGTAATCCGTGCCGTCCCACCTTCTTCCAGTATCAGTAAGATAAATTACTTCATTGAAATCAATATCGAGATAGGGTTCCCCTGCCACGCCGAACTGACGGTAATCATAATGTTCCCAGATCGAACGATTATCATACCTTGATAAAGGGCTGCCGTGCATGCAAATAGTCTTCACCGGATAGAATTCTCTCAGCATCTTCAGATTCCTGTTGAACAGCACAATGGCGTACTGCAGATTGCCCCTGGCGACGGAAAGGTCCTCATAATGGTAGCCTATCTCGTGTCCAAGGGACACTATTTCCCGGACTATAGAGATGCTGCGTTCAAAACCTTCTGCCCTGAAGTAGTAACTCGCCCTTAGGTTACGCCGGTGCTCGATCTTTGCCACGCGCAGCGCCGATTCGGGACACTTGTCCACATCATGCCGCATCATTATGTAACGGTCCGGCACATCCTTTTCGCAATATTGCTCGAAAGTAACGAAGTTCTGTCCCTGCTCCACGAGTTTGTCGAGAAGCAGTTCGAAGGCACGAAGGGTGAAGTCCCGCATCGTCACACCCGGCCTTTTTCTGAAACTGCATTACTACAATACGTGATAGTCATAAAATTCATCGCCGCTTCTTCCCTTCCAGGATATCCTCGTAAACTTGTATGATTCTTCTTGCTACGATCCCTATTTCAAGATGTGCTATCTGCTTGCGGCCGTTCGTTTCCCGGCCAAAATCAAGGGCGCGGACGATCTTTTCCGCCACGTCCTCCGGCGCAAAAGAAGTAATGTAACAACCATCCGTATCTCCTATCACCTCTCTTACATCACCAACATCGGTCGAAACGACTGGCAGATTGCACGCCATGGATTCTTTCACTACATTGGGAGAACCTTCCTGCAGCGATGTAAGCAACAGTAGATCTGACGAATTCATCAGTTCCACGACCTTCTCTTGACCGACACCGAAAGCGCTGACCAGCCGCGCAGCTGGATATCGTCTCCTGACCATGGCCATTGCACCCTGAGCAAGCAGAAGGTTTTTCCTTCGGAGGCTGGGATTGCCCAAAAAGAGCACTCTCCTGTCGGCTGAAAGGGTTTGTCCTGTTCTTCTCTTTGAATTCGGCTTGAACACTCCAAAGTCCACTCCGTTGGGTATGACAAAAACGTTACCCACATTGACCAATTCTGCCATCCTTTCCGATTTAACGATCACCGCGTTCACCAATTTCAGAAGTACCTTTGTTGATAATATGTTGAACAGACCAGCTGGCGTCTGACTACCGCGTCCGTTCAATATACCATAAAGGTCACTACCCATCAGAGAAACTATGACCGGTACCCTTCTTTGAAAAATGGCACTCCAACCACAATAACTGTAGTGTGCATGTATCAAATCATATTGCTGCCTTCTGACCCTGCTGTGGATCTTGAACATGCCGGACAAGTAGTTGAACGAATCCCCGGTTGCATCAAGATTCATGACATCCACTACGATCCCGGATTCTCTCAGGGAATCGATCTGCGAAACGATAAACGGCTTCACAAATGGTTTTCGTTCTGTCGGCCACGAACTGACTACATGAAGTGCGCGTATCATAGGTCAAAGGTGTGCTTGTACCAATAAGCCCAGGAAATTGCCTTGTAGAAATCGAGTTTGTGTTTTTTCCAGGTGCCGTCTCTGAAGTCGTCGAGCATCTCTCCGGTATTCAAAAATTCTACACCATCAACATTTTCCAGATTCTCTCGCATGAACCTTTCCACTCCTAAATCAAGACCATAGCCGTCACCGTTGGTCCCGAGCAGTCTGCGGTAGAGAAATGAAAATCCCGCTTTGATCCTGCCGACACCGGTCAGCAGGTCACTCGGAGCATACATCTTGCTGGTGGGAAACCTTGCCAGCCTCGTGTTGTTATTGTTGATTATCCGGGCATAGAGAAGCTGACCGTTGATCCTAACGAATGGATTTTTCTCATAGAAATCATAATTCGCACCGCACAGAGGTGTCTTGAAAATGAAATCGATGAAGTTATCCTCAAGATATGGTGAACGGTTGTGCACATATCCGTCCTCCATTGCCATTTCTGTCCCGAAATATTTCCTGAAAACCTCTTTGACAAGGAAAAGATAAAATCTCTGGTTCAGAGTCAACCCTTGGCTGTTCAAAGCATAATCCCGCAGGGATTCGCAGATCCTGCTCTTCAGCAGAATGATCTCCTCTCTCGTGAAATATTTGGGCACCCTGAACCGGTCAAACGTATTGGCTATGCTTTCACTATTGAGCAGTCTGAAAAAATTCCTCATGTTGGCGCTGATCACCTCACCGGTAACGTGGACCGGCCTGATCAATTCACTTCCGCAGTTGCCGGTCAGAACCACGCCCACGCGACGGCTGAGTACATCGAGGGCATAGAGATAATGTGCTCTGGCAAGCGTACTCCGGCAATCAGAACGAATAATGCATTCCTTCGCGTACCCGGTAAATATACTGTTTCCGTAATCGTCATCCAGGCTTATCGGCAAATATTCATAGGATAATTGCCTGGATATCGCAAGGGGAATGCTGATATCTTTCGAACCGGGCTCGCCAAAAGAGTAAAGGATGAGATCTTCCTTTGCCTTGTCGATCAGCGAGAGCACTGTCCTGCCATCAAATCCTCCTGTAAGCGAAACACCAACAACGGTGGCATCTGCATGCATTTTGTTGACCGCCTTTTTCAGAAGACGCTCAGCGTGGACAATGCTATCACCAAGAGGCACGAGTTTCCTGACGAACAAAGATACTGGAGACCAGTAGTTACGCTGCGTGACACCTGTATCTCCAATCGTCAACACGCTGGCCGGCGACAGCAGTGAAACACCTTCGATGTATGTACTATCGGCAAGGGGATAGTTGAAAAGAATGTAGTCTGCCACCGATTTTTTATTGATCCTCTTTTTTATCAGTGAAAGTTTCAACATCGGCCCTAATCTGGATGAAAAAACGAAATAACCACCTCCATTGTAGTAATACAAAGGCCGCATACCCAATCTGCTGTTGACCAGATGATAGACCCGTCGATTGCTGTCATATATCAGAATATTGAACCAGCCCTTCAGCATTCCGGTGAAATCGACTCCTGACTTCTCATAAAGAAACGGCACAAGGAAATACGGCTGGGTAACTCCGCGCATGCCATAGTGCCTGGCTATTGCCTGCTGGTCATCTTTGTCGATGAAAACATCTCCATCAATCATACAATGAATAGTGCTATCCTGATTAGTGCAATATTGCGCAGCACCTCGCATATTGTCGCTGCCAGCTACACCGAGCAGATGCTTTTCATCCTTCATAGTAGTGACACGGCCGCCAGTCAGGGAATGGAGCATGAGCATGAAATCACTTTCAATAATGCGCGCCCTTGCACTGCGCATGCTTATTACTCCAACAATACCTGACATCAATCAACCTTTCCGCACCGTTTGACCACCATTTCCGCAGCTGCACCCATCGTTCGGGTCCACAGCAAACCCTTATCACGCAAGCCAGCCGCGTGATGCATGACAGGAGGCAGCACATCATACACGAACCACGGGACCATCGAAGGATGGAACCAAAAATGGCATATCGTTCGTGTGCTGGCGGCTCTATCGAGATACTTGATCAGGCGCCGTATGTAATACTCGCGCGACCAACTGCAGCCATCATCATTCAATTCCACACTGCTTGGTAGTATCACCAGCCCTTGTTCATCCAGGCGTGGATACGACAGGTCATGTGTCAACTTCCGGCGATAATTCGTGAACCCGTATTTCTTGAGTACTTCGTAGTTCCCGTAGGTTCCCCCTGCGAACACGAATGACTTCAGTGCAAAGCCCCATTCTTTCGCGGCATTCACGCAAGCCAGGATCTCATCTTCGGCGACCTCCTGGGGACAGTTCTCATTGCTCATGTCTATGTGCGAGAATGTGTGGCATCCTATTTCATGCCCCGCTCGAGAACGGAGTATTGATTCGATAATATCCGGCGCGTACCAGGCCCGGGCCCTTTCCCAGATAGTACATGGATCATGCTCAAACCAATCCCCCCGATCGTACAGCCATCTCTTGTTTTCGAAATAAGGTATTCTCCTCATCCACGAATGGGTACGGCGGTTACAGGAACTCAACATCAAATGACCTACCGTCGCCCAGGTTACGGGGATGCGATACTCCTCGAAGATTTCCATGAGTCTGGGCATGTTTCCCCTGGCCTGCAGTGCCATCTTTAGGGGATCTTGCCGGGTCTTCGCATAGCGCCATCCCCAGGCCAATTCAAAATCAGCTGAAATAACAAGTCCTCCTTTGAAACCATCGGCAAAAAGCGATTCGGCCGGACCATCCGGCGACGTCACCGATGGCTTGTCGGTCAGGGAAAAGACAGCTCTCGACAGCAGGCATTTGACATTTTTCGGACTGCGGTCGCGCAGTCTCCCGTAGAAGACCGAGAGCGTGCTCCACTTCTGCTTCACAGTAATCCCCGGTTTAGTAGTTCAATGACGTGTGTCAATCTGAGATCAAAGGAGTTATTACCATTGAAACTACCTCCTTCGAAGACCCATCGCCCGCTCACCTGAACGTATCTGCCAGGTTTTCCATCGACGATCATCTGGTGCGGGTTCTTTGAACCAAAAAAACACTGAAGCTCGTTGACCATATATTTTCCATCTTTCTGCTCAAAAATATCCACTGCCTGGCTCAAGAAATCACCGGCATCGCACACTTCCTTAGTGAAGTTCAACAATCCTTCAGGCGGTCTCTCCCAACCGACCATAGACGTACCACTGAACATTTCCCCGCGCCCCCTTAGTTTCTTATGGGCAAAATAAGAATCACCGATGCGTACGCACCGCCACTCGGAATCACATTGGACGTATTCCTGAAGAATGACAAAGCCCCGCTGTGGACTCATTGCCACGGCTTCGTACTTACTGCGGAAGTACCGGTAGAACCTCACGGGATTCTTTATCCTCGAAACCAGCCTCTTCCAGAAGTCTCCCCTTCTCAAATTCGGACCCCATTTTCTCCTGATGCCATCCTCCGAGAACACCGTCTCAACGTATTTCCGGAACTCATTACGGTCCCTGATGATACGCACACCCGAACCAGAGGCGCCGATCGATGTCTTTGCCACAACAGGTAACGTGCACTGTGCAGTGAAGCGAAGTGCTTCGTTTCTGTCATAGAATATCCACGTACGCGGATGGGGTATCGAATGTGCCTCCAACCAGTACGCGAGCATCTGCTTATTCTCATAGATCAACAATTCTCCATATGACGGGTATATGCTCTTTTTCAAGACCTTGTTTACTACGAACAATCTCTCATCGTATATCCGTTTATG
>Ga0224495_10001524_pt1 | contig 16173 bp, 13 predicted proteins | sample SF_Jul11_sed_USG_FD_168128 | JGI IMG/M metagenome (GOLD analysis project Ga0224495, IMG submission 168128) | Sediment microbial communities from San Francisco Bay, California, United States - SF_Jul11_sed_USGS_4_1 | ecosystem: Environmental > Aquatic > Marine > Sediment | place: USA: California... | reverse complement strand
GCCCGTGTGCCGACGTCATCGAAAGTAAAAGGCTCGCAATTCGAATACAAGTCGAACCAGGGTACCTCCAAGGACGGCGGTTACTCATCCCCGGGCGGGTCGACTAAGGAGAAATCGACGCTCCAAGGGACGTCCAAGTCCCAATATTACCAGAAGAAGTCGGCCACGACCTTGAGGCAGAAATCGAAGACCGGATCGATCCGTGACGGGTCCAATCAGCCGAGTAAGAGCAGTAACTCCGCCAAGGGCAAACAATCGTCGTCTTCGAGTAAATCTACCAAACAGTCCGGCAGCAGCGAGTCCTCCGGCAAGAGCATCCAGCAGGCCCCCAGCCAGTCGTCGGGCTCCAGCAAGTCAGCGCCGCAGAGCACGTCCAAAAGCGGTGGGTCGTCCAGCAGCGGAAAAAAGAAATAGTTGGCCGCCGGATACTTGCCGGATGGCCGGCCGATGGTTGTCCTGGAGTGCGGAGAGGTTTTTATGAAAAGACTGCTGATATATCTCGTGTGCGCGGGTTTTATGTTTTCGCTCAGCGGACAGGTGCATGCGGTTGAAAAACACAAGAAATCAAAAACCAAGGTTGTCAAGAAACAGGAAGCATCTTCGACCTTGAAAAAGGCGCCGCCGGCCGGAAGAGAGAAGGCGCGGGGCAAAAAGTTCGATCGCTTCGTCGACAGTAACAATAACGGGATTGACGACCGCAGGGAAAACCTCAAGCAAAAATCCGCCCCGAAGCAGACGACTGCGCAAAAGACCACCAAGAAGTCAGCCCAGAAGAAGTCCGAAACCGACCAAAAGAGTAAGAAGTAACGCCATCACCGGGGTGCCTCCCGGTTCGACATGGACGGTTCGTCTTCCCGGGTTCTTCCTGAGGCTGTCTCCATTGCTGCTCGCCTCGGCAGGTATACAGTTGCATCATCATCCGAAATCTCCATTTTAGGGTAGTCCTGACCATTTGGGCAACAGTCAGGACGCATCCGCCGCGACGACATCTGACGACAAGAGGACTTTGACGCTCCCGTCATGTCGAAAATATCCCGGATCGTTTTTTCTTGACTATTGTTACAAAATTTAAGAGATTATTAGCGCTCTGACAGGGCGGCTGCCAAAATGGCAGCTGATTGTGTGGCAGGCATTTAAGATGGCATTCGAAAGTCTGACAGACCGCGAGAAGCAGATACTATCCAACCTGATCAGCTACTATATCGCGACCGCCGATCCGGTTGGCTCGCGAGCTATCGCCAGCAAGTTTAAAATGGGGATTTCCTCGGCGACTATCCGCAATACCCTTCAGGATCTCGAGGAACTGGGTCTGGTTAAGCAGCCGCATACCTCCGCCGGCCGGGTGCCCACCGACCTGGGATACCGTGTTTACGTGGATTATCTTCTCAAGCCGGAGAAGCTGACAGACAAAGAGAAAGAGAGTATCAAAAGCTCCATTTTGCGCGAAGGGCGCGGCATCAATGAGATACTGGGACAGACCTGTAAAGTGCTGGGGGATATCTCGCAGCAGCTGGGGGTATCCATAGCTCCCCGTTTTGAGGAAGGCGTGCTGAAAAGGTTGGAACTCATTCCGGTGGCCGATGAGAGGATCATGGTGGTGGTCGTCGTTCAGTCAGGGCTGGCCAGGTCGGTGATCCTGGAGGTTGAGACAGTCATCTCGGAGCCCTCGCTTCGGGAAGTCGAGGTCCTTCTGAACGAACGACTGGCCGGGCTGACCCTCGGTGAGATCCGCCGGACGATTTCGAAGCGTCTGGCCGATGTCTCGGGGCGGGGCCGGCTGATCAACATGATGGTGGACTCCAAAGACAAAATCTGGCGCGACCACCGCTCGGGGGATATACATATCTGGGGCGCGGATAATCTGGTTCGACAGCCCGAGTTCTCCGATCCTGTCCGTATCTCGGAGTTGGTCAAGGTACTCGGTGACAGCAGCGTTCTTACGGATTTCCTCGATGAGGCCCGTGAAGAGGGCCTGTTAATAACGATTGGCAAAGAAAGCAAATTTCACGAAATTCTAAATTGTTCCCTGGTGACCTCATCCTATCGCGTTGGCAATATCTCCGGAACCATCGGGGTCATCGGACCCACGCGAATGCCGTACAGCAAGCTGGTTTCGGTAGTGCGGTTTACGGCCAAGGCTATCAACGAGGTTCTGGCCGGTTTCGATAAGAAAAAGGAATAATCGGTGATGTCCAAAAAGAAGGAAATAGAAATCGAAGTAAAGAGCAGTGAAGAGAAAAGTGAGCGCGAAGCCGAGCTGGAGACCTCGTCGGGGGAAGCCGGTGGTGACAAAACCCCGGCGATCTCACCGGAAGAAGGCGAGAACGGCCGTCCTTCTCAGCAGCCGGAGGAAGTCGGCAAGTCGGAAGAAGGGTTAAGCGAAGAAGAGAAGCTTCAGGAAAAGGTGGCACAACTCGAGGACAGGCTGTTGCGAACGGCCGCCGAATTTGACAATTACAAAAAGCGTGTCGCCCGCCAGTATGACGACATGGTGCGCTCATCCAACCAGCGCATCCTGGGCCAGATGCTTGAAATCGTGGACAATTTTGAGCGCGCCCTGGAGCACGGCAATGATGACAACAGCCTGGAGGGTTTCAGAAAGGGCGCGGAACTCATCCTGGGGCAGATGATGGACCTGCTGGCGAAGTACGACGTCAGGCCTATTGAGACCATCGGTAAACCGTTCGATCCTAATCTGCACGAAGCGCTCACGCAGGTGGATTCGGACGAGTACGAAGAGGGTATAGTCGTCCTGGAGATGACCAGGGGCTACATGCTGGGCAATAAGGTGCTCCGGCACAGCAAAGTAGGGGTGAGCCGCGGCCGGCTCTCCGAAGATGATGCGAGTCAAGAATAGAAGTGTCAGCTAACATGGCTAGTTGAAATAGGAGTTTAGCGATGGGTAAGATAATTGGCATAGACCTGGGGACAACCAACTCCTGTGTGGCCGTTCTCGAGGGCAATGATCCGGTGGTAATACCGAACCAGGAGGGTTCCCGCACGACCCCGTCGGTGGTTGCGTTTACCAGCGACGGGCAGCGCCTGGTGGGTGCCGCGGCGAAACGGCAGGCGGTCACCAATCCCGAAAATACCGTTTTTTCGGTCAAGCGTTTTATGGGTCGTATGCATAATGAGGTCGGCGAGGAGGAGAAGATCGTTCCTTACAGAGTCACCGAGAATGATAAGGGGGCCGTTCTGATAGAAGCCGGCGATAAGCAGTACCAGCCTCCGGAAATCTCAGCCATGATTCTGCAGTACATGAAAAAAGCGGCGGAAGATTATCTTGGCGGCGAGGTCAAGCAGGCGGTAATTACGGTGCCGGCCTACTTCAACGACTCGCAGCGGCAGGCCACCAAGGATGCCGGGCGCATCGCCGGGCTGGAAGTCCTGCGGATTATCAACGAGCCGACAGCAGCTTCCCTGGCTTACGGGCTGCAGAAAAAAGCCAACCAGAAAATAGCCGTATATGATCTGGGCGGCGGCACCTTCGATATATCGATTCTCGAAATTGGTGACGGTGTTTTTGAGGTGCGTTCGACCAACGGCGACTCGCACCTGGGCGGCGATGACTTTGACCAGACGGTCATTGACTGGATGGCCGATGAATTTCGTAAGGCGCAGGGGATTGACCTGCGTAAAGACCGCATGGCGCTGCAGCGGCTCAAAGAGGCGGCGGAGAAAGCCAAAATCGAGCTGTCGTCGACCCTGCAGACCAACATCAACCTGCCGTTTATCACGGCCGACCAGTCCGGGCCCAAGCATCTGGATCTGTCGCTGACGCGCGCTAAATTCGAGCAGTTGACCGAACATCTGATTGAGCGCACCATCGGACCATGCAAGCAGGCTCTGGCTGATGCCCAGTTGAGTGTCGGCGACATCGACGAAGTCGTGCTGGTAGGTGGTATGACACGCATGCCCAAGGTTGTCGCACTGACCAAGGAATTGTTCGGCAGGGAACCTAACAAGGGCGTCAATCCCGATGAAGTGGTTGCCCTGGGAGCCGCCATTCAGGGTGGCGTCCTGGCCGGTGACGTCAAGGATATCGTCCTTTTGGACGTCACCCCGCTTTCGCTGGGCATCGAGACGCTGGGCGGGGTGATGACACGACTGATCGACCGAAACACCACCATTCCGACTAAAAAGGCGCAGATCTTCTCCACCGCCGATGACAACCAGACGGCCGTTTCCATCCACGTGCTGCAGGGTGAACGCAAAATGGCCATTGATAACCGCACCCTTGGCCGTTTTGACCTGGTAGGCATTCCGTCGGCCCCGCGAGGTATACCGCAGATTGAAGTTGCGTTCGATATTGACGCCAACGGTATCGTGCACGTCTCGGCCAAGGACAAAGCCACCGGCAAAGAGCAATCGATCAGGATCGAGGTTTCATCCGGCATGTCGGAGCAGGAGATTGACCGCATGGTCGGTGATGCTGAGAAGCACGCCGATGAGGACAAAAAGAAGGCCGACCTGATCCAGGCCCGGAACGAAGCGGACCAGTTCATTTACACCACCGGGAAGACGCTCAAAGAGCACGGTAATAAAATCTCGGAGGTCGAGAAGAAGAAAGTCGAAGAGGCGATCAGCAAGCTCAAAGAAGCCATGAAAGGCGAATCCCCCGAGGTCATCAACCAGGCCAAGGAGGAGTTGATGACGGCTTCGCACAAAATCGCCGAGGAGATGTACAAGGCGGCCCAGGCCGAGCAGGCCCAGGCGGCATCACAGGCCGGTTCAGCAGCGTCCGGCCAGCCAGGAAGTGAGCAGGCGGATAAGGGCGGCGGCGCAAAGGATGGTGCCGTGGATGCCGACTTTGAGGTCGTCGATGATGACAAGAAGTAACTGACCTTCCATGGAGAAGCGCGACTACTACGAAATTCTCGGCGTCGGCCGCGATGCCGGTGAGGACGACATCAAGTCGGCCTACCGAAAGCTGGCTATGAAGTACCACCCGGACCGCAACCCGGGCAACAGCGAGGCCGAGGAGAGCTTTAAGAAAGCTACGGAGGCCTATGAGGTTTTGAAGGACCCCCGGAAGCGGCAGACTTATGACCAGTTCGGTCACGCCGGTCTGGGCCAGGCAGCCGGTTTCGGCGGGTTCGGCGGTTTTGGCGGGTTCGACCTCAGCGATGCCCTGCGGGCGTTCATGCGCGACTTCGGCGGCGGCTCGATCTTTGATGACTTGTTTGGAATGGGCCCCGGCAGTACGCCCCGTCGGAGAAATCGCGGCGAGGACCTGCGCATACGCATCAGCCTGTCCCTCGAGGAGATAGCCGCCGGTGTGGAGAAAACGGTTAAGGTCAGGCGGATGGTCGGCTGTGACACCTGTGGCGGTTCGGGTGTAGCTGTCGGCTCCTCGAAGAAAACCTGCCCGCAGTGCAAGGGCGCCGGACAGGTGCGGACGATCAGCCGGACTTTTCTCGGCACGGTCCAGCAGGTTACGCCGTGTAACATGTGCCGTGGCGCAGGTGAGATTATTGCTGACGCCTGTCGCAGCTGCAACGGCGATGGCCGCGTGGGCGGCTCCAGCGACGTCAAAATCAAGGTCCCGCCGGGAGTGGCCGGCGGCAATTATATGACCGTTGAGAACATGGGGAACGCCGCTCCCAACAAGGGCGAGCCGGGTGATTTGATTGTGGTTTTCGAGGAGAAGAACCATGAAATTTTCAGCCGCCATGGCGACCACGTGATCTGTGAACTGCCCATCTCATTTACCACTGCGACCCTGGGCGGCACCGTCTCGGTGCCTACTCTGAACGGTGACGAGAGTATCAAAATTCCCGCCGGGACTCAACCCGGTAAGGTGTTCAAGCTGCGCGGCAAGGGTATTCCCCATCTGCATCGCGGCGGCCGTGGCGACGAGCTGGTGCAAATTTTCGTCTGGGTCCCCGCCAGTGTGGAGGCCTCCGACCGCGAGTTGCTTCGGAGGCTGGCTCGTTCGGATTCCTTCAAGCCGCCCAAGCCCAGTAAATCTTTCTTCGAAAAACTCAGAGAAACGTTTGGCGTATGACAGGCACCACCGAGATTCCCAAGGAATATCTGGAAGTCACCCTGGAAGTGCCGCGCGTGCATGCCGACGCCGTATGCAACTTCCTGATCGATAATGTCTGCTCGGGACTGGTGCTTGAAGAGGAGGAGGATTCGCCTGTCACCGGCATCAAGTTCTACGTACCGGCCGGGCACGACCGCGACCACCAGACACTTTTGCGCAATTACTTGTCGCAGTTGGTCGACAAAAGCATGCCGGAGGTTCCCCCGATTTATGAGCGTCCCATCAAGAACGTGGAGTGGACTCAGCAATACAGGAGATCCGTGGAGGCGGTGCGTGTCTCGGAGGATCTGGTAGTCCGGCCGCCGTGGGCCCGGGCTCCGGCTGATATCCGCTATGATATTGTCATAGAACCGAAAATGGCCTTTGGGACCGGTCGTCACGAGACGACGCGCACCTGTCTCAGGATTGTGCGTGAAAAATTCAAAGCGGGCGGCAGGTTCCTGGACCTGGGGTGCGGCTCTGGTATTCTCTGTATTCTGGCAGACAAGATGAAGGCCGGGTATATCAAGGCTGTCGATCACGACCTGGTGGCTATCGAGAGCGCTCACGAGAACTTTGCCATCAACAACGTGACCTGCCCTCACGACATTACCTTCGGTTCCCTTGACAAGTGTCAGGGCGATGAGCCGTACGATTTCATCGCGACCAATATCATCAAAAGCACCATCATGGTGATGATTGAAAAACTGGCCTATCTTCTTGCCGGCGGCGGCATTCTCTTGCTGTCGGGTTTGCTGGAACCCGATCTGCCGGATATATCTTCCGAGTTGAACCGAAACGGACTCAACCGATTCACTACCGTTCGGGATAACGAGTGGTTTACCTTTATCGTGTACAAGGGCTGAAGAAATGCAGGCCCCGATCTTCTACGCGCCGCCGGAACTCATAAAGGCCGGCGTCGTTCGTCTGCCTGATGATGAGGCCCGCCACGCAATTGCGGTTCTGCGCTTGAAAAAGTCAGACCAGGTTATAGTCATCGACGGCCTGGGCACAGCCTACCGCGGAATGGTGGCGAGGGTCTCCCGTCCAAAGGCGGTGGAAGTGACGGTTCATGCGGAAATCCGCAATTTCGGCGAACCGTCGGTGATACTTACGCTGGCCGCCGGGTTGTCCAGTGGCTACAAGTTCGACAACGTGGTAGCCCGGGGTACGGAATTGGGCGTCAAGAGATTTGTCCCCGTGTTTACGTCGAAATCCAAAGTCAGGCTGGATGACGCGCGGCGAGCCCGCGCCCGGGTAGCGCGGCTGGAGAAAGTCGCCCTGGCGGCCGCCAAGCAGTGCCGGCGCGCCTATCGCCCTGAGATATCAGTACCGGTGAATTTTGCCGAGTATCTTCGGGAAACCGACGGTGAGTCGTTCAACCTGATATTTCATCCGACGGCAAAAGTCCGGCCGCTGGCCGTGGCCCTGGATGATGCCCGGCCCAAAAGAGTGTCGCTGCTGGTGGGTCCGGAATCCGGTTTTACCGACGAAGAGGTCGAAGCGGCTGCGGCCGCCGGTTTTGTGCCGGTGTCCCTCGGTGGCCGGGTCCTGAGAACGGAAACGGCCGGCCCGGCGGTTGTTACTCTCATCATGCATCTGCTGGACGAGTTGAGATAAACGGGCTGTCTGCCGATAATAAGCCTGTATGGAGTTATACGGTCTGATATGGGCGGGCCTGCTGGGACTGGCGATCGGTTCTTTCCTGAACGTGGTGATTTACCGTCTTCCCCGCAAGCTGAGATTCCTTCTGGAACGGTCAATCTGTCCCCGCTGCCGTCGGCAGCTTCGCTGGTATCATAACATACCGTTGGTCAGTTATCTCTTTCTCAGGGGCAGGTGCGGCTTCTGTCATGAGAGCATTTCTCTTCGTTACCCGAGCGTCGAGTTGGCCAACGCTTTGTTTTATGTCTTTTTCTACTGGCAGTTCGGCTTGAGCCTGCAGTTTTTGGTGTTCGCGTTTCTGGGTTCATCGCTTCTGGCGATCTTTCTGATAGATCTCGAGTTTCAGATCATTCCCGATGTCATCACCATCCCCGGCATGGCCATCGGGCTGACGGTTTCTCTCCTTCCCGATGGCATCGGTATCGGCAATGCCGCAATCGGCCTTTTAGTCGGCGGCGGCTCACTTTATCTAATCGCCCTGCTCGGCGACTGGTTGTTCAAGAAAGACTCGATGGGCGGCGGCGATATCAAAATGGCAGGTATGCTGGGAGCTTTTCTGGGCTGGCAGAAGGTTCTCTTCATATTTATGGCATCCGCCGTGATCGGGCTAGGAGTCTCTTTGATTGTCATGATCTTCTCGTCCCGGTTGCGCCGAAACCGGGTTATTCCATTTGGGCCGTTTCTGGCCACGGCGGCCTTGCTTTCGATTGTTTACGGTGACAGAGTAATCAGCTACTACGTAAGCAACTTTCTGACTGTTCAATGAGACGCGGCTTCTCAACCATCCGTCCCTTTTTACCGATAATCTGCCTGTAGTCATGAAAAAACGAACCGACAGATATGAATCCGAAGTACACCTCGGTTTGCTGGTAATTATCGTCATACTGCTTTTTCTCAGCTTTGCCGCCAATTATGTCGTTTACCAGGCGCGGACCGATATGCGCGAGCGGACCGCGGCCAGTCTGAATGGCGCGGCGCTGGCGGTCTCCCGGGCCGTCCAGAAAGAAATCCTTCCCGAACTGACCGCCGAACAGGCGGCCTCGTTCAAATCTATGTACGGCCTGTCGGGGCTGATTCTGATACCCTCCCGACCGCCGGACAATTCGCCTCAGTCCCGCAAGTTGTGGTTTGCCTCCATCGTAAGTGCGCTGCCCCCGGGACAGATTCCTCAGGTGGCTCGAAAAATACTCTCGGCCGAATTTCAGACCTTGACCCATGGCGAGCAGAGCGAATACTTCTATGTCTATCCCATACCTTCAACCATAGACAAGAAAATCCTGATTCTGTCGGCCAACGAACCTGTCCTGGCCTACCTGGATGAGTCGGGAAACAACATCCTTGTCGTCAGTGTCTTAGCGACGCTGGTGGTGATAGGGATTTATGTGTGGTTGCTTCGTTATATCCTGGCGCCGCTCCGGCGTATCCGGCAAGAGGCCGTCGACGCCGGCCGACTCGTCGATGGGGACGCCGGCGAAGTAGAAGCTGTGATTGAAGACTACCGAAGAATCATCGGGGAGTTGAAAGCCAAGGAATCGGAACTGCTCGAGCTTAACGAGGCCGTGCGCCTGAGAGCCGACTCCCTCGAGCATTTCAACCAGTACCTGCTGGACTCGATAGACTCCGGCATCGTGACCGTCGACAATGACGGTAACCTACGTTCAATAAACCGCTCGGCTGTCAGGATTCTAAAACTCACGACGGCTGACATCAGTGGTCGCTGTATCGGACAGCTTTTCGGCGGCAATCCCGGCCTGCTGGATGTCGTCAAGTGCTGCCTGGAGAACACCGTCGGCCGGCCATACAGCGAGTACGAATTCATCACCGCCGATGGCCAGCGGCTGGCCCTGGGTGTGGGCGTTTCGGTTATCGCCAGTGACCGGCAGACTCAGGTGGGAGCCTCGATTCTTATAAACGATCTGACCGAGTTGCAGGGTCTGCGCAAGGAGCTGGAGACAAAGAAGCGTCTGGCCGCGCTTGGGGAGATGGCAGCCGGTCTGGCCCATCAGTTGCGCAACTCCATCGGAGCCGTGGTGGGCTACAGCAAATTGGTCAAAAGGCGACTGCAGAAGGCGCGACTGGAAATCAGCGGTATGACGGCTCTGGACGAGGAAACCCGACAGGCCGAACTGCTGATCGAACGCTTTCTCAATTTCGCGCGGCCCCTGCGTCCAGCGCTGGCGCCGGTTGTGCTCAAGGAGGTGCTGGCCGAGTTGATAAATACCTTCCAGGTGCGCGCGGGGAACAAGCGCATCCAGTACAGACAGGCCGGGGCGACCCCCGGGGAAGTGTGGGCCGACGAACTGCTCATAAAGCAAGCCCTGTCAAATATCATCGACAACGCCGTCAATGCCTATGACAACGGTCCGGGCCTGGTCGATATACACGTGACCGAAGAAGAGGGCTGGCAGTCTGTGACTATCCGAGACTACGGCTGCGGGATCGCTCAAGAGGATCTCGGCAAAATATTCACACCCTTTTTCTCCTCGCGGCCGGCCGGCAGTGGCCTGGGCCTGGCACTGGCAGCGAAAATCATCGATCTCCACCAGGGGCACATTGCCGTCACGTCGCAACCCGGCACGGGGACGGAATTTGTCATCAGCCTGCCCGTACAGAGCGGTGCCCCGGCGACGACCGAACCGTCCCAATGCGCCCGGAACCTCTAGAATTTCCTTGGGTCGGGCTCGTTTTTTGTTATATTTGGTGTCGGTTTAAGCAGGAGGACTTATGTATACGCCATCGGATTTCAGAAAGGGGCTGCGCATTATCGTCGACGACCAGCCGTATTATGTCGTCGATTACCAGCACTTCAAAATGGGTCGGGGAAAGGCCAATATTCGCACCAAGTTGAAACACATCAAGACCGGGGCCGTGGTCGAAAAAGTCTTCTCCTCCAATGACAGTTTCAAGCCGCCCGACATGGAAGAAAAAAGGATGCAGTACCTGTACGAAAATAGCGGCGAATTTACCTTCATGGATTCAACAACCTTTGAGCAGGTGCAGATTCCGGTGGATAACCTCGGCGATGCCAAGTGGTACCTTCTGGAAAACGAAGAATACCGGGTTCTGTTTCTCGACAATGAGGCTATTTCCGTGGATTTACCCACTTCCGTGGTTTTGACGGTCGTGGAGACAGAACCGTTCGCCAAGGGGGATACCGTTACAAACATTACCAAGCCGGCCAAACTCGAGACCGGGCTCGTTGTCAAAGTGCCTCCGTTTGTCAAGGAAAGCGATAGGGTCAAGGTGGACACGCGGACCGGCGACTACCTGGAGCGTGCTAATTAAGGCATGCCGAAAAAGCCACAAGTAATAGGGGTCGACGAATCCGGCAAAGGCGATTTCTTCGGCCCCTTAGTTATTGCAGCCTTTCTGGCGGCCGACGATGCTATTCCCGGTTTGGTGTCGTTAGGCGTCCGCGACGGCAAACTTCTCTCTGATAAGCGCGTGCTCGAGATCAGCCGGACACTTCGCCACGATTTCATCCATTCGGTGGTGATGGTCGGTCCCGAGAAATACAACCAGCTTTACGAGAAAATGCGTAACCTGAATAAGCTGCTTGCCTGGGGGCACGCCCAGGCGATTGAAAACATCACCAGCCGGACGCCTGCTGCCCTGGCGGTCTCCGATAAGTTCGGCAAGGCGGAACTGGTGGAGCAGGCGCTGGCTCGAAAAAACAACAAGATCGAGATTCGTCAGCTCGTAAGGGGAGAGAGTATCGTTCAGGTAGCGGCTGCGTCTATTATCGCCCGCGCCGCTTTTATCGAGGCGATAGACAGGATGTCGTCCCAGTATGGTCTGGAACTGCCCAAGGGCGCCGCGGCCAAGGTCGACGAGGCCGGACGCCAGCTTGCCCGGATGCACGGCACGGCGGTTCTCGGGAAAACCGCCAAAATCCACTTCAAAAATTACCAGCGAATCGTCAACCCGCGCCTGGCCCTGGAGTAATCTAAAGTCAAGGCCGGGCATCCCCACGATACCCGGCCTCTTCTGCCATTCCAGTATCCCTGATCTACTTGGAGCCGTAGCTTCTCAGTTCGCCGACTTTGCTGCCGGAAGTCGCATACAGCGCCGAAGCCCCGATAATGTATTTGACCAGGCCCACGCCCGGTGCGAACCAGTAAATATTATAGGTGCCCGTCGCGTTGGTGTTGGTTATTTTGACCGCGCCGCTGTAATAGGCTCCATTATCGAGTTGCAGTTTCTCGATAGCCGTGACCGTCATGGTCGACAACCCGGTAGTCGGATAGTTTTTGAGCGTGCCATCCATGAAATCCGTGGAGTCGGGAAACTTGAAATCGTTGTCGAATATGATATCAATTCCGTCTTCGTAGTCACTCAGAAGGCTGCCGTCTTCGTAACGCGGCCATGACTGCCCAATCACCAGGGGTAATTCTATAATCTTCTCTGCCGCGGCGCCGAGATCTTCAAAGTAATAAAGAGCCGTCGCCGTAGCCTCGAAGTAGCCCGTATCCTTGCCGTTGGAACTGGTGTATGATAACCACTCCATGGCCGTAGCGCTGCCTCGCGATACCTCTTTGCCGACGGTGTATGTCTCGCTCTCCTTCGTGCCGTCACTGTTGACGACGTCGTAGATCGTCTGGTAACCTTCATTGAGAGGGAAGTAATACAGTACTTCGCTGTTGGCACTGGTGCCGTCGTTAGAACCGGGCGGCGAAACCGTGGTAATAGTGTCATCAGAGCAGCCGATCCACGCCAGGCACAAAAGAACGGCGGCGCTGATTATTAGGCCGGATATAACCTGCTTAGACATAGATGTCCTCCCTCCGTACCGGGTACGGGATTTTGGTTTCAGTTCTTGTCTGCCAAATGCCATGCAATTCCAGTGCCTTGCCAGGTGCAATATTGGATTATATGATGTGGCGGCTACTTAAAGGCGTCAGCTAAAGTAATACATTAAGTCTCGAGGTCGAAACACTGTGGGTCGGAATCGATATCCTGCCGTCACCGGCCGAGGTTATTCGACGCTAAGCTGATAGTCAGGTCTGCCGATAATTATAGAAATAGCCTGAGCTTAGCATACTTCGCGTTTTAGGAGGTCAGTATGGGAGTGGAGGTTTTTGACCTGTGGGTCACCGTCATGGGGATAGCTGCCCTGGTACTGGTGGCCAGATTTCGAAGGCAACTGAGGGCGGAGCACAGGCAAAGCTACGACTACATCGGCGGCGGCCTGGTTATCCTGACCCTGGTTTCTCTAACCAGGATGTACCATAACCTTGGACTCTTCGATTCCATATCGTTTGTGTCCGACCCGCTCTTTTTCAAGCTGATAAGCTGGATCGGAATCATCACCGGGATCACTCTGACCGTAAGCGGTATCGCGGACTGGCTACCTCTCTCCCGGGAATACCGCCGTTGCGGCGAAGCGCGAATTAGACGTCTCGAGTTAATAAAACGCATCGAGCAGTTGGTGGCCGTCGAGTCCCGCCTGCCGGTGGTTCTCCGCAAGGGACTGCAGTATATGATCGGTGAGTACGGCCTGAACCGAGGTGGCGTATATATTTATTCGCGGCGGGCGCGACGGATCGTACGTTTGTCGACCTTCCCGGATACCAATCCGGCACCGGGCGACCTGGACAGCCTTCTGGCCGGGCGAACGGTGTTCTGCGAAGCGACTGACTGCCGGCTGAACCTGGAACTGATACTCCGGCAGTGGCCCGCCTCGGAGGTGAAGCCGGCTATTCTGCTGCCCGTCGACGTCGATGACCGGCCGGTGGGCTTCTTCCTGTTGTGGGGTGACGGCGCCCGACTCACGACCGACGACAGGATCAATCTCAAAATCGCGTCGGAAATAATGGGCAGGAAGATTCAACTGGACCGGCAGCAGCGCCGGATCAATTACCTTCGTGAACGTCAGGAACTGCGTCGCCGTATGCGGCAGGCCGTTGACCGCCGCAAGGAAATCAAGGACAACATGGTGAGATTGATGCGCGCCGTCCGCGAGACGATCGACTTCGATTTCGCGGCCCTGACCATAGCCCACAATCCGCAAGATGTCCAGCGTTTTTCGGTAGGCGAGAATGACACCCTTCTCAAGGAGATGGGTCTTGATTTCACAACGTTTCAAAACCAGCTGCGAAGACTGCCCCGCCGCGGCCGTCCGACGGCGATAGCGGACGGCGAAAAGCAGGCCGAGGACATCTGTGGCCGTTTGCTTGACGACAACGCTATGAGATGTCAATTGTCATTTCCGCTGACTGTCGCCGGCAGCCTTGATGGCATCCTGACCATCGCGAGCAAACAGCCGGACAAGTTCAGCAGCGCCGACGCTGCCGTTCTGGCGGACGCCGCCGATTTTCTGCAGGAACTGGTGGCCGAAGAAAAACTCCGCCAGGACCTGCAGGAACGAGAAAGAATGCAAGTGGCCCTTAACGGTTTTCTCGCCGACGTTGCCCTCGGGCTCGACGCCGGTGAGGTGCTGGACCGGGCGGCGGCCATGCTTTCGGAGGAACTCAAGACAACGATAGTCCGCATTTCCACGTTCGATCCGGACGCATTCTTTCTCAATTCCCGGTCGCTGGCGTTGCAGCGGCCCCTTCAGAAAATGACGCCGGCCGACGGACATATGATTCTGTCGCTCATGCCGTATCACAGCCTGGTTCGCGACACTGCCCGCCTCATGATGGTGAATCAGGAAAACTCGGATAACAAGGTCGGGGAGGCGGAAGCCACGCAATGTTTCTGTAAAGAGCTGAAATCGGCGTTGCTGGTGCCGGTGAAAGCCGGTGAAACCGTTCTCGGCGTGATCAGCCTGGCCGATATTCGATGTTGGGAAAGGTACCACTACCAGCAGGCGCATGTGCTGCTGGTCAGCGCAGTGGCCTCGGTGCTGGCTCGCGTACTGACCCTGCCGGCGCCGGCCGAGAGGTACAAGCGGGACATCAAGGTAGGGCTGCAGAGCCTGGAGGGTGCCCGTTATTTGCCGCCGGAAGCGAGAAGCCGCATAAACTCATCTCTTTCGGGAATTCTGGGCTCGGTGGAGATGATCCGAGCGCAGCCGGCTTCGGAAACGGCCGTCAGTCGCTATCTTGCGATCATCGACAAATCGGCCCGTAATATAGGAGAGTGCTTCACGGAGGATATATCGGTATAGCGGGCAACCTGTCTTCACGCCGTGACAACAGTGATTTGGGAAATGAGACTTTTATCCAACAACAAGAAGATGCCACTGAAAGGGGAGATGGGGTGCATCAGCCTGCCGGACCACATTCGTCTTTACGCTGCGGGGGGTATCCCCCAGTTATTTGGCTTTGTGCCGCAGCCGGGGGGCGATAGCGGCGGGCCGGCCTGGCTGTACCTGCCGATCGACTATTTGACATCGATACGCCAGGCGCTGTCGGGACCCGAACGAAAAGCGGAAAACACTTTCATAGCTGCGGAACCGGTCAGTATCGAAGATCATGATCTGTATCCTGTGCTGGCGGACAACTCCATCAGAGCGCTGCTGGCAGTCCGTACCGGCCAGCCGTGCCGGCTCGACGACACCCAGTTTGCCGGTATTGTCAAGCCTTTGACTTCAGCCTGCGGACGACGTGACGATGGCGGTGCCGATGTCGCGGTCCAGTTCGTGACGCGGCTGTTCCATCGGGACAACAGTCTGTGCGGTTTTATGCAGTTGATGCTCGGGCTCCTGGCGCGGCACTGCCCCGGCAGTTACGCCGGCCTCTATTACAACCAGGGAGGGGCCTTCAAACTCCGAATGGCTACGGGAGACATCAGCCTAAGTGATAAACTGCCCAACCGTCTCGATGACCAGACCGCGCAGGTCTTCAGGCATTTCATGCACCAAGGAACAAACCTCATCCCGGGCGAATTGCTGCCGGACTATCCCGCCTTCTTCGAACACTGCCCGACCTTTCTTTTTGTCCATCCCGGTGCGATGTCGGAACGGACAGAGTTCATGCTCGTGATGGCCCTGCCGGGTTCTCTCGAGCCCGGGCAGGTCCGCTGTATCTCGATGATGGCGGAACTCGCCTCGCAACTGCATGAAAACCAGTTCAGTACGACTTCCGAAACTCTCGATATGTTTCGTGATTTGAGCATCGGCCCGGTGGAGAACATGTCGCTGGACGACACCCTTGTTGATGTCTTCAAACTGCTCGCCCGTCAGTGTGATATCTGCCGCTTGGTCCTGGCCACCGGGACGGGTGCCGCCAGGGTGGTGGCGTTCGACAAAAACGACCGCGTGTCTCTGACCGTGGGGACAGACAACGTGATCCCGGCCGCGGCCTGGATCGCTCTCCGCCAGGGTGCGCCGCATTTTGTGCCCTCTTTGCACAACGGACATGCCTACATCGATACCGGGGGAGACACGTTCGGCCGGGAGGCAAATTCCGAATTGTATTACCCGGTTGCGCTCGATGATGCTCACCTGGGTGCTCTGGCCGTGGCCTCGCCTCTCGAAGGAGAGCATCTCTCGAAGTCAGCGCATCTCGTTGCCTGCGTGGCTGACTATATCAGTC
>Ga0224495_10001523_pt1 | contig 16178 bp, 13 predicted proteins | sample SF_Jul11_sed_USG_FD_168128 | JGI IMG/M metagenome (GOLD analysis project Ga0224495, IMG submission 168128) | Sediment microbial communities from San Francisco Bay, California, United States - SF_Jul11_sed_USGS_4_1 | ecosystem: Environmental > Aquatic > Marine > Sediment | place: USA: California... | reverse complement strand
TAATGGGAGAAAACCCTTTTTTCGCCGCGGAAAACGACCGGTTCAGCGCGCCGGGGACGGAAGGATATCCAGGATTTCCACTTCGTAAACGAGCGTTGTGTGGGGCGAAATATGGAAGCGTTTCTGACCGGATTTCTGTCTCGCGTAAAACCCTTGGCTGCCATAGGCCAGCGCGGCCGGGACGATGACGAGCTTCTTCTCTCCCTTCCTCATGCCCGCCAGGACCTCGTCCAAACCGGGGGTTATGCGGGTGGAGCCGACGACGAAATCGAAGGGCTCGGGTCTCTCGCCGAATTCGGGTTGGCCTTCGTCGGCGGTGCTGACGAAGGGGATGCCGGCCAGGGTCTTCCCCACATAAGCCGCTTTGAGGATGGAACCCGGCCGCGAACCCGGGCCGCTCGCCGCGCGTAAAATGATGACCCTGACCCCGTTCGCCAGCACGGTCGCTTGGGGCCAGGTTCCGGCGATGAGAGAGGCCTCTAATTTCTTTTTCTCCTCTTCTTGCCGTCTCGTCGACGCCCAGGCTTCTTCAAGCGTCTTCCGGAAGGAGGTCGTCTCCGGCCGGAAGGAGCGGGCGGCACGGCCGACGCGGACGATACGAACCGTCCGCACATCATCCCCCTGGACGACGGCCTGGACGACGTCCAACCCCTCCACGACCTCGCCGAAGACAGTATAGTCGCCGTCCAGATACGACCGGTCGCCGAGGGTGATGTAAAACTGGCTGCCGTTGGTATGGGGCCCGGAGTTGGCCATGCCGGCCATCCCCGCCCGGCCGTGCCCGAGGCTCGCGTCGATCTCGTTGGGGAATTCGTAGCCCGGACCCTCTGCCCGGCCATTCTTGGGAATTCCGGCTTGGATGACATGGCCAGGGACGACCCGGTGGAAGACGGTGCCGTCGAAGTAGGGCGTTCCGAGGGGCAATGCGTCGTTCGCCACCCTCCCCTCGGCGAGCCCGACAAAGCTGGCCACCGTGAGCGGCGTCCGCTCGAACTCAAGCCGGAGGACGATGAGGCCTTTACTGGTCGCGAGCTCCGCATAGAGCCCGTCGGGATATTTCGGGCCGGCGCAAGATAAGCCGAAACCGATGATGAGGCTGAGGCTGAACAGACGACCGATAATCGGGCCGCTTTTTCCCGTCACAAAACACCTCCGCTCGCAGGAGTGTCTTCCCGCGTTCCCCATTTTAGCAGAAGCGGCTTCACTGGGGGCAGGATGTTTTCCGAAGTTCGTGGGATGAAGAGAATATCCTTGATCAAGGCGCAGAAGCGACGAGCGGGCACTCCTTCCAGCGGCGGCGAAGGGAGGACGGGCGACGCGACATACGAGGGTTCGGCCAGAAGCCCGAGGGTTTCGAGGGGACCCCGTTTTCGAGGAAACCTCGAAAACGGGGCGGCGAGGATGTTTGACCCCGGCGGTTCCACCGCCGGGGGAGTTCCGCAGCCGCTCTTAAAGATAGCAGCGGAGGGCTGTGGGCGAAGAAGGCCGTACGAAGCGGGGAGCGGGCACGGTTCGCTGACCGGAGGGAAGCGAGAGCGAGCCGCGCAGTCGAGCGGATCGGACTCGCTGGGGCGGAGGAGCGTCCCCGCACCACTTGTTCACCAGGGCGAAGGATGATGTCCGAAGCGGGGCGTATGAGCGACGAGCGGGCACGGTTCCCGGAGCGTAGCGACGGGAGAGCGAGGAGCGAATCGAGCAACGGAGCCTCGCTGGGGCGGAGGAGCGTCCCCGCGAGGACATCATCCGAGCCCCCTCCGGCCGACGTCAGCTTTCGAGGATGACCTCTGCGGCCAGGCGGCCCGTGAACATGGCCGTCGGCACGCCGCCCAGGAAGAGCTCCGTCGCCGCATAGGCGCCCGCCGCGAGCAACCCCGGGACGGGTGTTTCCACCAGGAGCTTGCTGCGCAACGCTACGGCCGCCTCCGGTGTCCATGTCCAGCCGGCGATCGAACCGAGATGCCGGTTGCCCCAGTCGCGGTAGGTCAGGGGCGTCGCGACCTCCATCATGTCGACGGCCCGGGAGAGTCCCGGGATGAGCGGTTCGACCGTCGCCACAAGCTTCCGGGCCAGTTGCGTCTTATATTCTTTATAGCCGTCCAAGCGGGTTCTCTCGCCCGTTCGCCAGCGGGAGAAGTGGTCGTAAGGAAAGCCCATTCGAAGGACGAGGGCGGCCCGGCCGGGCGGAGCTGACTCCGGGGCCTGGGCGGACCAGTGGCAGACCTCGACTTCTCGCTCGTCGAAATCTTCAAGGTCCGACGCTCTCGTCCCCGTCTGCTGCCGCCGGAAGAAGGTGTGTTCGACGCCGAGCCGGGAAAGGTCGGCCCGGCCCGCGTCCAATCCCAGGTAAACACACAGCTCGGAGCCGGTATAGGGAGTATTCCTCACCAGCTTGAGGTGCTCCGGCGGAACGTCTCCGGGATCAAGAAGTTCGAGGAAGAGCGTCTTATAGTCGGCGTTGGAAACGATCCAGCGCGCTTCGAGGGCTTGGCCTCGAGCCGTGGCGACTCCGACGGCCCGGCCGTCCCGGACCAGGACCTTGCGGACAGGCTCCGGGCAACGGACCTCCCCGCCGCGGGCGAGGATGACTTCGCACAGCCGGTCGGCGAGCCAGTGGACTCCGCCCTCGGGGAACCAGATGCCCTCGGAAGACATCACATTCCACATGTGGGCCAGGTTGAGCCAGGACATGGACGGCCGCTCCGTCCCCATGGAGCCGAGGAACGCCTTCAGCCGGACGTCGCTGAAGAGCCGGTCCAGAATAGCGGCCGCCGGGGTGGTCCCGTATTGACTGACCAGCCGGTAGCGGTTGAGCTCGGCCGTACGCATCTTTTTGTAGGCATCATCGCGGCCGGCCCCCGGCTGGTAATCCGGATGCCAGCGGTCGAGGTCGGAGACGACGACCATGGCTTTGCCGAGTTCGGTCGCGAAGATATCCAGGCCGAGCGCCTCTTCGGGGAAGACCCGTTTCAGGTCTTTCCTAAGGTCTCTCAGGGGCCGGGAGTACTCCACCGTCCCGAACGGGGCCGAGAGCGCGAAGCGGCTGGGCCGGCAGGCCAGTTCCTGTTCGACCCCGGCCTCGGCCAAGAACTCCCGGACGCGGCCGGGAAAGCTGAACGACAGGGGACCCATGGGAAAGGCATAATCCCCGCGCCGGAAGATGGTGCTCGTCCCACCGACCTGCGGTTTTTTTTCGAGGACGACGACCTTTTTTCCCCCCGTGGCCAGCCGCGCGGCGCAAACGAGGCCGCCGAGTCCCCCTCCCACAATGATCACGTCGGGCATGGCGTCCGCTCATCATAGCCGATTTTGTAGTCCATAACAACCGGGTCCGGCCCCGGCCCTCCCGCGGCGGAACATGCTACAATGACGTCCTCCGGCCGCCGCACGCGGCGCCGACGAGAGGAGGCCCGATGCACGACGTCGTCACCCTCGTTCTGGCCGGGGGCCAGGGAAGCCGGCTCTATCCCTTGACCAAGGTCCGCAGCAAGCCGGCCGTGCCTTTGGCCGGCCGTTTTCGCCTCATCGATATCTCGCTCTCCAACTGTATCCACTCCGGTTTCCGCAAGATCTTCATCCTGACTCAGTTCGCGAGCGAGTCCCTCCATCGTCACATCTTCCTCACCTACCATTTCGACGCCTTCAGCAAGGACTTCGTCACCATTCTGTCCGCTCAGCAAACGCTGCAGAACCGGACCTGGTACCAGGGCACGGCGGACGCCGTCCGTCAGAACTTGAATTTCATCGAGGACCGGGGCGACCTCGTCCTGATTCTCTCCGGCGACCATCTTTACCGGATGGACTACCGGAAGTTCGTCGCCTCCCACCTGCGGGATAAGGCCGAGATCTCGATCGCCGTCAATCCGATCAGAGCGGAGTCGGCCCCCGAGTTCGGAATCATGAAGGTCAACGACCGGGGCCGCATCGTCGAGTTCAATGAGAAGCCCCGGGACCCAGCGGACATCGCCCGGATGGCGGCCGGCGCGGACGTCTTCGCCCGTTTCAAAGCCGAGGCCGCGGGTCGGACCCACCTGGCCTCCATGGGCGTCTACCTCTTCAACTGGGACGTCCTCAAGTCGCTCCTGGCGGCCACGACCGCCGCCGACTTCGGCCGGGAGGTGATCCCCCAGGCGATCTCGGCTCACCGGGTCTATGCGCACTTCTTTGACGGCTACTGGGAGGATATCGGGACGATCCGCAGCTTCTTCGAAGCTCACCTGGACCTCACCCGTCCCCTCCCCCGTTTCAACTTCTACGACGAGGAAAAACCGATCTTCACCCACGCCCGTTTCCTCCCGGGCTCGAAGATCCTCGCCTCGGACGTGGCGAACTCGATCCTGTGCGAAGGAAGCGTGATCGACCGCGCCACGATCCGCGATTCCATTATCGGCATCCGTTCCCGGATCGGGCAGAACAGCCGGCTCGAGCGGACGGTCGTCATGGGCGCGGACTTCTTCGAGTCCGCCGAGAGCATCGCCCGTCACCGGGCAGCGGGCGTCCCGCCCGTCGGGATAGGCCGCGACAGCGAGATCTGCACCGCGATCATCGACAAGAACGCCCGCGTCGGCGACGGCGTCCGGCTCGTCAACGCCCGGGGCGTCGAGAACGAGGAGTCGGAGTCCTGGGCGATCGTCAACGGCATCGTCGTCGTGCCGAAGGACGTCATCATCCCCGACGGGACCGTCGTCTGACGGCCGCGGCCCGCTAGCCGGCGAAGAGAAAGAAGACCTTTTCCAGCCCCGCCTCCGAGCCCAGGTTGGAGGTTTTGAGGAACCGCGCGAGATTATCCTGGGCGACGACGACCCCTTCGCGGATGACAATGAAGTCGTCGCAGATTCTCTCCACCTCGGCGATGAGATGGGTGCTCAGGAGGAGAGTTCCCCCCCGGTCCCGAAGGGCCAGGAAGAGCGCGCGGACATCCTTGATGGCCGGCGGGTCCAGCGCGGAGAACGGCTCATCGACGATGAGCAGGTCGGGCGCCGTGAGCAACGCCAGCAGGTAAGCGAGCTTCTTCCGGTTGCCCGCGGAATAGGCGGCCGCCCGCCGCGGGAGAAGTCCCCGGTCGAAATGAAGCTGCGGGGCGAGGTCGCTCATCCGGCGTTCGAGCTCGTCCGGAAGGAGGCGGACCAGCCGCGCCGTGAGCCGGACCAGGTCGAGCCCCTGCAGCCAGGGAAAGAAGACCGGCTGCTCGGGAACGAAACCGACCCGGGAAGCCCGGACCACGACCTCGCCTCGATTCTTCGTCACGAAGCCGAGGACGGCGCGCAGGGTCGTCGTTTTGCCGGCGCCGTTCGGCCCGAGGAAGGTCGTGATCGTCCCCCGGCGGACCGTGAAGTCCGCCTTCTTCACCGCCCGGACGGAGCCGAAGGACTTGGCCAGGCCGCGAACCTCGAGGACGGCACCCGTCATGGCCTGCCCAGCTCCATCCGGCGGATAATGGCCCGCTGCCAAAAGAAAGCCAGGACTGTTAAGGCCACAAGCTCCAGGGAAAAAATATAAAGGGGCCGGGACAGGACGAGGTTCGGAATGAGGGCCGCGGCGGCCATGAACTCGAGACGGGTTTTGAGGTCGGGCCAAACCCCGGTTTCCATGGCGTTCAACAGCCCGGTCCGGGAGGTGACCGTGAACATAACCAGGAGCAGGGCCGCCGCCTGGGCGACGACGACGGCCAGGACGTTGGACCCGGCTCGCAACCGCGTGCTCAGGAGCCCGGCCAAAGCGGTGTAGTAAACGCCCGCGACGAGTCCGAGGCCGAACCGCCCCGCCTCGGGCAGCGGATGGCGGCCGGCCGCGAGCCCGGCGAGCGTCAGCCCGGCGAACATCAGCAGCGAAATCGCGGCGGCAACCGCGGCGAGAAACGGTCCCTTGAGCATCAGGTACTCACGGAACCGGCCGCCGAGGAAGAGCCCGCACTCAAGGGCGCCGGATTCGGCCTCGCTGCGGACCATGTCCGCGCCGAGGAAAAGGAACACATAGGGGAAAAGGCCCAGGAAGAACTTCACCGCCGTATCGTAGGAGTCCCGGACCCAGGCAAAGGCCACGACGGCCAGGAGGGCGGCGGGGGCGATAAGCCAGATGCGCCCCGCCCGAGTCTTGAGCCACGCCAGCCGGACCGTCACCGCGAGCCAATCTCGAGAAGACACCGTTTTATCTCCTCCCGCCGCCGTTGCGGCTCCTGATAAACATCCGCCCGACAGACAACGCGGCCGCCACGGATGACGAGGGACAAAGGGACGGCATCGACGCGGAGCGCCCGGCGGATGCGGGCTTTGCCGTCCAGGACGACCGGACGATGGTAGGCGTACTTGTCCAGAAACGCGGCGACCTCCTCTCGCGGACCGCCTGTGACGCCGATGACCTCGATGGGCAGGCCGTGCGCTTCAACGAAATACCGCATCTCAAAGAGCTCATCGAAGCACGAACCGCACGTCGTCGAGAAAAAGACCAACAGCGCCGGCTTATCCCGGGGCAGGACCTCGTCCAGGGAGAGGTGAAGCGACACGTCTCCACTCGAGGCCGGTCCGGCCAGGGCGGCGACGGCCAGCCACCAAAACAAGACGCGAGGGGATCTCATTTCTTCTCAACCTTCAGGACGCGCAACCGGTAATCCAGGTCGATTGCGTAGAGCCCGTCGGGAGAGGCGGCGATCTTGGTCATCTTCCCGGGAAGGTCGATGACTCCTTGGACACGACCGTCGGTCCCGGCGATGGTGACCTCGGAACCGGGCCCGAGGTCCCGTTCTTCCGTCCAATCGGCGGCGAGCAGGTAGAACCGGCCTCCCCAATAAGAGGCGTGCCAGCAGAAGACATCGGCCTCGAATGTTTTTCCCGTGCCGACCGTCTTCTTGATCCGCTGGACGGGGTAGCCTCGCGCGAGGCGGATCTCGCCGAGGTCCCGGCCGTCGGGAGAGAACCGGCGAATCCCCGCGGCCCGATAGCGGAAGACGACGAAGATGTCGTCGCCGCTTCCGCCGAGGAGAATAACCACGTTTGACATCGTGTCCGCGACGCGGTCCCCGGAGACGGCGGGCGGCAAGGCGCCCCAGAGCGGTCGCCCCTCCCGGTCATAGCAGTTGAGGATCCGACTTGTCTTATCCAGGACTCCGGGATTGCGGGCCACAAGCACCCTGTCCCCGGCAAGGGGAAGGATCGCTTCCGGAAAGAACGCCAGGCGAAAAACATCCCTTTCTTGGCCGCGCGCGTCGAAGCGGACGATCCTCCGGTGGCGGCCGTCGGAAACGAGAACGCCGCCGGCACCGGCCCAAGCCGCCGTCGGGAAGTCCAGCTGGCCCGGCCCTTGACCTCTGCCGCCGACCTGAACGGCGAAATTCCCCCGCGCATCGAAGATCGAGACCGTGGCGTCCTCGGCGTCCACGACCGTGAGACGGCCGCTCATGAAAGCCAGATGGACAGGCCTGGCGAACATCGCTCGTTCATCCGTCGCGAAATCTCCCTTGATGTCTACGGTCCGGAAACGCGGCGCCGTGGGCGGGGAAACATCGCGGGCGCCAAGCCCCAGCACGAAGAGCCAGAACCAAGGAGAAAGGAAAACGGCGATTTTTTTGGTGGACTTCACGTCATTCCTCAGCGGAAAAAAGCGGGGCCTTCCCCCCGCGGGAGAAGGCCCCTAGCGCTCAGCCGTAGATGATGCACCGGCCGAGGGCGATGTCGCAGACCGTCAGCATCAGCGTCGTCTGAATGACGCTGGCGTCGCGGGAAAGCGCCTCGATCCGGCACGTCTCCCAGCCGTCGTAGCACTGGCCGATCGTCCGAGGCGGCCTTGCGGCCGCAGCGACGACGAGAGCGGTGGTGATCACGACGGCACTCAGGAGCAACAGCGCGAGAACCCGTTTCATAGCGACCTCCTTTCGGCCCCGGATAACCGCAATATCCGTGCCGGGAAAGAGGCGCGCGAAACAATCCCTAATTCCAAGAATTTCAAGCAGATGGGAATCCAGCCGGCCGTCGAGGGGGACAGGGCGCAACCGGGCGTTGACGACACCCGTCCCCAGCCGTTTCCGAGAATGCGGTTCGAGGACCCTCCCGTATCATTAAGCGCGCGCTAGAAAGGAGAGACGATTTGTCGGACGTTCGAGAATCGACCGGTAAGGACTCAGAGCATCGGGATCTTGATCCGGTTCTTCTTGGCGAAGCGGACGGCCTCCTCGTAGCCGGCGTCGGCGTGGCGGGCGACCCCCAGCCCGGGGTCGACCGTCAAGACGCGTTCAAGCCGGCGGCCCATCGCGGCCGTGCCGTCGGCAACAATGACCATGCCCGCATGTAGGCTGAGCCCGATCCCGACGCCGCCGCCATGGTGGACGGAGACCCAGGACGCGCCGCACACGGCGTTCAGCAGGGCGTTGAGGATGGGCCAGTCGGCGATGGCGTCCGAGCCGTCCCGCATCCCCTCTGTCTCCCGGTTCGGCGAGGCCACGGAACCGGTGTCGAGATGGTCGCGACCGATGACGATGGGCGCGCTGATCTTCCCCTTGCGGACGAGGTGGTTGATGACGGCGCCGAAGCGGGCGCGCTCGCCGTACCCGAGCCAGCAGATCCGCGCCGGGAGCCCTTGGAACTTGACCTTCTGTTGGGCCTTCCGGATCCAGCGCGCCAGGGCTTCGTCCTCGGGAAATTCCTTCAGGACGGCCTCGTCGGTTGTGTAGATATCCTGGGGCTTTCCCGAGAGGGCCGCCCAGCGGAAGGGGCCCTTGCCCAGACAGAACAGAGGCCGGATATATTCCGGGACAAAGCCGGGGATGTCGAAGGCGTCTCGAACCCCGGCCTGCTGGGCCTGACCGCGGAGGTTGTTGCCGTAATCGAACGCCCGCGCGCCCCGGCGTTGGAGTTCGAGCATGGCTTCGACGTGGACGGCCATGGAGGCGTAGGAGCGGCGGACGTAGTCGCGCGGGTCTTTCCGGCGCAGTTCGAGCGCTTCCGCCAACGAAAGGCCATGAGGCACGTAGCCGTTGAGCTCGTCATGAGCGGAGGTCTGGTCGGTCAGCACGTCGGGCGTGACGCCCCGCCGGACGATTTCCGGCAGGACGTCGGCCGCGTTCCCGAGGAGCGCGATAGAGAGGGGCTCGCCCTTCTTCAGGGCGGATTCCGCCAGTCGCAGCGCTTCGTCCAGGCTCGAGGTCGTCGTGTCGACATACTTCGTCGCGAGCCGCCGCTCGATCCGCGCCGGGTCGACCTCGACGACGATGGCGACGCCGTCGTTCATCGTCACCGCCAGAGGCTGGGCCCCGCCCATACCGCCCAGTCCTGCGGTGAGGGTGAGCCGGCCCTTGAGTGAGCCCCCAAAGTTCCGTCGGGCCACGGCGGCCAGCGTCTCGTAGGTGCCTTGGAGAATGCCCTGGGTGCCGATATAGATCCAGCTCCCGGCGGTCATCTGACCGTACATCGTGAGGCCCAGGCCTTCGAGACGGCGGAACTCGTCCCAGGTGGCCCACTTCGGCACGAGCAGCGCGTTGGCGATGACGACTCGGGGCGCCTCGGCGTGGGTCCGGAAAACGGCCACCGGCTTGCCGGATTGGACGACCAGGGTTTCGTCGTTCTCCAGGTTTTTCAGGCTGCGGACGAGGGCCCAGAACGACCCCCAGTTCCGGGCCGCCCGGCCCGTCCCCCCGTAGACGATGAGGTCGGCGGGCTTTTCTCCGACCTCGGGATCGAGGTTATTCATGAGCATCCGCAGGGCGCCCTCCTGCGACCAGCCCTTTGTTTGAAGCCGCGAGCCGTGTCGCGCACGCAGGGGCTTATAGGGAGGAATAACAAATTTTGTCATTATTTGGACTCTCCTTTGGCAACTATAGCACAGCGGCAAAAAAAAATTCAAAACCTGGTCCGGGGCTATTGACGAGGCCCTTGATTTTGGTATTAATATTCGTGAGGAAGGGAAAGCGGGGTCCGCCGGACGACCTCCCGAGCCAACGGTCGGCGATCCCTCGGCAGGGGTCGAGAGCGAGATGAGCATCTTTATTTTGAATCCGAACCCCTTGGAGTCCGATTTCCTGAGCCGGCTCTGCGGGAAGTTCGGGCTGGTCACGACGAGCTCGGCCCCGGACGAGACCGTCCGGACTCTGATGAGCGAGGAACCTCATCTCCTCATCATCGACGAATCGCTGGCCATGTATCCCCTGCTTAAAGGACTCGTCCGCCGGGAAACGAGCATCATCATCACCGGCGACGACGAGACGCGGCTCCGGACCGTCATGGAGGGTTGGCCGCCCGAGTTCTACGTCGATGCCTTCATCCTCTTCCTCTCGAGCCCGGCCGAGGCCGAGCTTTCCCGGGCCGTAGCCCGGGCCCTGGAGCATGCCCGCCTCCGGCGGGAAGTCCGCGACCTGCAGTCCGCGGCCGGCCTCCAAGAGGCAAAAATCTCCAGCATCTGCTCCGAGCTCGAAGAGGTCAAGAGCCTCATCAGCGCCAGCCTCAACCAGGAGGTCGAGAAGCGGCAGGGAATCGAAACGAAGCTCGAAGTCTTCCACCGCGAGCGGCAGCGGGTCGAACATATCCTGCGCCGGGTCTACGCCGCCAATGATGTCAGCAGCCTGCTCGAAGTCGTGCCGGACATCAAGGACGTTGTCCAGGCGGGGAGCGCTTCCATTTATATCGTCGACGAAAACGAGTCCCTCGGCCGATACCTCAAGCCGCTCATCTGGGAGGATGCCTTCCTCCCCCACAACGAGCTCACCCGCCACACCGTGGGCTTGGAGGCCCAGGACTTCGCGGCCTGGGTCGCCCGCCACGGCCAGGTCATCAATCATCAAGACGCGACGAACGACCCCCGGAACTCCCCGCGCTACCGCGAATGCCTCAAAGCTCCCCTGCGGAGCCTGCTCGTCGTTCCGTTCCGTCACGACACCGAAATTATCGGCGTCATGGAAGTCTATAACAAGGTTCGGCCCGGCCAGGCCGACCCGGGGAGCTTCACCGCCAGCGACGCCCAAATCCTGGACAGCCTGTCCGAACACATCTCGCTGGCCATGACCAAGCTCAACCTGATCCAGTACGACCCGCTGACCAGCCTGCTCCGACCGGACCCCTTCTACGAGCGGGTCCGACAGAAGATCAACCTCCAGAAGAAACGCCGTCAGGAGGAGGGCGCCTGCGCCCTGGTCATGGGCGACGTGGACTGGTTCAAGAACTACAACGACCGCAACGGCCACGAGGCGGGCAACAGACTCCTCCGGGAACTCGCCACCATTCTCAAGATATCCATCCGGGAGGAGGACCTCGTCTGCCGCTACGGCGGCGAGGAATTCCTCTTCTTCTTGACCGGTGTCAAGAATCTAGAGGAAGCCTGCCAGCTCACGGAGCGCATCCGCCAGAACGTCGAACAGCATGGCTTTTTGTTCGAGGAGTTTCAGCCCCTCAACAACCTGACCATGTCGTTCGGCGTCACCATCATCCCCGTCGAGCGGCTCGCCTCGACGGACCTCCTGACCAAGGAAGGCCTGCGGAAGCTGACTGAGGAGGCGGACATGGCCCTCGGCGTCGCCAAGGGGAAGACTCCGCCCCGCACGTCGGGTCTGGCCTGGCCCGACCAGCGCGGACCGGCCAAGAACAAAGTCTGCTGTTTCACGCTGGAACTGGCGGACCGCGGCCAGCCCGGCGCCGTTCAGGCCTTCCACGTGCGGTCCTACCGCGAAAAGCGGAAGTTCGCCCGCTACCACGCCACCGCGTTTCTCATGTATAAGGAAGAGAGCGCCTTTCGCGTCGCCAAAACCATCAACCTCAGCCTCGGCGGGGCCAAGATCATCTCCGACCGGCGCTTTTCGCTGGCCAGGCCGCTCGAATTCCTGCTCATTCTGGGGGACAAGGCAAGCTCCTTCCGCAGCAATGTCGTCTATTCCGAGAAGGCGAACGGGAATTCCCCGAATTACTATACGGGTTTGAAGTTCCGCGACCTGTCGTTCGAGGAACGCAAATCCCTCGAAGACTACTTCACCCTGCTGCACCACAAAGGGGGGCTCGACGCTTAGTGGTGCGCCTCTGCCGAGGTCATTGGAAAGCGATTTACGAGACGGGACACTAGTCTTCGTCGAGTTCGGAGAAGCTTAACCCCCGATAGGACTCCCTCGGGGGAGGCCGGATGCCGACCCGCTCCCGGAGCTCCAGCAGCCACTTCTCGAAAGCGGCAAAGTCCTCGGGCCGGGACCAGTCCGAAAGGCTGAGCCGTTCGAGGAGATCCTTGAAAACCCCCATATTCAGGACGTCCGCCGTCGGCTCGGGGAAGTCGAGGCGGTTCTTTTCGTTCATTTTCAAGACCTGCAGGACGATCCGCCGGAAACCCTCCTGCCAGCTAACGATCCCCTGACGCAGAGTGAACTGGTCGGCCGAGGATTCTGTCTGGCCGAGCTTGACGATGAGACGCTTAGCCTCCGCCCTCGATTTCTCGGCGAAATCCAGGATCCGGGCCGTGTCCAGGGTGATTTTGCGTCCCTTCTGGAAAAAGTAGACTTCGCCCCGGGCGCCGGACGGCTCGACGCGGCGGTGGGCATCGAACTCGGGGGGCAGGGATGGGGCGGGCCGACCCGGCTCGGACGATGTCTCCTGCGGCGTTTCCTGCGGCGCGGGCGGAACGACTGGTGCCGGCTCGGCGGCGGCGGGCTCCACGGGTGACGTCGCGGCAAGGAGGTCCTGAATTTCGAAGAGGGTGGGCTCAGGCTCCCGGCCTTCCGCCAGATCCGTCGTCTCCGGGGGAGGGGCAACGCCCCGGTCGGGCACCTTTTTCTTGGCCACCTCGGAGCCCAAAAGCTCCTTGATTTTCCTGACCCGATCCAGGGCTTGCCGCAGGTCGGGGGGCAAGATCTCGGCGTCCGGCCCCTGACTTTCGGCCGGCGTCCAAGGGACGGCGGGCTTGACCGCCCGTCGCTCCTCCAGCAGCTGGTCTCTGAGCTCTCCGGCCTTGCCCAAGAGCTCGAAGACGCGGGTGATCTCCTCGGTCGTGAGACGGGTCAGCTTCTCGATCTCCGTCTGGCAGTGAAGGACGCGTCTGAACCTTTCCCGGATTTCCTCGAGCAGGATCTTGAACTCGGCGTCCGCGCCCGGAGGCCGGACGCGGCGGCCTTCGAAGGTTCGCCGTTCCCTCTCTGGCCCTTCCGCGGTGCGGGGAGCGGCCCTCTCCTCGGGCCTGAGTTGGTCGGTTAGCGCCCGCTCGAGATCTTCCCGCTTCTTATCGAGGAGGCGCTCGAGTTCGGCTTCGACCTCCTCGACAACGGAGGCAGAACCCTTGGCGTATTCCCGGTCGATACCCATTAAAAAGTCCCTAGCCCGTGACCTGCCTTATCTTAACCTGCGGCCGCGCGGCTGTCAACCCCTTGAACCGCGGCCGGGAATCATGTATGTATAGGGGGGCACGCCATGAAATTCGTTCGTCAAAGCCGAGGAGAAAGACCCGGAACCCCGTATGCGTCCGACCAAGATCCTGCTCGTTGAAGAGAACTCACGCCGTCGCCAAAGCCTTTCCGCCTTCCTGTCCCGTTTCGACATGGCCGTGGAGACGGCGCCGAACCTCCCCGCCGCCCTTGCTGATCCCCAGGTTCTCGACCGTGCCGCCGCCGCCGCGGTCGGCCTCCGCTCCTGGCAGAACGGCGTCGACAGGGAACTCGCCAGGCTCAAGGTCCAGAACCCCCGGCTGGCGGTGGTCCTCATCGCCGCGCCCCGCAACCCGCGTCCCGTCCTCTCCCTTCTCGAGCGCGGCATCGTCGATCAGGTCGTTAGCCCGGGCAATCCGGTCGGGCTGTACGCGGCCTTGCGCCGGGAGACGGGGATTGGCCGTTTCATCCGGGCCAACGCCGAATATCTCGACAGCATGACCCGCATCAAGGTCGAGCGGAGCCGCAACCTCCGCCGGGCCCTGGAGCTCGAGGAAGTCTACGATACGACCCTGGAAAACCTCATGTCCGCCCTCGACCTGCGGGATGTGGAAACGTTCGGACACTCCCAGATCGTGGCCAAATACAGCCATGTCCTGGCCGGGCTGCTGGGCATCCAGGACCGGCGCGTCCTGGACAATATCCGCAAAGGCGCCCTGCTCCACGACGTGGGCAAGATCGCCATCCCGGACGCGATCCTCAAGAAGCCCGGACCCCTCATCGCCGAGGAATGGACGAAGATCAAACTCCATCCCGCCCTCGGCTACGGCCTCATCAAGGAGATTAAGTTCGTCCGGGAAGCGGGCAATATCATCCTCTGTCATCACGAACGCTACGACGGCGGCGGCTATCCCCAGGGGCTGGGCGGCTCGGAGATCCCGCTTGAGGCCCGGATCTTCGCCGTCGCCGACGCCCTCGATGCCATCACCTCTCACCGCCCGTATCGTCGGGAACGGGGCTTCCTCGTCGCCCGGGAGGAGATCCGGACCGGCGCGGGCACCCAGTTCGACCCGGAGATTGTCGACGCTTTCTCTTCGTTCGACTCGGGCCGCTGGGAAAAAGTCCGTTTCGAGACGACCCGGCTTCTGCTGGGCATGGAAGATTTCCTGAAACTGGCCGGCTGAGGCCGGTCTCCCGCCGTCTCGTCAGGCCGGCGTCCGGGCGGTAATGAAACGCGGTTTCCCCGCCAGGTCCCAACCCGTCTCGACCTCCATCCAGCCGCGGCCGAACAACGCCAGGACCGGACGGTGCTGGGTCTCCCCCATCTCGAAGATCAGGTAGCCGCCCGGCCGCAGGAAGCGGCGCGCACCGCGGACGAGGCGGCCGATGAATTCGAGCCCCGTCTCCCCCGCCAGAAGCGCCCGGCGCGGTTCGTGCTCGCGGACCTCGGCCGGAAGGCTGTCCCATTCGCTGCGGGCGATGTAGGGGGGGTTCGAAACGATGAAATCGAACCGCCGTCCAGACCCCCGGAAGGCCGAAAAAAGGTTGCTCCGGACGAAGTCGATGCGCTCCAACTCCTGGCTCTCGGCGTTCCGGCGGGCCAGCCGCAGGGCGCGGAGCGAGACGTCCGCGGCGAAAAGACTGGCCGCGGGCAGTTCCCGGGCCAGGGCGACGGCGATATTCCCGCTGCCCGTTCCCATGTCCAGAATGAGTTCCCGTCCCCGGCCGGAGAGCGTCAAGACCCGCTCCACAAGCATCTCGGTCTCCGGTCGAGGAATGAGGACCGAGGACGAGACGCGGAAGGATATGGACCAGAACTCCTTGCGCCCGGTCACATAGGCGAGCGGCCGGCCGGCGAGGCGCTCCCGGATGAGCCGGAAGAATAGCTCCTCGCGCCGCAGAGGCACGACACGCTCGGGAGAGGCCAACAGCCGAGTCTCGCCGAGGCCGGTCGCTTTGAGCAGCAGAACCTTGGCCTCGAGGGCGCCCTGGGGCAGGTCGCAGAGCAGGGCCGTCCCCTCCCGCTGGAGGTCGTGGATCGTTTTAGGAGCCAAGATCGCGCTGGGAGGCCGAAGCCTGACTCTGGCCGGCCAGAGCCTCGGCCTGACCGTAGAGGATGAGGGCCGCGACGACCGCGTCCAGCTCGCCGTCGAGGATCGCCTCCAGGTTGTGGAAGCTGGCGTTCAGGCGGTGGTCCGTGACCCGCGACTGGGGGAAATTATAGGTCCTGATCTTTTCGCTCCGTTCCCCCGTCCCGACTTGGGAGCGGCGGTGCTGGGCGATCTGCCGATGCTGCTCCCGCTCCGCGATGTCGAGGAGCCGGGCGCGGAGAACGCGGAGCGCCTTTTCTTTATTCCGGTGCTGCGACTTCTCGTCCTGGCAGGAAACGACGAGACCCGACGGCCGGTGGGTGACCCGGATGGCCGTGTAGTTGCGGTTGACATTCTGGCCCCCCGGACCGGAGGAGCCGAAGGCCTCGATCTTGAGGTCCTTGGGGTCGAGTTTGATGTCGATCTCGTCGGCTTCGGGCAGAACGGCGACGGTCGCCGTCGAGGTGTGAATGCGGCCGCTCGCCTCCGTCCGGGGCACACGCTGCACGCGGTGGACCCCGCTTTCGTACTTGAGGTAGGAGTAGACCCGCTCGCCGCGGATGGACGCGACGACCTCCTTGAAGCCGCCGATCGGCGAAGAACTCGTTCCCAGGACCTCCATCTTCCAACCCCGCTGCTCGGCGTAGCGTGTGTACATCCGGAAGAGGTCCTGGGCGAAGAGGGACGCTTCGTCCCCGCCCGCCCCTGCCCGGATCTCCAGGATGACGTTCTTTTCGTCCCGGGCGTCCTTGGGCAAGAGCAGACGCCGGAGCTCC
>Ga0224495_10001522_pt1 | contig 16180 bp, 20 predicted proteins | sample SF_Jul11_sed_USG_FD_168128 | JGI IMG/M metagenome (GOLD analysis project Ga0224495, IMG submission 168128) | Sediment microbial communities from San Francisco Bay, California, United States - SF_Jul11_sed_USGS_4_1 | ecosystem: Environmental > Aquatic > Marine > Sediment | place: USA: California... | reverse complement strand
CGAACACGCCAGACAAATGCCCACCGTGCAGCTTGTTGCTGGTGTCGGTCAGCTTGCTTTGCAGGGCGCTGGGCAACTGTAACTCGTAAAAACCAAACATCGATAATGACAGAACCACGAATACTGCCGAGAAGCTACCCAACACCCATGGTGTTTGCAGCGCATTGGAAATCAGGTTGCCGGAGAACCCCGCTGCCACGCCTGCCGCCGCGTAGGTAATTGCCATGCCCAGCACATAGGCCAGCGACAGCATGAAAGCATGCATTTTGGTGATCTTGTGTCCCCGCCCGACAATGATGCCCGACAAAATAGGAATCATGGGGAACACACATGGAGTCAGAGCGAGCAACAATCCGGCACCAAAGAAGAAGGAGATAATCAGCCAGAAACTCCCACCCTTGAATAGTTTGGCGATCTGCGAATTCTCGTTATCTGGTGTGGCTGGCGCAATTGGCAACGGAGTAATCTGCGCAGGCGGCGGTGCCTCGGTAATGGCCGGTGCGACTTTTGCCGGCGATCCGGTCTTCGCATTCGGCAATGAAACACGAATCACCTTCTCAATCGGCGGATAGCAGAGCCCATCCTCGCTGCACCCCATGTAAGTCGCGTTCAACGTTATACCGTTTTCACCCCCTGCAGACCGGTCAAGTACAACCTCGCCTTGAAACGAATTGTGGAATACCTCGGTAGGACCGAAATTCGGATCCTGTTTCATTTCACCTTGCGGCAGGTTGACCCCTATGATCTTGATTGCCGCATCGTTCGTTTCGATCTTGACCTTGTCACGGTACAGGTAATAACCCGAGGCCACATTGAAATCGGCTTGTAGCGTATTTTCATCACGCGCCACCACCTGCAGGCTGAACGCCTGGTCGGGAGGCAGGAAAGTTGGCTGGTTGCTGCCCAGACCCGGCAGCCGATCCAGAAAACTTCCAGCATTGGCCAACGGCGCGGCTAGGCAAAGCAACAGCAAAATAAAACGCATGTTTAATCCTTGTTAATTTCAGTTTCCCCGCCCACCCAGTCCAAGTAGGACGGCAATCCCATGGTTAAAGGGACAGCAATGATTTCAGGAAGTTCGTAAGGATGCGCCTCCCGAATCAATTTTTCAAGGCGCGGATAGGCGGAGCTTGTGGTCTTGATCAGGAGCGGCACTTCGGATGCAGATTCTACTTTACCCTGCCAGTGATAGGTCGAAACGCATGGAGCCAGCTGATTTACGCATGCCGCAGCACGCGCCTCGACAATTTTCCCAGCCAAACTGGCTGCAGAGGCCTCATCAGGCATATTGGTGATGACCAGCAAGGTATCATTCATCGTGCAAAACGCAGCCCAAGCTGCAGTAATTCATCCCAGACATCGCCGCCGCGCAAGCCTTTGATGATTTTATCCAGCCGGGCCGCTTGTTGCATGCCGCGCTCGATATGCGGAAACCTTAACCGTCTTGCGGCATTTTCGATCAGGCCCTGTTTGTCCCTGCGCACCCGTATATTACGCATTGCACTGCTAAGATTTTCTCCGCCTTCCACAGCCCGCAGAACCTTGCCCAACGTGCGGATATCCTCGCCAATAGCCCACAGCACCAACACCGTAGCGGTACCTTCCGCACGCAGCCCGTCCAGAATACGCGTGAAGCGCTCGGCATTCCCGTTCAGCATTGCTTCTGAAAGCTTAAAGATGTCGTAACGCGCCACATCCATCACGGCATCCTTCACCTGTTCAAAAGTCAATTCTCCCTGCGGATACAGCAGCGCAAGCTTCTGGATCTCCTGAAAAGCCGCGAGCAGATTACCTTCGCAACGATCGGCAAGAAACTCCAGAGTCGCCGCATCCGCCTTCTGTTCTTGCCGCCCAAGGCGACCGGCTATCCAGCGCGGCAGGGCATTACGCGGAACATCATCGGCCGAGATCATCACCGCATGCTTTTCCAGAGCGGCAAACCACTGGCTCTTTTGTACAGTCCAGTCTAGTTTTGGCAGTGAAATCAGCGTCAGGATGTCCGGGCTCATATTGGCGACATATTCCTGCAGCGCTTGCCCGCCTTCAACACCGGGCTTACCGGATGGAATGCGCAGATCCACCACTTTCCGCTCGGCAAACAATGAAAGGCTCTGTGCGCAGTTGCGTAGCTCGCCCCATTTGAAATATTGCTCCACGATCAAGGTTTCGCGTTCGCTGTAGCCGCTATCACGCGCGGCGGCACGAATCGCGTCAGCCGCTTCGATCGCCAGCAGCATCGCATCGCCATAAACCACATACAACGGCTTCAGCCCTGATGAAAGATGACGCAGCAATTCTTCGCTGGATAGTTTCATGGCTTATTGCGGCCGCGGTTTCGCGTAGCCCAGGCGACGCTCAATCTGTTGCACCATTTCGTTACGCATGCTTTTTTGGAGCTGCACCTCCTCGGCCTCCTTGGCTAGAATCTGAGTGTCGTCGAAGGAAAGATCGCGCACCTGCACCAGCTCTTCCGCCGCCAGCCACTCGTGTTGCTTCAGATCATAGGCGCGCAGCGATACGTGAAAACCAAGCCGAAATTCATTTACCCGCCCATCGGCGCCAAGGGACAAAACCTGCTTGGATGAACTCTCATTCACGATATCCAGAATCACATCCGCTTCGCCGGCAGACTCGGCAATAACCACGTTGTTTATTTCCAACTTTCGTCGCAAGCTATTGATAAACGGGGTGCCCGGTGTTTCGGTTTTAATGTAAACCGTATTGAACGGCATGGCGACCTGGCCACGCAGGTGAAAACCACATCCGGCCAGCGCAAGTGCAGAAACCAGCATCAACAAGCGCAAAATATTCTCCAGACTAAAACCAGATGCGGAATACACACGGGAGACAGCCAATTTTTTCACGGTCATCCGTTACGCATTCGCGGGAGCAACCGTTTTGGTAACGAATTCGATGATCGAATCTGTATCGTCACCGTGTGCCTCACCCAGGCTGATAGAACCCTTTCCCTGCAGAATCACTTCCTCGCGATTCACCCGAACAATATGACCATCGGAAAATTTCACATACGTGCCGTTGGTGCTTTGGTCGGCGACAACAAATTTCCCCGCCCTGAATTCAATGAGCGCATGCTGCCTCGATGCCAAATGGGTAGTCACAACAAGATCGCAAGCATCGCCGCGCCCCATCATCACTTTCCGCTTATCCTTATTAATGCAGTGCGTCTGCTCACCGCAGCTTAACACCAGCTCCTCGATCTCGGTCGATGGATTACGAAAGGCCGGAATCATGATGCGCGTGCTCTCCATGTCCTCGGCTTCCCAACGGACCAGGTAAATATCGATCTGTTCCTGCTTGCCCTTCAGCTCTGTGCGCATGATATGCCGGGTTATCTGTTTCAGTTCCGGCGGCAAATTATGGCCCACGGCCGGGGTAGTCAGAATCTGGCCCGCGCGGGTCATTGAAGTAATGCGGGCAGCAGTATTCACCGTATCGCCGAACACATCGTGTCCTTCGCGTATGACTTCGCCATAATGAAAGCCGACGCGGATATAGACGGGCTTGTCGCCGGGCGGCCAGTTATCCCGGTTTGCACGCTGCATCGCGCAGGCGGCATTGAACGCGTCCTCAACCGTTGGAAAGGTACACATCACCTCATCGCCGATCGTCTTCACCAGCGCGCCATGATAAACCGAAACCTCATGGATCAATATATTGATGCACTGGGATACCAGACGGCGTGCAGTGTCGTCACCCAACTCATCATACAAGGCAGTACTACCGCAGATATCGGCAAAGAGAACTGCAAGTTTTTCCGTAGGTTGCGACATATTACAAAAACAAATCTCCCGATCCTATATATCTGTCTGACATTACGGAGTTAGGCAACTCCGCAAACAAAAAGCATGACGAGCATGCCTTGTGGCGAATTGTACGCCATCCTTACGTGAGGGGTAAGTCATCAGGCTTCACGCTTGAAAATAGAAATACTGCAATGCAAAAAAACACTCAGGACTCGGTTTTCGGCTCCTTCTTATCAGGGGATGGCGCGGCACTTTGACTTGCTGGAACTTTCTTTGGGCGGTTCTTGCTGTCATCGGCAAAACGGAATCGGCCGGACAGTACGCAACCCTTCATGCCAATGTCACACGGCTTGTTGAGTACCTTCTGGCACTTGCCTTCGACTTCGTGCGGACACCCCCAGCCACTCATTCCTGCCTCCCGCTAAGCCTTCTTCACAAACTCCGTCTTCAGTTGCATCGCGCCGATGCCGTCGATCTTGCAGTCAATGTCATGGTCGCCGTCCACCAGGCGGATGTTCTTCACCTTGGTGCCCACCTTCACCACCGAGGACGAACCCTTCACCTTCAGGTCCTTGACCACCGTCACCGAGTCGCCATCCACCAGCACGTTACCGAACGCATCCTTGAACACCTTGGCCTGCTCTCCTGCCTCGGCACCTGCGTCTTTAGGCCACTCATGCGCGCACTCCGGGCAGACGTAGTTGCTGCCGTCTTCGTAAGTGTATTCGGAATCGCATTGGGGGCATTTAGGTAGGGTGGTCATTACAATTTTTAATTGATCAATAGGTGGGTTAGACGCCAGGTTTTTGCGAAGTAATGACATACGCGTGTTTAATCTGAAGACCAAACAAGTTGCTGTTTTGAATCTCGGCTGTTCCGTGCTCTACTTGAATGGCAGATTGCATCGCTCCAAGCGCAGGATTCGACTGCTCGATAACGACAATACGAGAAATCTTAGTAAGTTCCTCCGGCGAAGCCACATTTGAGAGCTTGCCAGCCAAATACTTTAATGCCGCGCCCTTATCGGCCTCAATCCAAGGTGCGCTAACCAAAATATCCCAAACGTCTGGCGCATCTTCTCGTAAAAAAACAGCAAATAAAAGGAACACGCCTTTCTCGACTGATACTTCATTTTCGAGGCCAACCAGTTTGTTAATAAACGTCTTCATAGCTTCTTCAGAAGAATAGCAGCCGATTCGAGCATGAGGCGCGCATCGGTTGGATTGGCGGAGCCAATTGGTTTGTAGCGTGCCTCTGGGTTCCAGAAGGATACCGCGGACCACTCAGCAAGGAATTGAGCCTTAACAGCACGTTCGCGACCTGTGAATCGCAAAAGAGCATCGAGGTCGTGGACTTTAAGCGACCCAAGCCCCTTGAACTCTGCATCTTTCTCGGGAAATCCTGTCCACTTCAAGGTACGACAAATTCTTGCTTTTAAGGCTAGTTCGACGGAATAACCGCACATGTAGATGGCGCCATCGTAACGCCCAGCTGCGTGCAGCGCCTCGGCGTCTCGGAGACGCGCTGTAGCTAGGCGTTTGACTTCGATGGCGGCTAGCATGTGTAAAGTTTACGATGTGAAACGCTTAACATAAGTCACTGGCAAAAACGTCGGATAATCTGGGTCATAACTTATACCCCCGATGCACCGCCACTACCCCACCGGTCAGGTTGAAGTACTCGACGCGTTCCAGTCCGGCATCGACCATCATCTGTTTCAACTCTTCCTGTCCCGGATGCATGCGGATGGATTCGGCGAGGTAACGGTAGCTATCGGCATCGCCGGCGATGAGCTCGCCCATCTTCGGCAGCAATTTGAATGAGTACAGATCGTAGGCTTTTTCCAGCGGCTTGGCGACCTTGGAGAATTCCAAAACGATTACGCGGCCGCCCGGCTTGAGCACGCGCTTCATTTCGCGCAGCGCGGCGTCCTTGTGGGTGACGTTGCGCAGACCGAAGGCGATGCTGACACAGTCGAAATAGTTGTCGGGAAACGGCAGGTTCTCGGCGTCGCATTGCGTGATGGGCGTGGCGATGCCCTCGTCCAGCAAGCGGTCACGGCCGACGCGCAGCATGGCGTTGTTGATGTCGGTGAGCACGACCTGACCTGTTTCGCCGACTTCTTTCAGGAATAACCGCGATAAATCCGCCGAGCCGCCTGCCACGTCGAGCACGCGCTGACCACGGCGCACACCGCTGACGCCGATTGCGAAACGCTTCCACAGCCGGTGCAGGCCGACCGACATCAGGTCGTTCATTACGTCGTACTTGCCAGCGACCGAGGTGAACACGCCGCGGACACGCTTGGCTTTTTCTTCTTCGGCGACGGTCTCAAAACCGAAATGGGTATCTGCCATGTTAATGCTCCTTAATAACTGCTCCCTCTCACGCTAGCAGGAGAGGGTTGGAGAGATGATTTTATGCCCCGCAACTTCTGGGGGCTTCCTTGACCGGTTGATTCTCACCCGGCTCGCGGCTCGCACCCGCCTCTTCCATCTGGGTCAGGTATTCATGCCACAGCGCGTCCTGGTACTTGCCCAGCTCGTACAAATATTCCCAGCTGTACAGACCGCTGTCGTGGCCGTCGTCAAAATCCAGCTTGATCGCATAGCTCCCCACCGGCTCGACTTCCTTGAGAAGGACATTCTTCTTGCCGACCTGCAGCACTTCCTGGCCGGGGCCGTGGCCGCGCACTTCGGCGGAAGGAGAGAACACACGCAGGAATTCGAACGGCAGTTGATATCGCGCGCCGTCCTCGAAGGCGATCTCCAGTGTTTTCGATTTCTGGTGCAGTGTGATTTCTGTTGGAGTGGTCATGGCAAATACGGATGTTTACGGACTCGCATTATCGCAAGCGCAGAGCGAATCCACAAATCGGCTAAGCCCTGCTTGAAGTGGTCTCATTTCTTGACATTGTCCGGCAGTAAATCCATATTGATTCGCCATGTTCCATATCAATGAAATGCAGATCATGAAGCAACCGCGGACCACTCGCGTCCAACCGGTCAGCCATATCAAATCCCGCAAGGTGTAGCCGCGATGAAACCGACGCGGCTGGAGGACATCCCCAACATCGGCAAGTCCATCGCGTCCGATTTGCGCTCGCTCGGCATCCTGAGCCCGCAGCAACTTGCCACGCGCGATCCGCTGGAGATATACCTCTCTTTATCCGGGGCTATGGGCGAACGTCATGATCCCTGCGTGCTCTACACCTTGATAGCTGCACACCAGTATTTGCATGACGGGATATCGATACCGTGGTGGAAGTACACCGAACAGGGCAAACGCCTGCTGGCAGTACAGGCAAGGCAAAACAGGAAAACCTAGAGACTGCGGATCTTTTTCAGCAGGGCGGTAGTCGAGCGTTCGTGCAGGAACGGGATGCTGTGCACCGCGCCGCCCCAGGCCAGCACTTCTTTGCTGCCGACGATCTTATCCGGCGTCCAGTCGCCCCCCTTTACCAACACGTCGGGCTTGCAGGCGAGTATCAGGTTGAGCGGCGTGTCCTCGTCGAACTTGACGACCAGACTCACCGATTCCAGCGCGGCAAGCACCATCATGCGATCCTGTTCGGCATTGATCGGCCGGTCTTCGCCCTTGCCCTGACGTTTTACCGAGGCATCGCTGTTCACGCCGATGATCATTGAGGCGCCCAATGCGCTGGCCTGCGCAAGGTAGGTAACATGGCCGCGGTGCAATACATCGAAGCAGCCATTGGTAAACACCAGCGGACGAGGCAACAACGCGACACGCTCGGCCAATTCATCTGCGGTGCACAGCTTGCGTTCAAATACGGGAGGTGAATACATATCAGTTCAGGTACTCGAAAAGTTTGACCACTTTTTGCACACCCTTGACGCTGCTGGCTGTTTCGGCAGCCGCAGTTGCCTCTTCGCGATAGACGATGCCCATCAGGTAGGCCGTACCATTCTCGACAAATACCCTGACGAGATTGGAGTCGAAGCGGGCATCCGCAACGAATTTCAGTTTCACGCTGGAAGTGAGTCGACTATCCTTGCCGCGTGAAAGCAGCGAGCTGTTACCCGAAACAACCAACTGGTTATTGACCTCGGCGGCCTTCTCAACTGAAGCGACCGTCTTCCCGACCTCAGCCTTGACTGCCTCGCTGGGCACTTCCCCGCTGAGCAACACCTTGCGGTTATAACTGGTCACGTTGACGTGCATAAAGGCATCGTTCGCTTTGTAGATCAGTTTGGTCGCCTTATCCTCGATCTCGCGATCTTCGTTGCGCGCTTCGTCGGTGCGGCGATCCTGGGCAATCAGCACGCCCGCAGGCTCCCCGTCAAATGCATTGGGAAAGCAGCCCTGAAGCAGGCTTGTAGCCAGCAACAGGCACACGGGGGAAATGAATCGCATGCTTATTCGCCCAGCAGCAGGTAGTCGATGATGTCGCAGATGCTGTGCAAGACGACCAGATGAACCTCCTGGATACGCGCGGTACTCTGTGTCTGCACACAGATCATCACATCCCCCTTGCGCAGGATGCGCCCCATCTCGCCGCCGTCGCGCCCGGTCAATGCCACCACGCGCATGTCTCGTTCATGCGCGGCATGGATCGCCGCGACCACGTTCGGCGAATTGCCACTGGTGGAAATAGCCAGCAAGCTGTCGCCGGGCAATCCCAGTGCGCGCACCTGCTTGGAGAAGATCAGGTTGTACTCGTAATCGTTGGCGATCGAGGTCAGCACGGAGCTGTCGGTAGTCAGCGCAACGCAGGCAAGGCCGGGACGTTCTTTCTCGAAACGATTCAACAGTTCCGCCGCAAAATGTTGCGCGTCGGCAGCAGAGCCGCCGTTACCGCAGCACATGATCTTGCCGTCATTGGAGACACAATCAAAGAAGATCTGCGCGCCATCGGCTATCGGCTGCGCTAGCCCCTCTTTCACCCTCAGCTTGAGGTCGGCGCTGTCCTGAAAATGCTTGATGATGCGTTTATTTATGTCCATGGTTTCTGCCCGTTTATACAGTGTGAATATTAACCGAATCAGGCATCAAACGCATTCTTCAGCCACTGAACCCGGCCGCCCCGCGCATCGCCCATCAACACCGCATCGAATCTGCACTGGGGCGTATTGGCCAATCCGGAAAGATAATGCTGTGCCGTGCGGATGATGCGCTGCTGTTTGCGTGTATCGATACTTGCCGCCGCGCCCCCGAAATCCGCATTACTACGCAAACGTACCTCCACAAAAACCAGCGCAGCTCCGTCCTGCATGATCAAGTCGATCTCACCGAAACGGCAGCGGAAGTTCTGCTTAACCAGCTTCAGGCCATTGCGCTGCAAATATTGCGCGGCCCACTGTTCGGCCTGCGCGCCCCCGTTCACGGTTGAGCGGGCTCCTGAACAGGTTCCTGGCCTGGAAACATGAGCACCTCGGAAGCATAAGGGGCGTCGCCCAAGTGAGCCTGCCCTTCGACAAATCGGGCTGGCGCCGCTTCACGCTGGAAGACTTTGCCTTTTAGATGCAGCCTTCCGCTTACGCCATCCAGGGGCAGCGCGGCGGCAGGATTGCCCGCCAGCATCAGTTGAATCAACCTGAACGAATCAACACCCAGCGCATACAGTCTTTCACGATCAATCGGCAGTGGCGGATTCGCTCGTTCGTAGATCATCACAGCCGGATGTTCGGGCTGCAGCAACCATGGCATATCGACGAAACGGATGCCGTTCAGGTCGTAATTGATCAGTGTCTTGTTGTTACCTGAGAATATCTGCGAGGATGAATATACCGGCAGTTTGGGCGGAAGATACGGGCGAATCACGCGCGCTTTGCTTGCATCGGCAGCAAGAAACACCATAGTGTCTGAAATTTCAGCAATGTCTCCAAACACCGTATGATCGTTATTGAATTCGATCTCCCGCAAAATACCGTGCTCCGTGTCGCTCCATTCCTCTTCAAAGGCAACCTGCAAGCGCTGCGATAGCGAGTTGTGTACAGTAACGATGATAGCCTGATGCAGCCCCTGCTTCCTCGCCATTTGCGCTATTTGGCGCGCTTCATTCTCGATCGCCATTCCGAAAAAATAGAGTCTGGATGCTGATTCTGCTTCAACCATATTCAGTGCCAGAGTAGGCACCGGAATATATTTCCTCTCCGCCAGAGCGGCCACTCCATTGCGCGTGAGCGGCCCCACGACCGCAACCGCACCGTTTGCGATGGCTTGGCGGTATGCGGCCACAACGCTGGTGTTCTCGTCAAAATCGCTGTAAAAACGTATCGGCAATGCCTGTTTGTTGTAACGTGCTGAAGCCAGAAATCCGTTGCGGACAGCATTGGCGGCATCGCCAAACACAGGCGATTGCAATGGCAGTAGCACAGCAATGTGCGGTGCAGGTTCGCCTATGGGCAATACCGGCGGCCCTTCGTCTTCGAACACCTCTTCAGGCAAGACTTCTGTCCCGATCAGCTCGTCCACAGGCTGCTCCGGCTCGGTCACCTCCACTGCGGGCTTTCCATCTTCCAGCTTATACGGTACGGTACTTGTGCAAGCGTATAGTGCGAACACAGAAATAAGCAAAAGGAGTACACGTTGCATAAGGAACATCCGCAAAAATTAGAACCCGCATTATATGTAGTTGCCACGCCAATAGGAAATCTGAGTGACATCACACTCCGCGCGCTTGAAGTACTGGCCGCCGCAGATGTGGTGGCGGCTGAAGATAAGCGCAACACATCACACCTGCTGTCCCATCACAGCATCAGCGCCAACAAACTGATTGCAATACACCAACACAACGAGCGTAGCGGCGCGGAAAAGATCGTCGCAATGTTACAAGCGGGGCAGAGCGTTGCCTTTGTCAGCGATGCGGGTACACCCGCGGTAAGCGACCCCGGCGCACTGCTGGTGCGTGCAGTTCTCGAGGCCGGGCTCCGTGTCGTCCCGATTCCCGGTGCCAGCGCTGCAATTGCGGCCCTTTCCTCATCCGGCATGGTTGAACCACACTTCCTGTTTTACGGATTCCTGCCGAACAAATCCGGCGCACGTCGCAGTGCGCTGCAAACCTTGGCCGCCCATCCCTACACGCTGGTATTTTATGAGGCGCCGCACCGCATTATCGAATGCGTTGCCGACCTGCAAGCTGAGTTCGGCGACGAGCGCGACATCGTATTTGCGCGCGAAGTTACCAAGCTGTTCGAAAGCATATACCGCTGCAAACTGGGAGCGGCGCTGGATTGGCTGAACAGCGACCCGAACAACCAGCGGGGTGAATTCGTGTTGCTGGTCTCCGGCTCCCCGCCGCAGGCATCAGGAATGGATGCCGATACGAGTCGAACACTCACTACATTGCTTGAAGAGCTGCCTCTCAAACAGGCGGTCCAGATTGCCGTCAAGATCACAGGCGCAAACCGTAACGAACTTTATCAGCGCGCATTGCAAGTAAAAAACGGGTTCGATGATGGAAGTCAACCTCATGCCGACGAATGATGTAGCCAAACCACCCGCACTAATCCGCGCTCTGCTGGCCAATCCGGCCTGCTATAACCATGAAGTCAAACAATTACGCTTGTTCGAGACGCACATTTCCTGGGTGGTACTCACCGGTGAGTTTGCCTACAAGATCAAGAAGCCTGTAAATCTGGGCTTTCTTGATTTCAGCACGCTAGCCTTGCGCAAGCAGGCCTGTGACGATGAAGTACGCCTGAACCGTCGGCTAGCACCGGATACCTATCTGGATGTAGTCGCAATCACCGGCCGTCCCGACAAGCCGCACATTAAAGAGCATGGCACAGCCTTCGAATATGCAGTTAAGATGCGCCAGTTTTCCCCCGAGGATACGATGGACAAATTGTCCGATCGCGGCGAATTGGGCGTTGAACATATAGATGCGCTTGCCTCTCGGCTGGCGCAATTCCACCTCCACGAATCCGCGGCAACCCGAGCCGACTGCCCATACGGCGATCCTGCTGCGATCATTAAACCGGTTGAAGATAACTTTCGAATTCTGGACGGACTGTTGGCTGATTCCGGACAAAAGCAGCGACTGGCACTACTGCACAGGTGGTGCAGCGCAGAACACGAGCGCCTCACTCCGCTGATGCTCAAGCGCAGACAACTGGGCAAGGTGCGCGAATGCCACGGTGACCTGCATCTGGGTAATCTGGCGTGGGTGGACGGACATTTGATCATTTTCGACTGCATTGAATTCAGTCCGCAGTTACGCTGGATCGATGTCATGTCGGAAGTAGCCTTCTGTTTTATGGACTTGCTGCACCGCAGCCAGCGCGAACTGGCGTTCCGTTTTTTGAATGCGTGGCTTGAAATCTGCGGCGATTACGAAGGTGTCGCCCTGCTGCGTTATTACGCCGTGTATCGCGCTATGGTGCGCGCCAAGGTTGGGGCGTTGCGTGCGCAGCAGTCTGCGGGCAACAATACCGTAGCCGATGAATACCTGCAGCTTGCTCAGCAACTGATACAGCCAAAGTCATTGGAACTTTGGATCACCCACGGATTTTCCGGTTGCGGCAAGACCACGCAGTCGCAAAAACTGTTGCAGGAACAGGGCATGGTGCGCATGCGTTCCGATATTGAACGCAAACGTCTGGCAGGAATCGCCGCAACAGCTTCAAGCAGCAGCGGAACACAAGCCGGTTTGTACGCACCCGAGGCAAGCCGACGCATTTACACACATCTTGCCCAGCTGGCAGCAGGATTGCTGAATAGCGGCTGGACGGTTATTGTTGATGCAACTTTCCTGTTTCGATGGCAACGCAATATGTTCCGCGAAATTGCAAAAATGCATTCAGCGCAATTACACTTACTCGACATTCAGGCCGATCCCGCCACACTACGTCAACGCATAGCGTTGCGCACTATTAAGGGTGGCGATGCTTCTGAAGCAAACCTGCAAGTCTTACAGCACCAGATAGAAACATCTGAACCGCTTGGCAGTGATGAACCTGTAGCTTTGAAATTATCATTCGACTCCGCACAAACCACCTGATGAGTGCATGGTTCAAGTAATATTGGCGGAGTATTTGATCTGCTTACACTTACCAATCCAAAGGCTATTCAATGAAAATATTTTGCTCCGTCTCGTTGCTGCTCCTGATGCTATCAGGGTGCTCGGCGGGCTATCACCAGAAAGGCTTGTTATCCAGCAGCGGATATTCCGAAACCCGTCTGGGAGAAAACGTTTTCCAAATCAATTTTGAGGGAAAGAGTCGCCACAACAGTGAACAGGTAACCGATCTCAATCTGCTACGCGCGGCAGAAGTCACGCTAAAGCACGGTTACTCTTATTTCGTCCTCCTCCAGACCTCCGACAGCCCGGACAGCCATATTTTTGATGAAGAACCCGACGTTTCAGTCAGCACGGATCAGGACAACCCGTTACATACGGCGACCACAATCATATTGTGTTCAAATATCAAACCCGATATTTCTCACGGCAAAGTTTACAAAGCCGAAGTTGTCGCCGCCGCCATCCGGAAAAAATACAACATGTGAATGGAGTGCGGACTTATTTACTTGAGCAATTCGGTATGAAAGGCTGATTTCACGTATTATTTAAGTCATAACGTAACCCCAGCTGTTTTCTTGTATGGAAATTACTATGCCCATTTTTTCAAAAGCACACCTATCCTTCGCATTGTTGTTTACATCCATGCTGGTTGCCTGCGGTGGCGATAAAGGTTCAACTGGTCCCGGAGCGCCAGGCGGTGGAATGCCGCCCCCCGAGGTCGAAGTGATCACTGTCGGCACCGGCAGCGCGACAATCACCCAGGACTTGCCCGGTCGCCTTGAAGCTTACCGCTCAGCCCAAGTGCGTGCACGCGTCGAAGGCATAATCGAAAAACGCCTGTTTCAGGAGGGTAGCGATGTGAAGGCCGGAGAGCCGCTCTTCCGCATCGATGCACGCACTTACAAAGCCGCAGCCGAATCTGCACAGGCAGAGCTTGCCATCGCACGGCAAAATGTCGAGCGTTCCAAATCACTCCTTGGACTCAAGGCAGTTAGCCAGCTTGATTACGATATCGCACTGGCCAAGGTCAAGCAGTCGGAAGCCGCACTGAGCCGTGCAGAGGAAAATCTCGAGAACGCCAGCGTTCCCGCCGCTATCAGGGGCCGCATAGGACGCGCGCTGGTTACGGAAGGTGCTTTCGTTGGCCGGGGCGAGGCCACGCTGTTGGCTACGATAGAGCAGCTTGATCCGATCTACGCCAATTTCACCCAATCCGGCTCCGACCTGCTGAGATTGAGACAGGCTATCAAATCAGGCAAGCGCAAGCGCGCCCAATCTGCAAAAGTCGAGCTGGTTCTGGAAGATGGCAGCATCTACCCTCAAGCCGGAAAGATTTTTTTCACCGATATGTCTGTCGATCCCGGCACCGGTGCGGTATCACTGCGCGCCCAGTTTCCCAACCCCAATCGTGATCTGCTACCCGGGATGTTCGTGCGTGTCCGCTTCCCCGAATCGCTGGCCGAGAACGTAATCCGCATTCCGCAACGCGCCGTTCAGGGAGGACCGCAGGGACAGTTTGTCATGTCTATCGGTGCGGAGAACAAGGTAACGCCAATCCCCGTCAAAACTGGTGCCATGGTTGACGGAGACTTCATCATTGAATCGGGGCTGAAAGGCGGCGAGCAGGTTATCGTTAACGGTCTGCAAAAAGCTCGCCCCGGCACACCGGTGACGCCGGTACCGCTGGGCGGTGCCGCCCAACCCGCAGCAACCGGCAATAAATAAGGCTGCCCCATGTTTGCTAAATTCTTTATCGATCGTCCGATCTTCGCCTGGGTCATCGCACTAATCATCCTGCTTGGCGGGGTGCTGGCACTGAAAAACCTGCCAGTCGCACAATATCCTTCCGTTGCCCCGCCCGCGCTTTCTGTCTCGGTGAGCTACCCTGGCGCCTCCGCCCAGATTGTTGAGGAGACCGCCGTCGCCCTGCTCGAACAGGAGATGAACGGCATCGAGAACCTGCTCTATATGGAATCTGCCGCCGAGCAGAACCGCGGCAGCATCACGCTAACCTTCCAGGCGGGAACAAATCTCGATATTGCTTCTGTGGAAACCCAGAACCGCATCAAGCGTGCGGAAGCACGGCTGCCGGAAGAAGTGCGGCGCATGGGCGTCACTGTCGCGAAATCGGCGCGCAACTATGTGATGATTGTCGCACTGATCTCACCCGACAACAGCATGGACAATGTCGCGCTCGGCAGTTATGCCGCTGCCAGCGTACTCGACAGCGTCAAGCGCGTCCCCGGCATCGGAGAAGCCATTTTGTTCGGCACCGAATATTCCATGCGCCTGTGGCTCAAACCGGAAAAACTCCAGTCCTACGGTTTGTCGCCTGCCGATGTTTCGAAAGCAGTACGCGCACAGAACGTTCAAATTGCCACCGGCGAACTTGGCCAGTTGCCTTCTGCTGAAGGACAAGAACTCAACGCCGTTGTTGTCACCCATGGTCGCCTGAGCACACCCGAGGAATTTGGCAACATTACCGTGCGCACCAATCCTGATGGATCAACATTGCGTGTAAAGGACGTTGCCCGGGTCGAACTGGGTGCGCAGGATTACTCCATCCGTGCCCGTATTAACGGACAGGCGGCAGCGGGCATCGCGCTGCGGCTGACACCGGATGCAAACGCACTGGATACTGTCAAAGCCGTCAAGGCACGCATGACTGAACTGGCACAATTTTTCCCCAAGGGCGTTGACTGGGTAGTGCCCTACGACACGTCGCAATTCATCGACGTCTCGATCACGGAAGTGCTGAAGAGTCTGGCGGAAGCGCTGCTGCTGGTCGTGCTGGTAATGTATCTGTTTCTTGAGAACTGGCGTGCAACACTCATCCCTGCGATCGTGATCCCGATCGCACTGGTCGGGGCGCTAGTCGGCCTGTACCTGCTGGGCTATTCGATCAACGTACTCACATTATTTGCAATGGTGCTGGCGATCGGTATCGTCGTGGACGACGCCATCGTTGTGACCGAGAACGTCGAGCGCATCATGACCACCGAAGGACTTTCGGCGCGCGATGCAACCCGCAAAGCCATGGATCAGATCGTCGGCGCAATCATCGCGATCACACTGGTGCTCTCCGCTGTGTTCATCCCGATGGCATTCTTCCCCGGCTCGACCGGCGCAATCTACCGACAGTTTGCGGTGACGCTGGTGCTGACCATGATGTTCTCCGCACTGATGGCGCTGACACTGACACCGGCTCTGTGTGCCAGCTTGCTCAAGCACCAGCCCGACAGGGAAATGATGCCCAGCCGTGGTTTCTTTGGCTGGTTCAACCGTTTATTCGCGCGCACCACGAAAAGCTATACCTCAAGTGTGAACAGCATCATCAGAAAAACCACGCGCTATCTGATGATCTACGCGGCGATCTTTATTGCCATGGGTTGGCTGTTCGCCAAGCTGCCTGGCAGCTTCCTGCCTGAGG
>Ga0224495_10001520_pt1 | contig 16183 bp, 13 predicted proteins | sample SF_Jul11_sed_USG_FD_168128 | JGI IMG/M metagenome (GOLD analysis project Ga0224495, IMG submission 168128) | Sediment microbial communities from San Francisco Bay, California, United States - SF_Jul11_sed_USGS_4_1 | ecosystem: Environmental > Aquatic > Marine > Sediment | place: USA: California... | reverse complement strand
ATGCAGATAAAGCCAGCGGGGCATTTCTCGATTCGGTGATGGAGGATGCTCTTGATGAACTTAAGACGTTAGGGGCTGGAGCCAAGCGAGAGAGGAGAGAAAAATCCACAAAAAGTAAATGGCCAAGGATATTTGCTTATGCGGCATCCATAATTATTGTCTGCGGAGTAGTAATTGGTTTAACAATACCGAAGCTCCAGCGTGCGCGTGAACTAAGGAAACCCAGTTTTGCGCAAGCCATTCAAGCCAATGAAAAAGGGATTCCTGATAAAAAGAACTCGGTAAGATCCAGCCCCTTAAGCGTATCGAAAGAGATGGTACTGAGAGAGCATGAAGCTTCAAAAAAAGCTAATTTTGAAAATCACGCAGCCAGCAATCGTGTGACAGGGAGAACGGATTACCCGGCAGCATCCCCGCCGCCACCGGACAGATCGATAGAACTTTATAGTGACGTATCGAGGGGATCGGGATCTGATAGAAAATATATAGATGATATAAGGTCTGTAGAAGTTAAGAAAGAACATGAAGTTGCTTTCGGGGTGCGTATACCGGGAAAGACAGGTTCTATGATTGTTGCCTGCAAGCCGCCTGAGCGTGTTCCGGGCGGTTATCCGATGGCGCACGGTGGGACAACGCCGCCAAACGGTGAAGATGTTGACGCGATGTTCTTTAAGAATTACGGCGTTAATCCATTTGTCGATACCGAGGATGACCATCTGTCCACTTTCGCGACGGATGTCGATACGGGCAGCTATACGATTGTCCGGCGGTATCTGCATGATGGACATCTGCCGCCGGAAAAGGCGGTGAGGGTCGAGGAGTTTGTCAATTATTTCAAATACGGCTATGCCGCACCGCAAGAAGATACATTTGCGGTTTACGCGGAAGCTGCACCATGGAGGTTCGGGACCGGCCGTAAGAACAGCTACCTGCTGCGGCTCGGGCTAAAGGGAAGGCAGGTTAGCGAGGAGAACCGCAAGCCGGCGATTTTAACCTTCGTAATCGATGTTTCGGGATCGATGAATCGAGAAAACCGGCTCGGTCTGGTGAAGCGGAGCCTTCGGATGCTGGTCGAGAGACTGAGGGAAGAGGACCAGATAGGTATTGCTGTTTATGGCAGCCGGGGCAGGAAAGTGATGGACCATCGTGGACTTTATGAAAAGGCCGAGATTCTTGCGGCAATCGAATCGCTTGGCGCCGGCGGCTCGACATTCGCCGAGGAAGGAATTCGCATCGGTTACGAAATGGCAGAAAATGCCTACAGAAGGGGATACATCAACCGGGTCATACTTTGCTCGGACGGCGTCGCTAACGTTGGACAGACCGGAGCCGATGATATTTTAGAGGTCATCAGGAAAAAGGCGGAAAAAGGGATTACGCTTTCGGCTGTCGGTTTCGGGATGGGCAATTATAACGATGTGCTTATGGAAAGACTTGGCGACAAGGGCGATGGGCACTACGTGTATATTGATACTATTGCCGAGGCAAGAAGGGTATTCGAGGACAACCTTACAGGTACCTTGCAGGTGATCGGCAGGGACGTCAAGGTACAGGTTGATTTTAATCCGGAGGTCGTGCGAAGCTACCGGCTGATAGGCTACGAGAACCGCGATGTACCTGATGAGAAGTTCCGCGACGACAAGTACGACGGCGGTGAAATAGGAGCGGGGCATTCGGTGACGGCCCTTTATGAATTGAAGTTGTGGCCCGGCAAGGAAGGTACTGTCGCGACCACTTACGTCCGCTATAAACATGCCGACACCAGCGCAGTGACCGAATTCAAAAGTCATATAGCTGTTGAAGATTTCGATAAAAATTTTGATGGTTCAAGCAGCGAGTTTAAGCTTGCCACGACTGTTGCCGAATTCGCTGAGATTCTTCGTAAAAGTTACTGGGCCAAAGGTGCAACACTCGATAGAGTCCTTGAACACGCTCATCAGCTCAGCAGGGAGTTCGAAGACGATGCTGACGTGATCGAACTTGTTGATTTGATATCGAAGGCCGAGCGGTTGATGAAGAAGGTGGAAGTTGAGCCCTACGAGGGTGGAGAGGGTGAAGAGGAAATCCTGCGGCGGTAGCCGTAAAATATTAGCGCGAAAGATTGGAAAGGCCTGTCTTGTGGCAGGCCTTTTTGTTTTGGAATGCTGATAGAGTTAAAATGTTATTTTGAATTCCAAGTATTGTGGGTCAATGGGGATTTCTTCGATTTGTGTATCTCTTATGTAGCCGGGAAAGGAGGCCTTTATTTCCCGGATGCAGTTGTCAATATTTGCATCAGGGCCCTGGGCGAGCATTTCCACAGTACCATCATGACAATTGCGGACGAAGCCGGTCAACTTATAGCGATTGGCTATGTGATAAGCGGTGAAGCGAAAGCCGACACCCTGGACCCGGCCGGTGAACACTATATGTTTGGCACTCTGGCTCATTTTCAATTGTATATTAAGCCAAGTCGGCTCTCTCTGCAAGTGTGCATTTTATCTGTAGGCAATACCCAAATAGATTAAGGTTCACTGAGAGCGAAAAGTCGAGTATAATCTTTTGTTTTGGGAAGTGCTTGTTAATTATGGAAAGAAGGACAGAAAAACAGATAGAAAGAGACGAGCAGATATATCAGCTTACCACGCTTGTTGCGGGTGATTTTTCGCTTCAGGAGGTGCTTGAAAAGCTTGCTGAGGCCGCAGTGAGGATAACCGGCGTGAAGGCATGTTCGATTCGTCTGCTGGACGAAGAGGCCGGCGACTTGAAGATGCGAAGTACATACGGTCTTAGCGAAGAATACCGTAACAAGGGTGTGGTTTCAAAAAATGATCCGGTAATCAAAGCTGCGTTTGCAGGTGAAGCGGTGGTTTTGGACGATATGCGTGTTGATGGGCGGGTGAAATATAAAGAGGCGACAATCAGGGAGGGACTCGTCAGCCAGCTTACGGTTGCAATGCAATTCAGGAGGAAGGCAATCGGAGTGCTTCGTCTTTACAGCCCAAAGCCCAAGCACTTTGACCAGGATGATGTTGGTGTTGCCCGGGCGGTTGCTTCACAGTGTGCTGCGGCGATAACAAATGCCAGGCTATACGCGGAAGCGATTGAAGGGGCGCGTATAGCCGAGCAGATGCGTTTGGCTGGAGTTGTTCAGCGAAGGATGATTCCAGAGAAGGCCCCGCAGATACCGGGCCTGGATATAGCGGCTGCTTATATTCCCTGTTTTGATGTCGGAGGTGACTTTTACGATTTTCTCCAGCTAAGTGAGAGCTGCCTTGCTTTGGCGATTGCTGATGTGATAGGCAAGGGTATTCCCGCTGCGATTATGATGGGATTGTTTCGTGGAGCCATGCGGGCTTATGCCGATACCGAGGGAAACCGCGAAGGCACGAAGGAGATTATCAATAAGCTTAATAAAATGACATGCGGCGAGTATAAAGATGGTGAGTTTGTCACGTTGTTTTTTGCAAAGATTGACGTTAAAAAAAGGACAGCAACATATTGCAATTGTGGACACGAGCCTGCGGTACTGATAAGAGGCGGGCAAATTACGGCATTGGAAAAAGGCGGACTTGTGCTTGGAGTTGAGCCACAAGCCGAATACGAAATAGAAACTGTCAAGCTAAAAGACGGCGATTGTTTGCTGTTTTATACCGACGGACTGATTGACGCAGCCGACTTTGACGGTGAGCTCTGGGGCAGGGAAAGGATGCTCGAAGCAGCGAAGAAGTTTGCTGAAGGTTCGGCGGAACAGGTGGTTAAAAATATCTTAGGGTATAGAAGGCGGTTTGTGGGACTTGCCAGTCAGCGTGATGATACAAGTATTATTGGTGTCAAAGTCGATAAGACGGCAAAACCGGAATTTATGAAGTAGATGAGTATGTGAGATGTCGAGTTTGGTTATTACAATCGATGGTCCTGCCGCCAGCGGCAAGAGCACTGTGGCCCGGCTTTTGGCTGAAAGACTCGGGGCGAGCTTCCTTGATACCGGTGCGATGTATCGGGCTGTTACGTTGGCTGCGATTGAGGCCGGTGTTGATATGAATGATGAGGACAAGCTGCCTGGTGTTTTGGATAACCGGAAGTTTCAGTTTGCCGTTAGAGAAGGCAAGATGGTTGTTTGCATCGATGGGCTTGATGTTACCGAGCAAATACGTAGTCAGGAAGTTACGGCCAATGCCCGGTATGTTGCATCGGCGGCGAAGCTGCGGGAAAAGTTAGTTGAAATGCAAAGGCAATTTGCGGCAAGAGAGAAAAAAATAGTTGTCGAGGGAAGAGACCAGGGCACGGTGGCATTTCCCGATGCCGGTGTAAAATTTTATCTTACCGCAGATGCGACCGAGAGAGCGAAGAGAAGGCAGATTGAACTGAGGGCCAGAGGCAGCAGTGAAAATCTTGATCAGATACAAAATGCCATAGAAGAAAGAGACAAAAGCGACGAGGACAGAGCAGTGGGACCTTTAAAGCCTGCTGAGGATGCCATTGTTATTGACACCACTGATTTGAGTATTGAAGAGGTTGTAGAAAAACTTTTGCGTTATGTGGAAGAAAGATGCCAGAAAAGAAACCAAAAATGAGGTGGTTCCGGTTTGCACGCTGGTGCTGCAAGGTTTTTTGCAATCTATTTTTTCGGATGCATATTTGCGGGGGTGAGAATGTCCCCGATAAAGGCGCTTTGGTGCTGGTCAGTAACCACCAGAGCTATCTTGACCCGGTTTTTTGCGGGATATATTTGAAAAGGCCTTTGTATTTTCTTGCCCGTGATTCGCTCTGGAAAAACAGGTTTTTCGGCCGGCTGATTTCTTCAGTTAATACTATATCGGTCAGGCAGGGCAAGTCGGATTTGTCTGCGATGAGGAAGGTCATCAGTAAACTCAAAGAAGGCTGGGGCGTTTGTCTTTTTCCGGAGGGTACGCGGACGAGCGACGGTAAGATTAGTTCTTTCAAGCCCGGCTTTGGCCTTCTATGCAGGCGGGGATGGGCGACAGTTGTGCCGGTTATGATTGACGGTGCCTTTGAGTGTTGGCCAAGACATAAGAAGATATTTTCACCCGGGCCGATTGAGGTGTGCTACGGCGAAGCGATACCGGCCGGCGAGGTCGCGAATATGAGTGACAGGGAACTGGCAGAACTGCTGACCGATACGCTGCGCCGGATGCAAACGGAAAACCGGACAAAGCAGGGCAAAGAGCCGTATAATTATTGATGATTTCGTTGTTGCTCGTATCTGTCGTATTGTGAAAATGAGGTTTTAACCTTCAAAAATGACGCTTGCCCCGTTAGAAATTCCAGGGCTGGTGCGAATATTTCTAACGGGGCTTGACTGCACGCGTCATTGAGGGTATCCTTGCTCTCCAATCGCTGATAACAGGGTGCGCTGCTGTATTTATTTCATTATTTCACGTTTGAGGGCAGATCCTGAAGTTAGATGGGGACAGCGAAAAGGTTTTTTAAAGAATCAGAAAATATAAAAAGGCGACAGTATTGAGTTTTGCAATATTCGTATTAAACGATTTAACATCATTTTTAAATAGTGGAGGACACTGAAATGGTCGAATCAGAAATAACTTCAATCACAGGCAAAAGCCGGGAGCAAATAACCCGTCGCAGGTTTATTGCCGGCGCCGGTGCTACGGCACTATCTTTTACAGTGATTAAATCCAAGCTTGTTCGCGGGACAGAAGCCAACTCAAAGGTCGATTTGGGTTTAATCGGCTGCGGCGGCAGGGGGACATGGATCGCCGAGCTGTTTGCGCAGCACGGCGGCTACAATGTTGTGGCCGTGGCAGACTATTTCCAGGACAGGGTCGATGGTTGCGGCGACAAACTGGGCGTGGACAATGCACGCCGTTATACCGGAATGTCAGGTTATCGCAAACTTCTGGATAAGGTGGACGCAGTGGCGATTGAGAGTCCCCCGTATTTTCATCCTCAGCAGGCCGCTGATGCTGTTGACGCCGGTTGTCATGTCTACGTTGCCAAGCCGCTTGCGGTGGATGTGCCCGGCTGTCACAGTATCGGTGACAGCGGCAGGAAAGCCACGGCCAAAAAGCGGTGTTTTCTTATTGATTTTCAGACCCGTGCCGACAAGTTTTATCTTGAGGCGCTTAAACGCGTCCGCGACAATGCCATTGGCCAGTTTGTATTTGGTGAGGCGATCTACCACGCGGGTTGTCCGTTCGGACGTATGTACGAGACGTGGCGGAAAGCCCCGGATGATTCGGAGAACCGTTTGCGGGCGTGGGGACTGGACAGGATACTATCCGGTGACATTATTACAGAGCAGAACATTCACACGCTCGATGTAATGAGCTGGATAATGGACCAGGAGCCGGTTTGGGCGGTGGGCACAGGCGGGAGAACAGTACGGCCCGTAGGCACTTGCTGGGACCATTTCGCGATTCTTTTTGAGTATCCGAATAATGTTGGTATTACGTTCAGTTCAAGGCAGATGGAAGGTCACGGTACACAGCCTGAAGGAATCAGGAATCGAATGTTCGGCTCGAAAGGTGTTCTCGAAACCGAATATGGTGGCCAGGTAATCATTCGCGGCGAGAACTTTTATCGCGGCGGCAGAAGCCCGGGGATATATAAAGAAGGTGCGGTTGCCAACATCGCGACGTTCCACAAGGACATTACCAGTAAGAACTTCGATAATCCAACGGTTTCGCCGAGCGTTCGCAGCAATCTTATTACAATACTCGGGCGCACCGCTTCCTACGAGAGGCGCAAGGTGACATGGAAAGAGATTGTTAGCAGCAAAGAGAAACTGGATGCAAACCTTAAAGGTTTGAAGGCATAAGTAAGGAAATTGAGCACAAAAGTATTTGGTTAGTTTTATGGAACGCTGTGTTGATTTTCGGTGTTTATGGAGGTATCGAAGTGAAATATTCACGTATGACCCGTCGTGAAATGATGTTCAACAGCGCCCGAGCAATTGCCGGGCTTGCACTGACTACTTCGTGTCGTTCTTTAGGTCCTTCTTTGGGCGGTCGTGGTTTCAAGATTGGCGTTTGCGACTGGACGATAGGCAAGAGGACTGATCCTGCTTCACTGGAGATGGCCAAGCGGCTGGAACTGGACGGTGTGCAGGTAGACTTTGGCAGTGGGGAAAATGACTTGCCTCTGTGTAATCCTGAGCTGCAAAAGAAATTTCTGGAGGCGGCAAAAAAACACGATGTTCAAATTGCATCGCTGGCCCTTGGAACCCTCAACAATGTTCCCTACAAGAGCGACCCACGTACCGAGCGATGGGTCTCCGAGAGCGTTGACGTCTGCAAGGCGATGGGTGTTAATGTTGTGCTCATGGCCTTTTTCGGGAAAGGCGACCTGCAAAGCGACGAGAAAGGAACCGACGTCGTTGTCGAGCGGCTCAAGAAGGTGGCTCCGAAAGCGGAGAAGGCCGGTGTTTTTCTCGGCATCGAATCCTGGCTCAGTGCCGAGCAGCATCTGGATATTATCAGGCGGGTCGGCTCGCCCGCCGTCAAGGTTTATTACGATGTGGCCAATTCGCATAAGGCCGGCTACGACATCTATGAGGAGATACGCCTGCTCGGTAAGCAAATCTGCGAGTTTCACGCCAAGGACTATGACGACCTCTACGGCAAGGGTACGATTGCTTTCGAGGAGGTCCGCCGGGCGATGGATGACATCGGCTATCGCGGATGGATAGTTATGGAAGGCGTGAAAATGCCGCTGGGATTAGAGGAGAGTATGCGGTATGATGCCAAGTACCTGCGCGGCGTCTTTCCGGCGAGAGTGTAATGTAGAGTCAAAAAGTTTACTGAGTGAGAAAAAGCAGCGGTCCGATAATTTGAGGTGCAGTGTTCTACAGGGTTATGAATCAAGGTGTCTATATCGATTCAGGATTGAAAAATTTCATCTTAATTGTCTACGGCAAGAATGCTTTTGAGATAATCCCTTGACTATTTGTGGGAAATTTATATAATTCTCGGCCATATTAAAAAATTTAAAAAAATGAACTTTTGTGTATGATTTATAGTAAATTACTGAGGTTTTTTTGACAACGAGATACTATAAGTCTTTTAACAGGTGGCAGATATGATAAGTGTGAAAGAATTGCGGCGAAGTTTTGGGCCACTCGTGGCTGTTGACGGCATATCATTCGATGTCGAAAAGGGGCAGGTATTGGGACTTCTTGGGCCCAACGGGGCGGGGAAGACAACGGCCATGAGAATGCTGGCATGTTTTCTGAAGCCAGACAGCGGGACAGCTACGGTGTGTGGATATGATGTTTTGAAAAACAGTGTCGAGGTCAGGCGGTTGCTTGGATATCTGGCAGAGAATTCACCGGCCTACAATGAGATGACTGTCGGAGGATTTTTAGAATTTGTTTGTGACGTCAGGCAGGTTAAAGGCAAGGATCGCAAGCAGGCGCTTGACCGTGTTGTTCCGATGTGCTCTATCGAGTCTGTGTACCACCAGACAATTGAGACATTGTCGAAGGGATATCGGCGGCGTGTGGGACTGGCCCAGGCATTAATTCACGATCCTGATGTGCTTATTCTTGATGAGCCAACCGATGGACTGGACCCCAATCAAAAGCATGAGGTGAGGGAGCTTATAAGCGGTATGGCCAAGGACAAGTGTATTATAGTATCCACTCACATTCTCGAAGAAGTTGAGGCCGTTTGCTCGAGGACAATAATTATTTCCAGGGGGCGAATACTGGTGGATTCAACGCCCAAGAAGTTGAAAGAGAAGTACAAGTGCAGTCTTGATGAAGTCTTTCGTAAGATTACGAAGACCAAGGTTGCTTAGGTTTCGTTTTTTCATTTAGGAAAATAATATGATATTTTCACAGGAGTACAGATATGCATAGCTTTTGGGCAGTATTCAAAAGGGAGCTAAAAAGCTATTTTACAACCCCTATTGCATACGTTTTTCTTGTAATTTTTCTTTTTTTCTCGGGTTACCTGACATTCAAGCAGGGCTTCTTTGAAATGCGGCAGGCAGACATGCGGGCGTTCTTCATGAATCTTCCGCTGCTGTTTGTTTTTATGGTACCGTCGGCGGCGATGCGTCTTTGGGCCGAGGAGCGCAGGGTCGGTTCGATCGAGCTGCTGTTTACTTTGCCGATTACAGTGACTCAGGCGGTCCTGGGCAAATTCTTTGCCGCGTGGCTTTTTCTTGCGATTGCATTGGTTTTAACGTTCCCCATGCCGATAACGGTTTGTTACCTTGGTGATCCTGATATCGGTTTAATAATTACCGGTTACCTGGGCAGCTTGTTGATGGCGGGTGGATTTCTTGCGATTGGATGTTTCTTTTCGGTGGTCAGTAAGAACCAGGTAATAAGTTTTGTTCTCTCAGTAGTTGCCTGTGCGGTTCTTGTTTTTGCAGGCAGACCGACAACGCTGAATTATCTTTCGACGTTCTTTCCTGCGGGCCTGGTATCAGCGATAGAGACAATGAGTTTCCAGACACATTTTGAGTCAATCCAGAAGGGGGTGCTGGAGTTTAAGGACCTCTCTTATTTTGTATTACTTATAGTTGGCTGGATTGCCGCCAGCAGTATTGTTTTAGATGAAAGGAAGGCGAGCTAATGAACCGGACAATAAGAGCAATTATAGGTGCGGTTTGTATTTTGTTGATTGCTTTCTGTGCGATAAGCATTTTTCAAAACATCGGCAAGTCGTGGAAGGCTGATGTCACCGACCAGAAGCTTTATACGCTTTCGGACGGGACCAAGGCGATTTTGTCCAAGCTTCATCAAAAGATTGTGATAAAGTTTTATTACGCGAAGACCGCGGCGCTGAAAGGGCCGGACCAGATTAAGTTTTTCAATAATTACTACGAGTTTGTTAAGTCGTTATTGGAAGAATACGTCGTGGCGGCAAAAGGTATGGTTGAGCTGCAGGTAATCGACCCAAGGCCTTTTTCCCAGGATGAGGTCGATGCATTGCAGTTCGGCTTGAAACGATTTTCTATAACGGAAGAAGAGAGCTTTTTCTTCGGATTAGTAGTACGGACGCCTTTTGGGATTGAGAAGGCCATACCGTTCTTTTCGCCGGACCGGCAGAATTTTGTCGAGTATGACATAAGCTATCTGATAGATACCGCCATTACCCGTCAGAAAAAGAGTATAGGCATAATGAGCTCGCTTCCTGTAATGGGCCAGGACATCAGCCCCTACATGGCCCAGATGATGCGGATGCAGAACCAGCGGCCGGAACCACCCTGGACTATCGTCGAGCAGTTGCGAAAGAAGTATGAAGTCAAAAGTGTTGCTACAGATGTTAATGAGATTACGGATGTTGATATCCTGCTGGTAATCCATCCTAAAGAGCTGCCGGAGCAGGCGTTGTTTGCGATAGACCAGTTTGTGCTAAAAGGCGGCAAGACGATTGTATGTGTTGACCCTTATAGTATGGTTGACAAGCCGGACCGAATGGCAATGCAAATGGGCAGGCCGCCTTCGCAGAGTTCGGACCTCAATGTGCTTTTGCGAAACTGGGGGCTTGAGATGCCGGCAAATACGTTCGCCGGAGACAAGGCTCTGGCGGGAATGGCACCGATGGGCGCTAATCGAAGAGCGGAGAAAGTCATTGGTTTCCTTAATCTTGTGCCGAGCTGCTTCAATAACGAGAATGTTATTACTGCCCAGCTTAACGAGGTGAATATATTGTTCGCCGGTGTGTTGAAAAAGGTTGATGTCCCGGATGAGAAGGAGTCCGGTGCCGAGATCCGGCGAACGCCGCTTTTGATGACGACCAATCGGGGTAATAGCTGGACGGTGAGCAGCCCATACGAGTTAATGATTATGGACCCGTCAAACCTCATGAGCAAATTTATAGATGGAGATGGTGTTAATCCGGTGCACATGGCTTATCTGGTTACGGGTCGTTTTAAGAGCAGTTTTCCCGACGGCATTGAGATTGAAGTCGATTCGAGCGAGGAGGGACCTTCGGAAGAAGGAAAGGACCCGAATGACAAGAAGAAAACCATAAGGCTGATTCCAGATTTAAAAGAGGCGAAAGAAGTCTGCGCCGTTGCCGTTTTTGCAGATGTTGATTTCATAAGCGATATGCTGGCATACAGGGATTTTTATGTTTTCGGCAAAGTTCCCAATGGTGACAATGCGGCTTTAATAATGAATACGATAGATGATTTGGGTGGCTCAAGTGATTTAATTTCAATCAGGTCGCGTGGGAACTTTAGACGTCCGTTTGTTGTTGTTGACAGGATCGAAACGGAGGCGGAAGCCGAAACAGCCAAGGAATTAACGGCAATTGAGGTGAAAATTGCGGGCTTCAACAGAGAGCTGCAATCTATTCTCGCCTCTGCCAAACAGGGTGAGGAAGAGGTTGTCGGCAGTTCGATAGTGCAGAAAAGACGTGAGCTTGAATTGGAGATACAACGGGCCAACAGCGAGAAGCGAGTGATCCAGATGAAAAGACGCGAACGTATTGATAGTTTAGGCGGAAAGCTACAGAGGGCTAATACGTTGATAGCGCCGGCAGTTATTTTGATAATTGCCATATTAGTGAGTGTCCGCCGTAGTATAAGGAAGAGACATTATATCAGCCACACAAGTGATGCTTGATTCGTATTCCGTGAAGCATTAAGCGAAACAGAAGAAGTGCTTTGTGGGATACGAACGAGGAGTCTTATAATGAGCAACAAAAACCTTGCAATATTGGGCATTGTCACGGTCTTGATGGTCATATGGGCGGTGATTCAGTCACGTGTTTCGAGCATGCCAAGGTCAGGTCCGGAAGCGCTGTCTTATCTTATCCCCGGACTTGACACGACTGATATAGGCAGCATTGTTTTAGGGACAGGTAAAGATGCGGTGACGATGAATCGCAGGGGAAGACAGTTTGTGATTGCTAACAAAGACAATTACCCGGCATCTATGAGCGAAATAAGCGAGCTGATAACTTCGTGCCTTGATATTAAGATAGCGGAGCTGTATACGGATGAGGCAGCATATCATGAGGACCTTGGTGTAACGGAGGAAAAGGCCGACAGCGTCATTAAGTTTTTGACGCCCGAGCCAAATTCAACGATACTTGCCGGTATTGTTGTGGGGAATGCTAAAGAGCTGGGCGAGGGTACATACGTAAGATTGATTTCAAGCGATAAGGCCTCGAGCGATAAGGTTTACGTGGCTTCAAATATGCCCCGGATTAAAAACCAGGCGATGGATTACATTGAGCAGGAGCTTATTTCAGTGAATCGCGATGATATAAACTCGGTAACAGTCAGTTTTCCAGGTGGTGATTATACGCTCAAACCAAAGGATGACAGCAAAGACATAGTGCTGGTAAATATTCCCGCAGGTAAAAAAGCCAAGAGCAGTGAATGTGACAGAGTTTTCGCCGCTTTGGCGAATCTGAGATTTGATGATGTCAGAGAAACATCTTCCGGCTTGACCTTCGACAGACGATATGTGTGTAAACTTAATGATTCGACTGTCTATACCCTGGAGATCGCTAAGAAAGATGATAAGACTTATGTGAGCTGTCTGGCGGAGTTTACGGGTGAAGTGCCCAAGAAGGACATGACCAAGGTTGAGTCGGAAGAGGTATTGAAGGAAAAGGAGGCCAAACTGCTTGCCTGGGACAAGGCACAGGAGTTCTCTGCGAAGCATAAAGGGTGGAAGTATGAAATCGCCGAATGGAAGGCGAAGGATCTGACGAAGGAGCTTTCAGAATTAGTAGAGGACCAGAAGAAACCTGAAGAGGTCAAAGTGCCTCAGGAGCCTAATTCGGTAAGTGAGAATCAACCGGTCGAGCCTAATTCAGTGCAGGAGAAATAGCGATTTATGTGAGATAAAAGACTTGACCCGCCAGAAAGCAGGCGGGTTAATCCGACAATCACACTGTTTTTTATGTCAGGTCCTGTTCAGTCTTTGTTTTCTCCCCTGGGATACCCTAGGTAAAGAACTTCATTTACCTTCATAGTTAATTCCACTTGTTCGTCTTCGCTCAGGGAAAGCTCGCTTTCTAACATGCCTATGTATTTGTCAATTTCCGAATCTTCTTCTCTTAACATCTCTATTTTTGTATTCTGGTTGTTAATCTCTTCATCCAGTTCTGCGAAATCCAGGTCCAGGTTAAATTTCTTGTCCAGAAAAGAAAGGATCGACTTTATTGCCTGGAAATCTTCGCCGGCTACCAGGTAAAAAGGTATTTGGGGCCAGAGACTGGCGCCGGGGATACCTTTGTTTTTTGCTACCCACAAGAGATAACTATTGATAGCAGGGGGCCCCTCCCAATTCAAATCCTGGAGCCCATAGCCTCGGTGCTTTTCCTGGATTTGGCGTTGATTAAAAACTGCCGATATTCGTCGCGGGTTGGTATGGGCAATGGGAGAAATAGTTCCACTGATAGTATACAGATCTTTTATTTTGCAATAACTTTGAGCTAAATCCACAATCGCGTTCAAGAATTTGTAACGCTCAAAATGAGGCTCACTGCCTTTAAATATCACCAGGTCATTTCTTTGGCTATAGTAAAATTTACTTTCCGGAAACTGCGCGATATTATTTTCAATCGCTACTCCTGCTAAAGAGAAAAAGCCCTCCGGCTCAATTTCACAAAAACTTTTACACTTTATCTTTTTATGTAGATACTCAATAACTTTCGGGCTTAGTTTGCCGCTGTCCTCTTCCCAGCCGACAATCAATGATGGATTTTCAAGCTTAGGACGCTCGGAGAATTTAAAAATGTTTTTCATCCTGCCGACCTCCTTCCCTGAAAAGTTCATCAAGATGTTTCATCATTTCATTTTGTTCCTCTTTGGTTATTGGTCCCGGCTCAGTTGGCCTGGCGTACCTTAATTTCTCAATTTCATCTCTTACTTGTGGAGGTATTGCCTCCGCCGTATAAAGGCTTTCCAAGAACTCTTCAATATTTTCCTCTACTGTTTTTACTAATTCGTCCAGTTGACTCAGGTCGAACTTAACATCCAGGATTTTAGTCAAAACCTCAAGAACAGATTTTGAGCCCCTGGGATAGGGCCAGGGAGCTCCCTGGAGATAATAAGGTATTTCGCCCATTAAACAAATGGCGTCTAAACCTCTCTTTTTAGCTACTCCCAGCAGAAGGCCATTTAGACCAGCGATAGTGCCCTGGCTACTTCTTCCTTCAATTCCTGACATCAGAATAGTGTTTTCATATTTCTGTATTTCCTCTATTAAGCTCTGCCTATTAGGCACCGCCCAAACTCGTGGTTTTACAGTGTGGTGAATTTGAGTTACGGCTGCTCCGGAAGTATAGACTCTCCTGCAGCCAAATTTTTCCGCTACATCCAATACTAAATTAGCTATTTTGTATGCCTTTTTTCCTTCAGCATATCTTATTCTTCCTTCGGCCGGCTGCTCCTGGCCAATGAAAAATATCAGGTCCTGATTTCTAATTCGTTGGTAGTAAAATTTGCTGCCGGGAAACTCTAAATCTTTCAACAGACCTTTTTCGATTGTAACTTTTCGAGGATTAAAGAAATCCCATGGTTCAATCTCTCCGAATTCCTGAGCTTTTAACACTCCTCTTAAACTTTCTATCGCACTTATCCCGATATTTCCAATGCCCGGCCAACCACAGAACATAATAGGATTTTTAAGCTCGGGTTCTTTGTAAAATATGATTCCCACTATCCTGTTTCCTTTCTGAGCTTCTTTAGGATATATATACTCGATTAGAGAAAGAATAGTAATAGTAATTTCTGCTTTTCACGGTTTACTCGGATATTTTTAATACACCTGCTCCCCGGATTTTCCCCTGCCTGAGCAAAATCAGAGCCTTGTTTGCTTCTTCTAAATTAAACTCCCGAACCTGGGGGACAATCGGGATTTCGGCTGCCAAAGGGAGAAATTCTTCAGCATCGGCTCGTGTAATATTAGCTACACTTTTTATTTCCTTTTCCAACCACAGATGAGCCGGGTAATCCAATTTCAGCAGGATTTCTTTATCTGTTTCTTCCTTTCGGATTGCATTTATAACCAGCCGTCCTCCTTTTTCCAGGACTTTCATAGCCTGGACTACCGGGTTCCAAGCAGGTGTAAAATCAATTGCACAATTCAGCTTTTCCGGTGGAGTGTCTCCGGTTGCCCCAGTCCAGTCAGCGTCCAATTTTCCGGCCAAATCCTGATGTTCTTTCTGCTGTGGTCTTGTGAAGACAAAGACCTTACAGTTCGCATATTTGTATTTGGCTATTTGAATGACGATGTGAGCTGAGGCCCCAAAACCAAATAGACCAAGAATTTGACCGTCCCGGAGTCCGGTTAGTTTCAAGGCCCTGTAACCAATGGCCCCGGCACACAAGAGGGGGGCTGCTTCCGAGTCGGAAAATCTATCAGGAATCAAATAGGCAAACTCCTCAGAGACTACAGTGTATTCACTATAGCCGCCATTTGCATGACAGCCTGTACCCTGAAATTCAGCGCATAAATTTTCATTTCCCTCGCGGCAGAAATTGCATTTTCCACAGGCGGAATTTATCCAGGCAATGCCCACCCGATCTGCTAATTTAAATTTAGCAGCTTCAGGACCGAGGCTTTCCACTTTTCCGACAATCTCATGTCCCAAAATTATCGGCAGGCTCGGCTGAAGTCTTCCTTCAATTTCATCAAGCTCTGTGTGACAAATTCCACAGGCTGAAATTTTTACACGAATCTGCTTAGGACCAGGCTGAGGGGCAGGCAGCTCCTCCAGTTGTAAAGGTTCTTCTTCAATCGGTGCAACTTTCTTAAGTATCATTGCCTTCATTTGTCAGCTCTCCATCCGATTTCTTGCCTGCCATAGCTTTGCGGCGAGTCCTATCATGATAGCGGTGTCGTCAGTGTATCTTGTGGCGCTTGCTCCTAATGAATTCCCTCTTGCGGTGTCGACCAAGCTCCTAAAAGATTTTGATTTTAGGCTTTTCATTCCAAAACCAATGTTAATGTACAAAAATCAGGTTTTCAACGTTTTTCCCTGAGTGTGGTATATGTTTTGGTTACCTCAGCCTGCACCTGGTCAGGGGTAAGCAGATCAATCTGTCCGTTCACTCGCAATAGGTTGCAGCGTCCTTCATGGACGGCTTTTAGTTCGTACACTAATACATTTTGGCCTGGCATGTTCTCATTCTGGCCGGGGATATAAAGGTATTGCCCTCCATCCGGGACCGGACAACGCAATAGTTTTGAGTCAGCTCCCCAATCTACCAATGTTTTCAGCGAAGGTGGAAAACCCTCCTT
>Ga0224495_10001519_pt1 | contig 16185 bp, 12 predicted proteins | sample SF_Jul11_sed_USG_FD_168128 | JGI IMG/M metagenome (GOLD analysis project Ga0224495, IMG submission 168128) | Sediment microbial communities from San Francisco Bay, California, United States - SF_Jul11_sed_USGS_4_1 | ecosystem: Environmental > Aquatic > Marine > Sediment | place: USA: California... | reverse complement strand
ACTGGCGCATTGCCCTATACACACTTTCGGGATGACTGGACTTGAACCAGCGACCCTCAGTTCCCAAAACTGATGCGCTACCACTGCGCTACATCCCGCAATGCGACTTCATTCCATATTGATTCAGCCTGTCAATTCTAAATCGGCCAGAGTTAGCCAAACACAATATTTTTTTCTTACTGCAGAAACTATCGCCTATTCTTTATAAAACAGTTAACTTTTTTCCCACATAAGACTTACTTTTAACTCATGGGCAGTCTGTCTTATTCTGCGGGCAAATACCCTGGAAAGATTATACATTACCTTATAACCAATCGCATTATTCTCTTCAAACAACTTTATCAGTTTTTCTTTTTGAATTTTCAATACACTGCAATTTTTTATTACATGAGCTGTAGCAGACCTCGGTTGATCATCAATAAATGCAAATTCTCCAAAAAGACGACCCGGCAATATCGTATGTATGGTGGCCTGTTCGGTTTTATCAAGGTCAACCTTGACCTGCACCCTACCCTCGAGCAAAATATAGAGATCCGATTCCTTGCTGTTTTCGTGAAATATCTCTTCACCATCAGCAAATTTTTTTTCTTCTATGCACTTTTCTACCAGTTTTAACTGTTCTTCATCAAGATTTTGAAAAATTTCAATATTTGATAATAATTCTATCCAGTTCATCATTTTTCTCCTATAAATTTTCCAGTATCTTGGAACAGAACTGGTTTACAAATGAAGACAACGCACGTAAACCCTCCAGCATCTCTATATACTGTGAAAGATTTTCCCGGTTTGCTCCTCCCTCCCTGAAGGTTTGCTCAATAGCCTGATTCTCAATTTTTTTAATCATAAATTTCAACTTTTTATAAAGTAGCCCCGCCTCTTCAGCTAATAAAATATTTCTGGAAGTGAATGATAATAAATTTTTATCAAATAAAAAATTTATTTTTTCCATAATTGCGGTTAAATTAGCAATCTGCTCTTCAGAAAAAGTGGCCTTTTTTTCAGTATTATGGTCCATTCTGGGTATAAACTCGGTTAAAACAGAATCGGAAATATGTTTCAAAGCGTCAATAGTGTGGTAATAATAAGCTGCTTCATTTGATTCCCGGGGAGTTAGAGTATTAGCAGACAATTCAGTTAAAAAACGGCGTATCGCCTTATACAATATGTTTATTTTTTCTGTCTCTGCATTTAAATCAACTCTCCACTCCTTTTCAGGATGAATCATTGCATTCTCACAAAATCTGATAACACCTTTGGTAATATCTCCCATACGGGCAACTTCATGAAAAGTCTGCTCAAGAGCAATCGGTATAGATTTTATCTCTCCCACTAAAAACTGTGCTTTAAAGACCTCTTTTTTATCAGTTTCCTTTTCAGGAATTATAAATCTTACAACCCTTTCTAATACTCCCACAAAAGGAAGAAACACAATGGTATTAATGATATTAAAAAACATATGGGCATTGGCAATCACCCTTGAAATAGATGAATCCCCCATAGCACCAGATATCTGCATAACAAAATTCGCATAATACTTTATCCAGGGAAAAAACAAAAGAACACCTATGAAATTAAATAAAAAATGGACAAGTGATACCCGTTTCCCCTCACGCTCTGCACCAAGTGAAGCTAAAAGTGCCGTGACCGTCGTTCCAATATTTGCTCCAAAGCTGATAACAATCGCAGAGTTAACGCTTAATATACCCTGTGATGCCAGCGCAATAGACATACCAATTACCGCGCCGCTGGACTGAATGATAGCTGAAAATAAAGTTGCGACCACCAGCCCAAAAAATGGTTTGTCTCCAATATCCATTAATAAATCAGTGAAGGCGGGTATCGAGCGCATGGGGTTCATCGACTGGCTCATTAATCCCATTCCAAAAAAAATAAAACCAAAACCCATGATCACTTTACCGAGATATTTAAAGATGGGTTTTTTATTACTGAAAAGAGTTAATAAAAATCCCACTGCAAGCATCGCAGTTGAGTACTCGGAAATATTAAATGCAATCAACTGAACCGTTATTGTAGTTCCAATGTTGCAACCAAAAATCACACCAATGGCCTGCTTTAAAGTCATGAGTGATGCAGTAACAAATCCTACAAGCATAACCGTAGTTGCGCTAGAACTCTGCACTGCTGCCGTTGTCAACGTTCCTACAACAACTCCCATCAAGGGTTTGTTGGTAAGCTTACCGAGAATGTAGCGCATTTTATCGCCTGCAGCTTTCTGCAATCCGTCAGAACTTAAGTCCATGCCAAATAAAAAAAGCGATAAACCACCCAGCAGACCAAAAAACAAAAATAAAATCCAGTTTCTTCGCAAAGCCAGTATATCTGTTCCAACTGGTTCTACCTTTACTTCCCCATGATAAAATGCAGTAACAATATAATTGCCTGCTTTCTTTCCAACTTGAAATGTTGTCTGGGCCACCCCCTCATTGTTGGTTAAAACCCAGTCATTTTCTACTTTTGCATCACGCCCGTCAGCATGAGTCAGTTTGAATAAAACCGCTTCACCTGAGACCGGTTTGTTATCTTTGAGTACAAGGACTTTAATACCGTCCACCAGGCGACCCCCCTCTATGGCAGTTAACTGCTTTTGCCCGGGCGGATAAGAGCTGTTTTTAAACTCAATTTCTCCACTAAAAACAGAAGTTGCAGTTAAAAAAAGAGAGCCTATAAATAATATTAATAAATTGAATCGTTTCATAAAAATTATCATCACATGTACATATAAGAATATTTGTTAGCCACAGAAACCATTTTTTATAATTAAGTAAAAAAAATCCTTGCTTACCTGTATTTAATGCGTCAAATAGCATAATAAATGAAAATACTTGTGGTAGATGACAATGATATAATGATTACGGTATTTCAAAATATCCTGACAGGTTACAAAGTATTTACCGCAGATAGTGCAGACAAGGCATTAGAAATACTTAGATACCAGGAGTTTGATCTGGTTATTACTGATTATCATATGCCCGAAAAAAACGGCTTTTATCTGCTTGAAAAAATGCGCACCGCACCTGAATACATGATAAACAAAAATACACCCGCCATTATATGCACAGCCGACCATGACGAACAACTGATGGAACAGGCTAAACTGAAAAAACTGAAAATTTCACAATTCATTCATAAACCATTTACCAAAGAGCAGATTATAAGTGCCATTCAAAACATGGATATGATAATTTTTTAATATCCAATCATTTGAGAATCCTCTTGCATTATAGTTTCTACTTCATAGTATCTACCGGTGACAGTACAGCATCGCACAATTTTAAAACCCAGAAGCCTATTGATCATTAAACAAATCAACGGTTTTTTTTTTGCAACTTTGACCCCCTTAATGCTGATTCCTATATAAAAAACTTGTCGCAACGACTTCAAAAATGAACGTATCAGTCGTAAATTAACGAAACATGACATCAATTGTCATGATATCAAAGATATTTAAAGAGGAAACATGAAAAAATATATCTACTTTTTTGGAAATAAAAAGGCTGACGGAAACTCATCCATGAGTCCCCTGCTCGGTGGAAAAGGGGCGAATCTGGCCGAAATGGTACTGATGGGCTTTAATGTTCCGGCCGGTTTTACCATTACAACAGAGGTGTGTATTCACCATATTGAGCATAACAAGCAATACCCGGAGAATATGCGTGAGCAGCTCAACAGTTCCCTGAACGAAGTAGAAAAAACAATGGGTAAAAAATTTGGCGATGCATCGAATCCTCTGCTGCTTTCTGTTCGAAGCGGTGCAAGAGCCTCCATGCCTGGAATGATGGATACGATTTTAAATCTGGGATTAAATGATAAAACAGCCGAGGGAATGATCAAATTGACAGATGATGCCCGCTTTGTCTACGACTCATACCGAAGGTTTGTCATGATGTACGCAGAAGTCGCCATGGGTATCAAAGGTGAAAATAAAAATCACAGTCCATTTGATGAAATTATTGAAAAGAAAAAAAAGAGCTTTGGAATTACCAAAGATACAGAATTTACAGCCGAACAACTTAAAGAGATGGTAAAAGAGTTTAAGGAGTGCGTAAAAAAATATGGAAAAGTAGACTTTCCAGAAGATCCAGTAGATCAGCTTTTTGGCGCTATTGAAGCAGTTTTTGCATCATGGAACAATGAAAGGGCAATTATTTACAGACAAATGAACAATATTCCCGACAACTGGGGTACTGCTGTTAACGTTCAGGCAATGGTTTTTGGAAATGCGGGTGAAGATAGTGGTACCGGTGTTGCCTTTACCAGAGATCCCGCAAACGGTGACAATATTTTTTATGGTGAGTATCTTTTTAATGCACAGGGGGAAGATGTGGTTGCGGGAACACGTACCCCTTTAAAAATTGCTGAACTGCAAAAACAAGACCCTGATATCTATAAGCAGCTTGAAGAGAACCGTCATCTCCTGGAACAACGATATAAAGACATGATGGATATAGAATTTACCGTTGAAAAACGCAAACTATGGATGCTGCAGGCCAGAGTCGGAAAAAGAACAGCGATGGCTTCCATAAAGATTGCTGTTGAAATGGTTAAAGAAGGTTTAATCACTAAAGAAGATGCAATAATGCGGGTAAATGCTGAACAACTGAATCAACTTTTGCGCCCTATATTTCATCTGGATGACAAAAAAAAAGCAATAAAAAACGGGAAGCTGATTGCAACCGGACTCAATGCAGGACCTGGAGCTGCATCCGGCCAGCTTGCGCTCTCTGCTGAAGAGGCGGAAAAACTTCATGCGCAGGGAAAAAAAGTAATCATCGCACGTATTGAAACCTCTCCTGAAGATATCAGGGGATTAAGGGTAGCTGATGGTATTTTAACCGCCCGAGGGGGAATGACATCGCATGCGGCTCTGGTTGCGCGCCAGATGGGCAAGGTTTGTGTTGCAGGTTGTGAATCACTGGATATCGATTATGATAACGGAATTATCAAGGTGAATGGAAAGGTTGTTCTGAAAGAAGAAGATTTTCTCTCTCTTGATGGATCTACGGGTGAAGTAATTCTGGGAAAACTCGAAACCACACAATCTGAAGTTTATCAGGTTCTTGTCTCAAAAGAAATTGACGCAAAAGATGCAGTGATTTATCCGTTTTACGCTGAACTTATGAGCTGGGCTGATCAATTCAGAAAGCTTCGTATCCGGGCCAACGCTGATCAGCCTGATCAAGCCGCAATAGCGATTGCTCTGGGTGCAGAAGGAATCGGATTATGCCGAACCGAGCACATGTTTTTTGGAGATCACCGAATCAAAGCAATGCGAGAGATGATTTTAAGTGAAAGCGATGAAAGCAGAAAAAAAGCTATAACAAAACTTTTACCGATGCAAAGAGAAGATTTCAAACAAATTTTTGAGACAATGGCAGGTAGACCGGTAATTATTAGAACCCTGGATCCACCATTGCATGAATTTTTACCCAAAGACGAAGAAGATATAATGGTTCTTTCCCGTGATATGAATATCCCTATTGACCATATCTATCGAAAACTGGAAAGTCTTCATGAAGCAAATCCAATGCTCGGATTAAGAGGTTGCCGTCTGGGAATTTTGCATCCAGAAATAACCGAGATGCAGGCACAGGCTATCTTTGAAGCAGCCTGTGATGTTAAAAAGCAGGGAATAGAAGTAGAAGCGGAGATCATGATTCCTCTGGTTTTTGATGTTACTGAGCTAAAATCGCAAAAAGAAACCATCAGAAAAATAGCTGAACGGGTATTTAAAGAAAAGAAAATTGAGGTTCACTACCAGGTAGGTACCATGATTGAACTTCCCCGGGCCGCTCTTCTTGCCGGAGAAATTGCAGAGGAAGCTGAATTTTTCAGCTTTGGTACTAATGACCTTACCCAGACAACTTTTGGATTATCAAGAGATGATGCCGGTGAATTTTTAAATCTTTATCTCGAAAACAAGATTATCGAACAAAATCCGTTTAAAACATTGGATCAGAAAGGTGTAGGCAAACTTATTCAAATGGCGACACTTGCCGGGAAAAAAACCAGACCTGATATGCAGGTAGGTATCTGTGGGGAACATGGTGGTGACCCTCAATCTGTCTACTTTTGCCATAAAAATGGCCTGAACTATGTAAGTTGCTCACCTTTCAGAGTGCCCATCGCCCGTCTTGCGGCGGCACAGGCAACTTTGAAAGACCGATAAACCTTTTATTGACAAAGTAGGGAAACATGTGCATACGGCCTTATGGATTTATTAAATAAATTATCTGAGACCGTTGCACAATATCAGCCAACAGTTGTTTTTAGTGAAGGAAGTGACGATCGGATAATATCAGCTTGTAAAAAAATTGTTGAGAAAAAATTATCTAAAAAAATTTTTTTAATTGGCAACGAAAATCTGATTATCGAAAAACTCAGATCAAATAATATACATTCAGAGATTATTTCGATAGTTGAACCTGCAAAATCAGATAAATTGAGCAAATATGCACAAACAATGATGGAGTTACGACCTGCTGATTTTGAAAATATCGACAAAGCCAAAGAAAAAACTTTAAACAGCCTCTATTACGGAACGCTTATGCATCATGAAGGAATAGCAGACATTCACATAACTGGAGCAGTCGAAACAAGTGCTGATGTCATAAGAGCAATGTACCATATAATCAAACCCAATAGAAAAGAGGGAGTAACCACAAGCTTTTTTTTAATGGAAAAAAAAGAGACTGACTCAGTCAGTAATAAAGTTTTATTTTTATCTGATTGCGCAGTAAATATAGCGCCCAACCCCAAAATGATCTCAAGAATTGCATTTCAAATTGGAAATATTGCAAAAAATATTTTTAACTTTGATGCAAAAGTAGCACTTCTGACATACAGCACAAAGGGTTCAGGTTCAGGAGAACCCGTGGACCATATCATAGAAGCCGGTCAAGAGCTAAAAAAACTAAATCCGGAATTTATATTTGAAGCAGAAATGCAGGCTGATGCAGCAATTGTTCCCGGAATATCTCAAAGAAAAGCACCGGGTAATATGATAGGTGGCCAGGCAAATGTATTCATATTTCCGGATCTTCAATCTGGAAATATTGCATACAAACTTATGCAACATCTCGGAAATATGCACGCATACGGCCCTGTTCTTGTCGGTCTTAATAAAACAGCCTCTGATCTCTCCAGAGGCTGCAGTATCGAAGATATTTATGGGACTTTTTTAGTAACAGCATTTTATCACATTAAAAAAAAGGCTTGATCTATTTTTTTCTTCTACTGCTTTTTCGGTGTGAGCCGCCTCCGGATGTATGGACAGCTGCCTTGCTGGTTTCCCTGTTTTGAGAGGTACCTTTAGCACCTTGAAATGCATTCGGATTAAAATTAGCTGGCTGAAAATTTCCAGCTGAAACACCATACGATTTTACATCCTGATGAATTGCATTACCTATAACCTCTTTAGGTTCAGGCATGTGCTCTTCTATGATTCCTTGTACCTGGGCTCTGAATATATACATTATTATATCTTCTTTAACAAGGCTCACCATTCCTTCAAACATGTCAAAGGATTGAAAACGATACTCAACAAGAGGATCCTTCTGGGCATAGCCCATGGCCCATACCCCTTCTCTGATTTGATCATTCGTATTAAGGTGATCTTTCCACTTTTGATCTATAACCTGTAGCGATATAATTTTTTCAAGAATTTTAAAATTGCTTTCTCCAATTTTTTCTTTACGTTCTTTCAGTTTTTCTTCAATCAGTTTTAATATAATTCTATGTATCGAATCCGCACTTTCATTGCTCAAATCTTTGCCATTTAAAAAAGAGGTAATGGTAAAACTGTGTTCCAGCCATTTTTTTAACTCTTCTATATTCCACTCGGATGTTTTTTTCTCGGGCAAGTATTCATTAATTTTTTCTGAAACATGATCTTCAATAAATTCAATAATAATTTCATGAATATCATCTTTTTCAAGAATTTCATCTCTGATAGAATAGATATATTTTCGTTGTTTGTTCATTACATCATCATATTCAAGGAGATGTTTTCGAACTTCAAAATTATGACCCTCAACTCTTTTTTGGGCCCGTTCAATTGCACTGGTAACCATTTTATGTTCGATGGCTTCCCCCTCTTCCATTCCCAATCTCTGCATAATTGGTGCAATTCTATCAGAACCAAATATGCGCATTAAGTCATCTTCAAGGGAAAGATAAAAACGCGACTCGCCCGGATCACCCTGTCTACCAGATCTTCCCCTTAACTGATTATCAATTCGTCGTGACTCATGCCTCTCGGATCCGATTATATATAAACCTCCAAGATCTTTAACTCCATCCCCAAGTACAATATCTGTACCCCGGCCAGCCATATTCGTTGCAATGGTTACATAAGCTTTTTGCCCGGCATCTTTAATGATTTCCGCCTCCTTATCATGATACTTGGCATTTAAAACAGAATGAGGAACTCCTTTCAACGCAAGCATCTTTGCAATTTTTTCAGAATTTTCAATGGAAACAGTACCAACAAGAACAGGTTGGCCTTTTATATAACGCTCTTTTACATCAGCAGCTATTGCTTCAAATTTTTCTTTTTGAGTACGATAAATCTTATCTGCCCGATCCAAACGGATCATTTTTTTATTTGCAGGAATTACAATTACATCCAGGTTATATATTTTCTTGAATTCAACGGCTTCTGTATCCGCAGTACCAGTCATTCCTCCCAGTTTTTTGTACATGCGGAAATAATTTTGAAAGGTAATTGATGCAAGTGTTTGATTTTCCTGTTTTACCTCAACCTTCTCTTTCGCTTCTATAGCCTGATGTAATCCATCAGAATATCGTCTGCCCGCCATTAAACGACCTGTAAACTCATCTACTATAACAACCTCTCCGCTTTGAACAACATAATCTACATCCCTGGCAAAAAGATTATGGGCTTTTAGTGCCTGATGAATATGATGCACAAGATCAATATTCGCAGGATCATATAAATTCGTAACTGCTAAAAGCTTTTCAGCCTTGGATACGCCCACTTCAGTCATTAACACTGTGCGGGCTTTTTCATCTATTTCAAAATCTATCTTATTCTGTAACTGAGGTATAACCCGATTAACCTTAATATACAAACTTACATCTTGTTCAGAGGGTCCGCTTATAATCAAAGGAGTTCGCGCTTCATCTATCAGAACCGAATCGACTTCATCAACTATGGCAAAATTATGCCCCCTTTGTACCTTCAGTGAGCGATGCTCAACCATATTGTCTCTTAAATAATCAAAACCATACTCATTATTCGTTCCATAGGTAATATCTGCAAGGTAGGCAGATCTCTTTTCCTCGTAGGGCATTTGTGAATAAATTGACCCCACACTCATGCCAAGTGCATTGTAAATGGGAGACATCCATTCAGCATCACGACGGGCAAGATATTCATTTACTGTAACAACGTGAACTCCCTTCCCTTGTAGTGCATTAAGATAAATAGCAAGTGTCGATGTCAGGGTTTTACCTTCGCCTGTTTTCATCTCTGCGATGTTTCCGTTGTGCAGAGCAATACCACCCATTAACTGAACATCAAAATGGCGCATATTCATTTTGCGCTCTGAGGTCTCTCTCACTGCAGCAAATGCTTCTGGTAATATCATATCAAGTGTCTCACCCCTGGCAAGACGCTCTTTAAACTGAACTGTTTTTTGAGAAAGGTCATAATCACTTAATTTTTTATATTCCGGTTCAAGAGAGTTGATTAAATCTACAAGAGGAGCTATTTTTTTTATATCTCTTTCAAATTTAGATCCAAAAATCACTTTCAATGCTGTCTGTATCATTAACTTCTCCGCATAAATTATTCAAGTCATGCTTGAATTTTAAAATTTTGATGTAGCTGCTTAACTAATTTGAATCAATAAAGACAATGTAAACAATAAATTATTATAAATCTGTTAAGAATGTTTCAGGATAAATAAAAAAAAGAAACTCTCCTGCCTGATCAAAAATGCTGACGCGATAGCCTCTTTGTTCAGCCATTCCCGCCAACAGGTCAGGCCGTCTTCGATGTATCACCTTGAGTACCTCTTTCGGCTTCAACAGTGCCAGTTGATCTAATATTATCGATAGAGGCTCCGGCATGGGATAATCTAAAACATTTAACTCTTTTACTGACCACTTTTCATTTACTATTTTTTCTAGGATTCTTTCTTTAGAACAATCGACATACCCCTTGCTTATTCTGATATCCCTGTTGCCGTTTTTCTGGCTTTCATTTATAAGAAATTTTTCATATTTTATATTTATAATCGATACAGAAAATGCTACTTCTTTTTTTTTTATAAAAACATATTGAGAAGCCAATTTCCTCAGCAATGGAATAGGGTAAAAAAAATGTAGCAACGTTAAATATTCAAAAGACAAAAGATTATCAAGTGACTCCATGATCTTTTGAAATGGATCAATACCTTTTTTTACCATATCTCTCACATCCAGAGTAATTTCTTTTAAATTTTCCCCTATTATTGAATCTGAAAAAATACGATTAATATTTTTCATCTTCAATTTGTTAACCTGTTCTATTTTTTTTAAATTTGATATAAAAACTCCATGAGACTCTATTCGAGTTACAAGAGTATGAAAATCAATATCAAACATTTCAGTATACATCTCCAGAGAAAAATTTTCGATTACTTTTTGAAAAACTTCAGGTAACTTAAATAAAGGCTGAAATATCTCTTTAGTGCTCTCTTTTGATAACCCAAGCTGGCTTATTGTATAATATTCCGGTATCATATGAACAGCATATATACAATAATCACAAATGACCAATTTACAATAAAGTACATCGTAAATATTATATAACTTTCGATCAGACTAATAAATAAAATAACCTGAATTTACCATCTGAAAAAACGAGGTCTATTATAAGACATAAATTTATAATATAAAATTATTAATTTGATTTAATTTTATAAAACACTATAGTCTTGCGCCTGAATTTAAAACCCCAGAGCATTCTGCAGATTTTTTTCAACTGTGAGTTGGCCTGATTAATTTATATATTTCCCAAAAAACTGATTCGAATTTTTCATTAGATAAAACTTTTTGAAGTCGCAGTATTTGAAAAATAAATTTCAACTCACTTGAGCAGCATGTCCGGCAAATATGATTTGACATATTATCTTAGTATAATGATATTATAAATAAATAATTTTTATTTAAAAGAGGGTTGAATGAGTTTTTTAGATATGAAAGATACTGTCTCCAAATTTATGAATGCACAAAAGGAGATGAAAAAAATTCAAAAAGAGTTGCAGTCTATGCGAATTACTTCAGAAACAGGAGGAGGAACTGTCAAAGCTATTGTTGATGGTGAGGCCAATCTGATAGACCTGCAAATTGACTCAACACTGCTTGAAAAAAATGAGTTATCATTATTGCCTAAAATGATTGTGAAAACTGTCCAGGATGCACAAAAAAAAGCAAAAAGTGAAGCTGTTAATAAAGCTAAAAATATGGCAGGTTTAATGAATTTTCCCGGAATGGGTTAATGACACCCCAGATCACTGAATTAACCCGATTAATTTCAAGTTTTCCCGGAATTGGATATAAATCTGCAAACAGAATTGTTTTCTTTTTATTAAAGCAAAATAAAGATTTTATAAATAACCTTGTAGAAACCATTAAATATCTTCAGGACAATATCTCGTATTGCCCATTTTGCGGGATTCCTGTTGAGATAAATATAGAATGTCAATTTTGCTCAAATGAAAGAGATCACTCAGTAATGTGCGTTATTGAACAACCCACCGATGCTTTGTCCATAGAAAATTCCGGTGATTTTCATGGCCTTTACCATGTTTTGATGGGATCACTATCTCCCCTTGATGGTATCGGGCCAGAAGATATTCGGTTGAAGGAGTTATACGAACGAGCTTTAAAAAACAGTGAATTAAAAGAGGTCATTATTGCTACCAATCCAAGTATTGAAGGAAATGCAACCGCTCACTACATTGCTGATCACCTGCATAAGTTTTCACAAATAAAGATTACAAGAATAGCATCCGGACTAGCAATGGGATCTCAAATTGAATACGCAGATTCCCGCATAATTGCTCAATCCTTACGATCAAGAACGTTACTATAAAAATCAAAATCATTTTTTTTTATAAATATATATAGTTTATCATCTAAAACTGAAATTACATCTTGCAAAAAATAGCCCATTGATTCTATGTCTGTAAATTTTTTCCGTTGAATTGCTCTGCAAAAAAAATTATTCTCACTAAATTTTGAATTCCAGTTTTTAACTGTACTTGATTCAAAAACCATTATTATACGGGTATGTTCATTCTCTATAAATCTGTTTAAAAAACCAGGTCCCGATTCAACCAGCACTTGCAAAGCCCCGTCACGGTGTATCTGGTCAATAACCAGGTTTATATCATCATAACTTGCCAAAAGAAAACAAGATAGTTGCTTTTCTAAAACGATTTGATAAGAGATTGGACAGGTGGTAAAAAAAATTTTTTTACCAGGAATGGATATCTGTTTGTTTAAAAATTGAATTAATTTTTCTCTGCTCCAATTGATGCGAATAGAAGGAAGCATAAAATATCTTGCGGGAATATTTTTTTCTAAATTTGGCAACTTATCAACTTGCTTTAACATTTCCATAAAGAAGTTTGTTGAAACTATGTTGCTTGAAAGATTAATCTCTTGTGTATACCTTGAGTTCATTGCCGGCATATCGGTAATGATGGTTCCGGGAGTTACAAGAATCGCACTTGAGAGTCTACGCAGACGATGCATCAACTCTAATGATGCTGAATTTGAAATCTTTCCACTGGATCCTTCTCCCGGAGACATTAAGCCATCTGCTGTCTGAGCCCATTTCAAAAGAACCCTTGGTTTTTTTTTTATATATGAATAATCAAAAGCTCCCAAAGTCCAAAACTTTTCCAGCCAAAGACTTTCAGACTTGAATATTTCAACGCTTACCCCTGCTTTTTTCAGAAGCTCGATCCCTTCCACTTTTTCAGAAATATCTATATGGCCAATGATTACTTTGGGGATTTTGTAAAATAAAATCGCCTCTGTGCAGGGGGGAGTTTTCCCATGATGGCTGCAAGGCTCAAGAGTTACATATAGTGTTGATTTCTCTAAAATAGATGAATCGTGCGATTGTAAAACGTTATCAATAGCGTTTATTTCAGCATGTTTCCCGCCATATGACTGCGTGAAACCTCTCCCAATAATTTCGCCATTAAATTCTATTACAGCGCCGACAGAAGGATTTGGGTCACAAATTCCTATTGCATTTATGGATTGTCTAAAGGCCTGATGGATTAAACTCATCCGCTTTTTTTATTGATTTTCGATTGATTCCATCTCTTCAGCGCTGAAAACAAGGTAATCCAGTTCAACCAGAATAATAACCTGATCCTCTAATTTTGCTACCCCACGTACAAGTGCACGCGTTGAATCCCTGATAACATCCGGATTCCCTTCAATGTTCTCTTCATTAATGCTGATCACACGACTAACTTCATCAACCACAATACCAACCAGTCTGGAACGATGAATTACGACGATAATTCTGCTGAATTCACTATTTTCTTTAGAAGGTAATCCAAATTTCTCACGCAAACCAACAACGGGAATAATATTACCACGAAGATTCATCACTCCTAATATATAGTGTGGACTTCGTGGAAGTTTTTTAATGGTTTTTAAACGAATTACCTCCTGCACTTTTTCAATTTCCAGACCATAATCTTCATTTCCCACTCGAAAAACTACAATCTGCCTGCTCTGCTGCTTTTTGTCAGATGCATTTTCAGATGATTCCATAATTTTGTTATTCGCATCCATATAATAATTATCACTCCCTATAAAATTATTGCTCTGAGGTTGAACTGTCTTCTATTGTAAATTGTCCTGCCGCTTCAATCATTGTGTGAATTTGCCTCATAAAGTTCTGTAAAATTTCATCAACCTTTTCTACTTCATTAACGTTATCCCGGGTAATTTCATTCAATTGCTTCATGGTACCGGTTAATTCCTCTGATGATTTTGACTGAATTAATGTTCGATCTGCAATATCCCGGGCGTAACCGGCAACATTCGAAGCTCGAAACGCAGTTTCATGAACAGCAGTCTCCTGTTTTTTTGTAAACTCTGCCATTTCAGCAATCTCATTATCAAGACCCTTCATTGCATCGGAAATCTGAGTAAACAATTCTTTTGCTCCAGCTACCTTGTTCGTTACTTCAACGATCTTTTGTACGGTTTCTTTAATTAAATCTGCAATTTCATTTGCACTTGATGCTGATCTTTTAGCAAGCATCGAAACCTCATTAGCAACAACAGCAAACCCTTTTCCATGTTCAGCTGCTCTTGCTGCCTCGATCGAAGCATTCAATGAAAGAAGATTTGTTTGATCAGAAAGATCATCAATTACTTTAATAATTCCCCTTATTCGCTTTGAGTAATCTGAAATTACCCCCATACCCTGGGAAAATTCATCAATAGTTTCCACACCTTGTATGGATTTGCTGAGCACCTTTTCTGCATTTAACATAATTTCTGCTCTTTTTTTAGCCGATTCATCGAATGTCGACGATAAATTTTCCATTGATTGCTTGTTCGTCTCTGCTCCATCAAGCTGCTTTTGTGCCAGTTTAAATATTTCATCAAGGACATCATTGGACTGATAAACAAGATCTGTTGCCCCTACCAATAATCTTGACTGTTTGACAGAACTCTCCTGAACACTGCCGAGACTAATGAAAAAATCTCTACTTGTAACAAGTACTGTATCCCCACTTTTCATTAAAAGGGCAATTAATCCTCTGATTTTTGCCACCATTCGATTTACACCATATGCAATATAACCTATATCCCCATGATCATCTATTCTGATATCTTTTTGAGACAGGTTACCATTGCCAATATCTTCAATAACATTCTCTAACTTTATCAAAGGATTATGAATAACGATTTTACCCCTGCGATACGAAAAATAGCTTGCCCCCAAAGTTATAAATATCGATAAAAATATAAGAGTTCCTATAAGATAATTTAACGGAGAATAAACTTCCGATAGGTCAACCTGTACCATTACTGAATTTTCCCAATACACATTTTCCTGTGCGTATAAATGTGATTTTATATGACTCCAGGAAAACATCCTTTTCTCGTCATGAATCTCTTCTATTCCGGTTCCACCTTCACTCTTTTCGACATACTCTTTTACCGGATTAGATTTTGGGTCATTTCCAATATATTGATCCCATTCAGAATCTGAACTCCAGTAGACTTTCCCCTGATTATCGAGAATATGAATCTGCATACTTTTCGTGTTATAAACTTTTCTTAAATACATTAATTTTCTATAAACATTTGAGGATATTTGAATCGTATTTTCCAGTACTACAATACATCCATTATGAAATGGGTAGGTCCACATAAACATATTCTTGGGTAAATTTGATTTTGCGGTGTTCACACCCTGCCGATCAGGATAAAACCGGGGATCTTTCTGGAACTTGCACGCAGTAAACCACAAAGCACCTGAATAGCTCTGATCAATTGCTCCTGTCCAGTCAATTAAAGTGCCGGTTCCGGTTGTATCATTGTAGTATTTAACCCTGCCTGATTCGTCTACAATCCATATCCCCTCAATATCGGGATTAGAAACTACATAATTACTCAATGTTTTTTGTATTTCCGGACTATTCAGTTGCGAAATATTATTATTTAAATCTTTACTGTTGGCAACACTCTCCATAAATTCAGCCCTTGAATTTAATGCCTGGTTCACGAAAATTACGTTGGATTGAGCATTATCGAGCAATTTATTGAAGTTAAATTGAGTAAGATACCACTTACCCAGTAGATATATCGTTATCGATGAAAAAATTGCAATCGTTCCAATGGCTACTGCTGTAATTTTTGTTATGTCTGACTGAATATTGGTTTTCCAAACAAACCTTGTCTCATCAATCTTTTCTGCTTCCAGCAATATTGCATCAAGTTCCGGATGTAATGATGCAATCTCTTTTTCTGAATTAGATATTTCCTCTTCCATACTATCATTTAATAGTATCGGTAAATCGAGTGCTGTATTGTATTAAAAAAGAAATTTTATACATTAGTACAATATATTATTTTTTCTTATCATAGGTTTTTATTGAACTTTTTTTTTTA
>Ga0224495_10001518_pt1 | contig 16189 bp, 16 predicted proteins | sample SF_Jul11_sed_USG_FD_168128 | JGI IMG/M metagenome (GOLD analysis project Ga0224495, IMG submission 168128) | Sediment microbial communities from San Francisco Bay, California, United States - SF_Jul11_sed_USGS_4_1 | ecosystem: Environmental > Aquatic > Marine > Sediment | place: USA: California... | reverse complement strand
GGGGCCGGGAGGCATCACTTCGTTCGGCCACGCCGCCTACTTCGGCCTCGGCAGCTACGGCGCGGGACTGCTGGTGCTCAAGGCGGGCCTGCCGATGGAACTTGCGTTCGTGCTCGCGCCCTGCGCTGCCGCACTGGCCGCCTTCGCCTTCGGTTCGATCGGCCTGCGACGCTCAGGCGTCTATCTCGCAATGCTGACCCTCGCATTCGCGCAAATCGTCTGGTCGATCGCGTTTCAATGGGACAGCTTCACCGGCGGCTCGAACGGCCTGATCGGCATCTGGCCCGCGCGCTGGCTCGCGAGCAAAACCGCCTGGTACCTTCTGACGCTGGCTTGGTGCGCGATCGGGGTGGCCCTGTTGTGGCGCATGATCTTCTCGCCCTTCGGTTTCGCGCTGCGCGCGGGACGCGACTCGCCGCTGCGCGCCGACGCGATCGGCATCGACGTGCGGCGCAAGCAGCAGACGGCCTTCGTCGCCGCGGGTTTCATCGCCGGGCTCGCCGGTGCGCTGTACGTGTTCTCGAAGGGCTCCACTTCGCCCGAGACGCTGGCGATTCCGCGCTCGGTCGATGCGCTGGTGATGGTGCTGCTCGGCGGGGTGCAGACTTTGAGCGGCCCGCTATGGGGCGCGGCGATCTTCACCTTCCTGCAGGATAGTTTCGCGCGCTCGTTCGACTACTGGCGTGCGCTGCTGGGTGCGATCATTCTGGTCCTCGTGCTCGCCTTCCCGCAGGGGCTGGCGGGATTTCTGCTCCAAAGACTGCGCAGCAGGCGCCGCGCATGAGTGCAACCGCCATCCTGCGCGTCGCCGGCCTGTCCAAGTCCTGGGGCAGGCTGCGCGCGGTGTCGCGGGTCGGCTTCGAACTCGCTGCCGGAGAGATGCTCGCGATGATCGGCCCCAATGGCGCGGGCAAGACCACCTGCTTCAACATGCTGAACGGCCAGATCGCGCCCGACGCCGGCCGCATCGAATTCGCCGGTCACAGCCTCGCCGGGCGCGCGCCGCGCGAAATCTGGCGCTTGGGCGTGGGCCGGACCTTTCAAATCGCCGCGACCTTCGCTTCGATGACGCTGCGCGAGAACGTGCAGACGGCACTCCTCTCGCGTGAGCGCAGCCTGTGGCAGTTCGTTTCGCTTGCTGCCCGCCGCCACCTCGCCGAGGCCGATGCGCTGCTCGCCCAGGTGGGTCTGCTCGACCAGGCCGAGCGCCCCGCCGCGCTGCTTGCCTACGGCGACCTGAAGCGACTTGAACTCGCGCTCGCACTCGCCGGCCGGCCGCGACTGCTGCTGATGGACGAGCCGACGGCCGGCATGGCGGCGAAGGAGCGCGATGCGTTGATGCGGCGCGTCACCGATCTCGCGCGCGAGTCGGGCATCGCGGTGCTCTTCACCGAGCACGACATGGACGTGGTGTTCGGCTACGCCGACCGCGTGCTGGTGATGCACGAGGGAGAGCTGATCGCCACGGGCAGGCCCGCCGAGGTGCGCGCCGACGCGCGCGTCCGCGAGGTCTATCTCGGAAGCGGCACCGATGCTTGAGTTGCGCGGACTGAACGCCGCCTACGGCCAGGCACAGGTACTCTTCGGCGTCGACCTCGATTTGCGCGCGAGCGAAGTCGTCGTGCTGCTCGGGCGCAACGGCGCGGGCAAGTCGACCACCCTGAAGGCGATCATCGGCTTGCTGCCCCCGCTTTCGGGCGAAATCCGCTTCGACGGCGAGCGCATCGACCACCTGCCCACGTTCGAAATCGCGCGCCGCGGTCTGGCCTATGTGCCCGAAGACCGGCGCATCTTCATGGACCTCACGGTGCGGGAAAACCTCGAAGTCGGCCGCCAGCCGCCGCGCGCCGACGCGGCGCGCTGGAGTCTTGAAAGACAGTTCGAACTCTTTCCCGCTCTCGCGCGCCTCGCCACGCGCCGCGCGGCACACCTGTCGGGCGGCGAACAGCAGATGCTCAGCATCGCGCGCAGCCTGATGGGCAATCCGCGCGCATTGTTGCTCGACGAACCCTCCGAGGGCCTCGCACCGGTCATCGTCGAACAACTCGCCAGAACGCTTCTCAACCTTAAGCGCGAAGGACTCGCGGTACTGCTGTCCGAACAGAACCTTGGTTTCGCGCGCCGCGTGGCCGACCGGGCCTGTATCATCGAGCGTGGTTCGGTGCGCTACGCGGGAAGCATGGCCGAGCTCGACGCCGACCCCGCGCTGCGTGACCAGTATCTCTCGGCCTGATACGCATGATGCAACCGCCGCCACTGCTGGAACGCTACGCATGGCTCTCGATCGCCGCGGCGCTCGCGACCATCGCGCTCAAGTCCTGGGCCTGGTGGCTCACCGGCTCGGTCGGCCTGCTCTCTGATGCGATGGAATCGGTGGTCAACCTCGCCGCGGGCGGTCTTGCGCTGTGGATGCTGCGCCTGTCGGTCAAACCGCCCGACGTGCAACATCCTTTCGGACACAGCAAGGCCGAATACCTCGCTGCGGGGATCGAAGGCGCGCTGATTGCGCTTGCCTCCGCGGCGATCATCCTCAGCGCCGCACCGCGCCTGTTCGCGCCGCGCGCGCTCGACACGCCAGGCCTGGGCCTCGCGATCAGCGCCATCGCGACGGTAATCAACCTAGCGGTCGCGATACTCCTCATCCGCGCCGGCAAGGCCCACCACAGCATCACCCTGGAGGCCGACGGCCGGCACCTGCTCACCGATGTCTGGACTTCGCTCGGCGTAATCGCCGGCGTCGCGCTCGTCGCCCTGAGCGGCTGGCTGATCCTCGATCCGATTGTCGCGCTCGTCGTCGCGATGCAGATTCTCTGGACCGGCGCCTCGCTCATCCGGCGCTCGATCGCGGGACTGCTCGATGCCGCGATACCCGACGAAGAGCGCGCCGACATCGAACGCATTTGCGCCGAATATACGCGCCGTTACGGCATCGCGTTCCACGCCGTGCGTACGCGCCACGCGGGGCGCCGGCGCTTCATCTCGTTTCATCTGCTCGTACCCAATACCTGGACCGTCGAGCAGGCGCACCAGCTCTCCGAGGAAATCGAATCACGCATCCGCTCGCTCGTTCCCAACGCGAGCCTGTTCAGCCACATCGAGCCGATCTCGCATCCGAGTTCTTATGATGATGTGGGGTTGGATCGATAGAGTCCTGCGTGACCCGTAGCAAGCGGACTTCCTACCGAATGATTGGCGCGGCAAGAGTTGTTTGGAATAGTTGTTCCAATCGCCGCACTGCATTCCGCCAAGGCCCGCTTCCAATACCTTGCCGCTGACCGGCCCCCCCCGAGAGGCCCAAGCAGGCCGATGCCTGAACCCATGACGCGCGTGTCGCAACGACCAGGAACGCTCTCATCGCCTCTGCACCGCTCGCCCGGGTTCTACCTAGCCTCAAGCCGCCCCGCCACCGCCTCGGCAAACGCTCGCGTCCCGAGCATCCCGCCCAGATCCGCGGTGCGCGTCGCCGGGTTTTTGAGCGTTGCATCGACCGCTGTCTCGATCGCCTGCCCCGCCTCGGACAGGTCCCGGCGACCGTGCCGCGCTCCCAGCCACTCGAGCAGCATCGCGGCCGACAGGATGAGCGAAACCGGATTGGCCTTGTTCTGCCCGGCGATGTCGGGTGCCGAGCCGTGCTGGGCCTGCGCGACGCAGTGTTCGTCACCCGCGTTGATCGAGCCGGCGAGTCCCAGGCCGCCGGAGAGTTCCGAGGCTTCGTCCGACAGGATGTCGCCGTACATGTTCTCGGTGACGATGATGTCGTACCTGTCGGGCTGGCGCACGAGCAGCGCGGCCATTGCGTCGACGAGCACCTCCTCGACGCGGACCTCGGCAAATTCGCGTGCGACCTTGCGCACTTCGCGCAGGAACAGTCCGTCGGAAATCTTGAAGATATTGGCCTTGTGCACCGCGGTGACCCGTTTCGTGCGCGTCATCGCCGCCTCGAACGCGCGCCGCGCGATGCGTTCGCAGCACTTCGCCGTCACGCGGCGCACCGCGAGCGCCATGTCCTCGGTCGGCATGAATTCGCCGAGTCCCAGGTGCATGTTGCGGTCGGCGTAGAAGCCCTCGGTGTTCTCCCGGTAAATCACGAGGTCGATCGCCTTGCCGGTGAGACCCACGCCGAGACGCGACTTCGCCGGCCGGACGTTCGCGTACAGATCGAACGCGATGCGCATCGCGCCCGAAGCGTTGATGCCGCCCTGCTCGCGCGGCGGATAGTCGATGGTCGAGAGCGGCCCGAGGATCACGCCCGGCAGCGCGCGCGCGGCCTCCATCACGCGCGCGGGTAGCGTCGTGCCCTCCTTCCTCAGCGCCTGGAGGCCGACCTCGTCGCGCTGCCATGCGAGCCCGAGCTTGTAGCGCGCGTTCGCGCGATCGAGCACGACGAGCGCCGCGGCGGTGATTTCCGGGCCGATGCCGTCGCCCGGCAGTACGAGGATTTTCATCGGCAATTTCTTATTGGGCGGGAATCTTCGCGTCCTTGATCAGCTGCGCATAGAGTTTCAGATCGCTGCGGATCAGCGCGGTGAAGTCCTCGGCGCTGCCGGTGACGATTTCGTTGCCGCCCTTGGTGACGAGCCGCTCCTGCATCTCGGACGAGTGCAGCGCCTTGACGATTTCGGCGTTGAGGCGGTCGATGATGGCCTTGGGCGTGCCGGCCGGTGCAAGCACCCCCTGCCATTGCGAGATGTCGAAACCCGTGACGCCCGCCTGCTCCATCGTCGGAACTTCGGGTAGCGCCGAGGCGCGCTTGCGGCTCGACACCGCGAAGGCGCGCAGCTTGCCGGCGCGGATCTGCGGCACGGAGGTAATGACGGTGTCGAACATGAACGAGATCTGTCCCCCGAGCAGGTCGGCGAGCGCCGCGGCACTGCCCTTGTACGGCACGTGGGTGAGCGTGGTGTGGGTCGCGAGCGCGAGCAGTTCGCCCGAAAGATGGTTGCCGCCACCGATCCCGGTCGATCCGTACGACAGCGCGCCGGGCTTCGCGCGCGCCGCGCGCACGAGATCGTCGAGGCTATGGATCGGCGAGCTGGCGAGGGTCACGAGCACGTACTGATAGACCGTGCCCTGGGCCACCGGTGCGAAGTCGCGCAGCGGAACATACGGGACTTTCGCGTACAGCACCGGATTGACGACGATCGGTCCGCTCGCGGTGACCAGCAGCGTGTAGCCGTCGGGTGCGCTTTTCGCGACGAAGTCGGCGCCAATCCCGCCGTTGGCTCCCGGCTTGTTCTCCACCAGGAACGACTGTTTGAACGTTTCCGAGAGCTTATGCGCCAGCGAGCGCCCGAATATGTCGGCGGCGCCGCCCGGGCTGTACGGCACGATGACCCGCACCGGTTTGGACGGATAGCTCTCCTGCGCGAATGCGGAGCCGGCCAGGAGCGCGCATAGGGCGAGCGCGGCGGCGGTGAATCGGGTTTTCATCGTAGATTCTCCTTGGGGTTGCAATGGGACTCAAACAGATGCCACGAGACCGAATTCGCCGGCGACCTTGGCGAGGGCTGCACGCGTGGCAACCGAAAGCGCAATGCCCTTTTCGCGGCGCTCGGCGCTGCGTCGTGCTTCGGGCTCTCCGGGATACATCACTGCGTCGAAACCCGCGGCGGGCGGTAGCGCCTTGACGCGATCGATCAACTGCGTCATGCGCGCCGCGAATTCTGCGGCCGGCATGAACGCATCGACGCGCATCGCCATGAAGAAATGACCGACTTCCTGCGGTGCGCTGAAGTCGGTGTTCATGTCGCGTATCTCGCCGCCGAAAGCGGCCCCGGCGAGCACGCCGCCGAGAATATCGGCGAGCATCGACAATGCCGAACCCTTCGGACCGGCAAACGGCAGCATCACGCCTTCGAGCGCCCGTGCGGCATCGGTCGTCGGATGGCCGTCGCGGTCGAGCGCCCAGCCCTCGGGGATCGAGCGCGCCTCGCGCGCCGCGAGCCGAATGTGGCCACGCGCAGCGACGCTCGTCGCCAGATCCATCACCCAGGGTGCGCGCGCGCCGGCGGGCACCGCGACCGCGAACGGATTGGTGCCAAAGAGCGGTGCCTTGCTGCCGAAAGGAGCGAGGCTCTTCGACGCCGGGCTGATGCAGATCCCGATGCAGCCTTCGGACACCGCCTTGCGCGCCCAATAGCCAGCGGTGCCGAAATGATTGCTGCGGCGCGCCACCACCACGCCGATGCCAAGGATTCGCGCACGCTCGAGCGCCTCGCGCATCGCGCGCTCGGCGACCAGCGCGCCCATCGCATTGTCGCCGTCGAGGCTCGCTGCGAACGGCATGCGCGACTCCACGCTCATGCGCGGCGCCGCGTTGACCAGTTTCTTGCGCAGACGTTCGACGTAGGAAGGAACGCGCGCCACGCCGTGGGTATCGACCCCCGCCAGATCGGCCCAAACCAGACTGTCTGCGACAATGTCAGCCGCCGCCGCCTCGAGGCCCGCGTGGCGAAAGACCTCCGCGACAAAGGCGCGCAGCCGTTCGGCATCGACCTGCGCACCGGTTGGCGCCACGGCGGCTTCACCCATCATTATTGTGCTTCTACGTGGAAAGGCCGGCATTATGCAAACCTTCACCCGAATTCACAACCCGCCTTCGCAAGCGCTGCCTGCCAACGCGACCGATTGTCATATGCACGTCTTCGGTCCGTTTGACCGCTTTCCCCTCGCAGCGGAACGTTCGTACACCGTTCCCGAGGCACCGCTCGATGCGCACGAGCGCATGAAATGCCAGGTCGGTCTGGAACGCACGGTGTTCGTGCAGGCGAGCGGCCATGGGCTCGACAACCGAGCGCTGCTCGCCGCGCTCGCGCAGCTGGGTTCGCGCGCTCGCGCGGTCGCCGTCGTCGCACCCGATGCGTCGCGCGCGGAACTGGAACGACTGCACGCGGCCGGAGTGCGCGGCGCGCGGCTCAACCTGTATTCACTCGCCGGGCGCTATGCCGATGATCCCGCACAACTCGTGGCGCAATTCGCCAAGACCCTTGCGCCACTCGCCTGGCACCTGCAACTGCTGATCGATGCGCCGACGATGGTGGCGCTCGAGCCGGTACTCGCGCGCTCGCCGATCGATATCGTCATCGATCACATGGGCCTGCCCGACGCACGCGACGGAATCGAGCAGTCCGGATTCCAGGTGATGCGGCGCTTGCTGCGCGGCGGACGCGCATGGGCCAAGCTGGCCGGAGCCGACCGCATCACGCGCCATACCGGCCGGCTTCGCGACGCCATTCCGTTCATGCAGGCCCTGGCCGATGCGGCACTCGACCGGCTGGTATGGGGATCGGACTGGCCGAACATCGGTTTTCATTCGAGCCAGCAGGTCGCCGACGATCACCTGCTCGCTCATCGGGAGCTCGATGCGGGGGAACTGCTGGAACTGCTCATCGAGGCCTTGCCGGATGCGCGGCACAGGGAAATCGTCCTCGCGCGCAATCCGGCGACGCTCTACGGCTTCGGCTGAAGCCCGGCACGCCCCGGATTCGCCTTACTGCGCCTTCTCCGCCGCCTGCGCGCTTTGCTGCACCTGTTCCATCGAGGCGTTGATCTTCTTCTGTGCCTGCTCCATGGTTTTCTTGCCCTGCTCGATTTCCTGCTTCTTCATCGCGGCCGCGCTCGCCGCGGCGCCCATCGATTCGACGCCGCAGCCGGACAGGGCCAGGGCCGCAGCGAGTACGAGTAGATTTCTCATGGGGTTGCTCCGATTGGATTGCCTGCGAGCACTATAGGCGCGCTGGACGATCGTCGCCGCGCATTCGGTCACGGAGAAGCGCCCTTCGCAGGGCGAACACGATCTAGCCCCTGCCCGCCAGCTCGCGCAGCAGTACCACTGCCTGATGGATCCGTTCGACCGCGGTCACCTCGATGCCGGGAAACCTGCCCTTGGGCAAATTGGCCTTCGGTACGATGGCGCGCTCGAAACCGAGTTTCGCCGCCTCCTTCAAACGCTCCTGTCCGCGCGGTGCGGGGCGCACTTCTCCCGCGAGGCCGATTTCGCCGAATACCACCACCTTGGACGGAATCGGCCGATCGGCGAGCGACGAAACCACGGCGAGTGACACCGCGAGATCCGCCGCCGGTTCGCCGATGCGCACCCCGCCCACCGCGTTGACGAATACGTCCTGGTCCATGGTCGCGATCCCCGCGTGCCGGTGCAGCACTGCGAGCAGCATCGCGAGTCGGTTCTGCTCCAGACCCACCGACAGGCGCCGCGGATTGGGCGCGTGCGCAGTATCGACGAGCGCCTGGATCTCCACCAGCAGCGGACGCGTGCCCTCGAGTGTGGCGAGCACGCAGGAGCCCGCCACGTCCTTTCCATGATGCGAAAGAAACAGCGCGGAGGGATTGTTCACCGCGCGCAGGCCCTTCTCGGTCATCGCGAACACGCCCAGTTCGTTCACCGCGCCGAAGCGGTTCTTGATCGCGCGGATGAGGCGAAAGCTCGAGTGCGGATCACCTTCGAAGTAGAGTACGGTATCGACGATGTGCTCGAGCACCCGCGGACCTGCGATTGCACCTTCCTTGGTGACGTGGCCGATCACCAGCACCGTGGTACCGCTGCGCTTCGCGTAACGCGTGAGCTGCGCGGCGCACTCGCGCACCTGTGCCACCGACCCGGGTGCCGACTGCATCTGTTCCGAATACAGGGTTTGAATCGAGTCGATCACCACGATCTGCGGCTTCAGCGCTTCGAGCGCGGCGATGATGCGCTCCAGCTGGATCTCGGCGAGCAACTGCACGCGATCCGCGTCGAGCGCGAGCCGCTTGGCGCGCATCGCCACCTGCTCGCAGGACTCCTCGCCCGTCACATAGAGCACGCCCGCATCGCCGCCGGCCTGTACGCCGAGCGCGGCGAGTGCCTGCAGCAGCAACGTCGATTTTCCGATCCCGGGATCGCCGCCGATCAACGCGACCTGTCCCGCGACCAGTCCCCCACCCAACACCCGGTCGAGTTCATCGATGCCGGTCGGAATGCGCGCAAGGTCCCGGGCTTCGATCCTACCGAGCGTCACCGGCAGGTTGGCGGGCGCGAGGCCCGCATAGCGATGTGCTGAGGGCCGCTCGGCGAGGGTTTCGTTCAGCGTACCCACCGCAGCACACGATGGACAGGCGCCGAACCATTGGATCGCGCTCGCGCCGCATTCGGAACAGACGTAGGCGGATTTGGCGCGTGCCACGATCAGGCGACTTCCAACACCGGCACGCGCGGGGCGAGTGCGCACAGCAGCTCATAGCTCACCGTACCGGCGGCCGCGGCAACGAGATCCGCCGAAAGTCCCTCGCCCCACAACGTCACCGGCATGCCGACGCCCGCGCCGGGGATGCCGGTGAGATCGACGCACAGCATATCCATCGACACGCGCCCGACGATGCAACTGTCGAAGCCGTTCACGAGCACCGGAGTTCCCGAGGGAGCGTGGCGCGGATAACCGTCGGCGTAGCCGCAGGCGACGATCCCCAGGGTCATCTCGCGCTCGACCTTGTAGGCAAAGCCGTAGCCGACGCGCTCGCCAGGCAGCACCTGCTGTACGGCGATGATCTCGGAGCCGAGCGTCATCGCCGGTCGCAGGCCAAGGTCCGCCGCCCTCTGCTCGGCAAAGGGCGAACAACCGTACAGCATGATCCCCGGACGCACCCAGTCACCGCGCGCCTCCGGATAGCGCAGCAGCGCCGCCGAGTTCGCGAACGAGCGCGGTACAGCCGGGTTGCCTTCGAGCGGACGAATCATCTCGCCGAACCAGTCGAGTTGCCCTTGCACGCCGCTCGGGCCATCGGCATCGGCAAAGTGGGTCATCAGCGCGACGCTTCGCACGCAGGGGTTCGAGCGCAGGGCCTGCCAGGCAGCTTCCAGGCTATCCACGGTGAAGCCGAGTCGGTTCATGCCGCTATTGACCTTGAGGTACACGTCGATCGGCGCCGCGGGTGAAATCTTTGCGAGGATTTCGATCTGCGTGAAATTATGGATCACGGGCGTAAGCGCGTATTCGGCCAGCAGCGCAATGTCCTGCGGCCCGAAGAAGCCCTCGAGGAGCAGGATGGGCCGCGTCTCTCCGGCGTCGCGCAAACGCGCCGCCGCGTCGAACTCGATGATTGCCAGACCATCGGCCGCGGCGAACGCCTTCGCCGCGCGGCGCAGGCCATGGCCATAGGCGTTCGCCTTGATGACCGCCCAGATCTTCGCCTCGCCCGCGTGACGGCGCGCCACTTCGAGATTGCCTGCGAGAGCCGAAAGACTGATCCGGGCGCGTAGCGGTCTCGGCATTCCGTTCAGGCCGGATGCGGCGCGGCAAGCCGCTCCTTCGCAAACTGGACAAAAGTATTGACCAGGCGGGAACGGAACCTTTCCTTGGGGTAGACGACCGATAGCCGCCGGTTGAGGCGCGGCGCGAGCGGTACCAGCACCAGGTCGCCCAGACGGGTTTCCTTTTCGACCGTCGAGCGCGACATGATCGCAAAACCCAGACCCGTCGCCACCAGACCCTTCAACGCTTCGGGACTGCCCAGCTCCATCACGATGTTGAGCGTATCAGGCGCCACGCCGGCCTTCTGAAAATAATCGTCGGTCACTTCGCGCGTTCCCGAGCCGATTTCGCGGCTGATGAAGGGAAACTCGATGAGCTGTTTGGGAGACACCGCCTTGAGCTTCGCAAGCGCATGCGAGGGTGCGCACACAACCTGCAACTCATCCTCGCAACAGTCGTCGCAGGCGATGCTCGGCAGGTGCGACGGGGATTCGATGAAACCGATGTCGAGGGTATGTTCGGCGACGCGACTTTCGACCGCGCCGGAATTCCCGACCACCAGCCGCGGCATGACGCCGGGGTATTTCGACTTGAATTCGCCCAGCACCTGCGGCAACAGGAACTCGGCGATCGTGGTACTCGCGCCGACCAGGAGCAACCCTGCGACGTGCCCGGTCATCTCCTTCAAGCGCAGATCGAGTTCGGCCGATAGTGCCAGTATTCGTTCGGCGTATTCCAGCACCACCGCCCCCGCCGGGGTAACCGAAATGCGTCCGTGGCCACGCTCGAACAACCGGGTATTGAAGTGTTCCTCCAGCTGCTTGATCTGGAAGGTGACCGCAGGCTGGGTCATGAACAGGGCTTCCGCAGCCTTGGTGAACGAGAGGTGCTTGGCTACCGCATGGAACACTTGGAGTCTTCTGTCAGCCATGGCGATCAGTCCTCTCAATAGAGACTGGCATTTTGCTTATCGGATTATAAACGATGAATGTTTCATGGTTTATCTGGGTTGGAAAATGCCTCATCCCACCGAGATCGGTGATTCGCCCTGCGGGCGTCGCCGCGGCGTGATATAACCCCGCGCTGCCCATTGACATTCCCCGGCCATTCTCCGCCCCGTTCCCCCCCTTTCCACGCCAACCCACGGTTTTCGCACCACCCGCATGACATTCGGCTTCTACATCATTATGGCGGCGCAGTTCTTCTCCTCGCTCGCCGACAACGCCCTGCTGATCGCCGCGATCGCGCTGCTCGTGCAGTCGGATGCCCCCGGCTGGCTCACCCCCTACCTGAAGTTCTTCTTCGTCGTTTCCTACGTCGTACTCGCGCCCTACGTCGGCGTATTCGCCGACCGCTTCCCCAAGGGCAGCGTGATGTTCATGTCGAACCTGATCAAGGTCGCCGGCTGCACGATGATGCTCTTCGAGATCGACCCCTTGCTCGCCTATGCACTGGTCGGACTCGGCGCAGCGGCCTATTCGCCAGCAAAGTACGGCATCCTCACCGAGTACCTGCCGCACGAGAAGCTCGTCATCGCCAACGGCTGGATCGAAGGACTGACCGTAGCCTCGATCATTCTTGGCACGGTACTCGGCGGCGCTCTAATCCACTCGACCGTTTCGGGCGCGCTCCTTGGCTTCGATCTGCCGCTTTACGACACAACAATCAACACGCCGCCCGAAGCGGCGATCTCGGTGATCGTTTTCGTCTACGCGCTCGCCGCCTTCATCAACCTCTATGTCCCGCGCACCGGCGTCGCCCTGAAGGCGCTGCCCGCACATCCGCTCGCCACGCTCAAGGATTTCATGCATTGCGTCACGCGGCTCTGGTCGGACAAACTCGGCCAGATTTCGCTCGCCGTCACAACGCTGTTCTGGGGAGCGGGCGCCACGCTGCAATTCATCGTCATCAAATGGGCTCAGGTGGCGCTCGGTTACAACCTTGCGGAAGCCTCGATCCTCCAGGGCGTGGTCGCGCTGGGGGTCGCGGTGGGTGCGGTCTGGGCCTCAGCCAAGGTCGCGCTGGAGAATTCGGTGAAGATGATTCCGCTCGGTATCGCGATGGGACTGGTGGTGATCACGATGATTGCCGTGCACGACATACGCATCGCGATTCCGCTGATGATCGTCATTGGCGTGCTTGCCGGCATGTTCGTTGTGCCGATGAATGCGCTGCTGCAGCACCGCGGCCACCATTTGGTAGGCTCCGGGCGTTCGATCGCGGTGCAGAACTTCAACGAGAACATCTCGATTCTGGTGATGATCGCGGTCTATTCGCTGCTGCTCAAATTCGGCGTTTCGATATACGTCGCAACCGTGTGTTTCGGCCTGTTCGTGGCACTGACGATGACACTGGTCATGTGGTGGTATCACCATAACCGACGCGTCCATTCCGAAGAAGTGAGACGCCTGCTCGACTTCGCGCGCGCCGACGATCCCTACCACCACGGCAAGCGCTGATCGGGCGCTACCCCGGCGCCTCATTCAGCGAATTCATCGTTCGGCGCGCGAACAGCAGGTCGCTCCAGGCCTTGGCCTTGTCGGGAAGATTGCGCAGCAGGTAGGCGGGGTGGTAGGTCACGATGAGCGGCACCCCCGCGTAGCGATGCACTCTGCCGCGCAGGCTGGCGATCGTCGCATCGCTATCGAGCAGGGTCTGCGCGGCAAAACGCCCCATCGCGACGATCAGCCGCGGACCAATGAGCGCGATCTGGCGCCGCAGGAACGGGGTGCAGCACGCCACCTCCGCGACATCGGGATTGCGATTCCCGGGCGGCCGGCACTTCAACACATTTGCGATGTACACGTTCTCGCTGCGCTTCAGCTCGAGTGAAGCAAGCATGTTGTCGAGCAGCCTACCCGCCTGACCGACGAAGGGCTCGCCGAGGCGGTCTTCCTCCGCGCCGGGCGCTTCCCCGACGAGCAGCCAACCGGCACGCTGATCGCCCACTCCCAGCACCGCCTGCGTGCGAGTCCGGTGCAATTCGCAGGCCGTGCAGCCGGACACCGCCTGGCGAAGCGTGTCCCAGTCCATGCTGCGGATAGCCACCTCGCGCGCGTCGACCTGCCCCTGCAACGAGGGCGCTGCGCGCGCCTCGCCCGCGGCAACTGCCGCATCGGCGTCGTTCCCGGCGGCGCTGCGTCGCAGCCGCCAGACCGGTACGAGCCCCATTTCCTCGAGCAGCGCCGTGCGCCGCGTCTTGCCCGCTTGGATCTTTTTGCCCACTTGGTTCATAGATCGCTTGCCATCACGAGCGCGTCCTCGCGACCGCCCAGCGCCGGGTAGTAGGCACCGCGCAGCCCAATGCGGCGAAACCCGAATTTTTCGTAGAGCGCGCAAGCCGCCGTATTGCTCGGTCGCACCTCGAGGAACAACTGCAGCGCACCACGCTCGCGCGCGATGCGCGACACTTCGCGCAGAATGGCCGAGCCGTGCCCGCGCCGCTGGTGGCCCGCGGCGACCGCGAGATTGAGCAGGTGCGCTTCTTGCGGCCCGATGAGAAGCACGAAATACCCGATCAGCTCGCCGCCCAGCCTCCAGGTGTGGCACTCGTAATCGGAACGCAGGGAATCGGCGAAGTTGCCCCGCGTCCAGGGATGCGAGTACACGGCGTTTTCTATCGCGGCCACCTCACCGATATCGGCTTCGCGCATCCTCGCGAGCCGCGGCACATCCTTCAACACCACGCTCATCGATTTGCCCTCTCTGCCGAGGTCAGCGCCACCTTATCCCGAACATACACCGGCGCCGCCAACGCGGCGTCCCGCCCCCGGCCTGCTGCAAGCGGTACCGCCGCAAGCCGCGCGAGCGCTGCCGCGCTCGGCCGGATGCCCGGCAGTACCGTCGCCAGCGTGCCGCCCAGCGCGGCGCACAGCGCCTCACCATATGCCGCAAAGCCATTCCCGCAACCGGTCCAACCCCCGCCCGCAGGACGCTCGACGCGTCCCGGTGCCACGCAAGCGGCGGCGATCGTTTCGCGCCATATGCCCTCGCAGCGCTCGAACCCTGCGTAGTAGACCTCGTGCATGCGCGCGTCCAGGCACACCAGCGCGCGTGAGGCGCCGGATTCCTCTGCGATCGCCTCCAGGGTCGACACCCCGATCACGGGCAATCCACGTGCGAACGCGAGCCCCTGCGCGATACCGCAGGCGATGCGCAGCCCGGTAAACGATCCCGGACCGGTGCCAAACGCCACCGCATCGAGCCCCTCGACGCCGAGCCGTGCGCGCTCGAGCAGGCGCTCGAGCATCGGCAATACGAGTTCGGCATGCCGCTGGCCCGCCTCGCGCTCGATCGCAGAGATCTCTCCGTCACGCCACAGGGCCACCGAGCACCAGTCCGTCGAAGTTTCGATCGCCGCGAAACGCACCGAGTCGTGCTCCGGAAGAAAGGAGCCCATTGTACCGCTCCGAATCGGCTCTCACGCCGCCGGCGGGACCGCCAAGCGCTTTCCCGGCGCCTGCTAGAATTCGCGTCGTTTCCATCCGGAGCACAGCGTGAAGCAATATCGCATTGCGGTCATCCCCGGCGACGGCATCGGCCGCGAAGTCGCCCCCGAGGGGGTGCGCGTACTCGAAGCGGTCGGCGCCCAACACGGCATCGGGTTCACATGGCAGGAGTTCCCCTGGAGTTGCGACTGGTACCGAACCCATGGCCGCATGTGTCCCGAGGAAGCACCCGAAATTTTGAAGCAGTTCGACGCGATCTTCTTCGGCGCGGTGGGCAACCCGGCGATCGTGCCCGATCATATTTCCGTTTGGGGATTGCTGATCGACTTCCGCCGCTGCTTCGACCTCTACGTAAACCTTCGCCCGGTGCGGCTCTTCGAGGGCATGCCCTGCCCGCTCTCGGGCAGAAAGCCCGGCGACATCGATTACGTGGTGATCCGCGAGAACACCGAGGGCGAATACGGCAGCATCGGCGGGCGAGTTTACGAGGGGACCGAGCGCGAGATCGTCACCCAGCAGGCGGTGTTCTCGCGCAAAGGCGTGGACCGCATCATGCGCTATGCCTTCGAACTCGCCAGGACGCGCGCGAAACACCTGACCTCGTGCACCAAGTCGAACGGCATTTCGATCACCATGCCGTACTGGGACGAGCGCTTCACGGAGATGGCCAAGGCCTATGCAGATGTCCGGACCGACCAGTACCACGTCGATGGACTGACCATCCAGATGGTGCTCAACCCGGACCGCTTCGATGTCATCGTCGCATCGAACCTGTTCGGCGACATCATCTCCGATCTCGGCCCGGCGACCGCGGGCAGCATCGGCATTGCCGCTTCCGGGAATATCAATCCCGAAAGGGTCTATCCCTCCATCTTCGAACCGGTGCACGGCTCGGCGCCCGACATCGCCGGCAAGCATGTCGCCAATCCAATCGCCCAGATCTGGTCGGGTGCGCTGATGCTCGAACACCTCGGCCACCTCGAGGCGGCCGCCGATGTCATGCGTGCGATCGAGCAGGTGGTACGCGACGGTCCGCACACACCCGACATGAAGGGCAAGGCGAGCACCAGCGAAGTCGGTGCCGCGGTCGCGAACGCCGTGCGCGCCCGGTCGAAGAACTAGCGCGAGACGCCGCCCGCCGCCCGATGCGGCAGACGGCCTGGTTCGCGGGTCAGCGGAAGATGCCGGCGATGCTGCGCTGCATCGCCTCGGCGGCGGCCTTCGGGTCGTTCGCCTGGCGGATCGGCCGGCCGACCACGATGTAGTCGGCACCGTTGGCAAAGGCCTGCGCCACATCGACGGTGCGCTTCTGGTCGTCCGCAGGCCGATTTTCCACCGGTCGAATGCCGGGAGTCACCACCAGCAGTCTGTCGCGAAATTCGGCCTTGAGCCGGGGCGCCTCCAGGCCTGACGAAATGACGCCATCGCAACCCGCTTCGATCGCGCGCCGCGCACGAGAAAGAACCAGCTTCTCGACATCGCAGGCGAAGCCGAGAT
>Ga0224495_10001517_pt1 | contig 16200 bp, 17 predicted proteins | sample SF_Jul11_sed_USG_FD_168128 | JGI IMG/M metagenome (GOLD analysis project Ga0224495, IMG submission 168128) | Sediment microbial communities from San Francisco Bay, California, United States - SF_Jul11_sed_USGS_4_1 | ecosystem: Environmental > Aquatic > Marine > Sediment | place: USA: California... | reverse complement strand
AGATCATAGTTCCCGGCTTCGTCCCGGTACGTGACATCCAGCCGCTCATTGGTCCACACATTCACCAACGTCAGCCTACCCTCTGGAAGCTCACGAGCCTGCACCGGCTGCGGGCCGACTAACCGCCCACTCAGTAAGAGAGTCCCCACCAAGGAAACCTGAAGAAACGCTCGCCTGGTCAAAGCCCATTTGGGCTGATCTGTAGTATTCACTGAAGCAACTCCAAAAAAATTGGACAGTACTCGTTAAAAGAGCTGTCGGTTTTGTAACAAAAATCATAAATCTGGTCAAACAATTTGTCCTGACTGGTACTAAATTAGGCTCATTATGCTAAAGAATGCATGCTTATGAATTCACTTAAACATTAGTTCTGTATGTTATTTCATTCGCATTGTGAAAACGAAGTGCGCCAGACATCCTCCAGATAGCTTGGGGTTATGGCTTACATAATGGGGCCAATCGGACTCATCTTCATTTCACCTCTTGCACCTATGCGAAAAATCAATTTCTTTCTAGACTGTATCGTAGGCGCCAGGTAAGATCAGAAAAAAATAAGTAGCGTATATATGGCCACCATCCTAGTCATTGACGACGAACAATCCATCCGAGGGCTGCTGAAAGAAGTCTTGGTCAAGGCAGGGCACCGTGTGCTTGAAGCCGAGAATGGACGCAAAGGGCTCACGCTCTATCAGAAAGAGCCGGTCGATCTCGTGATTATGGACCTGTTGATGCCGGAAACGGACGGCCTTGAGGCCACGCTTCAGCTCACTCGAGAATATGTCGATGCCAAAGTAATCGCGATCACGGGAGCACAAGGCGACCATAACTTCCTCGATGTTGCGAAACTCTTCGGTGCACGCCGCGCCTTCGAAAAGCCATTCGACATCAATAAACTTCTTGATGCGGTAAAAGAAGAACTTGCGGCCTAAGCCATAAGGCAGGCTCCCCCCTCTCACGGCCATCCGATCAAGTACTAGCCGAAATTCAAGCGGCACAAGCAGACAATAGGCCACCCAGCGTAAAACCCTAACAACACCAATGCATTATGCTTGCGCTTCGTTCACGGTCAACACCGTGACGCATCGTGTATACTGACGACATCGGATACATCGAGACAATCATTGGGCTGTTGAGATGATCGTACGATGACGCGTTGCACAGGATTGAAGCCAACGAGCGGAGTGCTGTGGTTCGTACTGGCCGTCCTCGCTATCGCTCCCCTGCTCCCATTCAGTAACTTTGTCGGACACCCGCACTGGGACTATGTTCGTTGGGTCCCTTTTCAAGACTTTGCTCTTTCCCGGAACGTGCTGAAGGACATCGTCGGTAACACGTTCTGGTTCATGATGTTCGGATATCTGCTTCACTACCAGCTGAATGAGGATTCACGCACTCTCCGGACCATTACTACAATCATCGCCATCACGGGCGGCATCTCACTATCGACCGAATTCTTCCAAGTCTTCTGTCACAACCGCATCGCTTCGATAACGGATGTGATATGCAATGTGCTCGGGGCCGGTCTCGGGGGGTACCTTGCTGAGAAACAGCGTGCCAACAGCTATGGAACGATACCCAGCGACGTGGGGATGGAAGGTAATGGGTCAAAAACGATTCGGTAGATACCCCCGCCTTTACAGGTAGAGCCTCCCGTTGGATTAGAGTACCCCTTCGATCACGGTCACGCACTCAGTGTTTTTCGCGCAAGGCCTCGCATCATAGCGGGATCGGCATACCCCACTTCACTCAACGCATCCATGAGGTGTATCCCTTTCGAGGAAACCAACTCTCTTGCTTTCGTGTAGTTCCTCTCGCTAAACCGCGCAACCGCCGGCTGACCGTTCACGATCTGACAGGCAAGTACCTCTCCGTTCACCTCCAGCGTGCCACCTTGTTCGATCAGCATTTTTGCCTGTGCCATAGTGATACCATGAAGCTCGGCAAACTCTTGCAATCCACCGGTTTCGACAAGGCGTCCATCCGGCATGATACAGAGCCGCTTGAAATGCGGCGACCAGTCCTTTCGGAAATCGATGTACTTGATGTCACCGCCTTTGGCGACGGCACGATCCAACGTTCGATAATCCAGGCCAAGATTTTTCTGCTGCAGCTTGGCTTGCAGCTCACCCGGCAGCGTCCTCCAGAAGACTTCCCACGCCGCATCAATCATCGGAAATGCTCTAGATCGCGCCACTTGCTCAGTCTCGGCAAACTGCATGAGGTCCAGCATCCAGGTTTGTTTCGGACCTTGCCCAGCTGAATCAATCCGGCAGGCAAATAATCCTCGAGTGAGGATGCCACCAATTTGTGGATACACATACGTTCCGCCTTCGGTCAGCAAAGCCCTCATCGTCTCATGCGGAACGTCGTAGCTCTCGGACAGAACCTTGGCATGGGTAGAAAGATCCTCCGGCTCCGACATCGCACACAGGGTGACATTTCCAGGGGCGTCGAACTCCGAATAGTCCTCGATGACGTTATAGAGCACCGTCCGCTTCGGTTTCTCAGCCTTCTTCTTGATCTTGAACATGAGTTACCTCAACAGCTGTCGAGCCTATGAACGAGGCCGTAGATGATCGTACGGCGGTAACATCTGCAAGCGTCGATCTTCCACCGGCCCACCAATAGTGAAGTGATAGAGGGATTGCATGGCCAACTCCTTCACACCAATAATCTCGTGAACCGGATCATCGAAGAAGCAACCGATTCCCGTTGCCCGCACTCCTGCCGCTTCCGCTTCCAGATACAAGACCTGCCCGAGCAAGCCCGCTTCCCAAAACATGCGTGGATACCACCAGGCGCCTCGCTCCCGCAACGCTCCTTCAAACTCAGCCAGCATCCCGAACGAGAACGCACTGTCGCCGGCAATATCCTGATGGCAACTCACCTGCACAGCCAACTTGCGGGCATCGCCTTCGAGCAACCAGTAGAAAGGGAGGCCATCAGGACACTCCGGGGCAAGGGTCCATGTCAGCTCGGAATTCACAGCTTGTTGAATGAACGTTAACTTCTTCAGATCACGGACGAGGCAATAGAGCCCAGGCGTCAATCCATCCACACGATGGACAAATACCAGAAGGTGAATCGCCGGATCATAGGGCCACACATCCCACGGCATCGGCCGTTCCAACTGTGGCCGTTCAGCGCGAGACATGACCCGCTGCATCATGTTGAACAATGTCGAAGCAGATATTGACGTCTTGCCGTCGAACGACACAGCGCTTCGGCGCTGGCGAATGATGTGGCCAGCCGACGGACCCACGTTGTTCATCTCTTGTGAAGCGTGAAGCGTATTGGAGGATGTGAGCCTTATCGCAGGGAGAGTACTCATCGGTCGATCCGTCTGTGGCTTCCACGAGGCATTGGCCGCTTCGTCGATAATGTCCCAGTGCACGCCGTGCTCCAGGCTTAATCGATTGGCTTTCCCATGCCATATTACACAAGCCAACGCCTTCACAATCGCCGTATCAAGGCATAACAGCATCTCCGAATGCTCGCGCTTCACGTTTTCAGATAGCCACACCACCGCGAGACAGTCCGGATGTTCGAGCTCAGCTTCACCGAAGTCATCCTTGCGATCCGTCCCGAGCAACCTCGCCACAGTGTCTTCATCCACACCCTCCAACAACGCCATGTTCCAACCAAGCGTCGCCGCAGCAATTCGCGTGGAGCCGATCGCATGGCCGACGTCGTGATTGCAATAGCGGAACGCCCGCTCGCCATATTTCCATGCTTCCCGCCAATGAATCGACGTCAGTCCGAAGAGAAACGCATCGGCCGGAAACGGAGCCAGCAATCGAGCAACATGTTCAGCCGAAAACTCAGCCCGCCATTCCAGACCATGTTCCTTCGGCGCGTAATGATAGAGGCCAGGTTTCAGATCGAGTCCGTCGATCTTTGGTATGACTACATAGCCTTCTGTCGGATGCAGATTACCGGATGATGGATTGCTACGCAGGGCCCACTCCGACTCTCCAGCTTTTTTCCATGCGGACAAGGCTAGGGCGAACTCAAAAAATCGAGAGAGGCTTCGCAAGCTGACAGGCTGGCAAGGAACAGCTCCCTGTTCATACATCGCTCTGTATGCCGGCGACAACGGCGCTTCATCTGGCTTGAGTAATGGGAGTGGGATGAGCTGAGCACCCTCGAAGCGCCGAAACGGATCAGGCTGATTTGCCCAATCCAGAAAACCAGACGAGCGAGCGTAACGATTGAACTGATGCTTGGTCCGAATGTGATAGTGGATGATGCGATCCGCGGGATCCGTCGAAGCGGCTTCGGACTTTGCAGAAGGAATTGGGTTCTCGGTGCTCATCAGTTGGATGCGAACAGTCTACAGAGCCCCTGACCCCAATGTAAATCTATAGCCTGAGCATGACTCATTGACCTCCATTCCTCTCCCCCAGTATCCTCTAGGCTACTTATACTACGCACGAACGAGATACGAGGTTCTATGCAATTCGACGCAGCCCTTGCCGCACAAGACGCATTCAGCCAATCCGAACGTGAACTCGGCTCGGACTGGGACCACGCCGTTGAGCTCGAAGAGACATTTTCTTCCAATGCCGGTGCAACTGCCCGAGGGGCCTACGAGGAACTGCTGGCGCTCGCGCAACGCCATCCCAAGGCCCACTCGTTCCAGGCTTTCTGCATCTACATCACCTGGCAGCAGGTCACGGAAGAAACGATCGCCCATCATTTTCAGACGGGAATGAGACTATCCGAGGTCTATCTTGGTTCTGTGGATGGAAAAGAACAGCGAGATATCGACTACGTCACGGAACTGTATGAATCGTTCCGCGCAGGGTTGGGATTGGAGGAAGAGGACGAGATGCAGGTCGAATATAGGCGAGATACACCCAAAGGCGGAGACTAGCACGTCGCTCAAGGCAAAGACATCACTGGTTGCGAGTTGCAGGGGTCATGATACTTACGAAACTCACAGCTCGAAGCCCGCAACTTGTTACGAAATACACTTCGCGAATAACGATTCACGATCTTAATGTCGGATAACCATAAACATCGAGCACGGATTTTTCTCCATCGTGGAGATCTCGTTCAAGCTCGCGCGGCCTGGGAAGCGGCAGTCGCCGATGATCGAACTCCCGGTAATCAGCAAGCGCTGTCAGATTCTCTTGGGAACCTTGGCAACACCTGCGCACTCATGAACGATTTCCCACGCGCAGAACAGTGTTATCGGGAGGTGCTTCAGATTCAACGGACCGAGCGCAATCTCACCGCCGTTGCCCATACCTTGGTCAACCTCGGCAACCTGCTTATCGCATCCGACCATCCCGAAAAAGCACGTCCCTACTATCTCGAGGCCATGGATTTCCTGCGTCAGTTACAAGATCACCGAGGACTCGGCATTCTCTACAACAATCTGGCGTTGCAAGAAGCTCGTGACGGCCAGTGGGATCAAGCCGTGGCCTCATTCAAACAAGCGCTCGAGCATCACCGAACGGTCGGCAACGAAGAAGGGCTCGCGGTGACCTATAGTCAACTCGGCAAATGCTATCTCGATCAAGGAGACCTCACCGGAGCTGAACGCTGCTTGAACAACGCCTCGGAACACTACATCAAACTCGGGAACGAACCGGCTGAGGCCGCCGTTCTCCGCCTTCTCTCGACGGTGTACGAGACGCGCCAGGACCATACCTCTGCTCGACGATGTCTTGAGCGTGTGGTGTCACTCGACCAACGCTATGCCTTGCCGGAGCTCCACACCGACTCCGCCCATCTCTCCAGGCTGAGCCAATCCGGATAGCTCCCTTTGAATTTCTGCTCCATCGCTCGCTCATCAATTGCATTCTGCCATCGAGCATCCTTTCAACTTCCAGCAAAGAGCGAACCCCGCGCAGTTCCAGACAGAATTTAATCCTCTGCTACCTTTGAGGCAGTACGCCTGAACACCGGTTGATCAAGTTCCATCTCGCATAAGCCGACAAGATATTGACCTGGAGATCATATGGCTTCCCTCGTTCGACGGTTCACAGCCCTGGTATTCGGAGCGATGATGACGGCGTCCTTCGCCCACGCTGAAGATGTCTCCCCCACGATCACGGTTGGCACGCAGGAAGTCGGGCTCACCGCTGGCTACATGCTCTCGCATCGCCTGACCTACCTGCACAAAACTCAACAACACGGACCGGCGCTGATGCCATCCTGGATGATCACCCTGACCGATCCAGTGGGTGACGGCTGGTACCGTGGACAAGTCTCGCTCGGCGCAGAGATGGTCTACCTGGAGTTCCGAGAACCGTTGCTGACGCACGGCATTGGGTTCACGCCACGGATCAAGTACACCTTCGTCGCCTTGGGTCGGCTACGACCTTATGCGGAATTCACCGGTGGACCGTTCTGGACCGATCTTGGGGGGCGGGTTCGAGAACAAGCCAATGAATTCAATTTTATCTTATCGGGTGGCGTGGGTGTGTCATGGTTCATCACGCCGCAGGCCGCTATCAATGTCGGTTACCGCTTCCATCACATTTCTAATGCCGGTACAGCCTTTCCGAATCTTGGTCTGAACGCGAGCCTCCCCTTTGCGGGGTTTTCATTCTATTTCTGAGGAGACGGCGATCATGACGATGACTATGTTCCGATGGTCGGTCCTGAGCCTTGCTGGGTTCGTGCTGTGCAGCATAACGGGATGCACTAGATGGATCGACGTCAAACCACCCTCTGTCGATCCCAAAGAGATCATGACGCACTCGCTCCCCAATGATGAACGGGTCCCGCTCGTGACCAACTCGTTTCACCTCTCAAGAAACGGGTCGTCGCAATATCCCTCTGCCGACCTCGAGCGGCGGATCTTAAGCAGCATCCAGGAAACCAGTCTGTTTTCGACATTGACGCCGCTGGGAGAAAAGTCCGATTCACTGGGAGACAAGGCCGTCTCGGCGCGCATTACCGTCGACGAAACCATCGAGCCTCATTCCTGGCTCGCGGCGTTCAAAGGTATCGTCATCGGAGCGTCCATGTTTCTCCTCTCGCCCTTCATTGACCTTGAATATGAGTATGCCGCAACGGTCGCCCTGGAGCTTGAACGGTGGGACGGCCACGTCACACGCTACGAGGGCCGCTCATCCGGCGCGGTCTATTACAAACTGTTCGGCGCCACACCGGTCATGATCGATGAGCTCAAGGGACACGTGACGGAAGCCTGCCTCGCAGACCTGACTCAACAACTCGTTCGAGACACCAACCTCTATATGGCAAGCAGCGCCCCGCTCCTGGACACTGGCATTCGCACGGTGACTGTGAAAGCCAAAAGACCCGCAACCACACACCCCACTCGTGCTCTTATTCCAGTCACGACGCCGTAGCAAGACTGGGGCGTTCTCTCCAACCACCGTTCTCATCTGGCCGATCCTGCCGTTCTGGTGGTATAGTACCGCTCGATCACTGGATCCAAGATCCATGGACATTGATGCGTTTCGTCAGATGGTCGCCAAGAATCCCAAGGGTTTCCTGGGCCGTTACGGGCTCGGCAATAAGATTCTTCAGGAAAACGGCAGCCTCGAAGAAGCGGTCGAGCATCTGACGGTCGCCACGCAATTGGACCCAACCCATGTGGCCTCTCATTTGGCTCTCGGCCGTGCGCTAATCCGACTAGGCAGGAATTCCGAGGCCAAGCCTGTTCTGACTGCTGGTATCGAGGCGGTATATTCTGGACGATCCAACGGCGGCAAGGACCTTGTGCCCGAGATGCAGGAGTTGCTACGGTCGCTATAGATAACTGCACCTCTACTCTTATCGACAGAAGGAGTCTCTCCGTGAACCTCGACGATGCCAGAAAACGAATTGAATCAGCAGTCACGCAATATGGTCAACACGCTGCCCCGGCCATCGACCTTGTCATGGCCGAAGTGCGGTCTGATATGGGGGCCGGCGCATTTAATGAGTTGGTTGACGAGTTCGATCTTGAGCTGACATACAATATCGCTCCAATGGAATCAGATCATTCTACTAGTTGAGGTAGACTCCTCCTGCTCTATCGTTCACTCGTGATGCTCACACGCTCCTGCCTATGCCGCTGATCTGGGCTGCTATCTCAGGACATGGATTTGGTCACGCCGCGCAAGTCGTGCCGGTGCTCAATGCACTAGGCCGTCTCGTTCCGAACCTTCGAGTTCTTCTTCGCACCACCGTCCCCGCATCATTCTTCACAGATCGCCTCACGATTCCCTGGGAAACAAGCGCCGTTCAGCAGGACATCGGGTGCATTCAGAACGGCCCCATGAGGATCGACGTGGAGGCGACCTGGCATCAACATCACCGATTCCACAGCACTTGGAATGATCGCCTTCAAACTGAGATTGACGCCATGCGTGCTGCCGCTCCGAATCTTGTCTTGGCCGATACTCCGTATTTGGCCTTGGCGGCGGGAAAGGCGGCTGCAATTCCTACCATCGCGCTCGTCAGTTTGACCTGGGACCTTGTCCTATCCGACTACCAGGCCCCTCCATCGATTGACGGACGGGTAATCATCCAGTCGATTCGACAGGCCTACGGCGCAGCTGATCTCGCGCTACGAATTACGCCGGCTCCTACCATGACAATCTTCAAAAAATTGATCGACATTGGACCGATCGCCGAACCGGCTCCTTCAGCTCGTGAACAACTCACCGAGTTCCTGAAGTTAGCGCCTGGAGAACGCACCGTGCTCATCGGATTCGGCGGTATTCCGTTGGACTCACTCCCGTTCGACAGACTGGAATCGCTCACCGGCTATCGATTCCTTTTCGACGGTTCGATCCCATCGACCAGCAAGCGATTCGTTTCTACCAAATCTCTCCCGTTTTCGTTTAAAACGTTGTTGGCCTCGGTTGATGTCCTCATGACCAAACCGGGATATGGAACCTTGCTCGAAGCGGTCGCATTACACACGCCAATGGTGTATGTACGCCGGTACAACTTCGTCGACGAACAGCCGTTAGTGGAGTATCTGCATCGATATGGACGAGGCGTTGAACTCTCTATGAGCGACTTCTCACAGGGCCAGTGGTTGTCAGCGCTCAATAAGGTTCTTGACCTCCCTTCAACCATCGCATCTCCTCCCCTGACCGGGGCGAGCCAAGCAGCCACAGAGCTGGCAAAGTTTCTATAGCAGGCTGCGGAAAAACTCATCTCGCCCTGTGTCGCCATCACAGATATTTCGGTGTGAGGCGACGTCGAATAGCCACGCAGGATGCGCAAAAATGCCGTCCAGCAAGGCCGCAGCGAGCAAAGAGGCGAATCGTACTCTGGGCCGTACGTTGAGCCTCTGAGCGATGCGAGAACGCCGCTGGCGGTCTTTTTCCGCATCCTGATAGATCAGCTCACCCTCGATCCCTCTGCCACGACGATCTTCTGCTCCATCTCTGCATCGTACCTTCTTAATCGTCTCCAATCAGAGCCTGACTCGCTTGCCTCTCAGCGGACGCGAGGAACGTGGGCTTCTATGTTCCCGACAAGACCTTCCCAATAACTACGGCCTCTATATCGCCCGACTCTTCCACATAGAAGCTGACGCCCCTCGATATGCCGTCGCATGGATCGGCACCGGCGTCGCTACACAACCAACGTCATCCTTTCGCCAATAGATTTCGTGTTTTGAGCAGGACACAACCCTCCGCATCTTTTTGCGCGATTTCTTCGTAGAGCAAATCTAGGGTGCTATAGTGTGGACCGGTTAATGGATCATCACTTCGATCTCCTCAAGCCTGGCTCTATGGACACAGCTTCTCAGTTCGCCGCCTCGACTATTGATCCCCAACTCGTGGCCCGAGTCGCTAAAGGCGAGCAACCTGCCCTGAGCCAACTCTACGATCAATCCAGTACCGTCTTATTCAGTCTGGCATTGCGCATCCTCGGCAACCGTGAAGAAGCCGCGGACGTCCTACAAGAGATCTATCTCGACGTCTGGAGAAAGGTCGTTCGCTATGATGTCGGTCGAGGCACCCCCATTGCCTGGCTCATTACACTGACACGCAGCCGGGCTCTCGACCGATTGCGGACACGCGGCCCTCGTACTCCCCGCCACATCAGCTCGACCATCGACGATGCCCAGACGAGCCCATTCGACGACCGCCAGAGTGATCCGTTTGATTCACAGGCCGACCAAGGACTACGGCATCTGATCAGAGAGGCATGGGCGACCTTGCCCCAGAGACAACAACAAGCGATTGAGCTGGCCTACTATGAGGGCCTGCCCGATACAGAGATCGCGGCACGGCTCAATCAGCCGGTCGAGGAGGTGAAGACCTCCATCGTGCTCGGCATGGCGCACCTCCGCGAGGCATGGCACTCATATTGGGCACAGGATGAAGCGGTATGACACATGACCAGTTAGAAGCCGCTGTCCCCATATACGCCGCCGGAGCGCTCGAGCGGGTTGAACGACGGGCTTTGGAGGCCCATCTGCTTTCAGGATGCAGCTCCTGTCACGCGACGCTGAAAGAGTATCAGTCGGTGGCGGTGACGTTACCGTTCGGACTCCCCATCACGCCCCCACCGCAATCCTTGAAAGATAAGATTCTGTCGTCCCCTATGGCGCCCCCTGTCACTGAGTCCGAGACCCAATCACCCTCTCAACCAAGCCTTCAGCCGGGTGAATGGATGAATCATCTCTTCCCACCGTCATCCCCACCGGCCACATCATTCGGGTGGGCGTTGGGAACGGTCATCTTGGTGGTCCTGATCATCCTGGTGTCTTTTGGATGGAACTCCTCCACCCACATGGCCGAAGACAGGGAGAAGTTAGCTCAGCTGCAGTCTCAAGCGGAGGAAACGAGCGCTCAGCTGGCGGCGCTCCAACAGCAGCTCAGCGAACGAGCGGAACTACTCGCCCAAACCCGAGAAGAACTGCAACGCCGCATGGCTGAACTGGCAGAGGTCAAAGATCAGTTGATTCAGCGAGAAGCCGAGCTGGAAGAGCTGAGAGCACTGTTGGTTGAGGGAAGCGGGCGATCAACGCGAGTCCCCTAGGTCGAACCATTGCCACTCTTCCTCTTGCCTCGTCTCCGAACGTCGGCCCACGCTTACCTTGTCTCCCCTCTTCTGTCCCTCGCTCCAGCTCCTATGCTAGCATACGGAATGATGGTCAATGACTCCACGATATCTCCATCGATGGAACAAGAACCACAGGACTCCCACTACATGGAGATGGCTCTCCAGCAGGCAGCTCTCGCCCCGCAGGCAGGGGAAGTCCCCATTGGCGCAGTCCTGGTGCACAACCACGAAGTGATCGCGGCCAGTCACAACTACCGAGAAATTTCACAGGATCCCACGGCTCACGCGGAGATGGTCGTGATCCGTAAAGCGGCCGAACAGCTCCGAACGTGGAGACTCACTGAAACGACACTCTATGTCACGTTGGAGCCCTGCCCCATGTGTGCCGGAGCGATCGTGCAATCTCGCATTGCGCGACTTGTGTTTGGAGCCTGGGATCCCAAAGCCGGTGCGTGCGGATCGATCTTTGATATTCCAGCCGAGCGTCGGCTCAACCACCGAGTACAGGTGATGGGAGGCCTCCTCGAACAGGAGAGCCGGAAACTGCTCCAGAATTTCTTTCGAGCCAAGCGCAGCGCTCTTTCTGAAAGCAGCAGTTCCCCGAAGCCAGCCTCCTAGCAACCACATAGTCTCCTCGGCCACCTCGTCGTTGACACAGAAATGTACGCATGGTACGGTGCATCTATCGAGTCAGCCACACGGTTGGTTCCCTAAGTTTTTCCCCGTACTCACTCCGTCAGCATTCACTCCGCGTTCGATCGTGACTCGGTCAAGGAGTCTGTCTGCGAGTTTTTCTCATCCACGTTCGCGATCCGCAGTTCTACGCCCTTCCGGCTAAAACGCGTGCTGCCAACGGCAATGTTCGCGTGATGGGATTCCCTCCCATCGGCATCATGTCATTGTCATCTGTTATCAAGCAGGCAGGGCACGAATGTGTGATGTTCGATCAGGCGAACCCTGACACCCCGAACCAGGCCATCATCGACCGGATCAATCACGAGCAACCAGCGCTCGTCGGCCTCAGCTTTCTGAGTACCACCAGCTATCCCTATGCCAAGATGCTCGCGCGGGAGATTCGTGCGACCAATCAGAAAGTAAAGCTCGCGTTCGGCGGCGTGTTTGCCAGCCTGAATGCCCCGCTCGTGAAGTTGCAATGTCCTGAAGTCGACTTTGTCTGTCGAGGCGACGGCGAGCAACTGCTGCTCGATCTGCTGGCAAATTTTGAGAACCCGCAAGATGTCGCAAGCTTAACCTGGATGAAGGATGGGCAGGTCATCCAAAATCCAAACCGCGCCATGGAACGGCAGCTCGATCAGTGGCCGTTTCCTGATCGTGAGAGCCTGAAGCTCGACTATGTCGAGTCCATGCCGCTGGATGTCCCGGTCGTGCTTTCGATGGACCGGTTCACGACGATGCAAACGTCTCGTGGGTGCCCCTGGCCCTGTATCTTCTGCGACATCCCGATCTTCAACGAAGGGAAGTGGCGAGCCCGCAGCCCGCAGCATGTCGTCGCGGAGATGAAGTATCTCGAAGGGCTTGGCTATAAGTCCGTCGGGTTTGTCGACGATCATTTTCTGCTACAGCCCAAACGGATCGAAGCCATTTGCAAGGGCATTATGGAGGAAAAGCTCACGATCCGATGGGGCATCGAGGGACGCGTGGATTCCGTCGCCCAACATCTCTTCCCCGCCATGGCCAAGGCCAATTGCCAGGCCATGATGTTCGGCATCGAGAGCGGCAGTCAAAGGATTCTCGATCGCTTAAAGAAAGAACAGACGCTGGATCAAGTGACGACCGCGGTCAAGAATGCAAAGAAGGCCGGGATAACGATCGTGCACGGATTCTTCACGGTGGGCAACCCGGACGAAACGATTGAGGATATGAACGCCACCTTCGACTTTGCGTCGAAGCTTCCGCTTGATACCTTTGGGTTCAATCGTCTCTGTGTCTATCGAGGCACCCCCTTGTGGCAGGAATATGTGAAGCGCGGGTTGGTGAACGAAAACACGGATTGGTACAAATATTTTAAATGTTCAGAGATCGATCCGACCTGTCTCTCAGGAGAAACGATCAACCGCGTACGACAGGCCGGAATTAAAAAGCTTTTTGGCTATAAACTTCTCCACTACCCTCTCCAAACCTTTCAACTCCTCCGCCGCTTCTTGCGACATATGGCAGTACGAGACGTGGCCTATCTCCTCCTGAAGCCGTTCATGGGTCAGAAGAAAGGCGCGACTAAAGCTGAAGTCCTCTCACGCTTGGTCGAGCACGCCGACATGAAAGATGCCGCCGCGCAGCTGACCCAGGTGGCTGATGATATGCTCCACAACGTCTTTGAAGCCTCACGCCTCGAACGCCAGCGGATTCAGCAAGCGGCAGAAGGATCGCGCGAACTTCCAATGGTCCAAACCAGGTAGGACGCACACGATTATTCAGCATAAGTGATTGTAAATATTAATTGAGTTCAGTACCTCTTCTCCATTCTCTGTGCAATTGATCGTGCCATGACCTTGGGGTTCCAATGAGTCAATATGCCCATCTCTTCACGGTCTTCCGCTACGTGCTCCGTAATCCGGTCCGTGCGGGGCTGGTCAAGCCTGCGCTTTCCGAATCTGACTGGCCCACTTCTCATTGCGGCACCGCCCGACTGGCTGTCGTGGATTGATACGCCCCTCTTCGAACATGAACTCACCACCCTGCGCACCTGTGTGAATCGGCAGCAACCATTCGGGACTGCAGACTGGCAAGCGAGGATCGCCACGACCTTGGGGCTCGCTTCCACCATCCGCCCACGCGGGCGGCCACGAAAATCTTCTAAAAAGTAGCCTGTCCCATTTTTCTTTTCCAGGAGCCAGACGTAGAATTCAATATTGTTCTCGGTAGGTCTAAGAATCAGCTAGACCGCTCACACCCCTAGTGCCATAGTTCACGTATGATCGAGCAAACCATTGAGATAAAGTGCCTTCAGTCTGCGCCGCCCTGCGGAGGTGAGCAGTCAGCTGGACGTTTGGTATACGACTCGAAAGGTCGAGGATAATTATGAGAACAGCAAAGCCTGGCGATAAACTTGAGGCATATCGAGACTGTCATCTCGTTGGAGAGTTCGGGATGCAGTCAAGATTGTTTTCAGGCGATTCTTGCCTTTCCTTTTTCACGACTCCGCCAATACGGCCTTTTATATGGCTGTTGATGCCCTAAAGGCGATGCAGGATTCGCCCGTGATTGGTCCCACACAATACGGCATCCCTGCAGTGAATATGTGGTTTCTCTCAGTTGAGTCTCTGATTTCGACCCTCTATAAGATTGTGCTTGATGATTCAGAATCCACAAAATCCAGAGGGGCGGTAAGGAAGACTCAAAAACTATTAGAGAAAGCTGAGCAGATAGATTCATACATCTCTGGTGGGAAGGCCACGCCGTCACAAATGCGCCTTAAGTTGACCGAATTTGCGACATTCAGAAACACTCTTTTTCACGATCTCACATATGTAAAGAGGCCGACTTACTCTCATACGGTATTTGCCGTGAAAGCCGAGAAGATGAATCAAGTTGATCTTATGCAGGCAATAATCGTCGCGGTTAATACGTTCCGTTATTATCGCGGCGCTATCCATGATATTGACCTCTTGCCAAAGGTTTTCATCAACGCACAGTTTGATGCTGTCGATCTTTCATCGGAAGAAGTATTGTTTCCAGCATTCTCTGAGATTCTTGGAAGTAGACAGATGGCCACTGATCTGAAACTTGAATTCTCAACCGAATCTCTTGGTTTTGAGTTAGATATTGAGGCGCGAATACTTATTCGGCATGATGGACCCACATTCCCGGAGCACAACCCTACCAACCCGGCTATTGTCCACCGGCTACTCACCGATGCAAGCACACGTCGTCCGGTAGATCCCACAATTTTCAAAGTTCCCGACTATACAGCTAATGCGCGCTCAACCGGTAACGGCTAGAATGTAGGATGAAAAATAAAGGTGTCGCCAATCTCGAAGGCGCCGATCAAGAGAGCACAGTGTATTGTGCCTCTCCATTACCCTGCGAACTGAGCAGGGTATCAGACGACGCCATCTCCATCTTCCATACTGGTCGCGTGATTCAGTCGCATCCCAGTTGTCATCGTCAGCGGTGTCGGCTCTGAGCTAAACCGCATCGGATACCCATCAGACTTTTTCGTGGGGGCAATCAAGGGAGGAGATCTACTCCATACCCTTGCATAAGAACCTCGGACAACTGTTGGTACCCATCCATGCTCCATTGATCTGGAACAGGATGCTTGACTGCCAGATAGTGCCAACCTCATCGTAGTTCAGAGCCAAGGCGTCTGAGTCCCCACGCCTGTTGAGCGGGAGCATGAAGGAGCGGATGGTTGAGGCTCACCACGAGTGTATCCTGCTCCCCTTGAAATTGAGACCACCTTCAAGACATGGTCCTGAGCGGACCGAGGAGGTGGCGAGATGGCAGCAGAAGCAAGCGAACCGATTGAGCGGTGGACGGCCAAACGGCGTGTGGCGCTGGTGGTGAGTATCTTGAAGGGCGAAACGTCTATCGCCGAAGCCGCTCGGATGCATGGGCTGACGGTGGCTGAGGTCGAAGACTGACGGGAGAAGTTTCTGCTGGGGGCCGAGAACGCCCTGCGGAGTCGCCCGAGGAATGAAGAGGCCGTGAAGGACGAGCAGATCAAGAAGCTGAAACAGAAGATTGGGGATCTCGTCCTCGATAACGACATTTTACGGGAGGCCTTGAAACCCTACCCTTTAGACCAGAAGACATCCGACGCGTGAGAGCCACGCTGTCGGGTGTCTAGGAACGGCGGAGTTGCCGCGTGTTAGCCGTTGGACGGGGCAGGCTGCATCGTGCCCCAGCGGGTCGTCGACGTTCTGTGGCCGTGGACCCGCCGTGGGTCGAGCCGCTCTGGCAATTGATTCAGCAACATCCCATGTTCGGCTATCGGCATCTGTGGGCCGTGCTGCGTGGCCAGACGCCCCATCGCGTGAACAAGAAGGCCGTGTATCGGGTACTCCGGCAGAAGAAGTGGTTGGTGCATCAGCGGTCGCGCACCCCGCGACCGCGCGTGCAGGGCTGGATCAGCCAAGCCAGCCGCAGTAATGAACGGTGGGCGATGGACGTGACGCATCTTCCGTGTGGGCAGGACGGCTGGGCCCATCTTGCCGCCGTGATTGATTGCCATGATCGGGAAAT
>Ga0224495_10001516_pt1 | contig 16200 bp, 10 predicted proteins | sample SF_Jul11_sed_USG_FD_168128 | JGI IMG/M metagenome (GOLD analysis project Ga0224495, IMG submission 168128) | Sediment microbial communities from San Francisco Bay, California, United States - SF_Jul11_sed_USGS_4_1 | ecosystem: Environmental > Aquatic > Marine > Sediment | place: USA: California... | reverse complement strand
AAATATTTCCAGTTTTTTTAAAACTTTTGCAGAGGGGTCAACATCTAAAAAATTATAATTTTATGGATGGATATTTAATTGCCCTTGATGGATCTGAGTACTTTACCTCTGAAGAAATTAGTTGCCCATGTTGTCTGAAAAAAGAAAGTAAAACAGGGAAAACCCGTTATCATCATCAGATACTTCAGCCGGTTCTTGTTCATCCGAAAATGCGGCAGGTGATTCCATTGGCTCCCGAGCCGATTCAAAACTCCGATGGTCATGAGAAGCAAGACTGCGAAATCAATGCGGCCAAAAGGGTAATTCAGAAGATTAGAAAAAACCACCCCAAAATGAAAATTATTGTTACAGGCGACGGACTGTATTCCAAACAACCCTTTATTGAGGCATTAATCCAACAAAAGATGTCATTTATCCTTGTGGCAAAGCCTGATGACCACAAAATCATGTATAAAATGATCGAAAATCGGGATAAACTGGATAATGTCCGGGAATTGGAAGTTTCGGATGACCAAGGAAATTTACATATTTATCGCTGGACCAACGGAGTGAAATTAAACGGAAATCAAAGTACACAGATAGTGAATTATTTTGAGTACGAATTATTCAATCAGAAATTAGACAAGATAACCTTTAAAAATAGTTGGGTCACAAATATTGTCGTGGGCAGGGACAATGTCCAGGACTTGGTAAGGGGCGGCAGAGCGCGTTGGAAAATCGAAAACGAAACTTTTAATACCCTCAAAAATCAAGGTTACCATATTGAGCATAATTTCGGTCATGGAAAAAATAATTTATCCAACAATTTCTTTGTCCTTAACTTGCTCGCTTTTTGCTTGCACGAAATTTTTCAGCTTACCGAAATAACTTATCAAAAGGCCCGACTAAAGATCGGAACCCGATTAGAGTTCTTCAACAACTTGCGCGCCTTCATGCGCATGCAAGTATATGCGGATTGGTCCCAGTTTATTTTTTATGTATTTGATCCTCCAAAAGCCCGCGAGTATTATCGGCACACGTAACAAAGACCCTGCCTGAGCTATGCCCTGATAATTGAACTTTTGTTTTTTAACCTGATAAAACCCAAAATACCGCTGTTTTTTGAATTCAACGATGCCTGATAGCATATTTTGCCGTGAAATAAGTAAAAAAAGCCAATTCCTGTACCAGCGAAATTAAGTTTATCCAGCTATAAAAATATACACCGAGAATCGCTGATTTCAAATTCATACCTATGCCTGGGCATGAACTCAAAATTTAGTCAGAATGATTTAAATTAGCGCAGTTTTGGGGCGCCCATGATCTTTAACAGATGGCAATCTTTTATCATAATATGCGTTTCTTTCTAATATTATGCACCGAGATCGCGGCGATGATAAACATGATACAAAACACAATGGATCGTATTATATAATATGGGTTAAGAATTTTGGAAATTTCTGAGAAAGCGGGATATTCCAAAAAACCGTATTCATCCATTTTACCGATAAATCCAGCCTCTATAACACCGAAAACCCAGGCGCTTGCCACAAGGACTAATACCCCCGCCCACCAGAACTCCAAAATCTGATTTAAATGCAGTAGATCTGAATTCATTTTTTGAAGGAATAAAATAAAAGCGGGCAGAAAAAAACCAGTCACCAATAAATGTCTTTGTCCATTTTCCCATGATGTTCCGGATAATAACCCTCGAAACGTTGGCAACCCTGACAACATACTTCCGAGAATATATATTTGCAAAAACATGACTATTAATGAGATAAGCCTTGTATTCTGATTCTTCAGAATGGATTTTAAAAAGTTCAGGTTGCGAATACCGATAAACAATGATGCGAAAATCAGAAAAATACCAATATTTAACCCTGTGGTTTCAATTTGGTAAATATGGAACTTTAGTTGATAATAAAGAAGTATTATAAAAAATATAGTCTGCATTTTCCATTGAATTTTTATGCTAAAAAGCAAATCATTATCAATTTCCAGAATCGGGATAAGAATTAAATAGGCTATTCCAAAACCAACGATTGCAATGAAATAGTATACAATAAAGCTATGGAACGCGATGCTCAATATATTATGCGCGTAAGGAGATATTAGGTCTGAAGATGACAAAAGTCCTGTTGGTCTTCTGAAATTTAGTAAAACAAAGAAAATAGAAAATACCATGAGCGGGATTAATATATAAAAAATCCAGACATATTGTCGTAAAACGTTTTGTCTGAAAAATCGGAGAGTTGATTTAAAATATAATGCCAGCAGGCATGCAATAAAAATATCAGCTAACCATTCAAATTCAAGATATTCTGTTGGTTGCCAGTAACCAAAAATATTTCCCAAAATACCCAGGGTTATTGAAATCGGGTATAACCAGAAACAATATGCAGTAATATTCTTGCCCCAAAAAAATATTTTTGTTTCTGGTTCAGCGAAAAAAACAAATATTCCAGGGAGAATGTTGAGCAATAGACCATATAAAAATATATTATAGTGGATTAATTTCAAAACAGGATAAAGATTTGGAACATTTGCGTTAAAAAAAGGATAGACTCTTGCAAAATCCAGCAAAATACCAGATAAAATCATAATGAAAATATAAAATAAGGTAATTCTTATATAATATTTTTGAAAATCGAACATGTTAAATTTTGAGAAAAACCTTTAAATCATATCCAGATAATCGCTGTCTTTTGGCAATCCTTGTTTCCTCGGACGCATAGCCAAAATTTTTCCATTGATATTGTAAATGCTGCGTTTACCAAGTACGTTGGAACCTTTCTCCTCGGAATAGGGGTCAACTCTTGGTTCTCCTCTCATTTCATAAGCAATATCCATCTTCCGTCTGACTTCCCTTAATTCTTCAGGATTAGCGCTTATCGAATGATCCGGTCCAGGAAGATTTTTATCAAGAGTAAAATGCTTCTCTACAACAACTCCCCCGAGAATAACTGCAGCAAATGCAGCGTCACTTTCTCTGGAATGGTCAGAAAAACCGGTTAGCGCATCCAGTTTATTTCTTAAATATGGTATCGTACTTAGATTCAGAATATGAGGACTTGCCGGGTATTCAGAAATGCAATGCAAAAAAATGATATCCTTTTTCCCAAAGAGTCTGAAAAAAGAAGCATTACTTTCGATTTCCAGGATACTGGAATTCCCTGTTGAAACAATCACAGGAACTTTCTTTTTAGCCACTTCTTTAAGCAGCATATAGTTATTTATATCGCCAGATGCAATTTTAAAAAAAGGGATCTTTAATTCATACAGGTTTTCTACCCAATCCACAGTAAGAGGCGTCGAAATAAAATCGATGCCTGCTTTTTTTGCTTCATCCTTTAGTACGCCATGTTCTACATAATTTAGCTCAAATTTCTTGAAAATAGAGTATAATCCTTGAGCGCCCTGAACCTGACTGTTTATGAACATATCTGTAGTATACGATTGAAATTTAACAGCATTGGCACCGCATTCTGCAGCAGTCTGGATCATCTTTTGAGCCAGATCCATGTTTTTATTATGATTTAAACCAATTTCTGCGATTAAATAAGGCCTGTTAGATCCGGAAATAATGTTCGAGCTGAATTGTGAATGAATCTTGTGGAGAAAAAAATCACTCATTATATCATATCAGGATCGATTATAATTTCTCAAGCCGGTCAATATTGTACCTGGATTCACCGTAACACCATAATGACTGACTTCAAAGTGCAGATGAGGTCCTGTCGAATATCCGGTATTTCCAGATTTTCCAATAATGGTTCCCTGCATGACCTGGGCGCCAGGTCTTACATATATTTCACTCAGGTGTCCATAGAGTGATTTGTAACCTTGCTCATGAGCAACAACGATAACATTTCCGTAACCACCGAGCCATCCGGCATATGTGACTCTTCCGTTTTTTGCAGCTCTAACGGGCGCATAATATGCCTGTAAATCAAGACCCTTGTGGAAGGATCGAACAGGATAATTTCTCCATCCATAATAGCTGGTAATAATATGACTTGATACGGGAATCAGCCATGAACGAATCAAGTTGTCCGGCTTGGCGTCTGGTAAAAACACCTCATCCCCGGCCTCCAGTAAATCGCTGGCAAGAGTGGGGTTCTCCTGGGAAAACTTTTCATAGGTTACATTATACCGGCTGATAATACTTGCGAGCCGTTCTCCTTTTTTTATAGAATAAAAAAAGCCTTCTTTATTTGGAATATGCAGAGTTTGGCCAACCTGAAGACTATCCACCATGCGGATATCTGAAGAACCCGCAATAGCTTCAAGGGATACATTAAATTTTTTAGAAATAGAACTTAAATTATCTCCTTCTTTTACTTTATAAACACGTTTATGCAGAGCCACGTCTCTGGCATCCGTTTTTTCCAATGGAGGCGCACTATCTATGCCCAATAATTTGTCTTTTTTGGCTTCATCTTCTTCATTTTTTACATAATCGTGATTTTTGGAATCATATAAATCTCCTATTCCCCCTACGCCCGGTGTGCGTTGTGCGTCTTGATTGCCTTGTTTGTCCTTTAATGAGACGAGAAGAATCAAGGCAAGTACAATCGGAACAATACTGAAGATTAAAACTGCATTATTTTTTAAATAACTATATATTTCTTGTACTGAGTATAGTGACCATTTATTGACCTTTAATGTGCCATTCTTGCGATAATGAGAATAAATTCCATTATAAAAAAAACTTGTTAAAGGTTTTTTTTTCTTTTCAAAGGAATTTTTGTTTCCGTCCGTTTCCCTTGTGGCTTTTTTTCTCCATTCCATTTCAATCACCCTTTACACATTATTTTCGACAAAATTAGTCTCAAATTTAAATTTTCTGGTCTTATTTTATCTTTTTTAATCTTTTCGATCCTGTCTCTCCGGCTCTTTAGTCAGCGAATTCCCATAAGATTCTTCAACTAATTTTTGAATGTCCTTTTTATTACCGGCATTTATATTGATACTTCCCTTCATAACCACGCCTTTGGAAAGATGTACAACAGGCGCATTGATATCGCCCAGCATCTTGCCTGATTCTGCCAGCCGGACTTCATTTCGAGCATGTATATCGCCTATTAATGTTCCCGCCAGCATAACGTTGTTTGCATGAATATTTGTCTTTACCTTTCCGGTTTCTCCAACGACAAGCGTATCATCCGTTTTGATTTCACCTTCAAATTTACCGTCAATACGAATGCTGCCTGCAATAAAAAACTGACCTTCAAATATAGATCCCTCGCCGATTATTGAATTATGTCCATCATCTCTTGCCATATATTTTTCCCAGTTAATGTCAGCTTGTGTCTTATGCTTCGCCTGACAAGCATTTTTAGACATAAAAAATGATTGTTTCAGTATGCTATACTTACAATGTTCCCCATGAAGAAAATACAAGTTATTGCTGTTGTAATATTTGCCATTATTTTTATTGCCCCAGGTACGAACCATGCAGCCGAATTCACCCTTAAATATGCTGCAATGGCTCCACAGGGCAGCCTGTGGCATAAATACTCAGAACTCATTAAGAATGAAATTGAAAAGAGATCCGGCGGCCGAATCGCAATAAAAGCGTACTATGGGGGAATTGCCGGAGATGAAAAAACCATGGCGAAAAAGCTCAAGGCGGGCTTAATCGATATGGCCGCATTTTCGGGAATGGGGCTTGGGGAAATTTTGCCTTCGGTCAGGCTGCTGGAATTGCCCATGTTTTTTGACAACTATTCGGAGGTAGACCGGGTAATATATGAACTGAACGATTATTATTCATCACAGTTTGAGAAACAAGGGGTTATTCTGGGAGCCTGGGGAGAAGGCGGATTTGTTTACCTGATGAGCATTGCCAGAATGAATCAGTTCCTGGATATGAAAGGTTTGAAAATCTGGGCTCCATCCGGGGATCTTATCGTAAAGTCCATGTTTCAAAAATATGGTTTTGTTCCTGTTTTTCTTGGATTTGAGTCCGTGTTGCCTCAGTTGCAAACGGGCGGATTATCCGCAGTATATGCACCACCCATGGCTGCTATTGGATTACAATGGTATGGAGAAGTGCACTACATTTACGATGTAAAATTATCCTGTTCAACAGGCGCCACGTTGTTCAACAAGGCAAAATTCAGCAAATTGCCGATCGAACTTCAGGAAATTATCCTCAATGTAACAAAAAAATATTCCCGCGAGCTTATCCTTTCCTTGCGCCAGGAAAATAAAAAAGCCCTTGAAATTTTTGAAAAGAATGGGATTGAATTAATAAAATTCCCGGCTGCTGATCTGGTAAAAATGCAAAAATATGCAATTGAGGTTCAAGATGAGCTGGCGGGATCTTTGTATGAAAAAGAAATCCTTGAAACAGCCAGAAAATTAAAAAATGCCACAGGAACAAAATGACTACGGCACAATCAGTATTAATGAAGGACTTTTCAAGATTTCTGAAACTGCATATCGTAAAGTTTTTTGTATTCTCCGGATTTTTTTAAGAGAGATGTGTGAGAACCCTTTTCTATAATCTTGCCTTCTTTAAAAACAAGAATGATATCAGATTCATAAATCGTCGATAAACGATGCGCAATTACAAAAGTTGTTCTGTTTTTAATCAGCCTTTTGATTGCCTTTTGAACCAGTCTTTCCGAGTTGGTATCCAGGGCAGAGGTGGCCTCGTCAAAAATTAATATTTCCGGATTTTTCAATAAAGCCCTCGCAATAGAAATTCGTTGCCTTTGTCCACCTGAAAGCATAAATCCCCGTTCACCAATAACAGTATCATATTGCTGAGGCAGTTCCATAATAAAATCATGGGCATAGGCCATTTGGGCAGCTTTTTTGATTTTTTCAATCTCCATGTCTTGCATGCCATAGGCAATATTGTCTTGAATACTTGAGTTAAATAAAAAAACCTCCTGTGTAACAATGCCAATTTTTTGTCGCAAGCTGTGCAACGCGATATCCCGAATGTCGATTCCGTCAAAAAATATCTCCCCTCTGGTACAATCCTGAAATCTTGCCAATAAGTCGGCAAAGGTGGATTTTCCTGCGCCTGAATGACCAACAAGGGCTATCGTAGAACCTACGGGAAGAGTTAAGTTAATATTGCTCAACACATCCCGGTCGCCAGATTCGTAACGGAAGGAAACATTCTTAAACTTTATGGAATCCTCTAATTTTTTTATTTCCTTCGGTTGTTCGGGATCGATGATAAGAATCTTTTCATCAATTAATTCGAATATTCTTTGACCCGCGACCGTCATTCTGTTCATTAAATTATACCATGTTGCAAATTGTTTTACAGGGCTTAGAATCACCATTAAAGTAAATAAAAATGTAAAAAAACTTCCCGATGTCATATGGCCGTCAACAATTTGCGATCCGCCATAAATCAGCAAACTGGACACGATTATAGAAGACGTAAACTCTACAATGGATGGGCCAATCGTATTATTTAATCTGTAACGAAATCCTTCATGCGCTAAATTTTCATTCATTTGTTTAAAACGATTTTTTTCATATTTTTCCATACCAAAGGCGCGGATGACGCGGATGCCGGCAATCATCTCCTGCAATATCCCGTTTAGATCGGCAAGTCGAGACTGCTCGTTTCGGGTAATGGACTTTATTTTCCGGGCAAAATAGTTCACGGGCCATAACATTAAAGGAACTCCGATCATGGAAATAACCAGTAATTTATAGCTTAGAATAGCCAGAAGCAGGATGTGCGTAATGATAATAAAAAAATTATTTATGGATACACGGAGATCATTGACCATAACATCAGAAATTAACACAGCATCGTTAATGACGCGGCTCATCCAGACCCCGCTTTTCTCAGCTATAAAATGGCTCAGGGGAAGATCAATCAGTTTATTATACAGATCTGTTCGCAAATCAGCTACCATCATCAAACCTGTAGAAGAAAGAAAGTACACAGTTCCAATGGTACATAATAATTTCAAAAAATATATCGGTAATACACCCAGAGCAATCAATACAATAAGGCGGAACGGATCATAGGCAATGGTTATCAGGTCTACCCGTAACTTGCCGACAGCAATTATATAGCGAATTTTTTCATTGAGAGAAAATGTTCGCGATTCCTTCCTGTGGTTTTCATACCATTCTGTTTTGGATCGATAGAAATCCGAAAAATAAATCAACTTTTTTACTTCTATTGTTCTCCCTCCATCTATTAGTAACTCCCAGTCATCAGTAGTCAAGTGTAACTGAAATGGTTTGTTGTTCCCCTGGCCATACACGTCAAAAATTGGTTTTAACGAGACCATCGTTATACTGCTAAAAATGGAGACCAGAAAGGACATTATGAGTCCTAAAATAAATCTTCCTTTGTATTTTATTCCGTACTTTAATATTCTACCAATTATTTTCATTTAATATTTTCCGTTGGAGATACGCAATCTCAATATTCATGTAGAATGTAAATCTCTTCCTGCAACAGGGACGCCATAAGCTCGCAAAAAAAGCAAAATTATCATTTCGAATGGGCTGAATTTTGAGTTCCCGCCCAAGCGGCAGAGTTCTATTGTTATTTTGTTTGAAAACGAGTTTTTTATATGAATAATGTCCCATGAAAATAAAAGTAAGCGTTCCGGCGAGCAGCGCCAACATTGGCCCCGGATATGATATATGGGGAATGGCGCTAAACATACGAAATGAGTTTATCGTACAACCTTCTGCGGTGGACAAATCCCATCGCATTGAAGTCAGGTCAGGTCAGGCATTACTGAAAACATCTGCATATGACCCGCGTGAACATCTGGAGAATCCAAGTGACAATTTATTTATCAAAAGTTATGAGACCCTTTTTGAACGAGCCGGATTGAATGTCATTCATATTTTTGCGGAAATCTCTCTTGAAATACCTCTTTCACGCGGTCTGGGCTCTTCCTCCAGCGCCATTGTGGCCGGACTACTATCAGCAAATGAGGTAATTCGTAAAACCCATGGAAAAGCTTTTTCCATAATGGAAATTTATCATTTGGCGACAGAACTGGAAGGGCATCCGGATAATGTCGGTCCGGCGTTATTTGGGGGATGGGTATTAAATATCAAGGACGGAAAATCCGGGTTATACAAAGCCGTAAAATTAAATTTAAACGCGCCGCTCAGACTCGCCGGCGTTATTCCGCATATAACGCTTTCGACAAAGGAAGCCAGAAAAGTTGTTCCTGAAAATAACTCTTTAAATGTTACCACATTCCAAAGTACAAGAACAGCTCTGATGGTACACCTGCTTGGCAAAAGTTCGTGGGATGATGAAGACAGGCATCTGTTTTCTTTGGCAATTGAAGATCGGGTGCATCAGCAAATGAGATCGTCTTTAATACCTGGAATGATCCAGACATTTTCGTTATGGCAAAATCAAGGCGCTCTTGGCTGCTATCTTTCCGGATCTGGAACGACATTATTATCCTTTTGGGGCAAGGAAAATACACTAAAGAATATTGATTTTAGAAGCTCTCTCTTGAACAATGGCATTGAATCAACAATCATTTATCCAGAAATAGATTTTATTGGAGCCACAGTAGAGCCTTGTTGACAATATTCTATGGACAATAACAAGTTATAGAAAGAGCTTGGGCATAGGTATGAATTTGAAATTCACAGCATTTACTGCATTCATCTTGACGTGGTATTTCATTTTTTCCACTCATGTTCATGAGTGAAAAATCTGTGGCCATTGTGGGCGCAACCGGTGCAGTTGGTATTGAATTTATCCAGGTGATGGAAAAATTAAATTTTCCTGTGAGCAAATTAAAACTATTGGCTTCAAAACGCAGCGCTGGTAAAAAACTGAAATTCCGCGGGGAGGACTGCATTGTTGAAGAAACCTCCCATGATTCATTTAAAAATGTCGACATTGCCCTTTTTTCTGCTGGCAGCCCAATCAGTCGCCATTATGCCGACATTGTAAAAGAGTCTGGTTGCGTAATGATCGACAATTCTTCGGCTTTTCGCATGGAACCAGATGTCCCGCTGGTTATTCCTGAAATTAACCCAGAAGACGCCAATAATCACCATGGAATTATTTCAAATCCCAATTGCTCGACAATTATTATGTTAATGGCGGTGTATCCGATCTATAAAAAATACCGCGTCAAGAGAATTGTCCTTTCCACATATCAGGCGGCCTCTGGCGCCGGATGGGAGGCCATGGAAGAGTTGCGAAAAGCGTCTTTGGCGCACTTGAACAATGAACCATTTGAGCAAAAAATCATGCCCCATCCATATGCCTTTAATTTATTTTCGCATAACTCCAAAATGCTTGAAAACGGCTACAACGAAGAGGAAATGAAAACCTTTAAAGAAACCCGCAAAATTCTGCATGATTCAACCATTAATATTACCGCCACCTGCGTAAGAGTTCCGGTTTTCAGGGCTCACAGCGAATCTATTAACCTGGAATTTGTTGAAATGGCGCCGTCTGTTGAAGAATGCAGAACATTGTTAGCTAATTTCCCGGGAGTTCAGGTTGTAGATGACCGTCAAAATAATACATTTCCGATGCCGTTGGATGCCAGCGGTAAATACGAATGCCTTGTTGGACGCATTCGCAAAGACGAATCTCTACCAGAAAAAGCCATCAACCTTTTTGTCTGCGGCGATCAGCTATTAAAAGGAGCCGCACTAAACGCCGTTCAAATTGCGCTACTATTGGTTTAAAGGGCGCATTTCCAGTAAACGAATAGCATGATTGGCCGTGTCTGCCACATAAAGTCTGGTTCCAGCCATTACGATTCCCGACGGCGTATTAAAAAGCGCATCCTCACCGATATCATCTTTATAACCGTTTTCAATGGGATTACCGGCAATGGTAGTTACCTGCCCCGTGGATATAATTAATTTTCTAATCGTACTATTGGCCGTATCTGCGATATATAGAATATCGCCGTCAACAATAACCGATGACGGATTATTAAACGCCGCCCAGGAACCTTTTCCGTCGGTAGAACCAGGATGAAATGGGACTCCGGCAAGAGTACTCACTTCTCCGTTTTCAATGATCACTTTTCTTATGGCGCCGTTTATGGAATCTGCAATGTAGAGGTTTTTTTCGTCTGCTGCGACACCCCGGGGAGTATTGAACCTGGCCATCTTGCCAGATCCGTCGTCTCTTCCGGCAACTCCCGCCAGACCAGCCGCATTTTTAACATCTCTTGTGATCATATCGGCTTTTCGTATGGTCGCGCCGCTGGTATCTGCAATATAAAGATTGGCTCCGTGAATAGCTACGCCCTGGGGGTGATTTAATAATGCAGTTCCAGGCTCCCCGTTTAACCCCCCGGAGACGCCCGGATTACCAATAAAAGTAGAAACTTCTCCTGTCAGCAGGACAATTTTTCTTACAACATTATTCCCTGAGTCGGCCACATATAAATTTTTCCCGTCATTGCAAATGCCAAAGGGACGATAAAACAAGGCAGACTTGATCAAACCGTTGGAAAATCCTGATACACCAGGACTTCCGCCATATAAAACCGCAGCTCCGGTATCCAAAGAAACCTTGTAAATGACATGGTTGTAAGAGTCTGTTACATAAATATATTTATCGACAATAGTCAGCCCGGTTGGATAAAAGACTGAGCCTTCCCGAACCCCCGGAACTGCAGAGTTCAATCTTGCAAGAGTCGACACCTGAAAGGCCCGATCAGATTCTGATTTTCCCTTTTTGAATTTATCGCATCCCTGATTTATCGCAACAACCATGAGTAAAACAAAAAAGGCTGCCTTGAATTTCGTGCTTCTTGCTCTAATTTTCATACTTAAACGCTTACCTCAAAATCTCTAAGAGCCTGATTCAGGCTTGTCTTTAAATCGGTCGATTCTTTTCGCTGACCTATAATCAGCGCAGCTGGAATTTGATATTCTCCGGCGGCAAATTGTTTCGGGATGGTTCCCGGAATCACAACAGAATTTTTCGGTACCCTGCCTTTTATGATAACCGGTTCTTTTCTGGTAACGTCTATAATTTTCGTTGAAGCGGTCAATATTACTCCGCTGCCAAGCACGGCGCCCTCTTCTACTCTTACGCCCTCAACCACCACACAACGCGAGCCTAAAAATGCATTGTCCTCAATAATTACCGGGTTGGCCTGCGGTGGCTCCAATACGCCGCCAATCCCAACTCCGCCGGAAAGATGCACATTTTTTCCAATCTGCGCACAACTGCCTACTGTTGCCCAGGTGTCAACCATGGTACCTGAAGAAACATAGGCGCCAATATTTACATATGATGGCATTAGCACCACCCCCGGAGCAATATACGATCCAAAACGCGCAGCGGCGGGAGGCACCACCCGGATTTTTTTTTCTGCAAAGTTCTTCTTTAAAGGAATTTTATCCCAGTATTCCATATCTCCCGCGCGGATAGTTTCCATATTCATAATTCCAAAATATAACAATATCGCTTCTTTAACCCACACATTCACTTTCCAGCCGTCTTCATCTAACCTGGCAACCCTGATTTTCCCCTGATCTAATAAATTTATTGCTTCGAGAATCGCGTCTTTAACCTTTGCATTGGCTAAATCCCTGTTTTGACTTAAATAGGTTTCGTGTATTATTTTTTCCATATGCCCTCTTCTGTTTGACCAAAACACATCTGCCTTACATACTGCCAAACACCATTCTATTGAATTGGAAGAAGTTTGGGCATGAGCCTCAATAATCAGATCAAAATGTATTAAAATGCGCAGTTTTGGGGCGCGGAGCGCCCCAAAACTGCGCCTGTTTAAATCAATGGACTGAATTTCAAGTTCATTCCCAGGATCGAATTATTCCTGAAGAAAGAGACAATAATCAATTTTTTTGTTGACACATAATGCTGTTTAAATATATATTTAAGGTTTATAGGGGCTCTATCCGAAAAAGTATCACAAAAAAGGATAGGTAAAGTGGAAATGAACCAAAACGCTAAAAAATTTCCGGTTTTTTTATTTTTTTTAAGTTTGACTGTCTTTTATAAATGCAATGTTGGCATAAGTATAAACGATCCTGGCCTATCCAACTCTCAATATACAGTTGGGGGCGTTGTTCAAGGTTTAAGCACCGGTGAATCGGTGGTTTTGCAGAACAACGGAAGCGATAACGTCACAATAACTGGTACCGGCTCCGGAAATGATTCTTTTGTTTTTTTCACAAAAATGTCCCATGGCGAATCATTCTCGATCACAATATTGTCTCAGCCATTGAGTTCATCTTGCAGCGTGGGCGGTAATGTTGGCACAGTAAACACGGTAAATATCAATACAATTCTGGTTACCTGCGGAACAGTAAAATATTCCATCGGAGGTAATATTGCAGGCCTGACTGGAAGCAGTCTTGTTCTCAATTTAAACGGCGCTGAAAATCTTGCTGTAAACGGCGCAGTTTATTCTTTTTCTACCACGCTCGCCTCAAATTCCAATTACGCTATTAGCATTGCACAACAACCTTCCTTGCCAACCCAGGTATGTACTTTTGATTCAACGAACAATAATGGAATCATAGCATCAACCAATATAACAAATATTAATTTAACATGTACCACAGCTTCTTTTACCATTGCTGGTACCGTTACCGGCTTAAATGCGGGCGATACGATAGTCATCCAAAACAATGGAGCAGGCAATCAATCGGCAACCGGATCAAGTCCCAGTTTTATTTTTCCGTCGCAAACCGACGGCACCACATACAATGTGACTATTTTATCAGTATCCGGTGGTGCAAACTGCTCGGTAAATAATGCCACAGGCACTCTATCTGGAATGGCTGTTACCAATGTAGGCGTAGTGTGCAGCTATCCAGGAAGTTATACTGTTAGCGGTGCGCTGTCTGGTATAAACGGCGGAACTGTTGTTTTAAAAAACGGAATTGATTATCTTTTTTTAACCTCTAACGGAGTTTTTACATTTTCAACATCCTATGTTTCGGGAACAGCGTATAATGCAACCGTATTCCAAAACCCGACCTATCCTTCCCAGGTTTGTACTCTTGCCAATGGCAGCGGAACCATTTCAGGGGCGGTTACAAATATTACAGTAAGCTGCGTAACCAATACGTTTACGGTTGGGGGAACTGTATCGGGTATTCCCGGCGGAGGATCAGTTACTATTACCAATAACGGGGCGAACGCAATTAACCTTACTTCAGCTTCAACGTCGTTTACATTTCCCGCGCAGAGCGACGGGACAATTTATAACGTCGCTATATCTGCGCAAACTGCCGGTACAAGCTGTACGCTTGGCAGCAATGTTGGCAATTTAAGTGGTTCCAATATAACCAATATCTCCCTGATTTGCAGCGGCCTTGCTGGACGAACCATTGGCGGAACTATTTCTGGCCTGAGTTTGGGGGCAATGCCTCCCAGAACGGGAATTATGCTTCAAAATAACGGCGGAGATAATTTGACCATTGCTACAAATGGGAATTTTGTTTTTACAACGGCCATGTATGATTTGCAAACTTATTCGGTAACCATATTAAATCAGCCAACCAATCCAGGGGAAGTTTGTACAATTCTAAATGCGGCAGGCACGGTCAGCGGAAATATTACAAGTATTTCCATTACATGTACGTTAAATTCATACACCGTCAGCGGAAATGTGACGGGTCTGGCGGCATCTGAACAGGTAGTATTGCAAAATAACGGCGCGGGCAACATTGCAGTAATTGGCGGCGGCAGCGGTACCGATGCTTTTACATTTGCTCCTCAAAATGATCTTACGTCCTATAATATTACTATTTTCAGCGCCCCGGCGGGAAAAACCTGTACGCCGGGTACAAATACCGGAACCATTAACGGCGTTTTGGTAAACAATGTAAGCGTAAGCTGCTCGGTAATACCCACATATTCGATTGGCGGTACGGTAACCGGGTTAGCGGCCACAGGAACAATTGTTATAAAAAATAACGGTACCGATACGCTTATCTTAAACGGTACGCCCAGTTCGCCTTCGACGCCATTTTCCTTTACTTTTGGCGCCACGTTGCAAACCGGCGCTGGATATAGTGTGGCTGTTACGCAACAGCCATCGCAACCGGCTTCGGTAAACCAGCAATGTACCGTAAGCGGCGGATCTGGAACCATGGCTTCTGCAAATATAACTTCAATTTCTGTTAGTTGCCTCACAGTACAATACAGCATTGCCGGTCAAATTACAGGTCTGGCAGGCCCGGTACCAGGCCCGGCTGACAGCATTACCCTTCAATTAAACGGCGCAAATAATATTACGATCAACGGAGGCGGAACAGGAATCGACAACTTTACGTTTAACACAGTTCCGGCTAAAATAACCGACGGGCAGGCATATGCCGTAACCTTTTTGACCGCGCCCACAGGTAAAACCTGCACAACCGGAGCCTCCAGCGGAACCATCAGCGGATCAAGCATCAGCAATGTTACCATCAATTGCAGTACCATTCCCAAGTACAGCGTGGGCGGGGCTGTTTCGGGGCTGGCAACGGGCAATAACGTCGTATTGCAAAACAACTTTGGGGACAACCTCACCGTAAATGCCAACGGAGCCTTTACATTTGCAACCACATTGTTAAATGCGGCGGCTTATAGCGTAACCGTGCTGACACAACCCACCACTCCCAATCAAACCTGTTCGGTTACAGGCGGAGCAGGAAGCATTAGTTCAGCCAATGTCGCCGGAGTTGTGGTCAATTGTGCAACCACACAGTACACCGTTGGCGGCGCTGTTAGCGGAATGAACGGCGGCGACAGTATTAGCTTGTTAAATAACAACGCGAACCCGATTACTTTGGGAGCAAACGGCAGTTTTACTTTTCCATTGCAAGATGATGGATCAACGTACAATGTAATCATTGCAAGTATGCCAGCCACCTCAACCTGTAGCGTGGGCGGCAATCCCGGTACACTTGCCGGGGCTAATGTTACCAATATTACCATAACCTGTAGTTCTTTGCCCACCTACACCATTGGCGGCGTTGTTAACGGGCTTGTGGGTACAGGACTTGTATTGCAAAACAATGGCGGTAATAACCTGAGCAGAACCGGCGATGGCGCCTTTTCATTTACCATACCTAAAAATACGGGAAACAGCTATGCGGTTACCGTGGCAACCCAACCGTCGTCGCCGTCGCAATTTTGCAGCGTTGACTATGGAGCCGGAACCGTGGCAGCTGCCAATGTTGCAAGCATCAGCGTAAACTGTGTTTTAATCACGTATACTGTGGGAGTTACTGTAACCGGACTGG
>Ga0224495_10001515_pt1 | contig 16203 bp, 18 predicted proteins | sample SF_Jul11_sed_USG_FD_168128 | JGI IMG/M metagenome (GOLD analysis project Ga0224495, IMG submission 168128) | Sediment microbial communities from San Francisco Bay, California, United States - SF_Jul11_sed_USGS_4_1 | ecosystem: Environmental > Aquatic > Marine > Sediment | place: USA: California... | reverse complement strand
CAACTCCCTCATACGACGCCTAAGACTACGCGAAGACACACCTGGCTTCAACAAGACTCCTCAACCAAAAATAGACCACACAAAGCTAATATATCTTAACTCGAACGAAACAATATATCAAAACCCAAACAGCTCACTCATCGAACCCTACGAGAATCAAGTCTCCTCTGAACCATCGGACTCATCAACTCCTTAAGAGCATCAGAAGCAACCCACCTAGCAGCCCTCGAATCAAGCTTCAAAATAGCCTCAGCCGTCCTAACCGCAGCCCTATTCAAGGACTTGTTACGTTTCCCAATCTGACGCAAAGCCCAATTCACAGCTTTCTTAACAAAATTCCTACCATCCACAGATCCACGCTCAATAATAGGCAAGAATTCCAAAAACACATCATCCTCAGCCTTCTTATCATGAACCGCCAAAGTTGCCATCAAAACATACCCTGCGCGTTTAACATACTCCTCAGGCCTACCACTCCACTCAACAGCCTTCACATAGGCAAAAACCGTCTTATCAAACAAATTACTACAACACTGATCACAAACATCCCAAGAATCAAAACCCCTAACCCAGCTGTCCAACTGATCTTCAGTAACCAACCTGGGATCATCAATCATACAGGCAACAAGCCGAGCCTCATGAATGCCAGACAACCATAATTCCTGAGCCAAAACATGATTCCTTCCTGTCTCCTTCGCAATCTTACGCAAATTAGGTATCGATATTCCGAGAATAGTGTGCGCCTTGATTCCAGCCCACGCAGCCATGTCCTTGGCTCTCTTGGAATCAGACAAAGCCTCCAACTTCCTCATGATCTTTGAATACTCAGAGTCCTTTTTCATCACGAAAGCCTCCTCGCATGTTTCATTTGCAGAGCTTCGCCCGCTTATATGCATTCTTTCCTAGAAAGGTTTAAATAAAGCGCTCCGTTTGGGAATTCTGGCACATTTTACCTAGGAGAGGGGATAGCTCCGGCTTGCAGAGAATCGGCTGTGTAATCCACATCAGTTCTAACGGCAACATGATTCTCAAAGCCGACAATGTACCACACATCGGCAACCAAGCCATAAACGAAAACCTCAAACCAGTCGGGACAGTGTCCGACGTATTTGGCCCAATAGCCAAACCTTACGTTGCGGTACGGCCCAGCGTAGACGACCGAAGCAGTTATGTTAACCATGTTTTGTATGCAGCTCAACCCCCCTCTAGAACAAGAAGGAAGGAAAAGAGGAGAAGAAGATGAGCCTAGACGCTGAAGGCGTACCCACAACAGCTACAAGAGTCCAACAATGCCCCGAGTGCGGAAGCCCAAGACTCATGCGAGACTCAGACGCAGCCGAAATAGTCTGCATGAACTGCGGATTCGTCGTAGCCTCCAAACTAGCAGACAGAGGACCAGAATGGCGAGCCTTCGACGACGAACAGAGGGCAAAAAGAGCACGAGCAGGCGCACCCCTAACATACACTATACATGATAAAGGCCTTTCAACAATGATCGACTGGCACGACCGAGACATATACGGCAAAAGACTATCACCCGGACAAAAAGCACAAATCTATAGGCTACGCAAATGGCAAAGACGCATACGAGTCTCAGACGCAACAGAACGCAACCTAGCCTTCGCACTCTCAGAAATCACAAAAATCGCCAACAGCCTAAACCTACCCAAAAACATCCTAGAAACAGCATCCGTCATCTACCGCAAAGCCGTCAAAGAACACCTAATCCGAGGCAGATCCATCCAAGGAGTCACCTCAGCCGCAATCTACGTAGCCTGCAGACAATGCGGACTAGCCAGAACACTCGAAGAAATCGCACAAGCCTCAAGCATAAACAAAAAAGAAGTAGGACGCAGCTACCGCTTCCTAATCAAAGAACTAGACTACTTCATACCACCCCTGAAACCAAGCCAATACATCACAAAATTCTCCAACCAACTAACCCTGCAAGGCAAAGTAGAAGAAATCGCACAAAAAATCCTACTAACAGCTCGCGACCTAAAACTCACCTCAGGCAGAGGCCCAACAGGCATAGCAGCAGCAGCAAGCTACATCGCCTCAGTCCTAACTGGCGAACGAAAAACACAAAGAGAAATCGCCGAAATTGCACAAGTAACTGAAGTCACCATTAGAAACCGCTACAAGGAACTTGTCGAAAGACTAATGTTCGAAATGACCCTCTAGCACCCCTTTTTCATGATCCAACAGATGCCGCTCACTAAGTCATAGCTTCGTTCAATGATGGTGTCAAGTTGCCTAATTATCCAAAGGAATGCCAGAAAACAGTGATTCTATCCGATGGCGCCCAAGTGCTATTTCGACCTGAACTGCCCACGGACACCGAAATGCTGTGGCAGATGTTCTCAACACTGTTAGAAAGAAGCCTGCACTTCCTCGTCAACCCCTTCCCACGCAAAAGAATCGAACATTGGACCAGCAATATCAATTATGAGAAAGCCCTTCCCATCTTGGCGATAGTTGAGGAAGCAGGGAATCCACGGGCAGTAGGAGTCGCGTCGCTGGAATTCCACAACACGGCGGCTGAGAGGCACAAAGCTGAATTCGGAATCACGGTACACGACTCATACCAGAACAAAGGCTTGGGAACTGCGTTAACCCAGCACATGCTTGGCATTGCACACAAGAAGAAACTACGAAAAGTCACATTAAACGTGCTAACCACGAACAAGAGAGCCATATGCATGTACGAAAAGTGTGGGTTCAAGATTGAGGCGAAGCTTCGGAAAGAATGCTTTATCAAAGGGAGATACTACGACGACTATGTGATGTCTATTTTCCTGTAAATTGGCGGAGCTTTTCATTTAAGAAAGCATGGATCCGCGTTTTGTGTAGACTAGGTTTTCGTGCCGGCTTATTTCTTGGCTTGTTCCTCGTCTCTCAGAGCTCTTCTCAGCACCTTGCCTACGGGTGTCATGGGTAGTTCTTTGCGGATTTCGATTTCGCGTATGGCTTTGTAGGATGCGAGTTTGGCGTTGACGTATTTTTTGATGTCTTCTTCTGTGGCTGTGGCATCATCTTTGAGAACTATGTAGGCTTTGGGGAGTTCTCCTGCGGTTTTGTCTGGTTTGCCTACTACGGCGCAGAGTTTGACTGCAGGATGCTCGTAGAGTACGTCTTCGATTTCTCTGGGGTATACGCTGTGGCCTTTGTATTTGATGAGGTCTTTTTTGCGGTCTGTGATGTAGAAGTAGCCGTTTTGGTCCATTTTTGCGATGTCGCCTGTGTATAGCCAGCCGTTTCTTAGGACTTCTTTGGTTTCGTTTGGGAGGTTCCAGTAGCCTTTCATTATTTGTGGTCCTTTGATGATCATTTCGCCTTCTTGACCTGTTGATAATTCTTTTGTGCCTGTTTGTGTGTCTACGATTTTTGCGTCTGTGTCGGGCCATGGTAGGCCTATCGAGCCTATTTTTACGGTTTTCAATGTCTTGTCCAAGGGGTTGGCGTGTGTGACTGGTGAGCTTTCGGTGAGTCCGTAGCCTTCGACTAGTACGCCTCCGCTGAGTTCCATGAATTGTTTTTGTACTCCGGGTGGTAGTGGTGAGCTGCCGCTTATGCAGAATCGTACGGTTCTTAGGTTGTATTTTTTGATGTCTGGGTGGTTGATTAATTGGCTGTATAGTGTTGGTACTCCGCTGTAGACTGTGACTTTTTGGTTTTGTATAACTTTAAGGACTTCGAGTGGGTCGGGTCGGGGTAGCATGACCATGGTTCCTGCCATGTATATGGGTGCGTTCATGGCTGTTGTCATGCCGTATATGTGGAATAGGGGTATGGCTGTGAGGAATACGTCTGTGGTTTCCATGTTTGGTGCGTTTTTGCCGTATAGCCAGTAGGCGCAGGCTACGGCGTTTGACACTAGGTTGTAGTGTGTGAGCATGGCGCCTTTTGGTGTTCCCGTTGTTCCGCCCGTGTACTGAAGCGCTACTAGGTCCTCTTTGGGGTCTATTGTGACATCTGGTGGCTTTGGGAGTACGGATTCGAGTAGTGGTTTGAATTGGTGTATTCCTGTGTTCTTGGGGATTTTGTGTTTGGGTACTTTTCCTATTAGTCCGCCGATTATGCGTTTGGCTGATGGTAGGTATTCGCCTATTGTGGCTGTGATGAGGTTTTTGAGTTTGGTTTTGTCGCGGATTTTTGTGACGACGGGGTGGAGCAGGTCTAGGTAGATGAGGGTTTCTGCGCCTGAGTCGTTGATTTGGTGTTGGAGTTCTCTTTCGCGGTACATGGGGCTTATGGCTGTGTTTATGGCGCCTATTTTTGAGACTGCGTAGAAGGCTATGATGAATTGGGGCATGTTGGGTAGGTATATGGCTACTCTGTCGCTCTGTTTGACGCCGAGTTTTGTTAGTGCGGTTGCGAAGTGGTCTACGGTTTCGTCGAGTTCCTGATAAGTGATGTTTTTGCCCATGTAGTGGATGGCTGTTTGATCTGGGTGTTTTTGTGCTGCTTTTTCCAGTAGCATGTGTAGTGGTGTTTCGGGGTATTGTATGGTTGTGGGCATGTTGGGGGGGTAGTTTTTGTGCCATGGTTTTTCGTGTGACAAGGTGAGTTTCACTAGTTGTATTGGTTTGTACGTTAGGCGTATATTAGATTTGTAGCGTCTGTGTTGAGGGGGTTGCGGGGAAAGAAATTTCGCTAGAAGAAGACAAGTTACCCTTACACCTTCTTCAACTATGTTGTTTCTATGTTGGCTTGGGCGGTTGAAGCTGGTGATGTCCGCGGGGATTGTCTGTGTGGATGTTGATGCCCAACTGCTCCTAGTGGCAACAACAAGTGATGTGGGCAGGTGGCTGTTTGGTAGTTGTTGTTGAGTCTGGTAGGTCTGTCACAACAGCTTCTTGGATGTTGAAGGGGCAAGTTTCTGTTTGGGTGTTATTTACTCTCGCTTAAATGTAATAATAACACCGAGGGGGCTTGTTGCTCAGAAGTAGTAGTCCGCTCCGCGTGTACGATGGACTACTTCTTCCATGTTGGGTGAAAAGTGATATATTGTGTTGGGTTTATGGTTTTGCTCGTCTAGTCTGTGCGCTTGAATGGAGGTGGCTTCTGAGGGTGAAGGTTGAGTCTGTGGGTTTTGTGTCTGGTGATGGTGTTGGGCTTAGTGGTGTTTTGTATGTTCCTGATGGTGTTCCTGCTCAGGCTGTGGTTGTGTGTCATGGTTTTGATAGGCGTGGTTTTCGTGGTATCAGTCTTTTCAGGGATATGGCTGAGGCTGCTTGTCGGGCGGGTTTTGTTTCTTTGGTTTTTGATTTTCGTGGTTGCGGTCAGAGCGGTGGGGTTTTTGGTTATGGTTGGGATGAGCAGAAGGATTTGACTGCTGCAATTGAGTTTCTGTTGAGTAAGCCGGAGGCGAGGAAGGAGGACGGCGTCTATGTTGTGGGTCATAGTTTGGGTGGTGCGGTTGCTTTGTATGTTGCTGAAAGGGATAAGCGTGTTAGGGGTGTGGCTTTGTGGGCTGTGCCTCATGATCATGGGTATAATATTAGGCGGTTTATTATTCGGAGCCGGGGATGGCTGGGCTGGTATGTGTTTTTGTTGGCTTCGTATTTGGATGCGGATGTGCCTGTGGCTCGGCTGTCTAGTTTGCGGGTTTGGGGTTTTAGTTTGAGACCTCGTGATGTGCGGTTGCGGCTTATGAAGTTGAAGGAAGCTGAAGTTTTGACGCGGTTGGAGCATCTGCCCATTTTGATTGTTAATGGTAGTGGGGATACGTTGGCGGGTTTGGAAGAAGCACGGTGGAATTTTGAGGCGGCTAAGGGACCCAAAGAACTGGTGGTTATTGAATCGGTTAATCAAGAGCCGAGAAGGATGGAAGAAGCAATAGCCAACCATGTGTTTCAGGGTAAAGAGAAAGAAGCCATTGACAGGACATTGTTGTGGCTGCGGAGTTTAGCTGTGTCTTAGTGTGTGTGCAATTGTGGTAGGGCCCTCTATTTGGAGTCAAATATGTTTGTTGTCTGTTTCCTGCGTGGTAATATTTAAGAAAAGAATCGAACAATAATGAGTTGATGATAAGTATGCGAAAGACCAAAGAAATCGATTACAAAATCATTTCTGAGTTGCTGAAGAACTCTAAGCTGAGCGACAGGTCCCTTGCCCATAAGCTGGGGGTTTCTCAGCCAACGGTTTCAAGAAGGAGGGTGATGCTGGAGAAAACCGCGATAGACAATTACACGTTGGTTCCGAAGTGGGACAAGATCGGTTATGAAATCCTTGCCATCAACTTCGTGAAAATCAAGCTGGCCATCGCTACAGATGAGAAGTACCAGGCGGTGAGGGAGAGAGGAATGAAGTGGTTGATGAAGCAGCCTAACATCATTATGGCTGGTGCTTCACGCGGCATGGGCATGGACGCCTTCAACATCTCCCTTCACAAGAGCTACGCGGATTATGACGAGTGGTTCCGCAACTTCAGAGGAGAATGGGGCGAACTAGTAGACGACATACAATCCGTCATGGTCAATCTCCGCGGAGGAGAAGTCATCAAACCCCTGAACTTCAAGTACATATCAGAAATAACCTGAGAAGAATGCGTGCGTAGTAGGCCTTAGTTTGCCGTAGCAATGGGTGTGACCTAGCGCGCACTTGATTCTTCCTATGGCAGAAGATACGGGAGAATTGAGAATCCCGGAATGAGAACTAAGCCCACATCCGATATGATGTGAACTAATGCCAGAGGGATCATGGAGCGGGCTTTTCGATACAGCACTATGTAGAGACCAGTGGTGGCAAATTGCAGGATTATGAAGACTAGGAAGAAGCTGCTGGTCGCTGAATATGCGGGTGTGAATTGTGCCCAGAAGAGCACGTGGATTAGTCCAACTAGAGAGAGCATCAATATGAGACCGATGATGTTTCCTATTGTTTTTTGCTTCTTCGTGGTGAAGCGTGAGGCGAATGCATCGTAGCAGTAGATCCAGCTTAGCTGTTCCATCAAAGCGTTGAGTGGTGCCCAAACGATGAGGGTAACGAGCACTCCGATTGCGTCGGGGTTTGGCGCTGGCTCCACTAGCATAAGACCGATGATTTGCTGGATCAGCTGCATTGCAATCATTGTTAGAAAGATGGGGAAGGCCCAGGTTTTTGGACGGCGGTACTCGAGTGTTCCACGCCGCCATTTCACGACGCCTACACAGCACAAGCCGTAGTACAGTGCTAGAGGGACAAGTGCGCCCGTCAAGGGGTACAGGAGTCCGCACGCTATGGGTAAGCCGAAGGCGATTACAAGAGCCAAAAGGCAGTCAAGGTTTGTTGCCTGAAATTCAAGCGAACTGCTTGCCATTTGGTTTCGTCACACTCTAGATCTGCCTTAGTCTATGGCGCGCGTGTTGCTGTTTATCTGACTAGCTTTATCAGTTCGATCATGTTGTTGACTTGTATGGCGTTGGTTCCTGTGACAATCTGGGAGACTGTGGGTTTGGCTTCGTATCCTAGTGTGAGCATGGTTTGGCCTTTGTGAGATATCGTTATTGTCTGTCTGTCCTGTTTGAGCTTTTCTGCGAGGTTTTTCAGCATTTTTAGTTTTTCTAGTATTGATTTCTCTGTGGTTTCAGCCTCGAGCTCGAGTAGGGTTTTCAGTAGTTCTTTTTGAAGGAAATTGTAGTTCATTTTGTTGTCTTGTATTGTTAGTTGAACGTGTTCTACGCTGTTGGTTTGGAGGCTGAGGCTTCCTTGTTTCAAGGTGTGAGCTAGCATCATCGCTATTTCTAGTAGTTGGGGTTTTGAGGGCAGGTGTTTCACTTTTTCTCCGATACATACAGAATGTCGAGGGTGACGGAGCCGTTTAGTTTGGTTTTCATTCCGGCCATCTCTAGGGTCAGGTCGTTGAATGTCAATTGGAGGTTGGTTCCTTTGCCGGCTAGTTTGTCGATTAGTTGTGCGAGTGTTTCGCCTAGTCCTTTGACGGATTCAGCCAATTCCATCTCACCTAAGGTTAGTGATGTCTGGTTTGAGGATTAAAGAGTTTAGGTGAAAGGTCAGTGTGTGAGAAAGAAATTCCAGACACACGTTTACGCACGGATATGTGTTGTCAGAAGCAATGATCAACTGTTATCTGAAGCGTTGTGAGGTCTGCAGTCATGTCATATACATGTCCCAAGTCGGTTTCATCATGACCCCAAGCATAGTGTGCCTCTATTCGAGTATCATCAAAGGTCAGAGTATCAAGTCGACGCCAGACATATTCTCCCTTAACTTGTATGAAAGTTGTCCCAGCCATCAATTCAGCTTCTTTCTCAGTCAAGCCGTCGCGTATGTTGACGCACACGAAGACATCAATGGTCCTCATACCGTTGACAACAACCTCGAACTTCGTCACATCTGAAGGTGATTCTTGGTTTTCTTCATTCTGCACATCCTTTTCTATCTCAGTCCAAGCGTAAGCTGCCAAAGGAACGGAGATGGCTATTAGCATTGCCACAATTAGTAGTTTCTTCTTCAATCTCATCGCCAAACAAGAAGAAGACAAAAGATGAATTTAGTTCTATGCAATAGTACAAATGTTCTAAATCTGGAACAGATAGCGCGCGCTTTGGCGTCGTCATTGGTTTCGCTAGGGAAGGAATAGAATTTCTATCCCAGCCCCAAGAATCCAGCGATGATTCAGCGCGCGTCAAATAGTGTTTTATTCTCTGCTTGCCTTCTAATTCTCAGAAGTCTGGGCTTGCTTGGTCGGGGGTCTAGGGGCGTTTCGTCTGTGGCATGTTCGGTGTGGTTGCCTTAGGTTGTTCTGCAAGGAGGTTTGGAGAGTTGAGTAGCATGAAGGTTGGTGTTGTTGGTGCGGGTCCGGGTGGGCTTGGGTGTGCGATGTTGTTGGCGCATAATGGTTTTGATGTTACTGTTTTCGAGAAGGCGGATATTGTTGGAGGAAGAAATGCGCCTATTCATCTGAACGGTTTCACGTTTGATGCGGGACCGACGTTCTTGAATATGAAGTTTGTTCTTGATGAGCTCTTTCAGCTTTGTGGGCGTGAAAGCTCTGATTATTTGAAGTTTAAGCTTCTTGATCCCATGTATCAGTTGAGTTTTGCTGATCGGATAATCCAGATGAGTAGTGACAAAGAACACATGAGGAAAGAGCTGGAAGCGGTTTTTCCAGGTAACATTCAGGGGTTGAACAGGTTTTATGCCAAGGAGAAAGTTCGGTTTGAGCGAATTATGCCGAATCTCCGACGGCATTTCTCAAGCTTGTCATCTTATGTTTCGCCTAAGGCGATCAAGGCGATACCCTATGTTTTTGCTTTGGGTTCAGTTTATGACAATCTTGGAAAGTACTTTGGAGACGAGAATCTACGGGTTTGCTTCACGTTCCAATCGAAGTATTTGGGGATGTCTCCCTGGGAGTGCCCTGCTGCTTTCACTATGATTCCTTTTGTTGAGCATGAGTTTGGAATCTATCACATCATGGGAGGCTTGAACCAGTTGTCACAAGCAATGGCTAAAGTTGTGGCTGAAGAGGGCGGCATGGTGAAGACTGGAGCGAAAGTCGAGAATCTGGTGACAACTGGTCGCAAAGTGACCGGGCTCAGGCTTCAGAGCGGTGAGACCTTCTCGTTTGATCATGTCGTGGTGAATGCGGATTTTGGATACGCGTTCACAAGTTTGGTTGAGCCGGGCAAGCTCAGGAACTATTCTCGAGAGAACATCAGCAAGAAGAGGTATTCCTGCTCAACTTTCATGCTTTACTTGGGGGTAGAAAAAGAATATGCGGCGCCTCATCATAACATAGTTTTCGCAGGTGACTATCGCTCAAACATTAGTGACATTACTCAGGGTAGATTGTCTGAGGATTTCTCTTTTTATGTGCAGAACGCTTGTGTGACTGACAAGACTTTGGCTCCGCGCGGTAAATCTACTGTCTATGTCTTGGTTCCTGTTCCGAACAATTTTTCTGGGATAGACTGGGACAAGAAAAAGACTGGTTTTCGGAAGAAGGTTATTGATGCAGTTGAGAATAGGACATCCATGAAAGATTTAGGCGACAACATCGTGGTCGAGAAGATCATCAGTCCAAGAGATTGGGAAAACGATTACAATGTCTACAAGGGAGCAACATTCAATCTTGCCCACAACATTCGTCAAATGTTGTATTTGAGGCCTCACAACCGGTTTGAGGAGCTTGAAAACTGCTATTTGGTTGGAGGAGGGACGCATCCGGGAAGTGGTCTTCCCACAATTTATCTTTCATCAATGATATCAGCGGGGCTGATTTCTGAGCGTGCGAAGATTCGGTACAAGTGACGGAGACACTATTGATTTGGCTTTAGTCTTCTCATAAAATAGAGATGACCCGCTAGGTATAGAGTGAGCATAGAGAAGTTGAACATGAAGTCTTCAATTGGTATTGTAGTCACACGTAAGCCCGTTGTGGCCAGATCCGAGTATTCTACGATTGGCAGTGAAGTGAGAAGGAAATTGAAGATGAAGAAAAGCATGAACGTCACGGCGATATAGGCCCAGTACAATCTTGAAGAGAAGAAGTGTCTATCTAACATGGAAACAGCTAGAATGCTTAGTCCAACTGAGAGTACCGCTAGGAATGTGTATTCGTTCCTGAAGAATGCTATTGACAAAAGAGCGATTGCGACGCCGATTATAGGTAGCAGCTTGTCTGGCAAAGGCATTCCTGCATCTTTCAGGAAGTATGCGAGCGCTTCGTAGGCGAAGAGGCAGCTGTAGGGAACTGTGATGAAGAACAAGATTTCTTCAAGAGGAAGGCCGAGAAGGCTCAAGCCTACAAGATAGTCATAGTTGAATGACCAGTGTCCGCGGCTTGTCGCAAAAACATCCCAGACAATGTACACAGTGCTAACAATGAGAGTTGACAGGGCTACTGATTTGATTTTTGAGAAATAGTTGATGCGCTTTCTTTCGAAGGAAATGGCTAGTGGAAATATGATTATTGCAATGTCGATTAGGAGGTACAGGTACATAGAGCAAAAGTGGGAATATGGGTTTATTAATTCAGCGTGTGTTTCTCCGGCTTAGAAGGTCGATCTCTATGGTTAGGTTTTGTGCGCACAATGTTTAAGTATGACGTATGTCATGGAACGTAGAACACGCGAAACTCGGGATCACAAATCAGAGTAGGGGAGAAGGATAATTGCCTTACAGCTTCATATATGATCTGACTCGTCTCTCACAAAGCGTTGTAGCGCAGATTTTGGAATCGGCTTACAAGGTGAGACTTCACAAGCTTTTGGGAGGTAACGCTAGGAAGCTCGTCAGGAAATTGAAGATTGATGAGGCTACGGGACTGAATCTCGCCGATGCCATTACCCTTGTTGAGGATATTGCTGAAGTGCAGATGGCGAATGCGCTTCAGAGGAAAGCGTTTGAGAAGACTAAGCGCAGAGCATTGCTTCTTCCTCATTGCGCCAGGTCGCATATGGACAGACGATGCATGGCGGATTTTGATGCTAACGTGCCCACATACAAGTGCCAGGTCTGTCAGGATAACTGTCTGATCAATAAGGCTTCTGCGCTCGGGAAAGCGAAGGGGTATGATGTTTTCGTTATTCCAGGCGGAGCTTGTGCTGAGAAGATTTTGAAAGATGGAAAATATGAGGGAGTGGTCGGTGTGGCCTGCGGCATGGAGTTGAAGATGGGGCTAGTTCCGTTGAAGAAACTTGGTGTACCGGGGCAAGGTGTATTTCTTACTAAGAACGGTTGCGCTGGCTCGCATCTTGATTTGCAGAGTCTGGCAAGTGTTTTATGATTCTTCATTAGCATTGACTGGTGGGGATAACGGGATGTCGATTTCTGATATTTTGTTCTGGGCGTTGTACGTCCTTGTTGTTCCCGTTGTCTTCGTCACAATGGAAGGAGTGGCTTGGTTTCTTCACAAGTATTTGATGCATGGTTTCGGGTGGCCGCTGCACGAGGATCATCACCGTCCAAGTGGGAAGCGTTTGCAGAAGAATGATGTTTTTGGGGTGTTCTTTGCGATTGTTTCATTCGTTTTTATTCTGACGGGGATGTTGTCTGGGTTTGATGTAAAATTCGCCGTTGGAATTGGAATCATGCTTTACGGCGTAGGATACTTCTTGGTGCATGACGTCTTCTTCCATCGAAGGATAAGAATAGGCTATCGACCAAAAAGTAGATACATGAAACGTGTAATTGCCGCCCACGGTATTCATCACCAGATAAGCACTGCGCACACTGGGGTCAATTTCGGGTTCTTGTACGCAAGCGGGAAATCTGGCACAATCCCGCGTGCTGTTCGCACATAAAGTCTTGTATTCATCTCTATCTTATTGTGAGCTTGTCGCGCTTTCATATGAGGTATTCGTTGAGATTAGTTTCGCCCAGTTGGAAGTCTGGAAACGTTTTTAGAAGTTGCAACGCCAATTTGGCCAGCAGTCTTTTCACTCCGTCTGTCTTTTCGACTTCATGTTTCGGGTAGAGTCTTATTACAACTCCGTCTTCTCTGGCGCTTATCATTGCGAGAAAGTTAATCGTTGTGTTGCCTTGAATTGACAATGATTCAATCAAGATTGTTTTCTTCTTGCTGTCAAGATATGCTTCGGTTGTTCGCAATATTCCGTGTTCGTCTCTGATCATCAAGGGCTTCAGTGCTTGGAAAATGTCGTCGATGACGGGTTTCCCCCTCAAGACTACGTGAGGCAATTCTTATCACTCTCTGTTCAGTGTCACTCTTTTCTGTGTTGATATGTGACTCGGCTATAGGTTTTCCGCATCTGTATTTTCTTCGTTGGATAGGAGTTCAACCACGCACCACGAATGCGTGCGTACGCGCGCATTGGTCCAAGTGTTCTTCTAGTGTTTTTGCTGGTTGTTGTAGTTGTGTTGTGCAACGTAGGCGTAACGGATGCTATTGGAGTTTCGCTGTGTTTTGATGGATAATCTGTGCGGGCATTCATCGTCGCAATCTTGACATTAGAATTGACGAGATCACTGCGATTATGACAACCACAGCACCTACTTCAGTCGCTGTGACAATGTTTTGATTTCCACTTTGCTTAACTGCGATACCCACTAATGCCCAGATGATGACTAGGCCGTACGCTGCATCTTTTCTTGTGGCCGTGACGAGTATCGTAATCAACACAGCGATTATTACTATGAGAATAGCCCATGTTTCTGGGCTTATTCCAAAACCGTTCCAATCAAGTGAAACCAATGTGACAGCCACATTGGCAATAGACGCGATGGTGATCCAACCAAGGTAAACGCTGAATGGTAGGTGAACCGCGAATTTTTCTCGCAGTGGAGCCGTGGACTTTCCAATCCTGAGGCGGAGGTAGATTAAGATCAAGGTTGCTAGAAGCAGGAACATAAGAACACATGACACGCTGAGATACTCGAACTGCCAAAGGAAAAGCCAGACTGTGTTCGCCACGCTGCTCAAGACAAAGAGCCAGCCGACTCTCTTTTGGAACTCTTTTCCTCGTTCACTCGGTAATGCTTGAAAGACCACAAAAATTCCAAGCAAGACGTAGATGATGCCCCAGATTGAGAACACGTATCCAGCAGGAGTTATCAGAGTTGGATTCGCATCAGAAATCTGAGCCGTGTTTATTCCGCCAAGAATTGTGGTACTGCCGGCTAAGCCATTTACCAAGATCGTTAGCACAAAAGCTATGATGTTTGACAATTTCAGAAGAACAGAGTCATTGGTACCCATTTATTTCAGCCAAGAATCTTATTTCTATCTTTCAAGTATATAAGAAAACTGATGCGCACACGACTAGAGATAGTTCCAGTTGCCCTCAACGACAAAAATGCTTGATTTGCTGGTTAGCGACTATGAGAATGTGGAAGGTTGACCCTAGAATTATGTGCAGACAGCACTTGCTAGGAGAGCATGCCGAGATTCACATGTTTATCGGAACCATCAATCGTGGGAATTCGGTCAAGGGATACTTAGAGAAAGGCTTGCTTGAAATCCATAGCCTGTATGACCGTCACGATGAGCTAGTTAGAGAAATGAAAAGCAGAAACTACAGACATGCCTCACCAATAAGCAAGAAATGGAAGCAAGCACGAAATCTGGGTTCTGTGGACAAAGATAAGAACCTCAAACAGCTGATTAGGCGTTGCTCGAGATGTAGAGAAAGATATGAACGAAGCGCGCGCGCTCCTCATGACTACAAGACCACTGGCATCTGCTAAAGAACGGGTGTTTCCGTATGGCGGAAGCTGAAGAGGGAGCGGCAGTGTTCACCTGCGGAGGCGGTTGGGGTTCTTTTGATTGTAGTTGATTAGGCGCGTACTGTTCTGGCAGGTTAGTTCCAAGATAAGCTGAGCAAGGTTAGAGCGCCTAGCAGAGTTGTCATCAATGCTATTGCGGTTCTTAGCTTTCGGCTCTCGAACTTTTGAACTATGAATGCGGCTAGCGGAGTGGAAAAGACAACGCCTAAGGACAAGGGTAGGAGGAGATCCCATGAGATTTCGCTTCTTGCCCACACAAATGCGAGGAAACCGGATACGCTGACAAAGAGTTCTGAGAATGTTTGTATTGACACTGCAACCTTCTCATCTACTTCCATTATTATCATCCCTGTGGTAGCTATTGGTCCAAAACCGCTTCCGCTAATGCCTTTGTTGAATGATCCAAAAAGACTCAAGAAGGCCAGCTTGAGCCATGAAAAGCTTGACTTCAATCTTCTGTTCAGGAGGAGAAAGAGTCCCAGCGATGTAATCAGCAGTCCTATGTACAGACCCAGATAGAAATCTGATATACCTATCGATACTGAGGCGCCGATGAAGCTGCCTACGACGCCGAGAGTTCCAATCAGCATAGACATGTTGAAATGCTGTTTGCAGCAACGTAGATCAACATTTTTGAATCTTTGATGAAAGAACGGGCTGACTAGGTTGCCGAGCATGGAGCTAAACAGCAGAGCTGGAACAATCTGATGCGGAGCATAACCTAGGAGCAGCAGGATCGGCGTCATCGTAAGTCCGAAGCCCATCCCGAAGACTGTGTCAATAATTGCGGTGAGAAAAGATGGAATAATCAAGAAAAGATAGGAAATTTCAAGACTCATGCAAGGCTTTCCCCAGCTGATGTCAGTGTTCCACCAGTCCGCGCGTTTTCTGAGTTGACCCCGTCTTTCTTACCGCGCGCGTTTCACTCGTAGGAAATTCGGGTATATGAGTGTTTCACCGAAAGGCGAAGCACAATCCGTCTAGATCGACGGAATTGTCCACGTGTGTTCTTTCTGTCTCGTTCTTCTGTTGTAGCGCCGCGCTAAAAAACAGCAATGTCTGAACTCAACGGAAAAAAATATTTTTTTTCTGCACCTGAAGCAATGGGCCCCTGCAACGTGGAGGTTTGCTTCTGCTTTTTTGATTAGGCTTCCGTAGTACCAGAGTCAAAAAAAAAGGATAAGATCAGCCTCTGAACAGTTTTGACATTTGAATTCAACTAGAAAACAACCTTGAAGATGAAGCAGAGCCTATCTCACAGTGCTTTCAAATGTTGTCGGAACACAGAACACAAATCCGATGACATTTAAACAGTCTGGCTGGCACGACCATCAGCTCTCAGACTTCAATACTAAGAAAAGCGCGCGCTATGGTTCACACACTGGTGCGGCTGAGGCGACGCGTGCCAAGTCACAGGTTACGTGATCACCTATTAGGACTTGCACACTCCACTCAGCGTTTTCAGAAAAGCACCGATTTCCTGTAAAGTGTTGTAATGAACCAGGCTAATCCGAATCATGGTTTGCTGGTTGTAGCATTCAACGGCTCTCGAATAGAAGTCTTCAGCACGCGTGGCAATTCCTCCATCGTTCCATAGGCGACCAACTACCTCTTCATCGGGCTTGTTTTCTACCTTAAAGGCAAAAGTAGGATCTCTTTCCCCAAGATGATCGAGATCAATCAATCCGTAAGTTTTCACGTTTTGCATGTCAACTAAACCTTGGAAGTTGTCGAACCCGTAGAGCACAGCTTTTGACAATGACCTCTCATACTTTTCTACAGCGTCCATCGCAACCTTCAAGGATCGTCTGCGACCAGCGTAGCGAGTGAGATCGCCTTCATAGCGATGCTGAACTTGATCTGCCAACCACACAAGATGGCTTATAACCCCATGTACCGCTGCAAACATAGATTGGTCTCGGGTCCCCCACTCCCAACTGTGAGGAGCATCATCAGGAGCTGACGCAACCTTGTATGGCTCAAGTGTGCTGAGATTATCTTCCTTGC
>Ga0224495_10001514_pt1 | contig 16236 bp, 13 predicted proteins | sample SF_Jul11_sed_USG_FD_168128 | JGI IMG/M metagenome (GOLD analysis project Ga0224495, IMG submission 168128) | Sediment microbial communities from San Francisco Bay, California, United States - SF_Jul11_sed_USGS_4_1 | ecosystem: Environmental > Aquatic > Marine > Sediment | place: USA: California... | reverse complement strand
GCCCCCCAAAAGACCGTTTTTTGCTGTTTTTCAATAGAAGTTTTAAGTACGCACAGTAATGGTTTTTCATAAACATCGGCTGAAGTTACGCAGGTAAAACGAAATAATATCGCGGTATTCGGCTGGTGATATTCAATAATATAAAATTATTTTCAAAAAACCTGGTTTCATTATACTCTGGCAATGGTTGCAATTTCGCAACTATCCAGTCCATATTGTCGATTTCACCTGGTGTCAGGTTGGCAAATTGCTCAGTTGTTAAATTATTTTTTTTGTAATTATTCATTGTATGGAACCTGTATTCTCCTGAAAAAATAGATATTAAATTTTCTTTGATGCTCTGAAATTTTCTCATCATCGATTTGCTTTTTTTTCTACAGGGTATAACCGCCTCAGGGCGCATTTTGTCAGCACGGGCATGAATACGGTTAAAATTCTGGTTTGGCTTGTAGCTGGGGCCAATGAAACCTCTGCGAATGCTATAAAAAAAAGAAGCAAACCCAAAATCATTACTGCAACCCATGACCATATATTCCAACAGAACATTCTGCAACCTGGTCAAAAGAGCCAGAATAGCTACCCTGGTTAAAGTATATACATACGCAATTTTTTCAATAATCTGGTTTTGTCTCAATCGACTCGTCACCCGTGATCTTGCCGCATAATCTGATCTGCCTTTGCTTGAATTTATATGGTTTTGAATTGTGGTATATTCCATAAAAGTCTCCTTCTGATTTAATTCTGGTGTTCATTTTATCAGCACCTATTATATAATACATTGTTTTATATTTTTTTTTTCGAAAACAACCCTTCTGGTTAAAAAATATTATTAAATATGAAAAAATAATACTTGCTTTATTAATATTAGAAATTCATTAACATATATACTATTTTGTGTATTGATTATGCGTACAATCCATTGAAACAGAAATAAAATATGGACACATTGTGGTTTATTGGGGCTGAAGCAACAGGGCATTTGTAGTTGCAAAAGAACTGGCGCTTGATAACCATGTGAATCACATGCAAAAGTTTATAAAAAATTATTGTTTTTACAAGTCTATGGCGTAATGGGTCGGGGAATAGTTTAAAATCTAATCACACTTCACTCTCAAAGACAGAACACCACCATAGAAACATCATAAAGAATGACGTTGCTAACACAAATAATGTCACACAACTGCCTGTGTGCAGATATATCCATATGGGCGTTATATTCCACTGCGCACGATCAGGCGATCTGAGCTCCATGGGATCGCAAAGGAGAGATTTTGCAGACGTAACGAGACGACCCTTTTTTCATTGACAATATCGTCTTTATATGCTTTGGTACCCTCTTCAATCATATTTAACAAGAAGGTGCAAATGAATTTACAAAATTATAAAATAAATCTTTTAATATTGATCTACACCTTTACTTTTACCTTTCAATGCAGCGAGAATGTTCTCGAGCAGGTGCAGAACTTCTCACCCAATACACCACCTGAGGTAACCTCTTTCGGTTCAGACTCTCCCGGAGCAGGTCTTGTTGCTGCAAACCAGACAATAAATATTTCCTTTTCTGCAACTGACCTTCACAAGAATACATTTACTGCAACAATCGTTTCTACGCAGGGACTTTTTGGTCAGCGTAACGACAACCAGGGAGATAACCTGCTCGCGGTAACGGTTCCTTTTACTGTCACCGAAACCCAGACCGCAATACCGATCATGGTCGATATTATATTGACTGATGAAAAAGGAGCCACGGCAACCTACAGCTATGATCTGGGCTCCATTTTACCCAATGTGCCGCCTGTAATCGTTTCTGCAACCAGCAATTCACCTGGTGGAGCAACACTCTTACCCAACCAGGTTATTCAGGTAACGGTAGAAGGCAACGACCCCCATAATGACCCAATAGTTTTCAGTTATGCGTCACTTGTTGGTGCATTTTCAGGGCAAGTCGAAAGTGTGTTGCCGAACGGCAACACTCAGTCCGCTGTATCATTTTATATCTCAAACAGTGTTATTCCAGGATTTATCGGCGACATCACCATTACTCTTTCAGATAACCGTGGTGGGGTAACAACGCAGACTTTAAACCTCGGAACCGGAAAACAGGGGCCGGCAGTAACCGCTACAGCTGTACTCCCGCCTTTTATCTCGTCAACCGGGTTTTCAACCCTCTCTTTCAGCGCTGATTCAAACGGATTCTTTCAATACACGATCAATAATATTACAGGAGTTAACCCTGTTCCCAACTGTTCTGTAAATTTTGCCTCTGGATTCTTTGCATTTTACGACATGACGCTTACTCCGGTAATCAATATTGATTTAATCGGCAGTGGATACGCAGGTACTGCCTCCGGGGCCTCCTTTTCTCTCAACATTCCTGCGGCTGATGGCATTTATCAGGTTTGCGCGGGTGTTATCGATACATTAATGCAATTTAATTTTCTCGGTGGAGTCCAGGGGGTTTCATTAACGCAAGACAGTCAACCGCCTGTAACATCGTTTACAACTCCGCCTGCAAGTTATTCTGTAACTACCAGTGTGCCTGTTGCCTGCACCGACAATGTTTCAGGGTGCGATCTTTCTGCTTATACAACATCGACCAGCACAACAACTCTGCCTCCGGCTGCCCCGGCACCTCCTGCTATTGACCCGGTGACGCATACGGTTACCGCAGGTACACTCTACTCTGCACCGCTTACCCTGGCTGACGCAACCCAGACCACCGTTTCAGCAATCTCTCTGGACCTTGCCAGTAATCTCAGCGCCCTGCAAACAGGCACTTATATTATAGATACAACAGTTCCCGTTATCACTATTAATGGTACTTCAACCTCTGTAATCAGTTCGGTTGCAGGTTACGATATTGCCACTTTAACATGGAGCACAAATCGAACCAATCTCAACTACACCGTAAAATCTGGCATAGACTGCACAACAGGCACACCCATAACAGGACTTTCAGGATTAACCCCTGCCACTGCCAATACCGCGGTAACAAATTTAATTAATGCTGCACAACTCACTGCCGGTGCAAATACCATCTGGGTCTGCGTAGATAACCTTGCAGCTCTTACCGGGTCAAGCTCTCATGTAATTACCCGTGACAATACAGCGCCTTCAATATCACTAACTCCTCTGCCTGCAAACTTCACTGCAGCTACGAACCTTGCAATGACCTGCACAGACACCGGCGGCTCCACATGTGCTGTAACTGGTTATACAAAATCAACAAGCACTACGCCTGCCCTGCCTGCAGCACCGGCAACACCTGCCCTTGTAGCGGCCACCAAAACAGTTGCAGCGGGCACTACACAATATACAACCCCTGTCACCCTTGCCGATGCAACCCAGACTCTTGTTTCATATATTGCCATGGATAATGTGGGCAACATCAGCACAGTTACCACCACAGCAACACCCTATATCGTAGAAACGGCTCTGCCAACAGTTACGGTATCTGCTACTACTGTAAATGCAGTTTCATCTACCTGGCTTGGTCCAACTGCTCCCTATGATATCGCCGCCATTACCTGGTCTGCCAACCGCACCAACCTGAACTACATAGTAAAAAACGGCACATGCGCAACAGGTACACCCGTGGCCAACTCCACAGCCATGTTGACGCCCAATCTCGCAGGTGTTACACCTGCGACTGCAAATACATCTGTTGTTACACTTGTTAACCAGGCAGATCTTGCAAATGGTGCCAACTCCATCTCTATCTGTGTAACCAACCTTGCATTAAATGACGGCGCAGCAAATTTTACCCTGAACAAAGATATTACACCGCCAACCGTATCGATATCGCCGGCTGCAGGCCCCAACTCTTCGCCATTGAATTTTACCATCACCTGCAGCGATGCAGGCGTTGGCTGCAAAGATACAGATTATTATGTGAATACAGCCGCCGTTGCAAATTATGCTGCCGGTTCAATTACAACCGCAGGGCTCACCTCTAATGGAGTGATCACTCATATAGGCTGTCTTTCTACCGTCTATACAGTAAAATATGCCGCACGCGATAACAATATGATTTTATCAACTGGAACCGCATCATATACTCTCTCTGACTGCAAAGTCAAGATGAACCTTGCCATGACAGCTCCGGCCGTATACACGGCAAATTCGCTGTCTGTCAAGGTTGATAATGGCACATCACTGGCTACTTCCACCATGCCTCTTGCTGCAACAGGTCTCTCTACCTCTACGACTATCTTTAAACAGGGCGATCTATACCATTTTTCCATAGCCGCCCAGCCTGCTAACCAGGTCTGCTCTGTAACTGGTCTGCAATTTGGTACAATAGGCACCGCAGATGTAACACTAAACATAGACTGTGTGGCAGGACAGATAAACTCGGGAAACTTTCTTTCCATGAATCAAACACCGCTGGGTTACCCCCTTTATCAGGGAAAAGTGACACAAATCGGTACCGCCATTACAAGTACCGATCTTATCACGACAGACGGAACAAATATTTACTCAGCCAATGACTTTGAAGTCTGGAAAATCAATATATCGACCGGAACAACATCGCAGTTCATTGCAAAAGCAACCTATCCCGGCACCTGCACAGCGGGTGTACTTACAACGCCGGGATTGATCGTGCCCGTAGCTCTGGTAAATGATGGCACAAATCTCTATATTGCTGATATGGCAGCACATGCTATTTTCAAGTACCGGCTCGATGGAACCGCTCCATTAATACACTTTGCCGGAAAGGGTGATGGATGCGCCGCTGTCGCCACCTCATCTGGTTTATCCGTGAATAATACTGATCCGTTACTTGCTACTTTTGACGGGCCAAATACCATGGTAATACACAAAAACAACCTCTATGTCGGAGAGTGGACTGCTGGAAAAATCCGTAAAATAGATCTGGCGACAGGTTACGTTACCAACCTGATTACAGGAACCCCAAGCGTCTTTGGTATAACGGCCATGAATACCAATGGAGTCGATTACATCTATTTTTCACAGTATGGCAATGACCAGATTCACCGGGTAAATATATCTACCGGTGCACTGGACACATGGTATGCCGGAACAGGCGTAGCCGGTTACCAGGATGGGTCGTTGACTTCGGCCATGTTTAAAAATCCCAGCCAGATAGCAACGGATGGTACTCATATCTATGTCGCAGACAGAACAAATTGCAAAGTCCGAAAAATAGACATGAAAAAAAACCTGGTTTCGACTATAGCTGGCTCTTCCTGTGGTACGGCGAATTATGCAACGGCAAAGACAGGAATCGCGGCTGTTTTCACCAATTCTCTTCGGGGCATCACAACAGATGGGCGCAATCTTTTTACCAGTGACACCGGAGCAGGATTGATCGCAAAAATAACAGACAACGGCCTTGTCGGCTACTGGCCTTTGGCTGAAAATGCAAATGATTATAATAGTGATAATCCAACTGCAGCGCCGGGTAATATTAACAATGGAACATCTACGGCATGGCCAACAGTGACTGCGTCATCTGGAAGACTTGGAATTGACTCAACCTATATTTTTAATGGAACTTCCCAATTTATAACTGCAACAAATAGTGGTTTGCCTACAGGCAATGTGGACTTCACTGTAAGCGCATGGGTGAAAACACAACAATCCGGATCAGGTCAAAAAGATATTCTCGGAAATCGAAATGCTACCGGGGGCCAATATGATTACAGTCTGATATTTGAAAATAATGATCCGAATATTCCAGGTCAAACAACATTTGCGCGTAACGGTAATGGCGGGGCTTCTGTATGTCGGTCAGTCGTTCGTATAGATGATGCAAAATTTCATCATATTCTTGGAAGTAAAAAAGGAACCATAATATATCTTTATATTGATGGCAAACTAATGTGCCAAACTACAGATATAACCGGAGCTACCACGCCCGGCAACATTGTATTCGGCAGTCGATCGACAGCGGCAGGGTTAGCTAATTTCTTCAACGGCTCCATCGCCGATGTCCGCATCTACAACCGGGCTCTCAACGAAGGAGAAATAAACGAACTCGCCCAGGATGCTGACCCGGCTCTGGTGGGGCCGTCGTACAACACCGCCGCGACGGGGCTTTTAAGTCATTACAAATTTGATGATGCTGACGGTGCTGGGCCTGGATTAATACCTTCACTTGCAGACAGCGGGCCGTTAAATTATCTTTTGACAAATACAGCTGCAGCGACCGCCATCGGTAAAGATGGTGATGCCAACGGGGCTTATCTTTTTACTAATGCAACCGATATTCTGCTATTTACTGGTTCTACCGGGCTGCCGCTGTCAAGCCATGGCAGAACCCTGTGTGCATGGGTTAACCTCGCCCAATATGTTGCAGCCAATCAGCTGGTTGCCGCTTATGGAGCGCCCACTACAGTCACCAACACATCTTTCACAACATTTGGAATCGGTATTGGTGCAACAGGTACGGTGCAGAACTGGACAGGTGCAGAAGAGATTATAGGAACACACCCGGTTCCGCTGAATAAATGGACACATCTCTGCATCAACTATGATGGAGGAACCAATGGAGCAGCCAGGACTTACATTAATGGCTCATTGGAAGCTTCCGGTTCTTATACTCTGGCAACACCGGCAAACAGTAATCTACTGGTCGGTGTAAGACAAAATGTTTCTGCACAATTTTTCGGTAAAATAGATGACGTTCGAATCTATAACCATGCACTGAGCGGAACCGAAGTACGTCAGCTGGCAACACAGGTACCGAATGGCCTTCTGGCAAGGTATGATTTTACAGGCGATGCAAATGATGTCAGTGGATTTGGCAATACCATGACAACGAATACCGCAACTCCTGCAACGGACAGGCATGGCCTGCCTTCAGCGGCCTATAATTTTGGAGCATCAAAGTCAATGAAACGGCAGGTATTTTCCAGTTCGATTACCAATGTGACCCTGACTGGGTGGGTTCGCTGGCTTGGTGCAAATGGTAATATACAGATAATAATGCATAACGGTGATACTTCACTGCGTGGTTATGGTCTGGTCATAGATAACATCACAGGCAAATTAACCTGTCTTCAGGCGGGTGGCCTGGCTTTTAATACAGGCTACACCGTTCCAGCCATTACCTGGACACATATTGCAGCAACGATTGTGGGTGCTTCATGGAATGTTTACGCCAACGGAACTCTTGTCTACACAGGGGGGGCTGCTCCCAATGCAATTTTGAGCACAGATTCATTTATGGTCGGAATGACAACCGCTGCAGCAAATCAGGAATTTAACGGAGACATCGATGACGTACGGGTTTATAACCGGGTGCTGTCGCAGCCAGAAATTGCCGCTATGCAGTAGAGATACAGGCTATGTCGCAATAACACAAGAAAATTATGCAACGATTTTAATTAAACCTGAAATCTGAAAACAGAAACAGCGAACGGCATAGAAAATGAAACAGCCTGAATAACCTGTAATTCCATCTCGCTGCCGACAAGTTCAAGATTCCATGGCAACAACCATATAGCCCATTACATGAAGGTTGACACATAACTATAATGCAATTTTCAATTATGCATATTAATTTGAAAAAAAGATATACCCCTTCGAGTTGTATTATCAAAATACGAAAAATCATGCTGAGCACAATAGACGTTGTATCCATGGTATTCATGCCGAAAAAGCTGTAACAGAATAACTGGTCATTTTTTTGATTGACAATATACTATTTTTCCAATACATGATTTCATATAAAAATGTGAAAGGCAGTTATTAAATGCATTTTAAAAAAAAATCTCACTTTTTTTGTTCTCATTTTTTTTTAATTCTTTTCTTTTTCATTGCAGCGAAAATGTTCTTGAACAGGTGCAGAACTTTTCACCGAATACTCCTCCCACTGTAATTTCTTTTTCATCAGATTCTCCAGGTTCCGGTCTTGTTACCCCAGGTCAGGGCGTTGTTGTAGATGCGGACGTCGTCGATTTTACCGTCGAAGTACTGGGCATCGGATCTACGCCCGATATAAACAGGTGATGCTAAAGGTTCAGGAGTAAAAGATCCGCTTCCAACAGTTACTACAGATTTGCCATTTACGAAAATACTGGCTGAAGCTTTGCCATGTACCACTGTCAAATGACTCCATGTATTTAATTGCAGCGCAACACTGGTTTCGTAGGTGGTAACTCCACCCATAGGGGAATAGAAAATCCCCATTATTCCATAATTCAAGAAAATAACCGTTACCAGTATTGGTAGCATCATTAAGGGAGGCAATAGCATTTAAATCATTAGGTGGCAAATAAAAAGATACTATAAAAAAATATTGACCTAACGCTTCATTATTATATCATCTCCTGTAAAATTAGATTTGTTTATTATTATAGGTGGTTATATGAATAAAGTGATGTTAAAGTTTGCTTCTGTTTTTTTGTTCTGTGCTGCAACCATATATGGATCAGAGGTATCCCCTGTTGGAAAATGGAAAACCATTGATGATGAAACAGGCAGGATAAAATCAATTGTGGTAATCTGGAAAGATACTGCCGGCAAGCTGCATGGCAAAGTAGAAAAAACATTTCCTCTTCCAGGAGAAGATGTTGATCCTGTATGTGATAAATGTGAGGGTTCAAAAAAAGACAAGAAAGTAATAGGAATGGAAATATTATGGGGCATGACTCCTGCTGAACCGGGAAATATGCTTGAATGGGAGAACGGTAAGATTCTTGATCCTAAAAATGGAAAAATATATAGTTGTCTTATGACAGTTGTTAATGGCGGAAATTCTCTTGAAGTCAGGGGGTTTATCGGCTTTTCTCTCATCGGTCGTTCTCAGACATGGCTCAGGGTTAGTGAATAAAAAATAAATTTCAGGAGGCTATTTGTGGCTACAGAAAAAAGAAAAAGTCAGAGATTTAGCATTACTCAGCTTGTTGATATTTCAGATAATAGAGAAACATTTTATAAGGCATCATCTATAAACATTAGTGACAGTGGGTTGCTTTGTGAAGTTAGTAATCCAATTAATATATATAATAAAATGTACTTAATGTTAAATATTCCCCCTTCGGAAGATCCCGTTGAAATAGAAGGAGTGGTGGTTCGGGTGCAGAGAAAAGCTAAAAAATTTGAAGTTGCAATTGAGTTTGTTGATATGGATGAAAATGATCGAAAGGCATTACGCAAGCTTTTGAAATAGTTCATTGTTTTTTTGTGAGTACCATGGATTTAGTTGAATTAAGAAATCAAAATCTCAAACTCAAAAGGCTACTTGATATTGCATCTGCTCTTAATTCAAGCCTTGGAATTGAGCATCTGTTACCTTTAATTATTATCTCATCAAGGGATTTTCTAGACGCATCAGCAAGTTCTCTTTTTTTGCTTGATAAAAGGCATAATATCTTATATTGTGAGGTGGCAATCGGAGAGCGGGGTCGGGTAATCAAACAGTATCTCAGACTTGATATCGGCGAAGGTATTGCCGGCTGGGTGGCGAAAGAAGGGCGTGCTCTATTAATTGCAGATGCCTACAAAGATCATCGCTTTGATAAAAGCTGGGATGAGATGAGTAATTTCCAGACAAAATCAATAATCTGTATTCCGATTTATTTAAAAGATGAATTGATTGGTACTCTTGAGGTAATAAATAAACGAAATGGAAATGTTTTTACTGAATATGATTTAGAACTCCTTGAGTATCTTGGCCATATTGTCGCCGTAGCCCTTGATAATGCAAGACTTTACGATGGTTTGCAGATTAAAATAAAAGAGCTTTCTCTGCTAACTGAAATGGAGAAAAAGATTGCTTCGGGCTGGTCTGTAGACCAGCTACTAGAGTGGACGTTGAACAAGTGTACCCAGATACTGAATGCCCAGGGTGGTTCTGTTTTGATGGGGGGTGCCGGAAAACCGTTGACGATGAAGTGCGCTACAGGGACGATGAGTAAGCGAATGGGGTCCCAGCCTGTTTTATCGGATGCTGGAGTTGTCGGGATATCGCGCAGAGAGAAGAGAGCGGTTCTTATAAAAAATATTCACACAGACAAGAGGTTTGAGAAAGAAAATCTGCAGATATATGAGAGCGGTACCATGCTATGTGCCCCTTTTCTTTCAGAAAATGATTTTTATGGTGTAATTATTATAAATGATAAGGCAGAAGGGCTCTCATTTACAAGAGAAGATTTAAATTCTCTTGCAAATGTGGCAGAGAGGTTGTCAACATTGATCAGGTCGGCTTCCATATTTGATCAGATGAAAGAGAGCTCAAAAGAGCAGCAGAGCGCACGAAAGTTGATGGAAAAAATTATTCCATCAGTATTACCTTCCTTTAATGGGGTTGATATCTATGCAAGGTATATACCTTTTAATTTAATTGGTGGAGATTTTTATCGTTTTATAGAGTTTAATGATAATAAACTGGGAATTCTTGTTGTAGATGTTTCAGGTCATGGTTTGTCTGCAGCGATGATTTCTGTTATGGTAAATACAATGATCCATACTGTTCCTGCTGAGGTTTTGTCCTCACCAGGTAATTTTTTTTCTCATCTCAACAATAACTTGATTAATCGCCTGGGCGGAAATTTCTTAACAGCTTTTTACCTTGTTATTGATATGAATAATCATACTTTGAATTATGCAAATGGTGGGCACCATGATGCAATTTTGTATTCCAGAGGCAGCGGTGAATTCAGTGTTTTAAATGCTGCTGGACCTCTTCTGGGGGTATGGAATTCCGCGGAATTTCAAGAGAAAAGTTTATCGATAGTTCCTCAAAGTCGTGTTGTAATATATACAGATGGGCTTCTTGAAATTGTGGGTGAAACAGAGGTTAATATACTCGATGAATCAGATATTATCACTGCAATATCGAATGATATGGATTTATCTCCTTTTCAAATGTCAGAAAAACTTATCTCTTCAATATTGACTCATTCAAAGGCGAAGGAATTTAACGATGACGTGACTTTGCTGGTAATTGATTTTAAATAATTTTGGAAAATTCGTTTTAAAATGATAAAAGTTCTTTTTGTTTGCCTGGGAAATATCTGCCGGTCACCTATTGCGCAGGGAGTTTTTGAAGATCTTGTTAAGAAAAAGGGGTTACAAGAGCACTTTTATGTTGATTCTGCCGGGGTTTCGGGCTATCATCGGGGAGAGCCTCCTCACGAATTATCCTGCATGATTGCAGAGAAATATTCCATTAATATCACAATGCAGCGATCAAGGCCGGTCACCCCGGGAGATAAATTTGAATTTGATTATTTTATTGCAATGGATCAATCCAATCATTCTTCCTTGATCAAGGAGTTCGGAGTAGACCCTGAAAAGTTGTATTGTTTGAGAGAGTTTGATAAAATTTCGGGTGAGATGGATGTACCAGATCCTTATGGTTTGAATCTTGCCAGTTTTGACGAGGTATATAAAATTATCAGTAGCAGCGTAGAGCAATTTTTGAATCATTTGTTGAAAAAAATCAATTTATAAAATGTAAAAAAATATTGTCACCCTGAAAGGAAGATGAAATCTGGCGCTCAGATGATTAGAGTGCTAACAGCAGAACGCATTGAGTGTTCATAGCACTTTAAAAATAAAATCTTCGAAAGAGGTGTAAAAACATGGCAATAAAACCATTGGGAGACAGGGTTCTGATAGAACCAATTTCAGACAAGGAAGAAAAAATAGGAAATATTTTCATTCCGGATACAGCAAAAGAGAAACCACACGAGGGAACGGTAATTGAAGTCGGTACAGGAAAAGTTACTGATGATGGAAAGGTTGTTCCTATGCAGTTAAAAAAAGGCCAGAGAGTTCTATACGGAAAGTATTCTGGAACAGAAATTAAAGAGAGTGGAAAAGATTATCTTATTATTAAAGAGTCAGATGTTTTGGCTATTATAGAGTAAGATGATTTCTTTTATACAATTAAATAAAGGAGAATAAAATGGCTAAAATTTTAGAATATAATGAAGCCGCCAGAGCTCATTTAATGAGCGGAATAAACAAGCTGGCAAATGCAGTGAAAGTTACATTGGGACCAAGAGGTCGAAATGTTGTAATTGATAAGAAGTTTGGAGCTCCTACGATAACCAAAGATGGTGTCACTGTTGCAAAGGAGATTGAGCTTGAAGATTCATTTGAAAATATGGGAGCGCAGTTAATTAAGGAAGTCGCAACCAAAACAAATGATGTTGCAGGAGACGGAACAACTACTGCTACAATTCTTGCACAGGCAATTGCCAAAGAAGGAATCAAGAATGTGACAGCCGGGGCAAACCCGATGGATTTAAAAAGAGGTCTTGATAAAGCCGTAGAAGCTGCGACAAAGCAGCTGGCTGCAATTGCGATACCTATTGACTCTAAAAAACAAATTGCACAGGTTGCAACTATTTCTGCAAATTCTGATACGGAAATTGGTGAATTGATTGCAGAAGCAATGGAGAAAGTCGGTAAAGATGGAGTAATACAGGTTGAAGAGGCAAAATCCATAGATACTTCTTTAGAGGTTGTAGAGGGTATGCAATTTGATCGTGGTTATATTTCCTCTTATATGGTTACAGACACCGATTCAATGATTGCAACACTTGAAAATCCTTTGATTCTGATTTATGACAAGAAAATCAGTGCAGTGAAAGATCTTGCTCCTATATTAAATCAGGTCGCACAGGCTGGAAAACCAATATTAATTATTGCTGAAGATCTTGATGGCGAAGCATTGGCAACAGTTGTCTATAATACTTTAAGAAAGGCAATTACTGCAGTGGCGGTTAAGGCTCCAGGGTTTGGTGATAGAAGAAAAGCCATGCTCGAGGATATTGCGATTTTAACCGGTGGTCAGGTAATCTCTGAAGATGTTGGTTTAAAACTGGAAAATGCAACAATTGATATGCTGGGTAAGGCTGAGAAGGTTGTTATTGAGAAAGAAAATACTACAATAATAAAAGGTGCCGGTAAAGAGGCTGATATCCAGGGCAGAATCAAGCAGATCAAGAAGCAGATTGATGAAACAACTTCTGATTATGATAGAGAAAAATTACAGGAAAGACTGGCAAAAATTGCTGGAGGAGTGGCTGTAATAAATGTTGGTGCTGCAACAGAAGTGGCAATGAAAGAGAAGAAAGCGCGAGTAGAAGATGCTCTATCTGCAACAAGATCTGCTGTGGAAGAGGGAATTGTTCCTGGTGGTGGAATTGCTCTTTTAAAATGTCTCGAAGCTGTTAAAAAAATTAAATTGACTGGTGACCAGGATACCGGAAGAAATATTATTTTAAGGGCACTTGAAGAACCGTTGAGAACCATTGCAAATAATTCAGGATTAGAAGGTTCTTTGATTGTTCAGAGAGCAAAGGAAGAGAAGGGAAATATGGGCTTTAATGCATCTACTCTTGAGTGGGAAGATATGATTGAAGCAGGTATAATTGACCCTGCGAAAGTTGCGCGTTCTGCTTTACAAAATGCTGCTTCTATTGCCGGCCTTGTGCTTACAACAGAGTGCATAATTTCTGATAAACCAGAAAAGAAAGAATCAATGCCTTCGATGCCAGGCGGCGGAATGGGCGGAATGGGTGGAATGGATTTTTAATAAATAAAAATTCTGAACTCGTTTTCTTGAATAAAAGAGCCGGTATAATACCGGCTTTTTTATTTTTTACTTATGTAAACTGAAAATATATCGAAAATATAAAGATATGCAGGACTTTGATTATACACGTATATATTCTAATCCGAGAAAGGATTTTTCTACTGTTCGATCAGGTTCACATCCAGTTAAATCATTAAATAAACGTTTTTCGGTCTATATTTCCGTTTCGTTGGTGATTTTTTTTGCAGGTTTTATTGCAGGAGTGAAGGTCGAACATAATAAGATTGCCCGTGTAAACAACACTATAAATAGTTCTTCTGCTGATCTTGAAAAAGAAATAAATTCGTCTAACATTAGTAATCCTAAAAGTATCGTTAAAACAGAAGAAAACAAAAAAGAAACATCTGCTCCTTCAAATACCGAACTTTTAACCGCTATACAATCTGAAAAATCAGAATATCTGATATTGGCAAAAATTTTTACTTCTAAAGAAGAGGCTCATTTGCATGGTCTGAAACTGAAAAAAAATGGACTACCTGTCTTTCTGGCTGAAAGTGGAACCAGAATGAAGGTATATGTCGGACCAATCAGTGGAAAAAATGAGGCCTATCAGGTATTGGCGCAGGTGAAAAGTGATAATGAATTTAAAGGCGCTATTTTGTATAAGAAATAGTTATATTATCAGGATTCACAGACCTTCATGAATGTGTATTCAATACCGGGAGTTCGATATGCATGCGAATCAGATATTCAGCAGATATTGTCTTTAATGGAAAGTTATGTCGCTTCAGGTGTACTTTTACCTCGCTCCGCAGCTGATATATTAAAAAATTTGCCGGCAACATGGGTCTCAGAAGAATCAGGAAAGATAACAGGTACAATTAGTCTTGTTGATTATGGAAATAATCTATTTGAGGCCAGAGCATTTGTTGTCAAACCTGAGTATCAAAAAAAAGGTACAGGTAAAGCTCTTGTTCAAGAGGTTATTCATTATTTAAACGCAAAAAAAAAGTCCTTGAATCAGAATGTGACTTTGTTTGCTTTGACATATGTACCTGAGTTTTTTAAACAATTTGGTTTATCTATTGTATCAAAAGAAAAATTTCCCCAAAAAATTTTTGATGTATGTCAATATTGCAAAAAAGCGGATAATTGCCAGGAAGTTGCTGTTGAGCTGATTATATGAGTAATAATATTGAAGAAGGTGATAAACTAGATATAGACTTTAGCAAGTTAAAGTCTGTAGCCACAATTGATTCAAAAGTAATCCCTGTAATTGTACAGGATGCAAATACTAAAGATGTGTTAATGATGGCTTATGTGAATGAAGAAGCCTTAAAATACACTATTGAAAAAAAAATTGCTGTTTTCTGGAGTACATCCCGCAATGAATTATGGATTAAGGGGAAAGAGTCGGGACAGTACCTTGATTTAGTAGAAATTAGAGTAAATTGTGAACAAAATTCCTTATTATATATCGTCAAACTAAGAAATATAGGAGCTTGTCATACAAGGAATAATTTTGGTCAATTTCGCTACAGTTGTTATTATAGAAAAGTCGATACTAATAACCTAACGTTTATTTGACATTAACTAAAACTTTATCAATTGATGAAAAACATTATAACAATAAATCCAGGCCTGAATCATTTGCCGAGAGGTGGTTTTTTAATACCTACCTCGTCAGGATATTTGCAGGTAGGTTCACCACCAGAAACGATTAAAGACACAATGATGCTGCCAGAGAGAGTTCCAGCAGTTTTTATTCTTCCGGATGAAATGTTCAGTATTGATAAAGGAATTTCTGTTGCAGAGCTGGAATTTCCGATTTATTATAACCATTTTCTTTGCAATAAAAAAACCGTCATAATTTGTAATCAGGAACAAAAAGAGCAGCTGGAAGTAGTTTTAAAAGAATCTGTTTTTGGTCCGGAAATTGTTGATTTATCAACTGAATATCCTGAGGGTGTAAATCATGATGGATATCCGGATATTCACAAAGAGATGGCTTTTTTTAGAGGAAAAAGAAAGCTTGAAGATCTTGTGGAATTTAGAGTTTTTTCTGATAATGTAGTTCGATTAAACAGTATAGATGTAATAAGAAAAGAAAAAATTGGCTTTGATATATATGATGATGGAAAACTGATTGCTGAGGTTCCATTGATTATTGAATATCATGTCAAATATGATGTCGGACAAAAGTTACCGGAACCCTTCGTTGCTCCGGAATTTGGAGTTACCTGTCTCGGTCCAAGTCATGGGTTTGATCCAAATGACAATACGTCTGGTTTTATAATCTGGATAAATGGACGCGGCATTATGATTGATCCTCCAGTGAATTCAACGGAATGGTTAAGGCAGTCTAATGTAAATCCAAAAATTATCGATCACATTATTCTTACTCATACCCATGCTGATCATGATGCTGGAACTTTTCAAAAGATTTTAGAAGAGTTTCCGGTTACCATTCATACCACTGTTACTGTTATGGACAGTTTTATCAGAAAATATTCTGCCATGACCAAGTTGCCCAGAAAACAGTTATTCAGTTTGTTTAACTTTAATCCTGTAATGATAGACAAGCCAATGTATATTGAGGGTGCCCAATTTATATATCATTATACTTTGCATTCTATACCGACTGTCGGATTCAGGGTTCATTATCTGAATCAGTCGTTTATTTATACTTCAGATCACCTGAATCATCCTGAAACTCT